>Ga0209536_100013608_pt1 | contig 11722 bp, 11 predicted proteins | sample DeeMarSeWOR28_12_FD_187461 | JGI IMG/M metagenome (GOLD analysis project Ga0209536, IMG submission 187461) | Marine sediment microbial communities from White Oak River estuary, North Carolina - WOR-2-8_12 (SPAdes) (version 2) | ecosystem: Environmental > Aquatic > Marine > Intertidal zone >... | reverse complement strand
GCCTGACAAGCCTGGAGAGTGATACCGGGTCAACTTCGACCGGACCGCCAGGGCTGTATTCCCTGTACCTGCCGGTTTCGATCACAGCCAGGAAGCCCCAGCCAAGATCCGATTTTGTGCGCTGGTTGAATTTATAGGGAAGGACCATGTTAGGAAGCGCTTTGTCGAGGAAAGAATACAATCCCTCTCCCACGCCAGTAGAGTCAACCACCAGATATCTAGCTTGCCAGTGTTCAGCCAGTGCTTTGATTTGGGGGTATAAAGTAGAGTGTTTTTCTCCGATCTAGGTATAGCGATTGACCACGTTATAGGTTGGCGCTTGGATCATGTCATCAAGTAAGGTCTCCAGGTCCACGCGGACGACGGTAAGCGCAGTTGAGTCACGTCCAGGGTTACGCAATTCAATCGCTTCTGAGTCGTCCGCGCTTTCGTCTTCGCCAGCCACGTCAAGTAAAAGAGCATAGAGCACGCCTGGTTGTGGTTTATCCTCCATTTCGTGACGCCCTTGCATAAGAGCCCGGCGCCGAGCGTCGAACATGCCGCCTTCCGCGTCGATTTCCTCGGAGAAGTATTGGGATCTGATCAATGGGTGTCGCCTTCCTAGTTTGCGGACCTGAGAGTCGACGTATTCCCCATATCTCGGTACTTCTTTTCGAACGTCGTCAGCAGTCAGGATAAACACGCGTCTTATTCCGTCCTTCTTTTCTTCCTCGCGAGCGGCGCGCAGTTCGCGAGCCAGCAGCGTCTTTGAGGTCCACATGGTGCCCCAAAATACACGTGTTGCATTGGTTGAAGCAGCCATCGGAGCAAAGTCTTTATCCCATTTCGCGATCGTAACATCTTGAGCCTCATCACAGGATAGGAGTAAATTGGCAGTCGCGCCTACCACGTTCGCGGTAGGACCGCCAGACAGGAAGAAGATACGCGCATGGTTGAGCCGGTAGATATAGCCTGATTCTTTTTTCCATACTTCCCTGGTTGTCACGTTCTGATGTAGCACGCGTTCCAGGCGTCGCATTGCGTTTAGTGTTTGCGGTTTGTAGGTCGGAGATACTTTGACCATTTCTGCGTCGAGAGAGGAGTAAATGAATAATAGATAGGTTTCGATATGCGCCTGTAGTTCGTTCTTCCCGCTCTGCCGAGGTAGGATGACCACGAATGACAACCCCTGCTTTTTTATAATCGACTCCACAACTGCACTTGAGACCTCCCACTGGTACTGGCGTATCTTGATTCCAGATGTGGATTGAATATAAAAATGTATATCGATGAATAGAACTCTCAGTGATCTGTTCAAGACTCCCATTCATGTTTAGAAAACAACTCCTATTTATGGATTTCAATACAGGTAGTATCAAATTTTATTTTTGGGGAACCGGCCGTTTAAGAATTCGTATATCCCACTTGCGGTAAGCCCGATCACAATTCCAAAAGTAGCGAGATCAATCCAAGGTGACCAGCTTGGGTAGAGCTGACTGAGCTTAAAAATAACCGCCAAACAAATTCCAATAGACATACTGATTATTCGCAGCAGATTGCCTTTAATGCCAAATGTCTTGACAAACTCTACAAGTCCGAAAACGATTATCAATAAGGTTGTCGAATTGAGTACAAAATTCTCTACATCCATTTTCTTCTCCATCTAATTTTGCTGTTGTCTGTAACTGTATGGACGCCGAGATCGTGTACAAAAGTATGCGAGAACCTCATGCGTCCATACAGGAAATCAGATGTATGGTAGCAATATAACGGAAATAGCACAAGTGTTCTATTTTGGTATCCTTGTTATTTTCCCCACAATTCAATAGTATTTGATTTAGAAGTGTCTGTATATTACTTGATTGATTTTTGGGCAGGTATGAAATATACTACTGATGCCAGATAATTCAGATGATCAAGGGAAACCTACGCAACATGGATAGATCTAAGTTAATTCTAAATTCTATTGGGTGGTTCTTGTCCCTTTTCTTGATGGTCAGCTGTTTTCCATCTGGTTACCCCCTACCGGATTCCCACGTTGAAAAATTACCCACACCTACCTCCACAGAGTCCTCATCTGTGGAAAATTATCCTGAACATCTATCTCGTAATCAGATAGCGACACTCTCTAGTTTGATCCTGGTTGATAAGTACCCTCTTTATATTATGCATTTTTCAGGTGACTACAACGAACAAGTCGAATCTGGGTATCGTTCGAATCTAGAAGGGATCAGGGATCCAGCCACATCTACAATATATAACTGGGGGTGTTCGTTATTTGCTACATTCGATATAGCTGGAAGGGGTGTTTTCGGGCGAAATTTTGATTGGCAGTATAGCCCGTCGCTTCTGTTATTTACTTATCCGAGCGACGGATATGCTTCGGTGTCAATGGTAAACCTAGCGTTTCTACATAATTGGGGGGACGATGTGGTAGCTTTGACAGACCTGCCATTGGATGTTCGGGAACCCTTGCTTCGTGCACCCTGGTTACCTATTGATGGTATGAATGAGCATGGGCTTGTAGTAGGTATGGCGGCGGTTCCTCATCGTGCTGCATTGCTTGATCCGAATAAGGAGACTGTAGGTTCTTTGGCTATTATCAGGGAGCTCTTGGATCATGCAAAAAATGTAAATGAAGCGATTGAATTGCTTGAAAGGTTTAATATTGATTGGGGTGGAGGACCACCAATTCATTATTTAGTCTCTGATCGAAATGGAGAATCCGCCTTGATAGAATTCCTTGAGGATAAAATGACTATCATAAAGAACGATCAACCTTGGCATCTTGCTACGAACTTTCTAGTTGCCTCCGCAGGCGATCCTGCAGAAGGCAATTGCTGGAGATATGACTTGATCAGCCAAAGCCTCAATGAGGTTAGGGGAATATTGAATATGGATGAGTCTATGGATTTACTGGAAATGGTTTCCCAACCAGGAACACAATGGTCAATTGTTTATGGGATAAATGATGGAGATATTCATTTGAGCCTGGGGCGTGATTATGACCGTGTCTACAATTTTAAGTTAACTAGAAGAATCGAGTAAACAAATTCGAAATAAAGGGAACACACCATGAAGTTCGAACCTATTGAACTCTTCAACACTTATAGCATTGTCGCACGAGATGAACAAACAGGTAATCTGGGTGTTGCTGTCCAAACCCATCAAATGTGTGTTGGGGCGCATGTCCCTTGGTTAAAATCAGGCATTGGAGCTGTGGCGACTCAATCATTGGTAAATCTGCACTTTGGCCCTATGGGTCTGAGCATGTTGCAGGAGGGTGTACCAGCACAGAAGGTGGTCAATGCTCTGGTCGCATCGGATAAGGATGCGCATGTACGCCAAGTCGCTGTCGTTGATAATAAAGGACGTGTTGGTGCATGGACAGGACCGAACTGCATTTCCGAAGCAGGGCACCATATTGGAGATGGTTATAGCGTTCAAGCTAATATGATGACCCACCCTAATGTAGTTAAGGCAATGGCTGATGCCTATGAAAATGCAAGCGGAGTATTAGCAGAACGGATGATGTCAGCTCTTCATGCAGCCCAGTCAGAGGGTGGTGATATTCGGGGAATGCAATCGGCCGCATTAGTGATTGTAGGTGAGCACTTCCTGGGAACAGGTGATCCGTTTGAGGAACGTTCTATTTATGACCTTAGAGTTGATGAACATGAATATCCACTAGAGGAACTGGACCGACTTGTGCGATTTCGTCGTGCACAGTTAATCGATACTGAGGGCTATCGCCAGCTTGAGGAAGGCCATCGAGATGAAGCTATTAACACCTGGATGCGAGCTCGCCAACTTGCCCCGGAATTGGAGGAGATGGCTTACTGGCAGGCGGTTACCTTAGCGGATGAATATAATGACGTTATAACTGCTGCAAAGATCCTGTCGCAAATGTTAATGAAGGAAGTTCGCAAAGATCATTGGATTGATCTCATTAAACGCCTCCAATATTGCGGTATCATTGAAAGACAGGGAGCGGGCGATGAGTTGTTAGCCCAGCTTGATCTGTAATACTTGTGGTTTTTACAGCTACATTGGATTTTATGTCCGGTATTAAAAAAAGTGAAATGGTTTTGGCGAAAACGTGGTGATAAATGCAGACAATTATTCAGCAGATAAATTATCAAGACTGCCAAGCAATCATCATCCTAAATCATGGAAAGAACAACTCGATAACTTCACAAATGGTTCGCGAATTAGGCGATGCGTTAGATGAAATACGAACAGATCCGAACGTCACTGTGGTTATTATTGAAAGCATAAATGAAAAGTTTTTCTCCATTGGTTTTGATATCCCCTCGTTGATCGAACTTTCTCACGAAGAATTTCAAAGGTTTTACAGTTCATTTAACCGTTTTTGCCTGAAGTTATATACTTTCCCAAAGCCAACTATTGCCATGGTAACGGGTCACGCGATAGCTGGTGGATGCATCCTTGCATTATGCTGTGATATCAGATACATGACCGAGGGACACAATCTCATTGGTTTGAATGAAGTAAAACTAGGTGTCCCAGTACCCTATCCTGCTGACTGTATTCTTAGGGATTCGATTGGTTCAAGGAAAGCTCGTGAAATTGTTGAAAGGGGTTTGTTTTACCAGCCTCCTGATGCATATAAACTTGGCCTTGTTGATAAGGTTCTTCCAGAGGATGAGATCAGACAAGAGGTAGATACACAGGCGCATGATCTGGGTTCATTGCCACCTAATGCATTCTGGGCGATAAAGAAGAATAGGGTAGAGCTAGTTGCATCTCAAATCCTGGCCAGGTTGGAAGAGAAAGAGGGAAAATTTGTTGAGTTATGGTATACGGAAGAGGCAAGACAAAAATTAACAGAAGCGCTGGAGAAGTATTAAGTAATTTTGTTACAAATCTAGATCGTCAATAATTGACCATTATCATTTAGCCAGGTTTTTTGTAGTTTATAGTCTGGCATAATCTTTTCAACCTGTTGCCAATATTCTTTGGAATGGTTTTTAACCTTTATGTGAACCAATTCGTGTACCACGACATAGTCAATTACGCTTTGTGGAGCCATCACAAGCCGCCAAGTAAAATTCAAAGATCCTTTTGATCCGCAAGATCCCCAACGAGTTTTCGCACTTGTAATGCGTATACGTTGGAACTCAAAATTGAATTCTTGGGCGAACTTAGACACTCTATCTGTGATGACCTTTTTTGCTTGTTTTTTATACCATTTTGTAAAAACATCCTTTGGGTTTGGTAACGCGGATCTCGAAAGAAGGAATCTCTCATTTAAGATCAATGGTGTAGTTTGTTCGTCAACTATTTCCAGGAGATAGGGGTGTCCTAAGAATAGAAATTCCTCTCCAAATATAAATTCTTTTGGCCTGGAGCGGGGGAGTTTCTCAGCCTTTTTTTTCTTTGACCGAATCCAATCCTTTTTGTCATTGATAAAATTATTGATTTGTTTGGTTGACGCTTTATATGGCGCCCGAACGATGACCTTGCCGTCCATATCAATAATGATGGCGATAGATTTACGTTTACTGCGGATAATCTTGTCAATTTGTGTCATATGTGAGCTAATAAATAAACTGATTTTCTACAAGTCGTTTCGTAAGAATAGCCGTTTGCCTTCCATTGAGAATAATAGCTTGTAGTTTCTTTCGATATATTCATCCATTGATGGGTATTCAAATCGCCCCAAAAGTATCTGCTCGGGTTGTCGTTCTTGTAGGATGCTTAATATCTTTTCTTCAGTTAACGTACCAGTCAATATCCGCTTTGCAGATATCACACCCAGTTCAGGAGGAACTTTTAGTCCTACTCGAAAGGGGTAGATAGGCAAATCAGTAAATACCCAGTTGGTTTCATTTGCATGCGTTGACATGCGCTTTAAGATGCGTTCATCAACTGATAAGGTGCCTGATTCAACGAATCTTTGACTTGATTTTTGGTTGTACTCATAGATAATCGCTTGAAAGCGTGTTATTAGCGCTACAAGAAATATTAATGCGCCAGATATAAGCAATAATTTTACATAAGTGGGCAACTCATAATGCCTTTTTATCCCAAAGGTTGCATAGGCTACTTCTCCTACAGCAATTCCACCTAACATGGCTGCTGGTATCGTAATTATGAGCTGGTGATGGTACCAGACCGGTGAATAATTGGTTAACAACAGGTAGCTCACTCCCATCCAGCTGATAAGGTAAAACGATAGCCAACTTCTCTTTATAATGGCGATGATAACTCCAATAATCCCAAGGGATAAGATTAACAAGGAACCTTGCAGGTGCCATTCAATCGGCATGCTATCAAATATTATGTCAGTCATGCGCGAGTTACTTGCTACCAGATGAGGCATCACAAGCTGAGTCAGGTTTTTTGGTCCAACGAACATAATAGCAAGGCTTAGGGTACTTCCCACCAGAACCCCGCACCATATTAGGATGGGCGAAAGTCGACTAATCCAGCCTTTAGGAGAATCTTTCTGTTTGTATTCTCCAATGAGTAAACCTATCAGGAAGATAGGTATCAACAACCCTGTGAATATCTTTGTTAGAAGGGATAGACTAAGTACAAATGCCGAGAGGACCAACCAGATTTGATTTCGTTGTTGGTGCCAGATTACCAGTGTTGATAGTGATAACAACGCAAAAGCCAATGCAGGTAACCCCACCATATTTGAGACACTTAATCTGAGATAATGTGGAAGTAATATAATTAGGATTGCCCCAGCAATTGCATGCCAATTTGACCAGACACGTTGCAAGAATAGAAAAGCTGATCCGAGTAATATGCTCGAAAGAAAAAGCACAAATACCCGACCTGCATTTACCTCAAAGCCAATAATCTTAAACATCAATGCTAAAGCGTAAGTAAAGAAAGGTGGTTGGTCGCTCCAGATTTGTGTATATAAGGGGAAACCTTTAACCACCAACATTGATTTCATTAGATTGAAGCCCTCATCGGTGTCGAACAAAAATACCCCCTTGAATGGGAAGAAAAATAGCATGACGAAGAAGAATACCAAGGTCGGGGTTAGAATCCATATCAGATTTCGATATCTATGCTGAACCGCTAATCGTTTTGTCGTATTCGCCATGTGTTAACGTCTATCGACAAGCATCCAGAAATTTCTGAATTTAATATTCAAGCGTTGAAGGATTATTTTAATACCGCAAAATCTACGTCGCATGATAAAACCTATGATCGGTATTTTACAAATGTAAGTGAATGAGTAAGAGTATAAATGAATTATCGTGGTGTTTCAACACAATATTTCTAATATCCGTTATGTCCGAAGCCGATTCATAGCCTATCAAATCTATTTGTTCCTTGCGCTAATTCTAATGTTAAACTAACTCGTGCGAAAAGTCACATGTGGGATTAATTGAGTAGATTTTTATCAGTTATTTAAGGAGTTCTAAATGCCAATCGGATTTTTAAAAGGGAATGGTGCAAGTATAAATATTCAGTTGGATCGACATGAGGAGCCTTATTACCCGGGAGATCCAATCCTTGTTGATTTCAGCTTGCAAACTGAAAAAGAGTTGAAAATTCGTCAGTTCCGTGCTGGCTTGTTGGCATGGGAGTATTTTACTCAAGAAGATTCTGAAGGGGATGAAACCACAAGATCTACTTTAAACGAATATATTGAAGAGCATATTTTATTAGATAATGAGACTCTCCCGCCAGGTATATCCCGTGAATTCCGCCAGTCATGGAGAATCCCCGAAGATGCTTTCCCACCTTATTCCAGCGGTCTCATTGGAAGTGGTTACTCGGTAGAGGCTGTTATTGACCTCGGGTTAAAGCGAAATATTCGAGAGCAAGTCCCTGTCAGAGTGGTGATACCACCCCCTGGGATTGAGATTCACCCTGGTGAATATGGAGAAATTAGCCACTCAGAATCAGTTGACATGCGCCTTTGGTTACCGCGCCTTGAATGGACAGAGGGTGAGAGTATAGATGGTGAGCTAATCATCATTCCGAAGGAGAAAATTGGAGCTACAGGAGTGCGCCTTCAGATCAATCGCGAACAACGCGTTCACGCCCCTCGTTTTAAGATTAATAACTACGATGTTGTTGGTAAGGATCAAGTATATGGAAAAATAAAATTTGAGCCAGGACGTTCGCATAAGTTCCCATTTAGTTTGAGTATTCCAGAGGCTGGGGCACCATCAAGGAAAACGGAAGCTACAACTGTAACTTATAAAATTGAAGGAATCATCAGCAGGAGATTACGCAGGGATTTTAAAGTGAACACAGAGATCCATGTTCATACTGCACCCTCTCCGAGGTAGCGGAATCTTCTCTCTTGGGTGCAAATGTAATATCACCCAGAATATTGGACTCATCTCGAGGATTTTAAATTTTCAGTATTAAATTGTAGATTGACATCGCAGTGCTATTTTGATAATATTCTAATTAGATTGTTGTCTAATTAGAATTTTATCTATATAATAGAGAACATAATCATGTCTCAGACCGAGTTTTATACCCTACTGGAGTTTTTCAAAGCTTTGGGTAATGAAAATCGCCTCAAGATCATCGGCATTCTTGCTGGTCGGGAATGTAGTGTCGAAGAACTTGCTGAGCTATGTAATCTACGCGAGCCAACCGTATCTCACCACCTTAGCAAATTGAAGGGGATAGGATTGGTTGAGATGCGAGTTGTGGGTAACGATCACCTGCATCGCCTGAATACACAAGTTTTAACATCGATGAATAAAGATATTTTTACCTCAGAAAAGATGGCGTCATTGGTTGATGATCTTGATTACACTGCGTGGGAAAGGAAAGTTCTACGAACTTTCATGGATGGAGATAAGATTGTGGCGATCCCTTCCGGCTATAAAAAGAGATTAGTGCTTTACAAGTGGCTTATCAATAATTTCGATTTTGATCGCAAGTACACTGAAAAAGAAGTTAATGAAATCATTAGCCAGTATCATAATGATTACGCTACATTTCGACGTGATTTTGTAGATCTGGGACTGATGGAACGTGAAAATGGCATTTATTGGCGGATTGAATGGCAGATGCCTGAGCTTAGATAATAAATTGATCGGATCCGTAAGTACCCTCTTCCAATAATACAATGGGAGAGGGTTTTGATTTGTCAGGGAAAATCTCTCCGTTTTGACCTTTCGGATACCCCATCCGATAGAAATTTCTGGTTTAATTGTTGATAACCTGATAATATTCAGCTGAATTAATTCGATGAGGTGCAACACTATCATGGAATCATATAGATTTGGAACGACATCTGTGCACGTAACACCAATCGGACTTGGGCTTGCAGCTCTGGGACGACCTGGGTATATCAACCTGGATCACGCGGTAGATCTAAATCAAAATTATTCTATAGATGCCATGCAAGAACACGCAAATTCCGTTCTGGATCAGGCATACCAGCTTGGTGTCCGCTATTTTGATGCCGCCCGATCTTATGGACTGGCTGAACGTTTCTTAGGCTCATGGTTGGATTCGCGGGGAATTTTACCTCAGAACGTGACGGTTGGTTCAAAATGGGGCTACACATATACAGCGGATTGGCAGGTGGAAGCAGAAAAACATGAAGTAAAGGAGCATACCAGGGAGGTTTTAAGGAGACAATGGGTAGAAAGTTTAAATGAATTAGATGAGTACCTGGATCTTTACCAAATCCATTCGGCGACATTTGAAAGCGGAGTTCTGGAAAATCAAGAAGTTCTGGATGAATTATCTAAGATTAAACATAATGGTACATTAATTGGTTTGACTGTAAGTGGTCCTCAGCAAGCCGAAGTTATAGAGCGGGCTCTAAAAATCAAATTGGATGGTTTACTGTTATTTGATTCGATACAGGCTACATGGAACTTATTGGAGAAATCTTCTGGAAAGGCCTTGGAGAATGCTCATCAGGCTGGATTAGGAGTTATCATTAAGGAAGCTTTGGCGAATGGCCGGCTCACCGAGCGTAACCATGATCCAAAATTTGCAGGAAATATAGAAATACTCCAAAACCACGCCAAAAGACTGAATACGACCATTGATGCTTTAGCCCTCGCAAGTGTATTAGAGCAGCCATGGGTTGATGTGGTTCTTAGTGGGGCTGCCACAATAGAGCATATTCGATCGAATGTAAAGGCGTTGGAATTAACTCTGGATGTTGAGGCGGAATCGGAGTTGAGGAAGTTAACCGAGCCACCAGACGTATATTGGGAAAAACGTGGAAAACTATCTTGGAATTAATAGTTGTGATCACATATCTTAACTATTTCACTTCTGGTTAGGTCAATGGGATTTTTAAATAGTATGAGCTTAAGCTGGCAAGGTAAGATACTTAAACTATTATTACGCTTGCGTGGGGAATATAATCGTCATTTCGCAGGTAATAGTATCGAATCTCATCGTTCATCCCTGGAATATTTGGCAGAATTTTTTAAGACAGCGCAAGTTTACAAACGTAAAGCTGTTGATGTCGATGGTGTAGCAGCTGAATGGATAACAATCCCGGGTTCCTCAACGAAAACAACAATCCTTTATCTGCATGGTGGTGGTTATAGTGGGGGTTCACTCAGTACTCACCGCTCTCTGGTTGTTGAGATAGCAAAGGTAAGCCGGGCAAGAGCTCTGCTTATTGCGTACCGTTTAGCTCCTGAACATTGTTACCCTGCTCCTGTTGAAGATGGTTTAACCGCCTATCAATGGTTATTATCTAATGGAATTCAGCCAGAAGATATTGTCATAGCCGGCGACTCTGCCGGTGGTGGTCTTACTTTGGCGTTACTCATCGCGCTGAGAGATAATGCTGTTCATATGCCAGCGTGTGCAGTTTGCCTATCTCCCTGGACCGATTTAACAGGTTCTGGAGAATCATTCGTTACCTGTGCTGGTAAAGACATATTCATCGACCCCTCTGCGATAAAGCCGGCTGCAGCCGCTTATTTGGGGGGTGCTGATCCGCGAAGTCCTCTTGCTTCACCTCTATTTGCAGATTTGCACGGTTTACCACCAGTTCTCATCCAGGTTGGCTCAGATGAGGTGTTGTTATCTGATTCTACTTCTTTCGCGGAGCGAGCCCAAGCAGCAGGAGTAGAGGTTACGTTGGAGGTATGGAAAAATATGCAGCATGTCTGGCAGTTTGCTGCCCGATACCTCCCAGAAGCTCGCCAGGCTATAGGTGGTATAGGCGAGTTTATCGCTGAGAAAACAAACGGATACGATAATATGGAGTAAATTCATGTTAAATGCCATGGAGCAGGATGTCAAGATTAGGAATTTCTTCACAAGACGAAAAATAGTATTATAGTTGGAATCAATTCCTCTTATTTAGAGGATGTTAGCAATAATTTTGAAGGTGTGGTGCTATTGCTGCGCGATTTAACTGATGTTCATCATTTGAGGAGCCAAGTGGAACGAATGGAACGTCTGGCTCTGTTAGGCGAGCTTTCTGCCGGAATCGCTCACGAAATTCGCAACCCCCTTGCCGGGATTCAAGCTGCTACACAACTATTGGAAGAAAATTTTGCCGAAGAAGATGCCCAGCATCAAATTGTTAGCCGTATTATTCGTGAAGTAGATAAGGCGAACCGTCTGTTAAAGGAGTTCTTTAAATTTGCCCGTCCCACGAGGCCCAAACCCAGTTTCCATAATATCGAGAAAATTATTGATATTCTCTATCCAATCAGGGGGTACTACTGTACTCTCATAGGTAAGGAGTCCGATTCTATATTTTCCCTTGAGATATTTATAATTTATTGGATGCTCAAAG
>Ga0209536_100013607_pt1 | contig 11722 bp, 15 predicted proteins | sample DeeMarSeWOR28_12_FD_187461 | JGI IMG/M metagenome (GOLD analysis project Ga0209536, IMG submission 187461) | Marine sediment microbial communities from White Oak River estuary, North Carolina - WOR-2-8_12 (SPAdes) (version 2) | ecosystem: Environmental > Aquatic > Marine > Intertidal zone >... | reverse complement strand
TCAGTTCGATGTTATCGGCATGCATCTAAGAGCAGCAGGACGAGCATTGGCACGTCATAAGGAAGTGAAGATTTTCAATCACATCCGTACGATGGGAGTTCCAGTTTTTGATAACTTGAATCCGACGTCGTCTCTAAAAGGTGTTTGCACCGGTAGAGACATGAGTGGTGGAGGCAATGGGTCAGTGACTATGGATGATATTTTTGATGCTTATGCTCAGATTATCACCCAAGGCTTTTTCCCGAACACATTGCTTATGCACCCACTCACCTGGGTCATGTTTGTGAAAGATGCTACCCTACGCAGCTTCGTGCTAGCTAATGGTGGTGGTACTATGTTCGCAACTTGGACAGGTAACCCAGCAGCGAGAGCTCCATGGGATAATAGTGGTCAAGGTGGCATGGGAATGTCCTCAGGCCAGACTGTAGTTCCACCGAACTCACAGACTGGTGAGCAGGCAACTGACACTCCAGGCTATTTCCCTAACAACCTGAATTCGGCACCAAATCTGCCAGGATACATGAACATTCCGTTCCGTATCATTGTCAGTCCATTTGTGCCTTATGATGCACGTAGGAAGCTCACCGACATCTATATGTTCGACTCAAACGAACTTGGTGTGCTGATTGTGGACGAGGAAGTCATGACTGAAGAGTTTGATGACCCACGCGTTGACATTCGCAAAATCAAGCTTCGCGAACGATATGGTATCGGTATCCTTAACGAGGGTAAAGCTGTAGGTATCTTGAAGAATGTACACGTTGTACCGAATGAGGTTGTACTGCCAGCACAGGCCAACATCTCGGTATCCGGTAGTATTGAGGCTATCGATCCAACGGCTGATGTTCTTGGATAATACCTAGCGGCGTATTGGAATAATGCGTATATTTGAGGGGAGCTTTTAGCTCCCCTCTTTATTTATAGAAAAGGAGAATTTATATGCAATTCCAATTAGCAGACCCAGACAAAGTAGGTTGGATTATGATTGGGCAGAATGTCTTTACTTATGACGAGCCAGGCCCAAAAAACATTGATTTATCTAGTATAACATCTGTTGAACGAAATCAACTTCTCTACAATTGTCGTAGAGGTGTACTAGCTTGTGAAGATCCTGATGCTCTAGTAAAGGCATGTCAGGATGTGTGGGCAGCGTCTCCACAGTACCAAACACCAAATGAAAGGCCTATAGCGCCTGCAAAAAAACTAGAGATAGATGAAGTTTTAGAACAGGATAATCAAGAGCTTAAAAATATGCTTAGAGGTTCTGTAGCTGCTATTAAGAGACAGGTTGTTGATTTGCCGCCTGCTAAGATTAGGAAATTATTAGAATTTGAATCAGAAGGGAAGAATCGTAAAGGTGTAAAGACTCTTTGTAATGAAATTCTTGGCAAGCATGCTGATCAGGTAATGGATAAAGTCTTCGGAGAAGACGTAGGTGATACTATTACTCCAACAGGTATTGCTGCTAAGACTAGTCCTCAAGTCTCCGATGTAGTAGAATCAGATATAGAAGTAGAACAATTTGTTCTAAATCCAATGGGAGACGAAGAGGATGTCGGATCTACTGAATAAAGTTATAAGTTATGAGCCTGTAGTAAGTGGTGTTTCTGTGCCACTTGCTTCAAATATTAAAATCGTTCTATCGGGAACTGACTATGATGAGGTTAGTTTACAGGAGGGATTTTTTATTGAGGGCCCTTCTGGACCACAATATGTAGGTCCTGGTTTTATTGTTAGTGAATATCCTGATGGGATACCTAATGAAGATCTTAGGGATATTCTTGATGCTCCAAATATGACTGTTCCTCTTGAAGGAACAGTTACCGTAGTAAAGGGAACTAACACAGAGGTTACGTTTGATCCAACGTATCCAATGAAGGCCAGTTCGCTTCATCGTGCTAATTTAACAGATGTTCTTGATGCTACTAGTGGTGTTATTGATGGATTTATTACATGGCCATTTACAACTGGTACTGGTTCTATTGAGGAGCTACCTGAAGATATTTCGACATCCATTATTGCTACTACAGCACAAGGAAGTGCAGCTGCAATAGCAGAAGCTCCACTTACAATAGTAAAGACAATACCAGCTGATCATGCTATACAACAAGATCCAGCTCTTGAAGAAATAGAGATCGAGTTTAATAAAGAAATTAATCCCAGTTCTGTTTCGGCTGATGGAATCAAGGTAGAAGGTATTCCTGTGACAGATCATCCATCCGCTAATATCAGTTCATCTGGTGACCTCTACAAAGCTGTTGAGGTGGTTGGTAATAAGGTTAAGTTAAAGATCTAAGGAGTTACTAATGCCTAGTGAAAAAACCAGACAAACAGGCTGGGCTTTGCGTATTTATAAAAATTCTGATAACAAAGTTTTAGCCATGGATGATATTGCAGTAGTAACAGATACTCGCAGGATAAGTGCTACTAATTTTCATCATTCGAGTCGATGGACATCTAAACGTACACTGATAGAATTAAGTGAAGGTACAAGAGTTGTTAGTAAGATATTAATGCTCGGAGATTTTGATTCCTATACAAATGATAGTGGGAATTATAAAACAGCAACATGGAATGCTGTGTCAGAAAATGAAAATAGTGTCACTATGACTTTTGAGGATTTACCTGAAATAGGAGACACTTTGTAATGCCTGTTACTCCAGAGAAGATTAAAGAACATCTTGTTATTTGTGAGATATTAAGCTGCCATGATGATGATGGTGGCAGCGGTGATCCAAATCTTAAGGTTGTCGGTGGTCGTCTCTGGGTGTATGATAATATTCGTAATAAGTGGATTAGCGCTGATCGATTACAAGCCGTTGCTGGGCGGAAAGGTCGGTGTAAAAATGCTTATTTACGAGTTCAGGATGGTCAGGCTATTAATTTAACTGGCTATCGGGTACCCCGCAAAGCAATAATTACTGCTATAGCGGCACAAACTAGAAATAATGAGACTTGGACATTAAGAGTTAGAAAGAATGGAGATTCAACTGATATAGCGTCATTGGTTATGAATAATGTAACCGGAGGACATGACACAACAGTTGATGTGGATCTGGATGAAGGCGATCAGATTCAGATATATGCTGAAACTACTGCTTTTTTCGGTATTAAAGATCCATTTGCATGGATTGAGATAGGATGGAGGGAATAATTCTTTAGGGAGGAATAATGTAGAATGGCTGCTACTAAGCTATATGTCAAAACTGCTAGCGGCACCCAGGCTGTTGCTGATCTCGGTATTACCGTAAGCGATTCTTGGTTGCTACTTGCAAGTGCTGGTCCATCGGATCCAGAAGGCAATAGTGGTCAGTTTACCTCCAGAGAGATTCGTGATTCTAAGGATCTGTATGATCTAATTATTGCCGGTACATTGCTTTGGTCAAAAGATGGTGCAACCACTGAGACTGCAGGCGATTATCTAGGCGATTTTATGCTTATGCAGGACTTTTCTGATGACCTTCTTGATCTAACAGATGGTCGTTTTGTTTTTCCAAATGGAACTTCTGCTCCTTCTAGTGGTTTAGAAGGTGAGACGTTCTGGGATAATGATGACGACTCTCTTATGGTTTGGGATGGAACTCAGTGGGTTACTGTTCAGCTTGGAACAACCGATCACGGCGATCTCGACGGACTAGACGATGACGATCACGAACAATATGCTTTATTAACTGGTGACTTTGCTCGTAACGCGTTTACGGGTGGAGCTGACTTCACGTCTGCTTCTGGTTTGCTTCTGCCTACGGGTACAGATCGAACTGGTTTAGCTACGACTGAAGGTAACATTATGTGGGACACAGACGATGATAATCTGTGGCTATATGATGGTGCTCAATGGGTAACAGTTGGTGAAACAATTGCTTCTGGCGTATTAGAACATCACGATCTTAGTGGTCTTGGTGATGATGATCATCCGCAGTATCTAAATGAAGCTAGACATGATGCTCTACCAGCAGATAATCCACACAGTGTAACGTTTACTCAAGCTGTTGCCGCTGATGGCGGTACTGATATTTCCGCAGCAGAAGCTGAAACGTTGACTGATGGAAGTAATGCTGACTTGCTTCATACACATGATACGAGCCATAACCATGATGGTGTATACTCACCAGTTGGCCATGGCCATGATCATGGTACTGATCTAACAGGTTTAGAAGATGATGACCATCCACAGTATACTGAGTGGGCAACGAGTGAAACTGTTTCTGGCCTTTGGACCTTTACGGGCCCATCTGATGAACCAGCTTTCATCATCACTCCAGATACTGATGCTCCAACTACTAATGTGGCTGATGGTGCTATTGCTATCATTGATGGCCTATTGTCTGTGTATGATAATAGTCGTAGCAAATTCTTATCTGTCGACCGTACTACGTTTGTTGCATCTCGTAGAGGTAACGCAACTAATATTTATCTCCGTGGACCAGACGGTGTTCCAACCAGTCAGACTGGTTTCCGTATGCCACGTGCAGGTACTATTACCGCAGTATGGGGAGCAAGCGAAGGGGTAGAGACTTGGACAGTTCGCATCCGTAAGGGTGGAGCTGATCAGGAAACTCTAGCTATTACAGCTGCAGATGGCGATCAGAAGATCACCTCTAATGTTGACTTTGCTGCTGGCGACGAGCTACAGGTTTATTGTGACGGTACTGCCGTTACTGCACCTGTTGCAGGATTTGAAGTTGCATGGCGCGAGAGCTAAGATTTAGAGAGTAAATAATGATACGGGGGTCTTTAGGCCCCCGTTTCACAATAGAAAGGGGTGCTAATGTCACTAAGAGTTTCGACCACAGGATCAGATGTTGTTCTTAATGATCTTGGTATTACAGTCACTCACCCTACCAATAATCGAGACCTTTCACTCGAGTTTACTTCAGTGGAGCTTAGAGATTCAGCAGAACTTACTGCTGCTATTCAAAGTGGTGATCTTGAGGTAGATGATGGTACATTTGGTATAGCATCTGATGATTATGATCCTGATGAGCTTATCTTGCAGGAGCTAGGGATACTTGGTGATACAAAGTATATCTCAAATGACGAACTTGCTGCTGTAGGTGATACATATATTGTATCTGGTATATTTCCGGTAAATCTTAGTAGTACAGCTAATTCTACCAGAAATGTCTATGCTGCTGCTGGTAGATGGAAAACATGGGAACTAGAGATAGGTGATTTAGTTCTTATTGAAGGAAATACTGCTGCAGGTAACTATACCGTAGAAACTGTTTCAGATCAGCAGAATTTTATTGTTGCGGAAACAATACCTGATTCTACTGGTGGTACAGTTAAAATATATCATCCTAAAGCAACTACTCGTATCGGAGTAGATGACTCTACGATGGAGCACGTTGAGGGTGATAATCTCCAGGAAGTCCTTGAAAGTATTGATGATCAATTGGGTGGAGATATTACATCAGGTATTACACCTGTTACACATCGTACATTAGATCAGCTAGTACATAATATAGCTGAAGATTCTTGGGAAGAAGTTACATATAGCGGTATTAGGCCTACTAGTATTATAGTATGGACTGATAGCGGTAAAACACTTAAAATACGAGAAGAAGAGTATGTATGGAATGCTAACAAAATAGATACTATCACTATAACTCAATATGATAGTGATGGTCTTGAAGAAGAAAGAATTGTAGAAACTTATACCTATAGTGGTATGAGAGTCATAGAAATCGATAGGGAGTATACCTAATGCCAGGTGTTGTTAGATTAAATCCAGATTGTATTCTATATGATGATGATGGACATCCTGTTGGTGTCGTTTTGGACGGTAGTGTCTACAGATTACAAACAGAAACTAAATTGGCAATTGGTCATGGATTAGCCACAGAAGCCAAGCAGGATACTTTAGCTACAGAAGAAACTGTATCTGGAATTGAGACAACAGCTAATAGCATTTATACTGAATTACAACAAAAAACAGAACCTGATGATTTACAAAAAGCTGTTTTATATGATGGCAGTGGCTTACAGCTTGCGGTAAAAGACGGACAGTTTATTGATGATCATACTCAACCTGCTTTTTTAATTGCGGCCCATGAGCATAATACTAAACAGATACATACCGCAGAGATGGTTTTTGATGAATTAGATAATATTCATCGTATAGCTGTTACAGGGAAAGTTCAAACAGTGACACCTCCTCCACCTGTTGGAGTATCTCAAATTACTGTTGCTGCCGATGATCCATTGGAAATGACAGGAATACACGATACAGAATATACTCTTACTTCGGGATTAGTTTTTCATCTTCAACAAATGGTTGTTGGTGCTGAAGGTGACCCTACAGAGAAAGGTTCGAAAGTCGAGGTTTACTTTGATGATGGGGAAGAGCATATTGTAGAGCGTATTTATGTTACTGGTTTTACTCAGTATGGAATCTATCCAGATACGAATATTACTAGGAGTGGTTTACCCTTAGAGGGTAATGGTACTAGTAAACTTATTATTAGGCGGTCAAGAATGGGAGCATCTTCAGCACAAGAAATTGATGCCGTTTTAAGGGGGTTTGAAGTCTAATGTCTGCAACTAAACCCGTATTTCAGCATGCTATTCTTGGCAAAACAAGTGAGAATGAAGCTGAGGTAACAAATGATTGTCGTTTAATGACTGAAGCTTCTTTTAAGGGACTTGGTAAAATACCTGATACACCTGCACAGATAGTACGTATGCCTGTTATGTTGAGCGAGGATCGTAATCTGCTTGTTGATGGATCTTCTCAAGAGAAGATTTTTACACTTGATGCAGATAGTTCAAAAGATATATATATCAATGAGTTACGTTTAATATTTTCTGCACAAGATATTAAAATGGATGGTGGGAGTTTTGGATCTCGCGATACATTAACTAATGGTATTAAAATTGAAGTAGTAAGCAACGGTATTACTACACAACTAGCTAATTTACAACTTAATGAATGTTTATTGGCTTTTGGATCTCCTGATGCACAATTAGTATTTAATAATACTGGCGCATATGACGCTTTGGCGACAGGACTATTATTGTATGGTATTCCTGTTCTTAAAGCCGGAACTTCAGATAAAGTTAAAGTGACTGTTCGAGATAATCTAACTCATGTTACTTATAAACATATGTGTTTAGTAGTCTACGGAACAAAGGAGACATAATATGGGACGAGCAACACAAACTAGTTTTTCTGACATGCGTCCTTATAGGGCATTATTATTAAATGGTTCTGTATCTAATATTCGTACAGATGGTAGTTCGACACCACAGGTTTTTTCTGTGTCTGCAGATAGTGATCAAGACACTGTTATTACCGAAATACGTATTATGTTACACGGCGAAGGTATGCACGGAGTTCCTGGATTTCGACAGTTCACGAATGATAATACAAGTGGATTAACTAATGGTTTAAAGCTTACTCTCTCGAGAGCAGATACTTCTTATGAGTGGTTTACTGATGGTCCTGTAAAAACACTTGGTGACTTTTTCTTATATCATGATGACGCATTTGAAATTGAAGATGCAATTGCTACTGATATAGATACTGTTGTTTTATTATTCAAGTTCTATAATCAACCTATCTGGCTTGCTAAGGGATCAACAGACAAGATTGAATTTACAGTACAAGACGATTTAACTTGTTTATCAAGCAGTAAAGATTCTATGGTTCTTGTTACTGGTTTTAGGGAGATTGTGTAATGTTTAGATCATTTCCAAACCCAAAGACTAGTCGTAATCATCCTAAGGTGACATTAGATCCACCAGAAGGCAGTAGAATAGAAGTAATCTCGCCAAACTGGTGTGATCCTACTACATGGTATGAAGAATCAGAATCTATTATTGGAGAAACGTTGTCGGATTCTGGAGATGGGTTAACTTTTAATTCTGCACATGATCATTGGATAGACTGTTGTAATGGTAAACTTACTGGTGAAAGTCTGTTGCATGATACATATCATCCAGCCATCTATGATAATGCAGTTGAGAAAACTGAGAGTAGTCCTGGAACAACTGATGGTGATTTCCAAATTAATTATACTACTGGAGATGTTACTTTTAATCAGGCTCCTACTGGTCCTGTAACAGCTGATTATTACTATGAAAATGGTTCGACTTTTATTGTTAAACCCACGTCTGGTAAGATATTGAGACTAACAACAGTAGAAGTTCAGTTTTCTGAAAATGTAGGGATCATGGATACAGTTATCTTTCAGTTATATGTTGGTGGATATCCATATGGAAATCCAACTATATATAAAACTATGATGGATTATATTAATGAGGCTTCTCGGGCATATCCCTCAATACCCGCTATGGGTGGAGCAAGTTGGAGAGGTATGAGTCAGCCTGTTCATATTTTTCAATGGCCCTATTCAGAACGAGGAGCTCTAGATTTAAGGTCCTCACTTGGTATGGAGATTCGAATTTCATTAGAAAATGATACTGAATTTACCGGCAATGTAGCTGTTGCTACCTTCTATGGGATTTCAGAAGATGAATAATTATCAAGCTATACGAGATAATATTCAGTTAGCTGATATTATACTTACTCGAGATATAAATAGCCCTATATCTAAGGTTATTGCTAATGTTACACATAGCTGCTGGAGTCACTCTATGCTTTATTTGGGTGACGATAAAATCCTAGAAACTGACGATAAAGGAATTTGGGTTAGGCCACTCGAGGATTATCTTGGTGGAGATTATGCAATTGGTTTGTTTCGAGTTAAACCACAACCTGATAAAAAAAAGTTAAAGAAAGTAGTTAAAAAAGCACGCAAAATGCTTGGAATAAATTACAATTGGCTTCAATTGGTATGGCAGTTTATATTACGTATTTGTGGTAAGAGTGAAGATAAGGCCTTTTCGTTTAAGGCTGGAACTGGTATGATTTGTACTGAAGCAGTGGCTCGTGCTTATCGCAAGATAGGTGTACAATTTAAACTTATACCGCCCTGGCAAATGGAGCCAGTGGACTTTGATGAGAGTAAAATAACTGTTAGAATAATCTAAGGAGGAACAACGATGGCAAAAGTACTTCAGAATGTCACTCTTTACATGACGAGTGCCAATGGTGAGTTTGATGAAGACAAATTATCTGTCCGTTATACTGTCGCTGATGGTGATCTATCTAAAGTAGGTCGCTGGATAGTGTCGGGCTTAGATTTGAATGAATCAACAAGTGGTTTTTGGGATTTGGCTATTGCAGAGATCGAAACTATTGAAGGAATCTAATAGGAGGCGACTTAATTGAGTAGAAGGAAGGTAAGGGCTGGAGAGACTATTCCTCTTCGGGCCAGATTCAGGGATGATCTTACAGACCCTGCTCAAGCTAGCAGTGTCTATATACATCTGTATGAACCAGAGACTACCGAGTTTGAACTTACAAATGCTTATACAGTTTCTGGAGTCCCTACCTATCTGGGCGAGGGCATTTATGAATATGAATTTGCAGTACCCAGTGATGGTCCAGACGGAATTTGGTTTGATGAATGGGAAGGTGTTCTCACAGGTCAAGATCTAACTACTCGACTCTCTTTTGAAGTATCTGCTTCTGGGGTAATTGAGAATCTTCCTGCCCAGTTGTATAATAATAATATTGTACAGATTACTGTATCCTCAGGTATTCAAGCCATCGATGGTTCGTCTTTGACTGAGGATTTTGAGTTTGAGTTCTTAACTATTACAAGTCCTTCTTATACTAATACAAGAAAAGTACGATTAGAAGTTGGTGCATTTATACCTAGTATTGAAGACGATACTCTACAGACTGCTATTTTAGAAGCTAGTCTAGAGGCTGACATCTTGACCTTCAATAGCACTAAGATAAATGATGCATTATATCAACATGCTCGCAGGGAGTATGTAACCTGCGCAGCCTCTGCCCTTTTACTCCATAATATCGGTAGTCTTCTGTTGAAGGCTAAGACATTAGATAATTTGCATACTGAATATGATACAAAAGGTGTGCAAAAAACTCTTGATAAACTAACTGGTTGTCTTGAGAAATGGGAACCCCAGCTTCTTTCTGGTGGGGGAGCGAAATCAATTCGTAGCCCTCAATATGTGGTCAAAGGAGAACAAGATCCTGATAGGCCCGCAGTAAGTCGTATGTGGCAGAGTACAGAGTTAGGAACAATCTCTAGGAGAATTCCTGCTGCCAATGATGCTAGACGGCCTGCTGGCAATAGGAGATTCCTAAGAACACACAGGAAGAAATACTGGTAATGCGTAATCGTTTCTATACAAATATAACAGGCACAGAGCCGGATATGCGCCAGGAAATGAATAATACTCTTGATGGTAAATATCCTGAAGTAAGTAAGAAACAGCCAGCTGTGCTGCGTAAGCTACGTAAACCTCTTCAGAAGTGTGCTTGTGTGGATGCTGTTACCCACGAACCAGATAAAGATACTTTTTGTCCATTTTGTTGGGGAGAAGGATATTTATGGGACGAAACGTTTTTTGATGTTTATCGTGTAATTATTAGGAGTGATGTAGGAAATGCTTTAAAAGAGGAGTTGATCAATCCAGGCTTGCTGAATGAGCCACTTGTGATATTCTATACACGTTCCTCTGTGGACATTGCCAAAGATGATAAAGTAGTAGAGTTAGTACTAGATTCAGAGGGCGTGCCAGTCCGACCCTTACAGAGAAAAAAGCTCTATCGTATTGGAACAGCAATTGATTTGCGGTCGGATCATGGTAAACTTGAATACTGGAAACTAGACTGTTACAGTGAATACAGGAAGTTTCTGAATGGGCCAGGTGATTGCTAATGGCACTGGAGAACTTAATAAATAGTGAACTAACTGAAGATAGTGTAAAATTGGTTGTTCAGGAAGTTTTTCAGATTGTTAGAGGTGATACACCTACTAAGGCAGAATTACTGCAAAGGTCCAAAACGCTTGGACAGGCTAAATCTCTTCTGGAATTTTACGACTTAGTTCGTCAAGCTATAGAGAATGATGAGAAAAATAGGGGAGTTCCTGAGAAAAATAAGATTTTATTTACTGAGGAAGATCCTGATGTAGATGCAGTAACAGAGACCATAACCTTTAGTTTGGTTAGCAGGGAACCTGGTATTTTTCAACGAGGGAGTCCTCGAGATGCTGGTGGTAGTAATGTAGTTAGAAATTTACGACCCCGCCTTCGAGAGGAAAAACCTGATCCTGAACATCCAGGCTACCGTTTTGCCATCACCGGTTATTGGTATGACAATGTGGTTAGATTCACATGTTGGGCCAATACCAACAAAACAGCCAATGCTAGGGCAGTATGGTTCGAAGATCTAATGGAAGAATATGCTTGGTTTTTTACTATACAGGGAGTAAATAGGGTTCTCTTTCATGCTCGCCAGGCTGATGTAGTAGCCGAAATAGGTGGGCAGAAGTGGTATGGACGACCTATTGATTTCTTTGTTAGAACTGAAAAACTACGTGTATTTAGTGAAAAAACAATTGAAGAAATTATAGTTAAATTAATGACAAAATCAGAGTAAATTTTTAAGGAGGATCCATTAAATGGCTTTCGATAATTTGCCAGCAATCATTGGACAGAAGATCGATGGTAATCTTGCTATTGTTCCTGTTAATGATAACCCGATCGTAATGATCCTCGGTACAGCAGCTCAGGGAGTTTCTGAGACTGTTTTCCGTGTGGATAGGGTATCGGATGCCGCGAGGACCTTCGGGAAGGACGGTACGCTAACTAGAGGTCTCTATGAGGCTTCTATTGGAGG
>Ga0209536_100013606_pt1 | contig 11722 bp, 8 predicted proteins | sample DeeMarSeWOR28_12_FD_187461 | JGI IMG/M metagenome (GOLD analysis project Ga0209536, IMG submission 187461) | Marine sediment microbial communities from White Oak River estuary, North Carolina - WOR-2-8_12 (SPAdes) (version 2) | ecosystem: Environmental > Aquatic > Marine > Intertidal zone >... | reverse complement strand
GCTGTCCGGAGACTCGCAGCGGACTTTGAGTTCCCCGTCTTCGACCGTGACATGCACGGTTCCCCCATGCTTGGCTAAAGGTCCGAACAGGACTTCTTCCGCAAGCTGACGCTTGATCTTCTCCTGAATCAGCCGCTGCATGGGACGCGCACCCATCTTCTCGTCGTAGCCTTCACGGCACAACCATTCCCGCGCCGCCTCATCCACATCGAGCTGCACTTTCTTGTCGTCGAGCTGTGCCTGCAGTTCTGTGAGGAATTTGTCGACCACGGTCTTGATGACTTCGCTATTCAGCGCGCCGAACTGAATGATGCCATCCAAACGGTTGCGGAACTCCGGCGTGAAAAGCTTCTTGATGGCTTCCATGGCGTCGGGCGAATGATCCTGTTCGGTGAAGCCGATGGAACGGCGACTGGCGTCCTGGGCGCCCGCATTGGTGGTCATGATGAGCACCACGTTGCGGAAATCCGCCTTCCGGCCATTGTTGTCCGTGAGGGTTCCGTGATCCATCACCTGCAGCAGCAGATTGAACACCTCTGGATGGGCCTTCTCTATCTCGTCCAGAAGCAACACGCTGTGCGGGTGCTTGGTCACTGCTTCGGTGAGAAGCCCACCCTGATCGAAACCTACGTATCCCGGCGGCGCACCGATCAGTCGCGAAACCGTATGGCGTTCCATGTACTCAGACATGTCGTAGCGCAGCAGCTCCACGCCCATGATGTTCGCGAGTTGCTTGCACACCTCGGTTTTGCCCACGCCCGTCGGCCCGGCAAACAGGAATGAACCGATGGGCTTCTCGCCGGCTTTGAGTCCGGCCCGGGACAGCTTGATGGCAGACGCCAGCGCGTCGATCGCCTGATCCTGTCCGAACACGACCATCTTCAGCTTTCTGTCGAGGTCCCGCAGCGCTTCCTTGTCAGAGGTGGTGACCTGGGTAGACGGAATCCGCGCGATCTTGGCGACCACCTGTTCGATATCGCTGGGGGTGATGCTCTTCTTGCGCCGGCTGGGCGGCAGAAGCTGCTGCGCTGCGCCCGCTTCATCGATCACGTCGATGGCCTTGTCCGGCATGAAGCGGTCCGTGATGTAGCGTTCGGCAAGTTCCGATGCCACCCGCAGCGACTTGTCCGTATAGCGGATACTGTAGTGATCCTCGAAGCGGGACTTCAAGCCCTTGAGAATCTTATAGGTGTCCTCTACGTCGGGTTCGACGATGTCGATCTTCTGAAAGCGGCGCGACAACGCCCGGTCTTTGTCGAAAATGCCGCGATACTCCTGATAGGTGGTCGACCCCATGCAGCGGATCTCGCCGGAGGTAAGCATGGGTTTGAGGAGGTTGGAAGCATCCATGACGCCCCCGGAAGCCGCCCCGGCGCCGATGATGGTATGGATTTCATCGATGAACAGGATCGAGCCTTCCTGTTTTTTGAGCTCGCCCAGCACCATCTTGAAGCGCTTCTCGAAATCGCCCCGGTACTTGGTGCCGGCAAGCAATGCACCCATGTCGAGCGAATACACCTGTGAGCGCAGCAAAATCTCCGGCACGCTGCCTTCGATGATGCGCCGCGCGAGGCCTTCGGCAATGGCGGTCTTGCCGACCCCGGCTTCGCCGACCAGCAACGGATTGTTCTTGCGGCGCCGGCAAAGCGTCTGGATGACACGCTCCAGTTCCCGATCACGCCCGATCAGGGGGTCGACCTTCCCGGAAATAGCCAGCGCATTGAGATTGATCGTGTAATTTTCAAGCGCCCCGCCAGCCGTTTGCTCCTGCTCGGTCTCGGCTTCCGCATCCTGCGGCTGCTTTGCCGGGGCGGTTTGCGGCAGCTTGGTAATGCCGTGTGAAATGAAATTCACCACATCCAGGCGCGTCACGCCCTTCTGGTGCAGGAAGTACACGGCGTGGGAATCCTTTTCGCCGAAAATGGCCACCAGAACGTTTGCTCCGGTCACCTCTTTCTTGCCGGAAGACTGCACGTGCAGAATGGCACGCTGGATGACGCGCTGAAACCCGAGTGTCGGTTGCGTATCGACCTCTTCCCCGCTCACTACCGGCGTGTGTTCGCTGATGAAGTCGCTTAGTAATTTGCGCAATTCCTCGACGTTCGCAGCGCAGGCTCGCAGCACTTCGGATGCAGACGGATTGTCCAGCATTGCGAGCAACAGATGCTCGACCGTGATGAACTCGTGCCGCTTCTGGCGCGCCTCCATGAAGGCCATATGGAGGCTGACTTCAAGTTCCTGGGCAATCATATTAGGTTTCTTCCATCACACATTGCAGAGGGTGCTGGTGCTGTCGTGAAAACGAAATCACCTGCTCGACTTTTGTGGCCGCCACGTCCTTCGGAAAGACCCCGCAGACGCCCATCCCTTCCTTATGAACTTTGAGCATGATCTGGGTCGCTTGTTCGCGGTCCATTGAAAAAAACTGTTGCAATACCGAAACAACGAAATCCATCGGCGTGTAATCGTCGTTCAGAAGCAAAACCTTGTACAAACCAGGAGGCTTGACCTTGGCCTTTTCGACCTCAAGGAGCGAGTCTCCGCGAGTTCCTGTCGCCATTGTCGCTGTTCTCGCTACACATCCCATGTCTAATTTTGCGCATAACGGCAGAAATTACAAGTGCCCCGCCTTTTTGCCTCCGATATCACGAAAACAAGCAAAAATCGCGTTCACTCAGGGGCGTAGGCACTATGTGCCCATGCTTGACTTCATCAGGCGATTGTCCTTAAATGCCGGAGGGTGTTTGGCTTCAAGGCAATGGCTGTACCGGTTAGGCCGACATTGCTGACTTGAATCTCAAACAGAGTCGGCGGGTATCCGACCCGCGTTTTCAGTCGGGGAATGAGAAGTTATGGCAACTGGTACGGTGAAGTGGTTTAACGATGCCAAGGGCTACGGTTTTATTACGCCCGATGATGGCAGCGAAGATTTGTTTGCACACTTTTCAGCGATTCAGATGAATGGCTTCAAGACGCTGAAAGAAGGGCAGAAGGTATCCTTCGACGTCACTCAGGGCCCAAAGGGCAAGCAGGCATCAAATATTCAGGAGGCAAGCTGAGCAGGTCACAAGAACCGCCAGCAGGAACCAATCAGACAAAACCCGCGATCATTATTGATCGCGGGTTTTTTATTTACTTGAATCAGCAGCTTGAGGAAGACCTAGGGGCGCATGCGCGCAATCATTGCCGCGCCGAACCCGGAACAGGACACCTGCTCGGCCTTGTCGAGCAACCGGGCGAAATCGTAGGTCACGACACGGTCGGCAATCGCTGACTCCATCGAACTGATCACCAGATCCGCGGCTTCCACCCAACCCATGTGGCGCAACATCATCTCGGCCGACAGAATCAACGATCCTGGATTGACATAATCCTTTCCAGCGTACTTTGGTGCAGTGCCATGCGTGGCCTCGAACATGGCCACCGAATCCGACAAATTCGCACCTGGCGCAATGCCAATACCGCCAACCTGGGCAGCCAGGGCGTCGGATATGTAATCGCCGTTCAAGTTAAGGGTGGCAATGACGTCGTATTCGGCCGGACGCAGCAAGATTTGTTGCAGGAATGCGTCAGCAATGACGTCCTTGATGACGATGCCGCTTGGCAGTTTCATCCACGGACCGCCGTCGAGAAGTTCTGCGCCGAACTCGCGTTGCGCAAGCTCATAACCCCAGTCACGGAACGCACCCTCCGTGAACTTCATGATATTGCCCTTGTGTACCAGGGTGACCGAATCTCGCGCGTTCGCGATCGCATACTGAATCGCCTTGCGCACCAGGCGCTCGGTTCCTTCCCTCGAGACCGGCTTGACGCCAATGCCGGACGTTTCGGGGAAGCGGATCTTTTTCACTCCCATTTCACCGGTAAGAAACTTGATTACCTTGCGCGCCTCATCGGTCTCGGCCTGCCACTCGATCCCCGCGTAGATGTCTTCCGAGTTCTCCCGGAAAATCACCATGTCTGTGTTTTCGGGTTGCTTAAGCGGACTGGGAACACCCTTGAAATACCTGATCGGACGCAGGCACACATAGAGGTCCAATTGCTGACGTAAAGCGACATTGATCGATCGGATGCCGCCGCCCACAGGCGTCGTGAGCGGCCCCTTGATCGATACGACAAATTCCTTCGATGCTTCCAGCGTTTCGTCTGGCAACCAGACGTCCTCGCCGTAGACCTTGCAGGATTTCTCCCCCGCATACATTTCCATCCAGACGATCTTGCGCTTGCCGCCGTAGGCGGCATCAATCGCGGCATCCACGACCTTGAGCATTACCGGAGTAATGTCCACACCCGTCCCGTCACCCTCGATGTACGGAATGATGGGGTGGTCCGGGACGTTCAGGCTGAGGTCCGGGTTGACAGTGATCTTTTCGCCGCTATCCGGCAATTGAATGTGCTTGTACATGCAGGGTGCCTCGATCGATAGGTTTACTGGATTGGAAGAAATGCTTCGGCGGGCCAACGCGCAACACAACCGGCCGAAAATGAAGTCGCGATTCTACATGCCTGAACCAATTGCCGGACGCAGAGCGCCAGCCTGGGGATGTGAGAACCGGAAACAGACAGCCGATCGCCGCCTAACGACAGCATTGCCAAGCAACATGAATTCCTGAAACATTGTTTCGCAATATAAAACACACTGCCCTGCGATCTATTTAGTTACTGTTTTCTAATAGATTTATTTCTGGCAACCAGAATGTTGCAACGCAGAACGCGCTTCAATAGCGTTATGGGCGACTGCATCTGCTGCGATTCTTACCTTCATCGACAGCAAATCAGATATGGGAGGCCGCGACCGACGGCTTTCTGCGCGGCAAACCGGATCGGACCTCCGGACGCCACGCAGTCATCAGCTGTGCCTGCGAAGTCATTTCGTCTATTGCCTGGATCGGCACGCGCCATCACGGTGCGCCTGCCGGGTAATCGCCGATCGCGCGCGCACGGGGAAAGAAAAACAAACTTTACAAAGGAAAGGGAGTAATTAATGAATCGCGACATAGCAGCCAAGGAACTCCAGCACGAATGGGACAGCAACCCGCGCTGGAAAACCACCAAACGCCCTTATTCGGCCGAGGACGTCGTTCGACTGCGCGGGTCTGTGCTGATCGAGCACACCCTCGCGCGGCGCGGCGCTGAAAAACTCTGGCAGATGATCAACGACGAGCCTTTCGTCAACTCGCTCGGTGCATTGACCGGCAACCAGGCGATGCAACAGGTACGCGCCGGCCTGAAAGCAATCTACCTGTCCGGCTGGCAGGTCGCAGCAGACGCCAACCTGGCGGGGGAAATGTATCCTGACCAATCGCTCTACCCCGCCAACAGCGTGCCGTCCGTCGTTCGTCGCATTAACAGCACGTTGTTACGTGCGGACCAGATCCACCACGCCGAGGGGAAAAACGACATCGATTGGCTGGCGCCAATCGTCGCCGACGCCGAAGCCGGATTTGGTGGCGTGCTCAACGCCTACGAACTGATGAAGGCGATGATCGAAGCCGGAGCCGCAGGAGTGCATTTCGAAGATCAGCTGGCGTCAGCGAAAAAGTGCGGACACATGGGCGGCAAGGTATTGGTGCCGACTCAGGAGGCAGTGCAGAAGCTGGTGGCCGCCCGGCTGGCAGCGGACACCATGGGTGTGCCCACAGTGCTGCTTGCTCGCACTGACGCCGAAGCAGCCAGTCTGCTCACCTCCGACGTCGACGAGACGGACCGGCCGTTCTGCACCGGGGAACGCACGCCGGAGGGCTATTTCCGCGTCATTAACGGCATACAGCAGGCGATTGCCCGCGGCCTTGCATATGCGCCCTACGCCGATCTCGTCTGGTGCGAGACCGGGACACCGGACCTCGCTTTCGCGAAACAATTTGCCGAAGCCATTCACCGCGAGTATCCGGAGCAACTGCTGGCGTATAACTGCTCGCCATCGTTTAACTGGAAAAAGAACCTGGACGACGCGACGATCGCCAAGTTCCAGCGCGAACTGGGTGCGATGGGCTACAAGTTCCAGTTCATTACCCTGGCCGGTTTCCACGCGCTGAATTACTCGATGTTCGAATTGTCGCAAGGCTACGCGCGGGACAACATGACCGCCTACGTCAAGCTACAGCAGGCCGAATTCGAAGCCGAATCTGCCGGTTATACGGCTACCAAGCACCAGCATGAGGTGGGCACGAGTTACTTCGATGACGTCGTGCAGGTGGTGCAGTCGGGCAAGTCGTCAGTAACAGCCCTCTCCGGCTCAACGGAAGAAGCGCAGTTCGCCTGATCGCCGTTTGCTCAAGCGAGCCGGTCAACGGTGGGGGGGTGGCTGACCCCCACTGAAATTCGCCCCGCTGAGTCGCAGGCCAGCCAGCAAGAACGCCGCAACGAGATGCAGTTACCGTTGCGGCGTTATACTTCCAGCATTGACTGAAATGGCGTTTCACATTATGGGAACGCGCTGCCTTGCGCGTTTCGCAACCACTCGTTCAGCTGGAGACCGCATGACCCAACAATACAATCCGCCCACAGGAATGAACGTCACCGGCAGCTTCAATCAGGAGTATGCCGCCATCCTGACGCCCGCCGCGCTCGAATTTCTCGCCAAGCTGCACCGCAAGTTTGATGCGCGCCGCATCGAACTCATTGAACGGCGCGCTCTGCGGCAAAAAGAGCTCGATGCCGGCCAACTGCCCAACTTCCTGCCCGAGACGCAACCCATTCGCGACGCCGAATGGACGGTTGCGCCGGTTCCCGCTGATCTGCAGGATCGCCGCACCGAGATCACCGGGCCGACCGACCGCAAGATGGTCATCAACGCGCTGAATTCCGGCGCAAAGATGTACATGGCCGACTTTGAGGATTCGAACACTCCAAGCTGGGACAATCAGGTCGCGGGGCAGATCAACATGCGCGATGCGGTGCGCCAGACCATCAGCTTTACCAGCCCGGAAGGCAAGCAATACAGGCTTGGCGATAGCATTGCGACGCTGCTGGTGCGCCCGCGCGGCTGGCACCTTACCGAAAAGCACGTCATCGTCGACGGCCAGCCGATGTCAGGCTCGCTGTTCGATTTCGGCTTGTACTTCTTCCACAATGCCGCGGAACGCGTCGCGCGCAAATCCGGCATTTATCTTTATCTGCCCAAGATGGAGTCGCACCTCGAAGCACGGCTGTGGAATGACGTATTCGTGTTTGCGCAAAAGGAACTGGGACTGGCGCAAGGCACCGTCAAGGCAACCGTCTTGATCGAGACGATCCTCGCGGCATTCGAAATGGACGAAATCCTCTACGAACTTCGCGAACACTCGGCCGGCTTGAACTGTGGGCGTTGGGACTACATCTTCAGCTGCATCAAGAAGTTCCGTAACCGCGAAGGCTTCATCCTGGCCGATCGTAACCTGGTGACCATGACCAGCCCCTTTATGCGCGCCTATTCGCTGCTGCTCATCAAGACCTGCCACAAGCGCGGTGCGTTTGCCATGGGCGGTATGGCGGCCCAGATCCCGATCAAGAACGATCCGCAGGCCAACGAAGCAGCAATGGCAAAAGTGCGTGCCGACAAGGACCGGGAGGCCAACGACGGGCACGACGGCACCTGGGTTGCGCACCCGGGCCTTGTCGCCCTGGCGCAAGACTCCTTCGACAAGGTAATGAAAACACCGAATCAGATCGCGAAGCAGCGTCCCGATGTCGCGGTCAGCGCCGGCGATCTGCTCGACTTCAAGCCGCAAGGCCCAATCACCGAGAACGGCCTGCGGATGAACATCAACATCGGCATCCAGTACATGGGCGCCTGGCTGGCCGGAACAGGGTGCGTACCGATTTTCAACCTGATGGAAGACGCTGCGACTGCGGAGATTTCACGTGCGCAAATTTGGCATTGGATACGCAGCCCGCTCGGCGTACTCGATGACGGGCGCAAGGTCACGCGCGAGCTGTTCAGCCAGCTGGTTCCCGAGGAACTGGCGAAAGTAAAGGAAATGCTGGGTGCTGCATACACCGGCGGGAAGTACGAAGAAGGCGCGAAGATGTTCGAGAAGCTTACGCTTGCCGATGATTTCGTCGAGTTTCTGACCCTGCCGGCCTATGACTACGTGGTTTCGCACGAGGCAGCCTGATACCGTTGCGCGTTATGCTGGCACACCGCGCGCTGGCGTAACGCGCGCGCTTGTCGGGGACGGCCAGGTAACAGAACCGCGGCGCAGGCATCTCCCGGACACAGGCGTACATCGGCAATGGTGTGGAGACCAAACGTAACCGTCGCTGCCGTCGTACAGCGGGACGGAAAATTTTTACTGGTGGAAGAACACACCCGGGACGGCGTTCGCCTGAATCAGCCAGCCGGTCACCTTGAGGCAGGCGAATCAATTCTCGCCGCAGTACAGCGGGAAATGCTCGAAGAGACCGCGTATGATTTTCATCCCGAGCAGATCATCGGCGTTTATCGCTGGACAAAGCCGGACAGCCAAATCACGTACCTGCGTTTCACGTTTTCCGGCAGTCTGGGCGAGCATCATGCGGACAGGGACCTGGACGAAGGTATCATCCGCAATGTATGGCTCAGCCACGAGGAAATTCTTGGCTGCGTCGCACGTCATCGAAGTCCGCTAGTGGTCCGCTGCATCGAGGACTTTGTGTCGGGCCGGCGCTACGCAACCGAGCTGCTCGTTGATTTCCAGGGTTGATTCCTGCGTTGGGCGGCATAGCCGGAAGCAGCGCGACAATGTCGGCAACGCGGCGCGCGCAGGAACCGGCAACGGACCGTTTCGTGTATCTCCTTAACAGCATATCTGATCGCTAACGATGGCCAAGCAAAAGGTAATAGTCGGACTGTCCGGCGGTGTCGATTCATCCGTCGCTGCCTGGTTGTTGAAGGAACAGGGCTTTGAAGTCATCGGACTGTTCATGAAGAACTGGGAGGACGATGACGACGATGAGTACTGCAGCTCCCGACAGGATCTCATCGATGCGGTCTCGGTTGCAGACATCATTGGCATCGACATTGAAACGGTGAACTTCTCGGCCGAGTACAAGGATCGCGTCTTCAAGCAATTCCTCGCCGAATACAAGGCCGGGCGTACACCCAATCCCGATGTGCTGTGCAATTCGGAAATCAAATTCCGCGCATTTCTCGACCACGCGATCGAACTCGGCGCGGACACCATTGCGACCGGGCATTACGCCCAGGTACGCGAAATCGACGGCCGCTTTGAGTTACTCAAGGCGGAAGATGGGACCAAGGACCAGAGCTATTTTCTGTATCGCCTCAACCAGGAGCAGCTTGCCAGAACCCGCTTCCCGCTCGGCCAGCTCTACAAGAGGGATGTGCGCGGACTCGCCCGGGAGATCGGCCTGCCAAATTCCGAAAAGAAAGACTCCACGGGAATCTGTTTCATTGGCGAGCGCCCGTTCCGGGAGTTTTTAAGCCGTTATCTTCCCGATAGGCCGGGAGACATCGTCACGCTCGACGGCAAGACGGTCGGCAAGCATTCCGGACTTATGTTTTATACGATCGGACAACGCCAGGGGCTGGGGATCGGCGGGGAAGGCGAGCCCTGGTATGTTGCCGGCAAGGACATCGAATCCAATCGGCTGAGCGTGGTTCAGGGACATGACCACCCCGCCTTGTTGTCGGATGCCGCCGTCGCGATCGACCTGAGCTGGATCAGTGGCGCTCTGCCACATACGCACTGGGTATACGGCGCCAAAACGCGCTACCGGCAAAAGGACGCCCCCTGCGAGGTCGATTCCGTGACGAATGAGCGTTGTGAAATCCGTTTCGCGGAACCGCAGTGGGCGGTCACGCCGGGACAGTCCGTCGTCGTATACGAATCGCGGGTCTGTCTGGGCGGCGGAATCATCGAACGCGCGGTCCCGGTGCAGTAGAGCACAGCGCCACCACTACCCGTCTGAATTACAGTTTCGAACGCCCTGGGGCAGGATCTGTCGCCCCGCGATTTGTCCTTCCGCGGCTTCTTGCGCCGCAGCCGGTTGCGACATGGTGTACTGCACGACATTGCGCAAAAAAGGCAGCACCTCTTCGGCGAGCCAGGGATTGCGCCTGAGCCACATTTGATTGCGCGGACCCGGGTGCGGCATTGGCAGGTAATCGCGCCAGGATCGCACTGTTTCGGTCAGCGTTTTTCGCCGCGCGGCTCGCAGATAATCGGCTTGCGCGTAGCTTCCCACCAACAAGGCAAATTGCAGCGCGGGTAGCTGCGGCACCAGACGCGGGTGCCAGTAAGGCGCACACTCGGGCCGGGGCGGGAGACCACCGCTGGGCCCTGTGCCCGGATAACAAAGCCCCGCGGGAATAATGGCGATGCGCCGCGTGTCGTAGAACTGGTCCCGGTCGAGCTGCATCCACTGGCGCAAGCGATCCCCGGAGGGATCGTTCCAGGACACCCCTGTTTCGTGCACGCGCCGGCCCGGTGCCTGTCCCACAATCAGCAATCGTGCGCTTGCAGCGGCCCGGAGCACCGGTCTCGGACCCAACGGAAGGTGCGCGGCACAGCGGCCGCAGGCGCGCGCCACCTTCAACAGCGCGTCCAGCCGGTTTTCCATCAATTAGCAACCTTGCCCATGCTAAAATTGCACTCTAAAAACAGCAAGTTCCGGAAAGTCTCGGAGCACAGACACCACTCGGAGTTCAAACACAATGGCGTTGTCGCCCTTGACAGCATTGTCACCCCTGGATGGCCGGTATCAGCGCAAAGTAGCGGCGCTTTCTGGTTTCTTCAGTGAATTCGGCCTCATCCGCTTTCGCGTGCAGGTAGAGATCGCGTGGCTGAAGGCTATTTCCAATGAACCGGCGCTCGCCGAGATCAAGCCGTTATCGGCTGCGTCAATCAAACACCTTGACGAGCTCGGGCGAAATTTTTCCCTGGAAGACGCCGAAGCCGTCAAAGCCATCGAGGTACGCACCAATCACGACGTCAAGGCGATTGAATACTGGCTTCGCGAACAGCTGACCGCAAATCCGGAAGCTGCCGCCATCACCGGGTTCGTGCATTTCGCCTGCACCTCCGAGGACATCAACAATCTTTGTCACGCAATGATGTTGCGCGAGTCACGCGGCCAGGTCATGCTGCCGGCGCTGGATTCGTTGATCGGGAAACTGCGGCAACTCGCCCATGATTATGCCGAGTTGCCAATGCTGTCGCGCACACACGGCCAATCGGCAACCCCGACCACCGTCGGCAAGGAGCTCGCAAATTTCGTCTACCGCCTGGAACGCCAGCGTAAACGCATCGAGTGCGTCGAACTGCCTGCCAAGATCAACGGTGCGGTTGGAAATTTCAATGCGCATCTTGCCGCCTTCCCGGACTTCGAATGGGAAGATTTCTCGCACCGCTTCGTTGAGCAGCTCGGATTTGTCTTCAATCCGTATACGACCCAGATCGAACCTCATGACGGCGTCGCCGAATTGTTTGACGCCTATGCCGGCGCCAACACAGTGCTGATCGATCTCGCGCGAGACCTTTGGGCATACATTTCAGTCGGCTATTTCAAGCAGAAGATCAGGGAGGGCGAGGTTGGCTCGTCCACCATGCCGCACAAGGTCAATCCGATCGACTTTGAAAATGCGGAGGGCAATCTTGGCCTGTCGAACGCCCTGCTCAATCACCTGAGCGCAAAATTGCCCATCTCACGCTGGCAACGCGACCTGACCGACTCGACCGTGCTGCGCGACATGGGCACCGCGTTGGGTTACGCGGTACTCGCGTACGATTCGTGCCGGCGC
>Ga0209536_100013605_pt1 | contig 11723 bp, 4 predicted proteins | sample DeeMarSeWOR28_12_FD_187461 | JGI IMG/M metagenome (GOLD analysis project Ga0209536, IMG submission 187461) | Marine sediment microbial communities from White Oak River estuary, North Carolina - WOR-2-8_12 (SPAdes) (version 2) | ecosystem: Environmental > Aquatic > Marine > Intertidal zone >... | reverse complement strand
GTGAGTATTTTCTGGGACAGAACTACCCGAACCCGTTCAATCCGACCACGATCATCAGGTTCGGTCTCCCGGAGTCCGGCTCCGTTACGCTCCAGCTCTTTGATGTGACGGGGCAACTGGTCAGAGAGCTCGTGAGCGGTCACATGGTGGCGGGAGTGCATCAGATCGAGGTGGACGCAACCGGCCTCAGCGCTGGCGTTTACATCTACCGTCTCATGACGAGTTCCTTCGAGGACTCGCGTAAATTGGTGCTCGTAAAATAGTGCAGGATCACCCTGTGAGCCGAAAGTTCCAGTACCGCTCTTGTCGCATCCCGAGCAGGCCCATGCTCGCGGCGATGGTCGTGCTCACCGGCGTGGTGCTGCGTCCCTCCTTTGCCCAGGACTGGGGTGACCCGGTCCGGCCCTACCGGGTTGGTCTCACGGTGGGGGCGGCTGGTTTCGAGCGGAACGATGCCGCGGCCGAGCTGCGGCTGAACTTCACCAGCCTTCTGGACTCCCTCGGCGTTCCGTCTCCCTTCGATGCAGCCTCACTCCGCTTGGCGGAAGTGAATGCCCAGGGAGGAATCGTTGTCACGTCGGTTCCCTTCCAGTTTGACCCTGATTCAAATTACGATGCATCGACCAACGCGGCGGGGACCTTCGTCCTGCTGATGGCAGGCACGACACTGCCGTCGGGAGAGCGGTACTACCATCTCTACTTCGACGTTGCTGGGGCCGCTTACTCGCCTCCAAGCTTTACTCCGCGCGTACAGATCGACGACAACATCCCGGATGAGGGATTGCTGACCTTTCGAGTGCAAACCCAGAGCTCCGTGCTCTACTATCACAAGCAGGGGGGTGGGTTCTCCAGCTGGGTTGATGGCAGCGGACAGGACTGGATCGGATTCAATACGACCCCGGGAAGCGGATCCGCCGGGCTCTACCGCGGCATCCCTAATGCTGTCTATCCAGAAGGATACTTCCATCCCGGCAACACATCGTCTGAGAGCCAGATGCTCTGGCAGGGACCGCTGAAAGCCACGATTCGCTCCCTCGTGTCGGGCTCATGGGAATGTCTCTGGGAGTTCTACCCTCAGCACGCCCGGATGACCATGACGCGCACCGACCATTCGTACTGGTTTCTCTACGAAGGGACTCCCGGTGGAAGTCTGGAGCCGGACACCGATTTCATGGTGCGATCCGATGGGAATCAGACACCGCTGTCGCAGTCCTGGACCGCCGATATACCCGGAGAAGAGTGGCTCTATTTCAGCGACCCATCCTCCGGTCCAGCAGGCCGCTCTCTGTTCGTTGTCCATGAGGAAGGGGACAGCGAGGTGGATTCCTACTACCCCATGGAAGGGAACATGACGGTATTTGGCTTCGGACGAGACGTGGTCAGCACCTACCTGACAGAGGTACCGAAGCACTTCGCGATCGGCATGGTCGAGGGAACATCGTTTGCGGCAGTGGCCCCGCAAGTCCTTGCTGCCTACAAGCCGCTTACCGTGACTGCTGAGCAACCTGAGGAACGCCCGTTAGCTGCACCGGCGCTGGTAGCGCCCGCTCCGGATGCCCAGGGTGTCTCCGATCCCTCGACCTTCGCCTGGAGGAGTGTGGGGGGCGCGACCGGGTACGATCTCGAAATCGGGACCGACTCCACCTTCACTGCAGGACTCGTGGTGATCGATTCGGGGCTGGTCGATACGATGCGGAGCGTGGCGGGACTTGAACAGGGGCGACGCCATTTCTGGCGGGTCAGGGCCAGGCGCCAGAGTCTGGTCGGTCCCTTCTCCCAGCCGTCGGCGTTCAGTACCGCCCTGCCCGCGCCCAACCCCTCTTCCCCGGCGGACGGTGCAACGAGCCTTCCCCTGGAAGTCACACTCCGCTGGTCGGGCGTTGCCCCGGCGGCAGTCTCCTGGATTCAGGTGGATACGGACTCGCTGTTCGCTCCTCCTATGGTCGTGGATGATTCGTCGCGACCGGACTCTTCCATTGTCCTGACCGGGCTGCAGGCAGGTTTCCGCTATCACTGGCGCGTGGCCGCGCGGAAGAATTCCATCAGTAGCCCGTTCTCCTCCCGCCGGAGCTTCACAACCGCGGCATCCGGCCCGGAACTCCTTGTCCCTGCACCCGACGCCCAGAACCAGCCGACGGTACTGACGTTTCAATGGCACGCCGTCCCCGGTGCCAATAGCTATCATTTCCAGCTGGCGACGGACTCGACCTTTTCCGGCGCACTGGTGAAGAATGATTCAACACTCCTCGACACGGCTCGGACCGTGGTCGGACTCGCCGAGGGGACGCGCTATTTCTGGCGCGTTAGTGCGGCAACGCCCTCCGGGAAAACTCTCTTTTCCGCGCCCCGGGCGTTTACCACCGGCCTCGGCCTCCCTGCGCAGGTGTCGCTAGTCTCCCCCGCAGAGGGGGCAACGGTCCTGGGTGACAGCGTTCGTTTCTCATGGCTTCCCTCGAGTCCATCGATTGCACGCTACTGGTTTGAGCTCTCCGCAGACGCAGCGTTCATGTTCAGTCAGATTGACTCAACCGGCGGGGATACACTGCTGGTCGTCCGCAATCTTCTTCCGGGTCGAACCTACTGGTGGCGGGTGCGAGCAGGGAATGTCGCGGGCTGGGGGCCCTTCAGTCAGGTTCGGACCGTGCTGACGGCGGTGTCTGACGTGGGAGACGAGGCAGGCCTTCCGCGGGAATTTGCACTTGAGCAAAACTATCCTAACCCGTTTAACCCTGAGACGGTCATCCGGTATGCGGTCCCGGCTCCTGTGCATGTCCGCCTCGGGGTCTATGCTGTCACGGGCGAACTCGTCGAGTTGTTGGTGGACGAACGGCGGGAGGCGGGGAGGTACGAGGTGAGGTTTGATGCCAGGGAAGCGGCAAGCGGTGTGTATCTCTGCCGGATGGAGGCCGCTGGCAGACAGTTTGTTCGGAAGCTGGTTCTCCTACGATAACCTTTGGAACGAGGGGGGTACGAGGCAGTGGTGGCACATGGATTTCTCCGGTTCGGGGTGCTTGTGGGCCTCGTGGGATTGTCACTGGTTGGAGGCTCGGCCCGATCGCAGGAAGAGCCCCCGGGGGCAGCGCCCGCCCAGGTGCCGCTCATCCAGATCTGGTACGGCAGTGATCAAACCTTCGGAGCTGTCGGTGTTCCGCAGCGGGACATCAACATCCTCGGCAATGTCTCGCATCCGTCAGGGATCAGCTCGCTCAGCTACTCCCTGAATGGGGGCGCGACGCGGCCTCTCTCCCTGGGGCCTGACACGCGACGACTGAACCGCCCCGGCGATTTCAATGTTGATCTTCGCTACGCCGAGGTTGGCAGCGGGAGCAACTCGCTGGTCGTTACGGCGGTGGCAAGCTCGGGTGAATCCTCACAGACAAGCGTAATCGTCCGCGATGCCAGCGCTTCGGCCTGGCCTCTGCCCTATACGGTTGCGTGGTCAGGTGCGCAGAGCCTGGCAGACTCCGCCCAGGTAGTGGACGGCAAGTGGGCTGTTCAGTCGGGCGGACTCCGTGCGCTGGAGCCGAGCTATGATCGCGGTGTGGCCTTCGGTGATACGAGCTGGTCGGATTATGAAGTAACAGCCGAGGTGACCGTCTCCGGGATCGATTCGACGGCGGCCGCCTTCAGTCCGACCAGCGGAGGCCCGGCAGTCGGAATGCTGCTGCGATGGGAAGGACACACTGACACGCCGACGTTCAGTCCGCCGATTACCCAACCCCGGTCCGGATATCTCCCCTACGGGGCTATCGGGTGGCATCACTGGAGGACGGGGTATGGCAGCACCGATGCAAACCGATGGGAGATTCTGGGGAACAATAACGTTGTGCGAGATCAGACTACCGCACAGCTGTTCCAGTATGGTGTTCCCTACGTCTTCAAGATGCAGGTGAAGACCGTCCCCGGTCAGGGTCATGTCTACAAGTTCAAGGTCTGGCGAAAGGTTGATGTGGAACCGGTGGGCTGGCTCATGACCGGCGTCGAACCCTTTGAGGGACCGGTCCAGGGCTCCGTCCTCCTCCTAGCACATCACGTCTATGCAACCTTCGGTCCCATCACAATTACACCCGTTCCGGATGGCGAGCCTCCACTCATTACGGATATTCAGGTGCTAGCAGGTGCCACCACTGCCGTCATCACCTGGATGACTGACGAGCCGGCCACGAGCAGAGTGCTCTATGGCCTCACGCCCTCCTACGGTAGTTCGTACATCGATGATGCACTCGTCTTCTCACACAGGGTTGAGCTCCAGACGCTGGAGCCCGAGCAAACCTACCACTACAAGGTGATCTCGACTGACTGGAGCGGCAATGCCTCCAGTTCCAACGATCGCACATTCCAGACAGAAGCGCTGCCGCCTCCGGCTGCCCCTGTCCTGGCCTTCCCGGCCAATGGCGCGCAGGATCAGAATCCGGCACTGACGCTCGTCTGGGAGCGCGCCTCGACCGCCGAGCGGTATCAACTGCAGCTGGCCCAGGACTCAACCTTTGGCAGCTGGACGCTGAACGACTCAACTATTACAGACACGTCGCGTCTGGTCGGGGGGCTGGCCTATGGCACCCGTTACTTCTGGCGTGTACGGGCCTGGAACATCGGCGGATGGGGACCGTATTCCCCGGTGTCTCGGTTCGCGACGCTGCTTCCGGCAACGGTGCTTGCCTTCCCCGCCGATGGCGGCACGGGCATCGCGGCGACAGTGACACTGCGCTGGTATGCGACGCCATCGGCGTCCTCCTATCGTGTGCAGCTGTCGACAGACCCGACCTTCGTCGCTCCGCCAATCGTGGATGATCCTGCCGTTGCGGATACTTCCCGACTCGTGGCCGGCCTCCAAAACGGCACGACCTACTACTGGCGCGTGCGCGCATCTAACAACGTGACCGTGGGACCATTCTCTCTCCCGGCGTCCTTTACCACCGGTCTTGCCGCTCCCACACTCGTCTCGCCGCTCGATGGTACACAAGCTCCTCCGGGACCGGTCACGCTCAGGTGGATGTCCCTCGAACATGCCATCAGCTATGTTGTCCTGCTCGGTTCTGAACCGACCTTTCAATCCGGTGTTGTCCTCCGCGATTCTTCCGTCGCTGATACGATCCGGCCGGTGGGGGGACTGCTCGCCGGAGCCCGATACTACTGGAAGGTCGCTGGCAACAACGGCGGGGGGGCAGGACCATCCTCACCGGTCTGGTCGTTTGTGACGCCTCTGCCGACCCCGGTGCTGGTCTCGCCGAGCGCAGGGGCCGTGGCTCAGCCGGTCAATCTGACGTTCGTCTGGTCCGGCGTCGAGGGAGCGAGCAGCTACGGCTTCCAGCTCGCCACCGATTCGCTGTTCAACGGTAGTCTTGTGAAGAACGATACATCGATCACGGACACCTTTAGGACTGTCTACGGCCTGGTTCCAGGAGGTATCTACTACTGGCGGGTCCAGGGTCGGAACGGGGCGGCTACAAGTGCATATTCCGAAGTGCGTCAGTTTGCCTGCGCCGGGACGCTCCCGGGCGTCACAGAGCTCTTGCTGCTCGCGCAGGAAGCGACGCTCGAGTCCGATACGGCACTGTTCCTCTGGCGGGAGGCCCTTCCGAGCGCGCAGCGCTACTGGTTCGAGATTGCTCCCGACTCTCAGTTTGTCTTCCGGCAGATCGATTCGATGCTCACCGATACATCGAAAATCGTGCGGGGCCTCCTGGCAGGTCGGCGCTACTGGTGGAAGGTCCGTGCGGGCAACGCCGAGGGGTGGGGGGCGTACAGCGAGACTCGAACATTCACCGTGTTGTCGACAGATGTCGTGGCGGACCGTGGCATCCCCACGACCTACGATCTGGCACAGAATTTCCCGAATCCCTTCAACCCGGAGACGGTGATCGAGTTCCAGCTCCCCCAGTCCGGCCCGGTCAGACTTGAAGTATTCTCTCTTCTGGGGGCAAAGGTTGCCACCCTCGTGGACGATCGCCTGGAGGCGGGCACGTACCGGCAACGATTTGATGCCTCCGAGCTTCCCAGCGGCGTGTATGTCTATCGTCTCCAGGCAGGAGGGAAGGCCTTGACCAGAAAGATGCTGCTCGTCCGATAAGCGAGCGGCCGTGCATGAGGTCGGCGCCTCGCTTCGGCGCCCAACTGATTTTTGTACCGATGCCAACGGGGAAAAACACATGAAAACAAGGATGACGATGAAGTGGAAAGCGCGGACGTGGAGCACTGTTCTGATGACGGTGCTCTGCGCATCGGCGACCCTCGCCCAGGGTCCCACTATCTCGGTATGGTATGGCAACACGCAGACGTTCCGGAAGCTAGGCGTTCCTCAACGCTGGGCTAACATCCTCGGCAACGTGTCCGATCCCGATGGCGTGGCCTCCCTCCAATACACGCTCAACGGAGGGGCAGCCGTCCCCCTGAGCATCGGCCCGGATGTCAACCGGTTGGCCAAAATCGGCGATTTCAATATTGATATCGCCTTCGCGCAGCTTTTCCCGACGCCGGCAAGTAACTCGGTGCTTATCACCGCTACGGACAGCTTGGGGAACTCATCGCAGCAAACCGTGACGGTCCAGTTCGTCGGGTCGACTACATGGCCGCTCCCCGTCACCGTGGGGTGGGCAAGCATCCAGAGTCTCTATGATTCGGCCCAGGTCGTCGATGGGCTCTGGACGAAGAACCCCGTCGGCATCCGAACGGTGCAACCGGGCTACGATCGCCTGGTTGCCCTTGGGGATACAACCTGGGGGGATGTGGAGATCACCGTTCCAGTGACCGTTCACGGAATCGACTCGGCCGGCTTCAACCCCCTGAGCGGCCCCCCGTCAGTCGGCCTCATGATGCGATGGAAGGGGCACACGGATGATCCCTTCCCCGGCCTGCAGCCCAAAGGTGGATTCAATCCATTCGGTGCCATCGGTTACTATTCGTACCACCAGGATGCCGATGGCCCCCGGCTGGAAATGTACGGCAACGGTGCCAATCGGGTTGCAACGGATATGAGCGGAAAGACTCTGCAGCTGAATGTCCCATACTCGTTCAAGATGAAGGTCCAGACCATCCCCACGGGGTCCTACTACAGCTTCAAGGTCTGGCCGTCAGGGCAGCCCGAGCCGTCCTCATGGGATCTTACCTACCAGGCGGGCCCGCTGGATCCGCTGCGAGGTTCGATCCTGCTGATCGCACACTTTGTCGACGCAAGTTTTGGGCCCGTGCAGGTCCGTCCTACAGAGGCTGACATCACTCCGCCGGTGATCTCTGATCTCGCGGCCGGCCCAGGCCGGACGAGCGCGGACATCACCTGGACGACGGACGAACCTGCCACCACCCGGGTGGAGTATGGGCTGACCGCTGCCTACGGGAGCGTGGCGGCGGACGGGACGTTCGTAACGCAGCACGACGTCCTGCTTACCGGTCTCACAGAGAACACACTCTACCACTACCGTGTGATTTCCACCGACGGCCTCGGCAATACCGCCGCCTCAGGTGATCAGACGTTCACAACGCTGAGTGCCTCCAATATCGTCTCGGACGAGTTCAACGACCCGGCGCTCAACACGACAGTCTGGACCTTCGTCAACCCGCTGGGTGATGTAACCCAGGATATGACGGGGTCACAGCTTCGACTGCAGATTCCCCCGGGTAGTGATCATCAGCCATGGACGGGAGGGAACTTCGCTCCGCGGGTGATGCAGTCGGTCAACAACGCCGATTTCGAAGTTGAGGTGAAGTTCAACTCTGTCCATGCGCAGCAGTTTCAAATCTCTGGTATCCTCGTTCAGCAGGACCCCTCAAACTACATCCGGTTCGATTTCAACAGCGATGGAGCTGGGACCCGTGTGTTCGCAGCGACCATTACATCCGATGTGGCGACGCCGCGTATGGGCACCAACGTGGTCATTGCGTCGAACGGCTTTTCGCCCCTCTACATGCGCGTACGCCGCGAGCGCAACACATGGATGCTGACCTACTCATTGAACGGAACCAGCTGGCTGGATGCGGTGACCTTCGATCACCCCCTGACAGTGAGCTCCATGGGCGTGTTCGCGGGAACGGCAGGAGGGGGATCGGCACCTGCTTTCACCGGTCTCATTGACTATTTCAGGGGGCGGATCCCGGCGACGCCATCGCTGGTGTCACCACCCAACGGAGCGACGGGCGTTTCTACAGCGCCGACACTGATCTGGAACCGTTCCATTACGGCAACGGAATATCTGCTCCAGGTCGCAACCGATTCAACGTTTCTGACGGGGATCGTGCTGAGCGATTCTGCCGTGACCGACACTTCTCGCCTTGTGCCGGGGCTCCAAAACAAGACCACCTACCACTGGAGGGTCAAAGCCAGCAACAGCGCCGGGGCCAGTGAGTTTTCGCCGCGGTGGTCGTTCGCGACGGTCGATCCAACGCCTGCTGCGCCGACGTTGCTTTCCCCGGCCAACGGAGCGTCGAGCCAACCCCTGACACTCACGCTCCAGTGGAGCGCCGTCCAGGATGCCCAGTTCTACCGCCTTCAGGTGGGAACGGATTCCACGTTCGCCTCCGGCATTGTCCTGGACGACACGACACTCGCCGTCACCTCGCGCCTCGTGACAGGGCTGTCCAATGCCACGACCTATTTTTGGCGGGTGAACGCCCGCGGGACGGGTGGCGTCGGCCCGTTCTCACCGGCCTGGCGCTTCACTACGGTGGTGCCGCCGCCCACTGTCCCGCAGTTGCTCACGCCAGCTGACGGTGCCACCCGGCTTCCGGCAGTGATTACCTTTGCGTGGACCCGGCCCACATCCAGTCAAGCGTACCAGCTTCAGGTTGGGACCGATCCGTCGTTCATTACGGGCCTCTTCTACAACGATAGTACGCTTGTCGATTCCAGCAAGGTGCTCTCTGGTTTCCTCTCCTCGACCACCTACCACTGGCGGGTGCGTGCAAAGAACCCCGGCGGATGGAGCGCCTACTCCGCGGCGCGGAGCTTCACGACGGAGCTTGGCGTCCCAGTCCTGGTCTATCCGGCAAACAACACCACGGGCGTGGCCGTGAACGTGACGCTCCAGTGGCGACCGCTCAATGGAGTAACCTCCTACCGCCTGCAGCTTGGAACAGACTCGACATTCACGACCGGCCTTGTCAAGAACGACTCGACCATCACCGATACTTCCCGTCTGATTGTCGGGCTCTCGGTGGACACCCGCTACTACTGGCGCGTGAATGGACGGAACGCGATCGGGACCGGCCCGGCTTCTCCCACCTGGACGTTTCGCACCGGTATCCCGCTCCCAGAACAAGTCCAGCTCAGCGCGCCGCCTGACGGTCAGTACGTCGCAGAAGACAGCGTACAGCTCTCCTGGCAACCCTCGCAGCCCTTCGTCAATCGCTACTGGGTGGAATTTGCGGCGGACCCGCAGTTCACCTTTGCGATCATTGACTCCGCGGTGACGGGGACAACGACCAAAATCGGTCCACTCCTCCGGAATCGGGACTACTACTGGAAGGTCCGTGCAGGCAATGGAGGTGGCTGGGGTCCCTTCAGCGAGGTTCGGAGATTGACGACGATCGTGACGGGTGTGGATGACAGACGCGGAATCCCGCGCGAATTTGCCGTCAGTCAGAACTATCCGAATCCCTTCAACCCATCCACACGCATCGAGTACGCCTTGCCGCAGACAGCGTACGTGAGTCTGGAGATCTACAATGTTCTTGGAGAGCGCGTCGCGGTCCTGGTGGATGCCCACCGGGAAGCGGGGTATCACACTGCAGTGTTCGAGGGCGAGACCCTGCCCTCCGGGACGTATCTCTACCGGCTGCGAGCGACTCCGTCAAGTGGCGGCGAGGAGTCGATCGTGGTGCGGAGAATGGTTCTCATAAAGTAAGTGAAGGAGAGTGTGTGCCGCAGCCATCATCACGGCCGGAGCCTCGTGTCAGCATCGGAATGCCCGTCTACAATGGCGACGTGTTCCTGAGAGACGCGCTGGATTCGATCCTGTCCCAGACCTTCGCCGATTTTGAGCTCATCATCTCCGACAACGGCTCAACCGATGGGACGCAGGCGATCTGTGAGGCGTATGCGGCGCGCGACGGACGTGTTCGATACTACCGTGAGGAAGTGAACCGGGGGGCTGCCTGGAACTACAACCGGGTTGTGGAGCTCGCGCGGGGGGAATACTTCAAATGGGCAGCCCATGACGATCTGCTGGCGCCGACTCTTCTCGAGCGTTGCGTGCAAGGGCTCGAGTCTGATCGGTCGGCCGTGCTCTGTTTCACCGATGACCAGGATGTCGACATCGATGGCAAAGCTGACGACCGCTTTCGACGCCAGAGTCACGTGCCCGCCTCCTGGCGAGGGTGCTCTCCCGTGCTCAGTGACCGGGTGCGGAATCTCACACGCATGGACTATGACTGCGAGGAGGTGTTTGGCCTAATCCGACTGGAAATCCTCCGCCGGACTCGGATGATTCAAAGCTACACGGACTCGGACCGGACGCTGCTTGTGGAACTCGGGCTGTATGGGCCCTTCCGGATGATCCCCGAACGCTTGTTTCTTCACCGGCACCATCCGGGCTCATCAGTGCGCGCGAATCCGATTTCGGGGGGATGGCACGAACGGGTAGGCTGGTTTGACCCCAGCCTCTCCGACAAGGTCTTGTTTTCCGAGTGGCGCCAGCTGGGCGAGATCTTGCAGGCAATTCGGCGTGCGCCGCTGACGATGGCCGTTCGTGTAAAGGCCGTTGCCTGGGTCGCTGCACGCTATCGCCACCGCTTCAAGGGCCTCGCCAAGGAACTGACCCGTGGTCTGAGCAGGATGCTCCTGAGAAATCCTCGCCCGAACCGAGAGTCCGTGCCGGGAAACCCTCGCACCACGCGGGAACTCACAAAAGCCCGATAGCAGCTCTGCGGCAGTGCCTCCTCATTCTGCAACCCGGACACGGGGGGACGTTCCCTGACTGAGCCGTTCGGATTGGACACCCCCGACGACCATGCTCCAGGCGACCCCTACATTCAGCGTTGTGATTCCTTCCTACAACCGTGCCGCTCTGGTTGTGCGTGCCGTCCGAAGTGCCCTTGCTCAGTCGACTCCCCCCGTAGAGATTCTCGTTGTCGATGATGGATCCACAGACAATACCGAGGAGCGACTCCGGGAGCTTGGCCCTGGCCTCCGGTACTTCCGTCAGGATCGAGGCGGGCCAGCGCGTGCCCGGAACCGCGGGGTTGGACTTGCCGCGAGTCGATGGGTTGCCTTCCTGGATTCCGACGATACGTGGGAACCAACGTACCTGGAGGCCATGGCAAAGGCCATCGTTGCGACCGATGGCAGGGCAGCAGTCTATTTTGCCGACGCGGAAGTCACGGGTCCGGAGTCCTCGCTGACCCTTTGGGAGCAGGCAGAATTCTCCATTGCGGGAGCCCACGCGCTTTTCGCGGAGGCGCATGCACTCGTGCTGCGTGACATCCAGCCGATGCTCCTCCAGTTCAGCATCTTTGACCGGGAGCGCTACCTGGAACTGGGAGGACTGCGCGAGGAGTTGATGACTGCCGAGGACACGCATCTCTTCTTGCGCTGTGGACTGAGTGGCGCTATGTGTGCCGTTGCCGTGAAAGCCGGAACGCTGACGAGCGATGATGCTCCGGAAAACCGCCTGACCGGTGTGTTCGACCGCAGGGCAGTCGGGCGATGGAAGAACTCCGTGTTCATGTATCGGGATATCCTCCGCCACGCTCCGCATCTGGCACGGCAACACCGCTGGCTCTTGCGGGAGCGC
>Ga0209536_100013603_pt1 | contig 11723 bp, 13 predicted proteins | sample DeeMarSeWOR28_12_FD_187461 | JGI IMG/M metagenome (GOLD analysis project Ga0209536, IMG submission 187461) | Marine sediment microbial communities from White Oak River estuary, North Carolina - WOR-2-8_12 (SPAdes) (version 2) | ecosystem: Environmental > Aquatic > Marine > Intertidal zone >... | reverse complement strand
CGCTGCTCCCAACCGAATTGTTAAATGGATGCAGCGGAGAACTACCCTAAGTCTCATGAAACTTGAGGCAGTAATCTTCGACCTCGACAACACCTTGGTCGACTCGAGGCACGACTACAGGGAGATGTCGAGGAGGCTGAGAGAGGTCTTCGAGGAGCGCGGGCTCTGGCAGGAGGACCCGGAGAACCCCCGCAAGATATGGCAAATAGTCAGGGGGGGCATGGAGGGTATACGTAACCTGGGCCTCTCCGAAGATGAAAGCAGGAAGCTAATGGACGACGTCAACGACGCCCTCACATCGGCGGAGCTCGCAGCCCTAGACACGGTGAAGCCCATGCCCCACGCCATCGAGACGCTTGATGCAATCAAAAATATGGGCCTCAAGGTTGGGATAGCCACACGCTCTGGTGCTGCATATGCAAAACGCTGCGTTGAGAAGACAGGCCTCGCCCCCTATGTGGACGCGATGCTTGCTCGGGATGAGGTTGATCACCCCAAGCCCAGCCCCTACCACCTCTTAGAGGTAGTCGACCTACTTGAATCAACACCCGAAAAGGTCGTTTACATCGGCGACTCAACGACAGATCTAACCACGGCCAGGGCGGCTGGGATTACCTTCCTGGGTTTCTGGTGGAGCGACGAGCGTGCCACAAGGATGAAAGAAGCAGGCTGCCAGGATTTCGTACGCGACCTCAAGGAAGTCTTAGACTTTATAGAAGAAAAATAGAAAAAAAAGAGTTATTATCTACCTTTCGATCTGACGCGGAACTGCAGCAGCGTCCAGATCCAGTCGACGAACTCCCTCAGGTTCTTGGTCTGTATGTAGATCTCCCCTGGGCCTCTGATGCGGGTGACGAAGCCCTCACCGCTCAGGATGGTTTCCTTCCAGCCCCCGAACTTATTCACCTCATAGTCGCAGCTCTCCGAGAAGGCGACCAGGTGGAAGTTGTCAACCACCAGCTCCTCCCCTGGGCCCAGCTCGTGCCTGTCCAGCGCTCCGAAGGTGTTCAGGAAGAGATCGCCTTGACCATAGGTCTTTATCATGAAGAGGCCCTGGCCGAACAAGCCCTTTGAGAACCCCTCCCACTTGATGTCGAGCTCTATGTCGTTGGTGCTGGCGAGGTAGGAGGCCTTCTGGACGATGAATCCCTTGCCCGGTTCGACCTTGAGTGTCTGGATGTCGCCGACGGGTGCCGCGCCCAGCGCCAGCTGGCCTGGCCCCCTTGTCGCGACGTAGTCGTTCACGAAGAAGGACTGCCCTCCCAGGAGGGACAGCCCTATGGTACCCAGGAGGCTCCTCTCCCTCATCCGAGTCTCGACCTCTATGTTAGGCGTCATATAGGTCATAGCCCCCGCCTCCCCCACGATGCTCTCCCCCGCTTCCAGGTCGACGACCAGCATCGCGTAGGAGGGTTCATACTTGATTTCGTACTTCATGTCGTAGAGACAGTGTAACACACTCTTTTTGTGTGTTTCTGGGCAAACTTAGGGTGTCGTAGGGAAACTGCTAGTAACACTGTGAACATAGGCTGCTCCCCCAATGAAGTACAATGTCGACTTTCCCATCGCGGTCATTATATTCTTCGGACTAGGCTCCATTCTGGCTGTCTCTACCAATGACATGTACCCGCCGCCCCTGTCCAGGGCTTTTCTTTGCGAATCCGAGGGGGGGCACGGAGATTTGGTGGTCTCTATGGAACTCGAGAAGGTAGACGGGAGAAGGTTCGAGAACACGTACATCATTACGATCAATCTGAGGAATACTGGCAATGAACCATATTCAAGGGATCTGAGACAACCTGTATTTGACATCCAAACCTACGACACCAACGGGAGCCTTGTCTCAGAATGGAGCAGCTGCAACGAGATGCTGGACCTCCCTATCCCGATCCACCTGGAGAAGGGTCAGGAGTTCACTGAGGTTAAAAGCTGGGAGCCGAACGCGCTGGACCCCCAAGATGGGACCATCAACCCCCTTCCTCCGGGCCGCTATTACCTCAAGGGGGCCTGGCTGGGGGGGCCCATCATCGAGACAGGGCTGATCTCGGTCGATATAGTATAGTCTGTCAGGAGGCCTCGGACTCGTTCACGATTGTGAAGAGCTCGTTGTACCTGACCTTTGCCTGCCTGAGCTCCCTCTCCAGCCTCTTGAATCCTGTCAGGACGCCAAGCCTGTAGAGGAAGTCGCCCGGCTCCACAGGTTTTAAGATGAACGCGTCCGCCCCGTAGTTGAGGGACTCCACGGCATCCTCTAGGGTGGCCGCCCCCGACATCATCAGGGTGCCCGTGACGGGGTCTTTCTCCTTCACCCTCTGCAGAAGCTCCGTGCCGTCTATATCCGGGAGCCTGATGTCCATGATGACGGCGTCGAAGCTCTTCTTATTGAGTTCATCGAGCATGTCCGTGCCGTTGAAGACGTTGACGACTTCGTAGCCTGCCTTCCTCATGATGGCAGAGAGGGTCCTGTTGAGAGGGACATCGTCGTCGACCAGGAGGACGTTAAGCGCCGACTTCTTATCCTGCTCCCCGAGCTCTACGTTGCACCCGTTGGGGCAGCGCCAGTAATTCTTGGGCATCCGCTTCCTCCCCTCGATCTCAGGAGTCCAAGTGTGGTTGCAGATCGTGCATTGGAGTGTGAAGCTGCCCTCGTCGACGAGTTCAACGTTCTTCCGTTTAAGGTTGCGACGGACGTGATAGGGCACTTTAGGATCAGACATCAAGTCACCTGTCCAAACCTTGTTTTCACGCCGGTTTATTTTAAGGTTTTATGAATTTGTAAATCCTGAACGCGTGCTGAATCTATTTCTTCCGGATGAGTATGAAGACCTCGTCGTCTTCAACCTTCAGTTCGAGGACCTCATGGCCCAACCTCTTGGCAAGCCTCTTCAGGTCCTCCTCAGCGGCTGGGTCGTCCGCCGTGACCCTGAGGGTCTGACCTGACTCAAGCTCGTCGAGGGCGACCCTCGTCCTGAAGACGGGCTCCGGGCAGTAGAGCCCGATGCAGTCTAAATCCATGTCTGGGTTCTCGGTCAACGCGTTTCACCTCTCTCAAAGGGACGGTCAGATTTAATCCATTTCAATCTGATTCGGTCAGTCCGTCGGCATCCGTGGCGGCTGGGTCATGGAGAGGATCTCCTCCTTAAGGTAGTTGAGGTACTGCCCCTGGTCGACGCTGTTGAACAGCGTCACCGAGCCGTCCCTGACGAGGCCGACGGTGTGGCCGTGCTTCTTGGACTTAGTGAGGATATACCATGGGTCTCCCCGCGCGGTGTACTCGTTGTAGAGGCTAGTGTTCACGATATCGGGGCCGTAGAGGCTGAGCTTGTTCAGGTTAGGGATGTCCATGTTCTCGAAGAAGATGACCTTCGTGCTCTCCGGGTTCTCAAGGTGGAACGCCTTCAACGTCTCAGGTAGGATCCGGGCCTCGACTATCACCCCCATCTCGCCGAAGGCGATCTCGCTGAGACGGTTCGCGACCCGGTTCGCTATGGCCTTCTTCTCGACTGCCGCCAGGTATACCCTCTCCTCGAGCTCCGTGAATGCGAATAGCACCTCCTTGGTGGCGGGCGAGGGGAGGACCTTCCCCCGGTGGTAGTTGTGGACCACGTAGTCGTATGAGTAGAGGCCCGTGAGCATCCCCTCGTCGATGGAGAGGTTGGCGACCTCGGTGACGAGGTCGATCTCCACTTCACCCTCCTGATACGACTCCTCCTCCCTGAACCCTTCGAGCCCCAGGGAGATGTCCGCGATGGGCATGTACTCAGTCGAGACGAATACCTTTCCCGCTGTAGGCATTGAACGCACCGTCCTATGTCTATCTTGGGTGATGATTTAAGGATATTCAATCAGGCTTGGCCTAGGCCTCCCTTAGAACGTTCTTTTCTTGGGGGTAGTGATGGATATCATTCAGCGTATGTAGAAATCGGCGCTCGCTTCGAGCGCCATCTCGTTCATCTCCGCTATGCACTTGATGCTCTCCAGTAGCTTCGGCTGCAGCCTTGCGATATCAGTGAGGGAGAGGATTCCGACGAGTTTTATGTGCTCTTCATTCTTGTTGACCACGGGCAGCTTCTTGATCTTCTCCTGGAACATTATGTTCACCGCCTTATCCAGGGGCATCGCCGGATTCACGACGATTACGGGCTCGCTCATCACATCTCTCACTTGTACTTTCTCGGGATTAATCCCGCTGGTCACCACCCTCATGAGGATGTCCCTCTCGGTGAGGATCCCGACGAGGTTTCCCTCGTAGAGGACCACCAGCCCGCTAACCCCGAACTTTGCCATAGATCTTGCGGCATTCTTTATGGTCTGATTTGCCTCAACTGTCACTACGTCTCGGGACATGATGTCCTCAACGCATAGTTCCATCTGACTACCCGAAGGGTAACTCTCAGGTTTCTTTAAAGTGATTATGGAGTAAAAACACTGACGAAAATGTTCTGAAGAACCGTATTTCTAACAAATTATCAAAAAGAGGGGTAAACGTTTGAGTTGTTAGTTTAGCCGATGATCTGCTTGAAGACTCTCAGATGGTTACCGCCCAACACCTTCAGGATGTCCTCGTCGGAATATTCCCTTTTAACGAGCTCCTTGGTGATGTTCGGCAGGTCTGAGACGTCGTTGATGCCCTCCGGGAGTTGCCCGACCCCGTCGAAGTCGGATCCCAGCCCCACATAGTCGATGCCCGCGACCTTGGTGATGCGGTCGACATGGTCTACTAGGGTGGCTACGGAAGCCTTTTCCCGGTGGACGAACCCCGCCCCGAAGTTGAGCCCCATGACTCCGTCGTGGTCCGCTAAGGCCGAGATCATGTCGTCTGTTAGGTTTCTCGGGGTGTCAGCGATCTCCCTGCAGTTGGAATGGGACGCTATGAAGGGCCCTTCCATGATGTCGGCCACGTCCCAGAAGTTGGTGTCGCAGAGATGGGAGACGTCGAAGACCATACCCAGCCTTTCCATCTCCTCCAGGGCTTTGACCCCTAGCTCCGGGAGCTTACTCGCCGACCTCCCCGCTCCGAGGCCGTCCGCGAAGGGGGTTCTGAAGTTCCAAGCGAAGCTCAGCATCCGCACTCCCAGCCTGTAGAAAACCCTGAGGAGCCCTATGTCCCCCATGAGAGGCTCAGCCCCCTCGATGGAGAGGAGCCCCGTCGTCTTCCCAGCCTTCTTAGCCGCAATGATCTCGTCGGTGGATGTAACGGCGACGATGGCGTCGTTCGCCTCGATGCCCTCGTAGAAGACGTCTGTCATCTTGAGAGCATTCAGGGTCGCATCGGGGACGATGGGCCTGTTGCCCGTGTAGATAGCGAATGTCTGACACGTCACCCCTCCGTCGATCATGCGTGGTAGGTCGATGTGGCCGTGCTCAGAGCGCTCCCCCAGGGACCTCTGTGGCCTCCCCCTCTGGGGTATGTAGGCCATCAGGGTGTCGCAATGGGTGTCTATCACTATGGCCTCACTGTGGAGTCGCTTTGCTCTCTCCTCTTGGGCCTTGGATAGTTCAATCATTTTGTATTCCTCAGATCTCAGTGCTGACCGATCTCAAAAGGCTTCCCATAAACCGATGAGCATGGAACGTGGGTTCAACGTGCCTTGGCGATGTCTGCCATTCGATAATCCACGAGTTTATTGAGGTCATTGGGGTCTATCTCCAGCCCGTATAGGTGATGACCTGAACCGAAGTTGATCCTCTTCTTGGTCATGACTTCTTCGTCGATTAGTATCGTGCCCTTCAGCAAGACGGGGCAGACGGCACCCGGCTCGACACCTGTGGCCACCTTGACCTCCTCGGAGGTGGCGATCCTGACCTTCGCCCCGATAACATCTTTTACCTTCTTGAGGTCGACCCTGTGGCTCCCAAGCAAGAGAGAGGCGTGAGTCTCACCTTCGAAGCTCTTCAGTAGGATCGTCTTACAGATCTCATCAACGGCTATCTCCTTGACCGAGTATCTGACAACGTCTTCGACGGAGACCGCCCTCTGGCTTAACTCTATCAACCTAAACCCCACGCCCTTCGCCCTGAGGACATTCACGGACTCCAGCTCTCGCATGTCCTAAACATTGGGATACTAGCATAAAATGCTGCACGGTCTCAAGTGTCGCAGACACCTTCTAGAAAAACGAGTCTTCGTACTTATGGGCTATCGGTATTCCGTCGGGTCAACTGTAGAGTGGACAGTCCTGACCAAGGTCGTTATGTCGTAGACGGAGAGCCTCGTCGCCTCATGGATTGAGTGAGAGTAGGGATGCACCACGGTGCACTCGACGATGATCGTGCCGATGTCGGGGCTCTCACGGAGGAGGTCATCCGCAAGCCTCACCGCGTTCCCCTCCTTCTTAGGGTGGTCGTCAACGGGCTGCCCGGTGTCGCCCGGGTACTCATAAAACCCCTTGACGGCAATGGGTATCTATTTGCTGCTCCAGCTCACCGCCCTGAAATGCCCCTTTCTGAGGCTTCTGGACTTCCTCGTTTATGCCCCCTCTTGTCCGGGGCTAGCGTGTGGAAGGCAAGGGGCACGAGGAGGAGGCTGGAGCTGATGAAGGGGACCCCCACGCACCTTGCTAACTCCCTCTGGGATACGAACCTCTCTGGCTCCACGTCCAGGTTGAGCACGCAGATGGAGACTCCCTTCAGGCTAGAGGTACTCACCCCTCATCGAGCACCCGACGAGGAAGTGGGGCCTGTCGACCCTCCTGTAGACGAGGATGTGCTTCAGCCCCTTGGGGATATAGACCCCCGAGGTTTTCCTGATGATGTGGCTCTCCCTCTCCTCCCCCAGTATCACTTCCACTTCTGCGCCGAGGAACTCTATGTGATGGGGGTCTGTCCCCATGAAGAGGAGGACCTCGTCGTGGGGGTGGGCGTGGAACTCGAGCCAGGGGTTGGGGTCTGGCACGGCGTGTATCCCCGAGATGAAGACGTGGTTGGCCGCCCCCTCTATGAGGGCGTCCTCGATGTATGTGTGGCTCGGTGTCCGCCCCTTCATCTCCTCTCCCTCGGGGAGGACTCCGTGGCCCAGCCTGCCCACCCTGGGAGTGTCGATGATGTACTTCCCGTATTTTGTCTCACCCGCCTCCGTCAACTTGCATCCTCTGCCCTAAAGTCTGTACGCCTCGTACTCATACTCGCAGGGCGGCCCACAGGTAGCGTACATAACGTTGTCCTCCGGGACCATGATTACCGATGATACAGTCGTCGACCGGGCCTGTGGCGGGTAGTCCTCGTTGGGGTGTACGCACACAGAGTGGGGGTGGTTGTTGTGGTCCGACATCATCTCCATCATCTTCTTGGCGGTGATGTCCCCGTAGTGCAGGTCTATGAGTCTTTCCAGCCTCTGCTGCCTGACATAGGAGCTCCCGATGATCCCGGGGGACCTCGGGTTCCCCTCCTTGAACCTCTCGGTGATGAAGTGGTTCGCGTGGACCAGTGTGTCGTTCACCGGCTGCAACACGTTGAAGTCGTCGGGCCTCGTCTCGACACAGAAGATCTCCCCCCCTCTGCTACCCAGGGTGTAGTTCAGCATACTGCGGCCGTGGGTGCAGAGAAGGGTCAGCGTGTTACCGATCCTCTTCTCCCTCATCGCCTTAGGCATCAGGCAGCAGCAGGGCACGACGACGTGCTGCTCGTCAGTGGGGGTCGGGACTACGTTGAGGACGATCCCCACTCCTGCCGAGTTCATCGTCAGCTCCCCGCCGCTCCAGAAGGTGAGGGAGAGCTCCGAGCTCCCGTCCTCGCGCTCCACCTTCACCATGTCGAGGGGGATCCCCGGTGAGACGTCGAAGTTCTGGCCGACGATCATCTTGCCGTCCCTGGTGGCCTTCCCCGTTACGGCGAAGGAGGTGCAGGAGGTCGCCAGCTTTGGGTAGTACCACCTCAGCTCGAACCAGCATCTCAGCGCGAGGATCTCGTCAAAGGTCACCCCCGCCCCCTCCGCCTGGCCCTTCAGGGTCTCCACCAGTTTAGGGTCGAACACCTCCACCACAGGGAGGTATTTCCGGGTGTTCGCAAGGACCTCATCCTTGTTGGCCCCGTGGAAGTTCTTCACCCGGTCCATGAGGGAGTCGATGGACGTGACGACGTTCTCCCTGGCAGCCTCACCGTACTGCACCCCGATCTCGTAGTCGGTGCCACTGCACTCTACTACTTCAAGCCTCTTCTTTTGCTTCAAGTAATTCTCCTGATTTATTGTGACCATCGACTTCATATAATTATCTAGTTGACACAAGCTTGGTCCGCTTTGAGCCCGCCGTTGCGAGACGACGTACATATTCGATGGGCATCTACATAAAACTCGTAAAGTTTTTTATTCACCCCTAATGGTTGTTGTTTGTTAAGCGGGGATGCCTAAGGTTGTGGAAGCCAACCTCACAGGAGTTCCCCTTATAAACGGAGCTTAAATTAGAGTACAGAGTTCGAGGAACCCCGATGCTGATCCGAGAGGTCATACTTGAGAACTTCATGTCCTACGAGTACGCTCGCGTCCCTCTGAGGGGGGGCGTAAACGTAGTCGTGGGGCCGAACGGGTCAGGCAAGTCCAGCTTCCTCGTGGGCATCTGCGTCGCCCTGGGGGACACCTACACCGAGCGGTCGAAGAAGCTCAGCGACCTCATTAGGTGGGGACAGGACCGCGCGAGGGTCACATTACTTTTAGATAACTCGGTCGGGGAGAAGGGGCGGAGGCCCATCCCCCGTTTCGACAGCGACTTCATCAGCCTCTCCAGGAACCTCAGGCGGGACGGTAAGTACGGATTCGAGATCAACCAGAAGAGCGCCCAGAAGTACGAGGTCATGGACATCCTCAAGGACCTTGGCTTCGACCCCAGCAACATGCTCATAATCATGCATCAGAACATGCCTGCGAGGTTCGCGGCCCTCAGCCCCCAGGAGAAGCTTGTCAACCTGGAGGAGTCGGTGGGCTTCGAGACCTATAGGAGGGATATCCTGGAGGCGAAGAACAAGCTCAGCAGCATCCTCAGCGAGGAGGAGAGCCTCAACGACCTCCTGGATAGGGCCCGGGAGACCCTGGGATACTGGCGGGAGCAGAATGACCGCCTCCAAGAGAAGAGGCAGCACCAGACGAGGTCCCTGTTCCTCCAGAGGGAGATGGCGTGGAGCAGGGTAGCCGACTTGGAGAACGGCCTCCGCAGGCTGGAGCAGGAGCTCGATAGGGCTGACTCCGACCTTTTCGAGGCCGAGGCGGAGATGGAGAAGCGGAGCCAGCAGGTCATCGACACCCAGGCGTTACTCAGGAAGAATCAGGATAACTACGCCCTCCTCGTCGAGAAGCGGGTCGAGCTTGAGAGGACGGTGGGGGTCTGCGAGTACGCAATCGGAAACTCGAGGGACAGACTGACCCAGCTCGACGGTTTAACGTCGACGTTCCAGGAGTCGAAGAGGCGCTTCGAGGTCAGCGCGGAGGCCCTCAAGGAGCGGCTAAAGGACGGGCCCACTACCCTTGACGACTGGTTCAACCTCGTGAACGAGATCGAGGAGAGCCAGACGGAGGCATACGACTCGTGGCAGGACGACCTCTCGAAGCAGCGCTCGGGGATTGAGACCTCCGTCGACTCCCTGAGCGTGAAGCTGAGCGAGGCGGACGCCGGCCTGAAGGACGTCATAGAGGAGATCGCGATCACCAACGCCCGTATCGATGAGGCCAACGACAGGTACATCGACGGACGCATCGGCATGGCCCTCCTCACGGATCGCCGGGGGCGGCTCAAGAGGAGGATAGACGAGCTCAAGGCGGACATCGACAGGCTGAGGCGGGACCTCAACGACGCAGAGGCGGAGGCCCTCATCAAGGGATCCAGGGTCGAGACGGGTCGCTCCTCTGACGACATCCTTGGGGAGATCAGGAAGGTCAGCGGGATACTACTGGGACTTGCTAACGTCTCGGAGGACGCCGAGGCGATGTTCGAGTCCTACAGCCAGACGTTCAAGGAGCTCCAGGAGAAGGTTGAGAAGGTCAAGGAGAACAGGCGCCAGGTCATGGGGGAGATAGACGAGAGGACGAGGATGTGGGCCGAGGTGATGCGGGACCTCCTTGAGGAGGTGAACAGCCGCTACCAGAGCCTCCTCTACATGCTCCAGGCTACGGGTGAGGTTAAGCTCATCAACACCCACGACATCGAGGCCGCCGGCTTCGAGATCTGGGTCGGATTCAAGGGCGCTGAGCCCAGCAGGCTCGACCCCTACACCCACAGCGGCGGTGAGCGGAGCACCTCGGTTATGGCGTTCCTTCTTTCGCTGCAGCAGAACGTTCTCTCCCCACTCAGGGCGGTGGACGAGTTCGACCTCCACATGGACCCCCGGAACAAGGAGATCGTCTCCGAGTTCATAGTCCAGACCCTGGAGGATTCCAAGGACCAGTACATAGCCATCACCCCCAGCCAGATCACATTCAGGGGGCAGGACGTCCACGTCATCATGGTCCACAAGACCGAGGGCGTCTCCACGATAAGGATGGTCGAGGACGTTGAGTGACAGGAAAGGCAGAGCCCAGCTGGAGGGCGTCATAGCAATCTGCCGCTCAGTCTCCGAGGGTGCCCTCGACCCCTTCGCGGTGGACGTGGACTACGTCCTCTCCGTGATAAGGAAACATTACCCCAAAGTGGTCTCCCTGGAGGAGTTCTGCCTCGACGCGTCGGCCATCAAGGAGCTCTCCAACGTTCTGGAGAAGCAGAACGACTGGATACAGCACCAGTCGACGACGCTCTACAAGGACCCCTTCATGCTCCAGCAACAGCTGATGATGATGGACGTCGGCGCCGTCGCCGAAGCTTTCCTCAAGTCCTGGCACCCCGTCGTGGAGCTAGAGCAGATATCGGCCAAGACCCTGGGCGGGGCCCTCGGGTACTGGAGCGACCTCCTCCCCATGGAAGAGAGGTGGATGGAGGATCAGGTCAACCCCGTCGACGCGGGCTCCGCGACGTGGCTGGAGGCCCAGGAGCTGGGGCTGATACCCCTGGAGGGATTCTCTGAGACCCTGGAGTCCTACTGGGCTGAGATGAAAGAGGCCTCGGAGGGGATGGGGCGCATCCCATACTGGGAGTGGATAGGAAGGGATACATACAGGGAGACGATGGTGAGGGCCTATATCACGTGCTACCTGGTGGGATACGGTTACGCAATCGTGGAGATGGACAGGTTCGGTGACAACATCTACCTCACGCCCTTGGAGGAGCAGCTGGGGGCCAAGACCCACCAGAAGATCTCGCTACCAGTTATGGTGGACTACGAGGAGTGGAGAAGATGGCGGGAAGGATGAGGCGCTCAGACACGCGGTACTCAAGGAAGGTCAAGGACGCGGTCCACCTCCTGTTCTTCAAGCACCACAGGCTCCCCGGCGTGAGGGGCTGGGAGCTCCGGCAGGAGCTGGGGGCGGAGTGGCTCGACGTCATCGACGTCCTGGACAGGCAGCTCAAGCCCCTTGACCTCCAGGTCACACGGGCCCTCGACGACCTCGACATCATTGAGCCCACTAGGGCTCAGCTGGCGGACGCACGGTTCTACATCACCATGAGGGGTTCCGTCGACCAGAAGACCGCCAAGACCATAGGCTGGAGGATAGACGACATCGCCGGGCTGGCTGTGACCATCGCTTTCCTCATCTCTCGGCAGGGGAAGACCCCCAGGGTCGACGTGGAGAGGACCCTCGGCGAGAAGCTTCCCGGCTGGCGGGCGAAGATGAACGTCGACAGGTACATCGATGAGGGCTACCT
>Ga0209536_100013602_pt1 | contig 11723 bp, 9 predicted proteins | sample DeeMarSeWOR28_12_FD_187461 | JGI IMG/M metagenome (GOLD analysis project Ga0209536, IMG submission 187461) | Marine sediment microbial communities from White Oak River estuary, North Carolina - WOR-2-8_12 (SPAdes) (version 2) | ecosystem: Environmental > Aquatic > Marine > Intertidal zone >... | reverse complement strand
ATGATAAGGAGATCTTGACTATTCAGGGATGCTCTGGACTGAAGGTAAATAGCAGAGAACTCAAATGATGAGCTCAACGGGTCTAGCACCATATCTAGTAGAATTAAAAAGGGTCCAAATCCCAGTTTGGTCTTAACGTTTGCACGTAGCAGTCAAATGTAGACGTGCCCCCCTTCACCCATCTCGCCAAATCTCCAAGATGGTTAAATCGTCATTTGCAGACGCATTCCCCCGCCAGCCCCGTATGACGTCTAATAGTCCTTCACCCCAGGGCGGGCCTTTTGAATTTTTTATATAGCTGACCAAGCGATCACCACCGAATAGCTCATTTTTTTCATTCTGTGCTTCGACAACTCCATCCGTAAAAAAGAGAATCGATTCTCCCGGAGACAGCAAAATCTCTTCGATTCCGTAATGAACATCCGGTGTGACTCCCAATGATATTCCCTCTATTTGCGGCAGGTTCTTAATACCGCCCTCTGCGATCCACAGAGGCGATAGATGGCCCCCCAGTGCAAGTTGTATTTTTCCACTCGAGGGCCAATACCTGGCAAGAGCAATGGTGGCAAAAAACCCTTCTTCGGACGCCAGCCTGTACATGTTCTTGTTCGCGGTTTCAAGAAGCTTGTCTACCTCTCTTTGAACTAGTGTTTCGCTGCGGATTTTGGTCGACAATGCGGCCATGATCAGAGCAGCGGGAACGCCTTTATCCGAAACATCGGCTACATACGCTAATAAGCTATCGTCGGGCAAAGGAATCACATCGTACAAATCTCCACCCACATAGTCGGCAGGAACAGATACGGCCCAGATATGGCCTCCCGCTTTCAGCTCTGGTATCCTTGGCCAGAATAAAGATTGAATCTTGGTTGCAGTCTCAAGTTGAACTCTAAGCTGAGCTGACTGCTTGAGGACCGTGTCGTGTAGCGCCTTGATCCGCAGCATCGACTTGACCCTGGCGACCAGCGCGGCATGGTCCACGGGCTTCGTCAGGTATTCGTCGCCACCTGCTTCAAGACCGGCGACCACGTCTTTCGAATCCGCTTTGGCGGTGACCATGATAATTGGCATGAACGGCAGGGAAGGGTCCCCTTTGAGCCTTCTACATACCTCAATGCCGTCCATCTTGGGCATCATAATGTCCAGCAGGATCAGGTCCGGTTGTTTCTCTCTGGCCATGGCCAGCCCGGCTTCGCCGTCTTTTGCAGTGAGGATCTCGTAGTTGTGGGCTCTGAGGCGAGCCTGGAGGATGTCAACGTTCGTGGGGTTATCGTCAACGATCAGGATGAGTGGCGGCGTTCTCACAATGCATACCTCTGAACAACTATTGTAGATACTCTCGGATCTTTGCTAGGAGTTCACGAGGGCTGAACGGCTTCGAGACATATGAATTGCAGCCAGCTTCAAACGCCTTGACATCATCGCCGCTCAGCGCGTAGGAGGTGACCACAATAATCGGGATCTGGCGCAAGGCGCGGTTGGCCTTGATCTGGCGCGTTGCCTCGTACCCGTCGAGCCCCGGAAGCTGGATGTCCATGAGGATGAGGTCAGGACGATAGGTCTCGGCTGCGGTCACCCCGTCTTCCCCAGTGACCGCCTCTATAACCTCGTAGCCGGCGCTCGTGAGGAGATCCCGCAAGATACGTCGGTTATCGTCCTGGTCTTCGATCACTAGAATTGACTTTCTCATTTTTGCTCCGTTTGCCTATCGACTCGAACCGGTATTGTGAACCAAAAAGTCGAACCTTTCCCCAAATCCGATTCAACCCAAATGCGACCCCCGTGCATTTCGACAATCCTTTTGGCAATCGAGAGCCCGAGACCAGTGCCACCCTTTTTCCTGGTTCTGGAACTATCTGCCTGATGGAACTCCTCAAAGATCCTCTGCTTGTCAACCTCTGAAAGTCCAGGGCCTGTGTCGGATACGGAGACCAGAAATGTGCCGTTGGAATCTTTCACCTCCAACCTGACTTCTCCCGCCTCAGTGAATTTGATCGCGTTTCCGACGAGATTCAAGAGCACCTGGACGATGCGCTGTTCGTCTCCCTTACCGGAATCCAGCTCCGAAGATACTGAAACCTTCAACTCTAGGTTTTTCTCCGCAGCCAGCGACTCAACTGCAGTGAAGACCGTTTGGACAACCTCCTGCATTGAATAGTCGTTGAGAGAGAGGACAAGCTGTCCAGCCTCTATTTTCGAGAGGTCGAGGACGTCATTGATCAGGCCGAGGAGATGATGACCATTTTTCGCCACGCGCTGTAGAACTTCTTGAATGTTTTCTGGTACATCGCCGTAAATTCCGTCCAAGACGAGCTCTGTATAACCCAGGATGGCGTTCAGCGGGGTTCGTATCTCATGACTCATGTTGGCAAGAAATTCACTCTTCGTTTGCGCAGCGGCCTCAGCAGCTTCCTTCTCTATTCTAAACTGGCTGGCTTGTTTCTTTTCGGTTATATTCTCAAGAATGCCTTCGTAGTAGAGAATTTGGTTGCTTTCATTCCTGATCACACGAGCACTCATGGATACATCGATAATTTCACCATTCTTGCGATAGAGCTGAGCCTCAAATCCCTGAACCGCTCCTTGGTCCCTTAACAGTTGTTGCAATCGGTCCCTATCACTTGCGTTTACATAACACTGCGACTTTATATCGGTTATGTTTTTGACGACTTCATCAGGGGAGGCATAACCCATAATTTGCGCGAAAGCGGGATTGACAGTCAGCAATTGTCCTTTAGCATCTGGTGTTGATCGGTAAATTCCTACCGTGGCATTCTCAAAAATACTGCGGTAGTTCTCTTCCGCTTTTTTTAACGCCACTTGACCTTCGTTAAGCTTAACGGACATTTCATTGAATGCTAAGCCCATCTTACCGATTTCGTCTTCGAAAGGAAGAGCCACGGTTTCTCCTAGATAACCATCTTGTATCTTGTTTATAGCTTTACGAAGCAAGGAAACCGGCCGGATGACAAATCTGGAAAGCATAAAATTGAGAAGAGCGGACATGAGAATCAGCGTTGTTAACAAAAGTGTAAAAAAGATGGTAACGGATAAACGGGTTTCCTTGATCAACTCTTGGAAATCATAATAAATATCAATATCACCGATCTTCTGGCCGATTACCATAATTTCCCTTGAATAGATGCCCAAGGATTTACCCTGATAAGACTGGGTCACAAATGAAGCAGAGTTGGCGCTGAGATTTCGACTTTGTTTCTCGAAATATTTTGAAAGTACCGTGTCGGTGGACAAGAATAACTTACCGTCGGGCATATAGATGCTTATCGCGGCAATCCCCTCAACCTTTAACATGTCTTTGAGTGTCAACGCCAAGGCCCTCTTTTGCCCGGCGAATATTTCGTTGGCAATATCTTCGTATTTCTGCTGAAAGATCGTGTCCAGCAACAACTCGATCTTTTTTACATGGGAGTCATGTCGGCGGATTTCAAAAGGATAGAGAATGGTCCCGAAAATAATCGCTATAACGAGGCACGTGATAAAGATAGCTACATTGATTTTGAATCGCAAACTTCTGATTTTCATTTTTGCAACATACTAAAATTAAATGCTTTTCAAATTATGGTTTGTCATGTTTCAGAGAGAACTGCTTTTTAGGGTTCCAGGGTTTTAAGGTAACGCGGTTCACCATTTCTGATTTCCATAAACACGGCACTCTTTATCGGATCGCCGTTATCATTGAAGTCAATTGTTCCCGTTATGCCCTTAAAAGAACGTGTGGTCGCGATGGCATCTCGGATCTTTTTCCTATCGGTGGGGTTGGATCGTGTGATCGCTTCAGCCAAAAGCATCATTGCGTCATATCCAAGCGCAATGTTGTCGTCTGCCCCTTTCGGATGGATATTATATTTTTTGACAAACTCGCGGGATCGATCCGTATCCAGATATCCTGACCAGTGTGTGCTGTAAAATCCCCGCTTCAATTCTGAACCACCCTTTCTTAAGAAGACCGGCGTGCTCCAGCCGTCCCCTCCGAGGAAAATTGATGATGTCCCAGCATCCTGGGTCTGCTTGGCGATCATTCCGCTTTCATCATGCCCGGGAATGAAAATCACGTCTGCATTAGCTTTAACAGCTCTTTTGATCTCTTCGTCGAATTGTTGCTGTTTTAGTTTATATTCCAGTTCAAGGAGTACCCGACCACCCCATTTCTCGAAGTTTCTTTGAAATATTTCCGATAGTTTGAGGCTGTAATCACTTGTAACATCGACGAAAATGACAGCTGTGGTTGCATCTAAATCCTGCCGTGCAAATCTTGCGAGAACCTTTCCCTGAAAATCATCGGTGAAACAGACCCTAAAGATATAATTTCCGATTCTGGTGACTGCAGGATTGGTTGATAAGCTCGAGATCATTGGGATCCCGACTTCTTGGGCCACCCTGGCGACGGCAATGGAGTGAGAACTCCAATCCGGTCCGACAATAGCGACGACATTGGCTGCAGCGGCCTGTTTTGCCGCTACCGTGGATCCGATGGGTGTGCTTTGATTATCGAATACCAAAAGGTTTATTCTCCTCCCTAAAATTCCGCCCTGTCTATTGATTTCATCAACGGCATAGCCCACTCCTCGGAGTGCGTACGCGTTGGCTTCAGCTGCTGCCCCTGTCAGCGCATATATGGCTGCGATGTCAATGGGCGCCTCGCCATGGACCGGCGCTACTATAAAGAATATAAAAAGAAAAAACAGTGTGAATCGGCTTTCTTTCATCAGCTCTCCAAGAGAATTCACGAATGAAGATTTAAGGTGTCATGGTTCTTATTAACCTTGGTGTTCCATTTTCTAATTTGAGACTGAATTGTTGAACAGTCTCAATTTAAAATGAACGCTTCATTATCCTTCAGGTCACCATAATTTTGCATCTACGGTTGGATAGTTTTGAAATACATCGGAGCGTCCTTTCCTAATTTCATAATTACTAGTGGTTTGTTTAATGGATCACCGTATTGGTCTAACGTGATGGTTCCCGTGGCACCTTGAAATCCCTTTGTTTCAGCCAGCGTATCCCGTATTTTGGCTCGGTCCAAGGTTCCGGCTCGGCGAATGGCGTCAGCCAAAAGCATGGCTGCATCAAAATTTAATGGGGCGTTCATATGGGGTATCACGCCTCCATATTTACGGTCGTACAATTTCTGCAAATGAACACTTAGGGGAAAACGGACGTCGGGATGCCAGTGAGCAGAATAATAATTCCCTTCTAAAGCATTATCCCCAGAAGTGTATAATAAGGATCCAGCCCAACCATCTCCACCGAGAAAGGTTGTTTCTATTCCCATAGAAACAGCTTGTTTGATTAATAGACCACAGTCTCGAGCATAGCCCGGAACATAAACAACATCGGGCTGTAGCCTTTTCACTTCAGTTAGAAGATAGGCAAAATCTACAGCATCGTTCTCGTAACTTCCTTTCAAGACGACTTTTCCACCATATTTTTGAAAAGAGCTCACAAAGAGTTCTGCCAGAGTCAGGCTAAATTCTTCATTAATAATTTCCAGAACAACCGCTGTTTTCGCTCTCAGTTCAGTAAAAGCAAAGTGCGCCATAGCCTGTGCCTGGAAGGAATCAATAAAACATGTCCGGAAAACATAATTCCCTATACGGGTAACTTTCGGATTGGTTGAAGAGCCAGTGACCATTGGAATCTTGGCCTGTTGCAGAACAGGAGCTATCCGTAGGGAGTGAGAACTCCAGGCTGCTCCAATAACTGCCGTTACCTGAAGCTGAACAGCCTTTTTGGCAGCCAGATTTGACCCAATCGGCGTGCTTTTATTGTCCAGAATAATTAATTCCAGAGGTCGTCCCAGCAAACCACCTTGATTATTGATTTCCTCAACAGCCAATTCAACACACCGAACATGAGGAGTGTTATTTGTCGCAGCAATTCCGGTTGTAGCAAATATGGCTGCGATTTTGACTGGCTCGGCTGCGACGGCAGGAAGCGATGACACCCCCACTAACACCAATATACTCATAACAACTAGTTTTCTCATAATAATTACCCCCCGAGACACTCTCCTTGTGCCTCCATGCAGAAGGTTTACATCCCCTTATTATGATGAGATCAATTTCCGCAATGCTCTGAAGTTGGGAGAACAGAGGCAATGGATATGTGAAAAACACAGGGAATCGAAATTCGATCTTTGGCTATCTCTTGTCAGATAGTGAAGGTGTGTCCCAGACCGAAACTAATCAACCTATTCCAGACGTGCAGCCTTTGCCTCTCTGCCTTGCCAGTCCACTGGTCTTATTCGGCACAAAAAAACGAAAGCCCCCGTAGAGATATGAGACTGTAGCGGAGGCTCTAATATCGGCACATTTGGGAATTCTTTCCTCATCCTCATTACATCCTCCGGAGGGATGAAGCCAATGGTTACGGTGAGTGATCCTGAAGCTCAGTCGGAACAGAGCTGAAATAAAGTACATGAGCTGGAGCGAGAAATATGAACTATTTTCAGGTTAATTCAACCATATATTCCGTGTCAATGAGAAAGGTAACTCTTCTTGTTCTATTTCTCCCTACCCATCACAAGCTGCGGGCTTATAGGTAAGTTTCTCGCTCGCGGCTGGGGCCCGGACAGTTAGTGCTCTGCATATTCCCTATGATCGTGGGACGCTCTATATCGCTGAAACCGAGAAAAGAGGCTGAATTAGCCTCAGGGTTGGCCCCAATATATTGGGCATTGTTTCTAAGGTTGTCAATTAAACATATCTTGCCAAACGGGAAAGCCCCTCACACCCCCTACGAACGGAATATCTTAATATCCTATGGAAAGACTGTCAGAGAACAGAGCGTGCCAAGAGTAGGCCAGTACGTCGCATAGAAAAGTCTTGCGTGGTGAATGCGGGATGTATCGCTCGCGACGAAACCCTGTTGGGATATGCTTCCCACTAGCCAACCGTCTCTACAAAGTAGGCTTCATCCCAAAGCGCGGTTCTTCATCTGGAACTAATATCAGCGGTTTTTCCTTTTTGAAGCTTTGGCCATCTTTCTTCTTTTCTTTTTCTTGGCCTTCTTCTTGCTTTTTTTACTCTGTTGAATACTCGCACTGGAAACAGGAAGGAATGGTTCCTTTTCTCTATCAAAACAAGCCCACCACGACATGCTACGGTGAAGATCATCCATTGATCTTCTTCGGAGTTCTCTTCTTACCTCTTCGAGGCATTTCTCCTTGCCATCTTGCAGGGCGTTTTCAAAATGCTTGTATTGAATATATCCTGGGGAAATAAGTCCATCCTGGTAAGCTTTCTTAATCGTGTCCATGAGTTCTTCAGGATACAGATTACAGACATCACTGGCCAAAGCGTCCCAAAAGTGGGAACTAAGATCAGCTTCATCGCCAGTGAACAAAGAGCCGAAGAAATCTAAAACTCCCTCTCTTTCTACGATACCTTCTGCTACTGCAAACGTTATCGCTCGTATAGCGGAACCACGGCAAAACTCATCGGCACCTCGATTTAGAACCAAAGATCTGATCATATCCAGCGAACCATCACATGTTCTGAGCAAGATAACTGGCAAATCCTCTGTGATGATATCCCCAAATAACTTGTACGGAATGTCTCCAGGCAGGCTGAACAATTCGACTATTGTCTTATGTGCTCTATGCTCTCCAAAATGGCCCAGCAGCATGAGTGCGTAAATGTGAGCATGATAGTCTTCACGAGCCACATATTCTGACGGATTGGAGAGAACCTTTTCGAGAATTTCGATCAGATAGGGGGTTATCTCTTCCCTTATTTCTATGGCAGCATCCACATACTCGCGTTTGTAAGTGCCGTCATAGATGCTCAAGGCTTCGAGTATTTCTGATAGCTTTTCTTCTGTCACCTTGAAAACCTCCACATTTACCCGTGCAAGCCTAACGTGTCGAAAAAAGAGATTGGTCGGCGGGCCTAGATGCGGATAGCACTGTTCTGTTGCTCAGACACGGGCTCTGCGAAATATCGCAGCTACAATAGCAGCCATAATCTCCGGAGTGGGCTTCCATCTGTACTCACTGTCATACCGCTTCTTAGCGAAACGGTGGCGAGCATCAATGAGGTGCTCGAAATCCTCCTCTCCGAGTAGTGGCGGGACTGCCTTCATAGCCAGTCTTGCCTCCTTTTCTTTTTCCGATCGATCAAGCCGGCCTTCGGAATCGAAAGACAGCCAGGAGAATTCAGCGTGCACAATCTCTACTGGCCTACGATTAACTAAATCCACCACGACCAGCGCGTGTCGCACACGCTTGCCAGCATACTCTGGAATAGACTCCGCATGATCATCCCTTAGCAAGCGCTCATACCGCGCCAGAGCAAGACGATGCAAGGAGTCATCCTCATCAACTATGAATATCCGTATACTCAATCCCATCGTAGTCTTCCTTTGGTTATGAATCAAGAAGGTGCTTCTTCTCCAATATTTAAGACCTTCAACCCTTGACGTATTCTCTCAGTCTTTTGAAAACCTATGGATCAAACCTTACTTTGATCCAGTGAGCATCGATGATACTAACACACACCAACAGGAGGTAAGCTATGAAAATAAAACAAGCCACCAAACACACCCGATAGTCAAACGTCAAAGCGTTTTTCAATTGCGCCAGGGAAAGTCTTGATCACAGCCTACAGAATCCCTGCGACACATCCATGATAAAGAGACTCTTCAGGCCGGCGAAGATAAACCGCTGGGACACCGTTGAACCGGTTCTGATCATCTCGAAAGATCTTTCTTCGCTCTATGCCTCTGACGATAATGTGGCGGAGTGCTCCTGGTGCCCGCCCGACATCGCGAGCCGCTCAGGCGAGGCGGGCGGGCGTCAAGGCGGGCTTATCGTGGCATGAACTCACTTTAGTATCGGTGATCTTGAAGAGAAACTTATAATTTTATGGACGTGCCCCATTTTCCCAGTCAAAGGTTCGACAGAAGATGCAGGAAAATGTCTCATCCGCCCTGCCTCTAGATGTTCTCAAACACCCACAACAGCCTACCATTTGAATACAGTACACGCCATCGCAAGCCCAATACCGGTTGCACAAAAAAGAACCACATCCCCAGGCTGAGGACCTTTACCCTCAACCACAGCATTGTCAAGGGCCATTGGAATACAAGCGGCGCCAGTATAGCCCCATTTATCCATGATCCAGTGAGTTTTTTCAAGCGGCTGGTTTAAGCGTTGCATCACATCTTTGATTGTGTTGACATTCATCTGAGTGAATAGGAAGAAATCTACCTCATCCACTGAGGCCAAGCCAGCCTTGGCAACCGTTTGGCGGATCAGGGGGGGCCAGTTTTCGCTGTTAAAAGTGGGAGGGAACTTTTCCACGATCTGGATAACAGGGCGATTCAACACGTTGTCGCTGATAGGTGAAGCAGCCCCGCCTGTGTATATGCCGAATGATTTGTAGTAGCGTCCCTGGGCAATCAGTTTTGCGGCCAAGTAACCCGGTTGGTCGCTGGCGCTCAGCACTACCGCACCTGCGCCATCCCCAAAGAGGGTGCAAGTATATTTGTCATGGTAATTAATAAATCTTGTCATGTTGTAGCCGCCAACAACCAGAACTTTGTTGATGTCAATATCTGCAGAGATTTGCTTGGCGGCAATGTCCAGGCCCGCAACCCAGGCTGCACAGGCACAGTTAACATCAAAAGTCGCAGCGTTTTTCGCCCCAAGCTTGTACTGAACAATGGTGGACGTAGCTGGACTGATGAGATCTGGTGTGTCAGTTCCCACCACAATCAGGTCGACATCGGTGGGAGTGAGATTAACTCGCTCAAGAGCCTGGCGAGCGGCAGCAGTACACATGTCGCTGGTGGTCTCATCGGGAGCAGCCACGTGGCGCTCCGCAATGCCCACCCTTTCCCTGAGCCACGCATCTACGTCCCCGACGAGGGGTTCAAATTCTGCGTTGGTCATTATACGTTCCGGCACGTAGCTGCCGGTGCTGATTATCTTGGCATAGCGCTTTATCATAACGAGTCCTTCGACCTTTTCTCAAAGATCCCACTACGATTTCACCAATTAGGCATTCTTAAAACTCGGATCATTCTGCTTCTGATATGGGCACAAGCGTTCTCAACATATCTTCTTTTCCCACGATTCCCACAAGCTCCCCCTCATCCACCACAGGAATGGTGTGAAAATTATGGTCCACCATGAGGGCAGCCACCTCCTCGATGTTCATATCGGGCTGGACGGTGACCGGGTTTGGCGTCATGGCCTGGGCCACGGTTATGGCAGCGATCTTCCGAACCTGCTTTTCGATTTCTTTCTTGGAGATCAGAGGAATTAATCCATTCAGAAGTGTGAAAAAAGAGGGGATGGGAAGCTTTTTCTGTTGCGCAATCAGGTCACTCTGACAGAGGATTCCCACCAGTTTTCCCGTTTCATCCCTCACGGGGACACCGTTGATGCGGTTTTCCAGAAGAAGCTTTGTTGCGCGGACAATCTCCGTCTCGGGTGAGACTGTTATGAGCTCTCTTGTCATGATATCTTTTACTTTGAGCATGGCACCACCTGCAATTTTCATGGAAGACATCTAGCCCGGATATTTTATGAATCACTTGCTGCGACCACGAAAATGGGAACCCGCTTGCGGGACTGAGCGGAGCGCAGCGAGAGCGAATGATATGGACGTCCTTCCTGGCGTCCTCGGGTGTCGGCCCCTGCGACGTACCGTTCAGGTACGGAAACCAACGCCCTGCTGTTGCAGGTGGCCCGCCCGCCTCGCCTGAGCGCTCGCGACCCGCCTGCCACTGCGAGGCACGAGCGGGCAGGCACGCCCATCTTCGTGGTCTCGCGACAGCAATTCATGAAATATCCGGGCTAGGGGTGAAGGAAGATATTAGTGGAGTCCGAACTCTATCCAACCTAAGACAAAAATGACTCCAAGCCCGAGAGTCTGCAAGCAGACACTTCGCAATTTGTCGGCAAATTAAGGTAGTGATGGAAGCTAACATGAACTCAGAATAGAACCAACCCAGAAATGGCTTCAATACGAAAAGATCGCATGAATTTTGATCACTGCTGTTAGCTGGGGAATGATTCCAAGTGTGAGCCTTGATGGTCGTGATAAATCTGGGATACTCCAACCCTCCATCTCTTTTAGAAGGCAAATTTGCAGGATAAAGTATAAAGATGTTAACAATCTTGGCGTTCAAATACTTATAAGGTTATAGCACCTATCGCAAGTAGCTGGTCAGGCAGTTCCAGCACTATACAGAGTGGAATGAGAAAAGGTCGGGTCGACTCTTTGACCCAAGCTTCGTCCTACAAAAGGCGAAAGAAGATCTGCGCCCTTAGACATCCACTGTTTAAGTTTTACTTAGATGGTAAAATAGCCAGAAAATTCTTGGTATTTATTAAACTTACCTTTTAACGGGAAGTGTTATAGTAAACACAGTTCCCTTGCCCGGCGTGCTCTCTGCGCTGATGCTTCCTTTGTGTCGGTCAATAATCGCATAGACCACGGAAAGACCGAGACCGAGACCTTTACCCTCCTTTTTCGTGCTGAAAAAAGGATCAAAAATCTTAGAGAGATCTTCTCTGGTAATGCCACGACCCGTATCAGTAACTCTTATTTCAACCAAACCTTTATTCGGAAAAAAAGAACTGTCCAGGGTGAGACTTCCACCATCCGGCATAGCATCAGCGGCATTGAAAATGAGATTGAGAAGGCATTGCTGTAGTTGATTAAAATCACCTAATACCTCTGGAATCTTAGGAT
>Ga0209536_100013601_pt1 | contig 11723 bp, 8 predicted proteins | sample DeeMarSeWOR28_12_FD_187461 | JGI IMG/M metagenome (GOLD analysis project Ga0209536, IMG submission 187461) | Marine sediment microbial communities from White Oak River estuary, North Carolina - WOR-2-8_12 (SPAdes) (version 2) | ecosystem: Environmental > Aquatic > Marine > Intertidal zone >... | reverse complement strand
TGAGCGCTTCATTCCAAAGATCAGCCCCCTGACCCTGCTGGCACTCCTTTTCACCATCTTTGTCATGTTCTCCCTCAAAGGGGAAACCATTGTGGAGATCCCCATGGATGTGGTCCGGATCGCCATCCCCCTGATCATCTATTTTGTGGTCATGTTCCTGGTCTCCTTTTTCATCAGCCGGGCCCTGGGTGCCGATTACCCAAAAACCACCACCCTGTCCTTCACGGCTGCCAGCAACAACTTTGAACTGGCCATTGCGGTTGCCGTGGCCGTATTCGGGATCAGCTCCGGCGAAGCCTTTGCAGCGGTGATCGGTCCCCTGGTGGAGGTCCCCGTACTCATTTTGCTGGTGGGTGTGGCCCTGCGATTCCGCAAACGTTATTTCGACGTTGCCCCGGCATGATTTTGAGAATCCTTTAAATTCTATTATATTTGCATCCGCTTACAGCCTAAGCAGCGTTCTAAAAGATTTCAATTACCAAAGATATATTGCGGGGTGGAGCAGTTGGTAGCTCGTTGGGCTCATAACCCAAAGGTCGTAGGTTCAAGTCCTACCCCCGCTACTAAAAGGAACCTTGCACGAAAGTGCAGGGTTTTTTTGTTGGTAGCGAACCAAGCTTGCTTGAGTGAGGTGCCAGCGAAAAAATTCTGGGGGAGCAAAGCGACCCAAGGTTTCTTTTAGTAAAGCATCTCCTAAATGGTACTCCCGAGGAGGCGAAGCAGACGAGAAACACTGCCCCCGCTACCAAAGAAAAGAGGCTTTTGAAATTGTTCGCTGATAGGATGTGTTTGGATTTGAATAGGTTAATTTGTTATTTTTATTATGGATGCGATAAAACATCCAGGTAAATAGCGACTGATTTTGAGAAAATCTTTCTGGATAATAATATGCATTTTCCTATTGGGGCCTTGTATGATTGATGCGCAGGATACATTAACCAAAAAGGAACTTAGAATACAGAAAGCGGATTTTCTCCTGCAAGACAGGCCCTGGACCATGGAGATTCCATTGTGGATCCCAGGGTTTGCCGGGTATTTCTCCTATGGCGATATAGATATTGAAGGTGAAGATGGTGTCGATCCTGAAAATCCCGTCGAAAATCCACCTGGTGGGTCAATTGGAAAAATATTGTCAAGGCTTTTCAACACAAATTGGAAATTGAATTTTTTTTACCTAACCAAGATAGCTTATGAAAGGCATCCGTTTATAGTTCAGTTTGATGCCATTACTGGTGCAGTAGGAGAGACAACAAAATTTTCATTGAATAACAATCAGTTAGTTAAGGCAAATTTCAGGACAACAAATCTCCGTCTTATCGGGGGCTATAAAATAATAAATACTCAATCCGGAACTGGAAAATTCCAATACGAATTATTTGGCTATACTGGTTTTAGAGCACATTTTCATAAAGTCCACTCAGACCTGAATAGCATAATAAACACCCTGGATATCAATCCAATTTGGTTTGAGCCTCTTCTCGGCATACAGAATCAATTTACCTGGAAGAGATGGTTTGCTGTTGTGCAGGGCGATTATGGGGGCTATTTTGTGAAGGCAAAATACTCTATACAATTTACAGCCTATGTGTATTACAGGACTGGGAAAGCAACCTCTCTTAAGTTTGGATGGAACCATCTGTACCTGGATCAAAGTGGAAGTCTTCTGAGGCAGGATTTCGTGATCAATGCAACATTCTCAGGCCCAAGTGCCGGACTAGCTCTTCATTTTTGATTTTCCAAATATGGAGGCATTTTTAATATGCCCCATTACGCTGGAACCCGTTGCGCCACCCTATCATCGGTTTTTTCATTTCCTGACGTCAAAAAATGAGTCCTGAAAGCGGTTAGGGACCATTAGGTCGCTGCCCAAGGATCTGATGTACTCCACCTTTTCTTTCCGTTTATGAATTATAATAATTCAATAGCTATAAAAGAATGTATATCGTTGAAATGAACATTGTTAGATTTAATTTGTCCTGTCGTAACATTATTAATCTAAAATTTCATTATATGAATAAAATCTTTACCATTCTTCTTGCTTTGTTTGCAGTAGTCGTCTCGACATCTGCTCAAACAGCCCGTGTTCAGGTGATCCACAACAGCGCTGATGCAGCTGCCGCCACGGTTGACGTATACCTGAACGAGACGCTCCTGCTGGACAATTTTTCATTCCGCACTGCATCTTCATTCATCGACGCTCCTGCCGGATCCGCATTCGACATAACGATTGCACCAAGCACCAGCGCTGATTCCTCCGACGGTATCTGGAGAAAGTCTTACACACTCACGGAGAATGAGACCTACATCATAGTTGCCAATGGAATCGTCAGCGAAAGCGGTTATGATCCTGCCACTGCCTTTGACCTGTATGTGTATGGTATGGGCCGTGAGGCCGCTGAGACTGCCGGGAAAACCGATGTGCTGGTATTCCACGGTTCAACCGATGCTCCGACCGTCGATGTTGTCGAGGTTAATGTGGGTTCAGGAACCATTGTAGATGACATCTCTTACGGTGAATACCAGGGATATCTCTCACTGGATCCCGCCGTTTACAGCCTCCAGATCCAGACTACCGACGGAACTCCGGTGGCTCAGTATGGTGCCGACCTCAGAACATATGGGGATGCAGCCGTGACGATTCTGGCATCCGGTTTCCTGAACCCGGACAACAACAGCAGCGGACCCGCATTCGGACTGTTCGTTGCAGAAGCCGCGGGTGGACCCCTACAACCACTTAATAAAGAGGATATTCCCAAGCCAACCGCAAGAGTACAGGTTATTCACAACAGTGCCGACGCTGCAAATGAATATGTCGATGTGTGGATGGACAATGTTCTTATGTTCGATGACATAAAATTCCGTGAAGCATCTACTTTCAATGATGCTCCTGCCGAAACCCCATTCGATATTACGATTGCGCCGAGAACCAGTCTTGGACCCTCCGACGGTTTCTGGAGTAAGTCTTTTACCCTCACGGAAGATGAGACCTACATCCTGATTGCCGATGGAATTGTCAGTCCAAGCGGCTACGATCCTGCAACCCCCTTCGATGTCTATGTCTATGACATGGGCCGCGAGGCTGCTGAGACTGCCGGAAAAACCGATGTGCTGGTATTCCACGGATCCACCGACGCGCCAACTGTTGATGTAGCCGAAGTAAAGGTTGGTGCCGGAACCATCATTGATGATCTGTCTTACGGCGAATTCGACGGATATCTTTCACTCGATCCCGCTGTTTACAGCCTCCAGATCCAGACTGCCGACGGAACTCCGGTGGCTCAGTTTGGTGCCGACCTGAGTACCCTGGGTGATGCAGCCCTTACTGTGGTGGCCTCAGGATTCCTGGCTCCCGAAAACAACAGCGACGGTGACCCTTTCGGACTCTTTGTTGCCACTGCTGCAGGCGGAGCCCTGCTCGAACTGCCGTCTGAAGAGCTGCCAACCTCTGTATTTGACAGGCTTGCAGGAAACAGTATCGATGCAAGGATCTATCCGAACCCGGCCAGCAACTATCTGAGAATTGCTTATGAAATGGAGCAGTTCGGAGAGGTGACCGTTGAGATCATCAACATCACCGGTCAGAAAATGATGCAGAGCGAACTCGGTCAAAGGAACAGTGGTACTCATGTGGAGACCATCAGCCTGGATGGTATGGAAAATGGAGTTTATATGATCCGAATGACCGCAGGAGACTCTATGTATACTTCAAAGATCAAGATTGCGAACTGATTAGAGGTCCTTTTATAAAGTCCAGAAGATACGACACAGATAATAGGACTACAATAGCATGTTTTCTAACCGCATCAGGATTTACCCTGGTGCGGTTATTTCTTTTTGAATAGCTGATTCTTATTTGAAACTTTTAATCCTTCTGATTTTCTCAAAGATCAGGGAAATGCTTCTGGATTCTCTCAGATGCAAAGCATTCATCAAGAGTATTCAATTCCTCTTCCAGCTTTTGCTGAAACTACACAATTCTCTCTCATATGTTCCTTTTCCTGGGGGGGGGAACCCCAGTCGGAATCAGCATGATTTCCGAACATATCTCATTGATATTTGTTATCTTACAATCGAAACTCAAAAGAATAAATAATGAAATCGACCTTATTCCTTATTGCCATTGCTATCACAACACTTACAACCACCGGCTGTGCTTCCACCTCAAAGGCCTCCGAATCAAAAAACACAGAAGCTCTTACCTTTGAAGCCCCCGCAGACCGAGGTTCCGTATTTCTCTACCGCACCGGAAGGATGGTGGGCGCAGCCGGACAGCTTCAGGTCAGGGTGAATTCCCAGGCAGCTGGAGGAACAGGCCCAGGGACCTTCTTTCGCTGGGACCTGAAACCAGGTACCTACACGTTATCTTCGTCCACCGGGGAGAGCAGTGCAGTTGTCCAGATAGAAGTTAAAGCTGGTGAACTCTACTTTGTCCGGCAGGATGCCCGGATGGGTATTGAGAGTGGAAGGGTAACCATGAAGGAGGTGGATGATAAACAGGGGAAAAGCGAAGTAAGCAACTGCAAGTTATTGGTCAGCTCTTATGTGCCTGAATAACACCTTCCCGTGCAATAATCTGTTAAATGTAAAAATATGAGATCCTTAGTAAGTTTTGTTTTTGCAATTCTATTTTCACTTACTATAAATGCGCAATATGATAATAGTGAGAAATTCACCTTAACTTTTAAGCCAATTTGACCATTATCATTTGACGCCAAACAGTATATTTATCGAGGATCGCGAAAAATGGATATCCCCCAACAGAATAGACATCAGGTTAAGCAAGTTCACAGGACCGAATCTGTAACGGCCAGGATATCCCGCATCAATTCCAGGTTAGATATTTCAATCACCTTGTCTACTACCAGGAACCCGGCGAAGAATTTCGCCGGGTTTTTTATTTCCTGAGCGTCAAAAACTTGTTCTTGTAAGCGATTGGGAATAAAAAAACTGAAACGAGCGAAGCGAGTGCGGGTTTCTGGTAGTAAAGCACCTCCTTCCGGGACTCGTGAGGCCGGAGGCCGAACAACACTGTCCCCGCCACTAAAGAGGACTCCTCATCATTCTTGGTGGGATGTTTTTTATTGCTACCTTCTGAAACCCTTTGAAATTGGGACTTTGCGAGAAATAGTGAATTAACTTTGGAGGTTAGATATGTCCTATTCTTAAAATCGACCACAATTCCATCGGGAAACACTAATTCCTTTATCTTTCTCTTTATCTCAAGATCACCTCCAGTTTCGATGTCCTCCCTGCTGTTTCCTTTTACTTGAAGCGAAGTACTCCTGCTTCTTTCTCTGCTTCTCTTTTTCAGCTTCCTTTTTCTCAGCAGCATTCATGGGTCTGTCTGTTTGAGGGTAAGGATTGTCCCGGACCACCTCGATCTGCTTTCTGATCAATGTCTCAATATCCCTTATAAATACATTTTCCTCAGGTTCACAAAGAGAAATGGCTGTTCCCTCCTCACCGGCCCTGCCCGACCTTCCGATGCGATGTACATAGGTTTCAGATTCGTTGGGGATATCATAGTTGATGACATACTTCAGCTTGTCGATATCAATTCCACGCGCTGCGATATCAGTTGCAACCAGTACCCTGACATTTCCCGCCTTAAACTGGGCCAGTGCTTTCTGGCGTTGATTCTGTGCTTTGTCGCCGTGTATTGCAGCAGCACTGACCTTCTTTTTTGCCAGGTTTCGGGCTATCCGGTCGGCACCGTGTTTTGTTCTTGAGAATAACAGGACCTGGTCTATATTACTGTCCTGCAGGATATGGATCAGCAGTTCCTTTTTGCTTGACTTATTGGTGTAATACAGGTATTGTTGTATGGTTTCTGCGGTGGAGGACACCGGGCTTACCTCAACCTTCACCGGATCATACAGTATAGTCTGGGAGAGCTGAACTATCTTTTCGGGCATCGTAGCGGAGAAGAACAAGGACTGTCTGCGGGATGGCAGTTTTGCAATGATCTTTTTTATATCATGAATAAATCCCATGTCGAGCATACGATCCGCCTCATCCAGGACAAAATACTCAATGTTTTTCAGTGTGATGAAGCCCTGTTCCATCAGGTCCAGGAGCCTCCCGGGGGTAGCAACCAGAACATCCACGCCATGTCGCAGGGCCCTTGTCTGCGAACCCTGTCCCACACCTCCAAAGATTACAGTGTTATTGACGTCAGTATGTCTTCCATAAGTCGTAAAGCTCTCTCCTATTTGAATGGCCAGCTCGCGGGTAGGAGTAATAACCAGCGCCTTGATTTTTCGGTGCTGACTGCTACGTCTTTGATCCTGGTAGAGATGTTGTATGATAGGAATCGCAAAGGCAGCAGTCTTTCCGGTGCCTGTTTGTGCACTTCCCAGTACATCGCGACCTTTTATTATCACAGGAATCGCTTTTTCCTGAATAGATGTAGGTTCAGCATATTTTTCTTCTTGCAGCGCCTGTAAAACAGGAGCTATTAAATCCAGATCGTTAAATTTCATAAATTGATTTGTTCAGGTTACCCTTAAAGGTGAGTAAATAAAAGAAAGGTTAATTCCCGGCGCACAAAGGTAATTAAAAGTATCACATATTTGCCGGTCTGGTGAATCTCAAGGTATAAGACACCTGATAGGGAGAAATGTTTGTTGACAAGCCAGGAGATCCTGGAAAAAAGGAGAAAAATCAAACAAAAAACGCTCTTAAAAAGAAGGATAGAATTTATCCTGAATAAGTAAATGATTCATATGAAATGTATCTCTAAACTTTACTATACCGAGAATCCGAGTAGTGCTGAAGTCAAACAATTGATGTTGCATCAAAAATGATCCTTTTCAATCAAGAACCTTCATATCTTCATCAATATCAATCACTTTTGCCAAATCCTTTACCAACTCCAGGTTAGATATTTCAATCACCTTGTCTACTAAAGAAAGCCTGGATCGAAGATCCGGGCTTTTTATTTTCAGGAGCGTTAAATGCTTGCTTTTAAAAGCGAGTGTAAATAAAAAGAACATGGTGAGCGCATCGAACACAAGCTTTCTTTGGTAAAGCATCCCCTTTTCGGACTCGCTCGGCTTTCGGCCGGGCCACACTGCCCCGGCTGCGATGAAACGGGAACCTTAAGAGGTATCCCTTAAAACATCCTCATTCCCCGGCTGTCCGGATTGGGTCTCTCATAGGGTTTTCTGGGCAATTTCTCATCCCTCTGAGCGGCAAGGTATACCAGTGCTGCTGTTATCATGGCGTTCTGTTTAAGATCATCCATCACCAGTCGTTCATAGGTGTCCATGAGGGTATGGTAACCCCTGCGGTATTCAATCGCGTCCTGGATAAACTGAAAGGCCGGTAGCCCCAGTGGATCGAAGGACAGGTGATCGGTTCCGCCGGTATTTCGGATAGCGATCGTGTTGCACCCCAGATTTTCAAAAGGTGCCAGCCAGGCCTCGAAAACAGGACGGACCATTTCGTTTTGCTGCAGGTAGATGCCCCGGTATCTTCCTGTACCATTATCCATATTGAAATACACATCGAATTGATCGAAACCAGGTTTCAGGTCCAGGGTTTCGGGATCACGAATGTATTTCTCAACATAGCCTCTTGATCCATGCAGGCCCTGTTCTTCTCCTCCCCAGAGTGCGATCCTGATGGTACGGCGTGGCTGAACCCCTAATTCCTTGAGGATCCTCATGGCCTCCATCATCACGATGCAGCCTGAGGCATTATCGGCAGCACCGGTTCCTCCATGCCATGAATCCATGTGGGCTCCGATCAGGACCACCTCATCCTTCAGTTCAGGATCGGTTCCCGGGATTTCAGCCATGACATTGTTGACGAACTCGCTTTTTGAAAACACGTTTTTGATCTCAACTTCCATCTCAACAGGTACACCGTGTTGTATGAGGCGCTGCATACGTCCATGAGCTTCCACGGCGAGGTTGATTTCAGGTATGGGTTCTTTTTCACCGGCTTCATACCTGGCCCCGTTTGACCTGGGAAGGTTGAATTCACCGCTGCTATTGACAATGAGGGCGGCATCTTCCTCATCCAGGAACTTTGCTGCAGCTGTTCTGAGCTCCCGGGCTCTTCTGCGGGCCTCAAAGTCTATGTTACCGAAGCGTCTTCTGCCAGCCATGGTTTCGGTGGTGATCTCCATTAACTCTTCATCCGAATACCGGCTAGCCATGGGTTCGAAGGATGGCTCATAGGTATCGGTAGTCGACGTAAGGACAATTTTGCCTTTGAGTTTCCCCTTGTATTGGTCCAGGTCTTCAAGAGACTGGATATCTAAGAGGACCACTTCACCTTTGATCAGACCTTTAGTGCTTCCGGTCCATGCCGTTGGGGTGGCTGCAAATGCACAATAATAGGGAGCCGTCATGGCCACATAGGTCTTTTCATTATCCCAGCCACCCCTATCGAAGGGGCGAACAGGATCGATCACAGCATTTGAAAGTCCGAATTCCTGGAATTTATTTTTCACAAATTCATTGGCCCTGGCTTTGTTTTGAGATGCGGTCAGGCGCGGTCCGAGGTAGTCTGTCATCCAGAAAGAAATATCCTCGATCTGGGATCTCGATTTTTCATACTGTTTGATCCTGTAGATCATTTCCAGGTCAACCGTTTCAGTCTGCGCCAGCACAAAAGCAGGTAGCAGAAAGAACACAATAAGAAAAGCAGAAAGGGCCATCTTTTTCATAGGGCGATTAGCTTGTTTTAGGTAATGGATAAAAGTAACAATTAAAAGATAGGAACGATGCATTGCTGGTATAAATAGACTTGCTGCGACCGAAGATTCATATGGGCAACACTGCCCCCGCCACTGAAACAGGAGCTTGGAATTTGAAGCATAGAACAACTTTGATATGAGTCAAGTATCTCTTAAATTTAGGTACCTGTATTCCGGATGTTGCTGATGATAAAATCCATTAATTAAAATCTATGATAAAAGAAACTATGACAGTCATCTTCAGGAATTGGTTAGAATTAGTAATTCTAATGGCATTTTCTACCTGCATAAATCCGGCAGCTGCCCAAATAAAGATTTATGTCAACACAGATCTAGAAGGGATCAGCGGAGTTTATAAATTTGACCAGACCCGACAGAAAGATACACCATTGAATATTCAGGCCTGTGAATACTTTATGGGAGACGTCAATGCAGTTGTGCAAGGATTACGCGACGGGGGTGCAACTGAAGTTGTCGTTCTGGACGGTCATGGATCCCAGGCCGTAATTCCACATCTCATGGTGCCTGGAGCTACATATATAAGCGGACGACCCAGACCCGGGGCAGGCAACCTTACAGATCTTGATAGCACATTTGACGGAATGGTATTGGTTGGTTTTCATAGTATGATGGGTACGGCGGATGGCATACTTAATCATACCCAATCCTCCCTATCCGAAAACAGGTACTGGTACAACGGCGTGGAATCAGGTGAACTGGCACAGAATGCCGCTATTGCCGGATATTATGGCGTCCCGGTGATAATGGTATCAGGTGATGAGGCCACATGCCGTGAAGCAAAGGAATTCTTTGGTGATAATATGGTAACCGTTTCAGTGAAGCGAGGATTAGCCAGAGAGGCCGCGGAACTCTATCCTTTCGAAGTAACCCGGAAAGCTCTCTATGAAGGAGCAAAACAGGCTGTCGAGGCCATAGCTTCATTCAAACCCTATATCCTTGAAACACCCATCCATGTGAAAGAAGAGTATCTGAATCTTGATCCCGCTTTACCCAAACCGGAACTGGTTATAAGGGAAGGATTTGCTGAGAATGCTTTACAGATCTTTTCCTGGTCAAAATGATAATTATGCCGATTTCGAAAATCGAGCCAATTGCTTATTAGTCATCCTTTTCTTCCTTCACCTTACCCGGATACGGCACATCGTATCCTTTTACAGCATGCCATAAGATCCGGTTAAAGGTGTCTTCATCGATGCGGTCCACATCATCCAGATCCTGCTCCAGGGATTTTTTTGCCCAGTAAAGTTCATCCCCGCTGAGGGCAGCCAGGGGAGGATTTAACTCATCCAGCGGGATATTGCTGGGCAGGGACTTGTACGGGGAGAAATCCGGATCATTGGTAAAACAGTCTGTCATCGGCTCTGCCGCCATATCAAACTGGTTCATGGGCGGGATCCCGAGGATATTCTCCATGGTGCGTACCATGGAGATTTGTGAATAGTAGGTTGAAACTACCTGCTTCCTTTTGGTATAGGGACTGATTACCATTCCTACGGTTCTGTGGCCGTCAACATGGTCGAGCCCGGCCTGGGGATCATCCTCGGTTACGAAAATGCAGGTTTCTTTCCAGAATTTACTGTGTGAAACAGCTTCCACGATCCGTCCCAGGGCCAGGTCATTGTCGGCCACAGCAGCCTGTGGGGTAGGCATCCCGGGTGATGTCCCCGATGTATGGTCATTGGGCAGCAACATGATCACGAAATTTGGAAAGTCACCGTTTCTCTCATACTCCTTAAGCTCCTTGATAAACTCATCAGCCCTGTATACATCCGGTACCACACTGGGGAATCCGATAAAAGTCGGGCACAGATAAGGTTCCAGTTGTTCGAGGTTGGCCCTGGCCCGGATGCTGATCCTGCCGGTCTTGTGGATATAATCTTCGTAGATCTCTGCAAAAGTGGCATTAGCGGGCTCGATCTCGGCTGAGACAAATTCTCCGTAATCCCTGAAAGTCAGCCCGTGCCGAAGAACATTGTCCCAGATGAAGCCGGAACTGGCATAGGCCAGAGCGTCATTTCCATCATAGGGATAGCTTCTTGAAAATCCACCGAAAAAGCGCTCGATGTAGTCGGTAACAAAAGCCTCGTCGGTCCATTGATGCCCATCGGCACTCAGAATACCGCTGCAGTAGAAATTATCCAGCAATACGAAGCTTTCTGCCAGCTTGTGATGGTTCGGCGTAATTTCCCGTCCGAAGTGCACCAGCTCGGGATCACCGTTGCCCTGGGGCATATCGCCGAATACCTGGTCATAGGTGCGGTTCTCCTTGATGATGTAAATGACATGCTTGAAGACCGATTTCTGGGTGGGTAGCTGGGGCACCGGCACTTTGCCCCGTTTGCGCAAGGGCGAATCACCTGCAGTCATTCTCTGAACGAATGAATTGTTATCCGCTACCGTTCGAGTCATCTCATCCAGCGATTGCTGATCCGGGACGGGGATTACCGAGATGGATCCCAGATGGTCATGGCTGTTCAACCCTCCCCTGCCTGGATCCTGGTTTCTGGATCCGACGCCTTTGATGTTGGCAACCAGCAAAAGACCGGAATTTTCATCCAGCACTACCGAACCGGGATACCAGGCGGTTGGGATGAATCCGAGCACCCGGTTTTCATCTCCGGTTTCAATCACGCAGATGGCATTGTCTGTGCCGTTGGCGACATATAAACGTTTGCCATCGGCGCTGATGTCCAGGGCATTCGGACTGCTCCCGAAGGGCAGGTCCGAGGTGAGCCTGACGGATATATTATCGATGACCTTGTCGGTTTTTGTATCTATCACTGAAATAATATCGCTATTGGCACAGGCAACATACAACAGGGTCCTGGATGGATTCAGCACCATGGCTCCGGGGTGCAGCCCTACTTCTACATCATATAGTCTTTTTTTATTTACCGGGTCGACTACCGACACGGTTCCGTTGTTGGCAATACCGGTTAGCGGATCGACCAGGACCTGACTCCCCGAGGTATTGAACGTGGATTCACCCTCCTCT
>Ga0209536_100013599_pt1 | contig 11724 bp, 12 predicted proteins | sample DeeMarSeWOR28_12_FD_187461 | JGI IMG/M metagenome (GOLD analysis project Ga0209536, IMG submission 187461) | Marine sediment microbial communities from White Oak River estuary, North Carolina - WOR-2-8_12 (SPAdes) (version 2) | ecosystem: Environmental > Aquatic > Marine > Intertidal zone >... | reverse complement strand
GGACGATCGTGATCGCGAGCCCCGCCGAGGCCGACGTCCTCCTCCCGCCGGTGTCGCAGTCGGATGTCGGCCGTTCCCTCGCCGATCTGGTCTTCCTCAAGCTCGCCGACATCGGCCCGGCGTTGAACACGGTCGACGACGCGTCGTTCGTTCCGAAGCTGGCGCAGTCGTGGGCGTTCGAGGATTCCGTGACGATCGCCTTCACCCTGCATCCCGCGGCACGGTGGCACGACGGCGAGCCGGTCACGGCGGAGGACGTCGTGTTCACGTTCGACGTGTACCGCGACACGCTCGTGGGGTCGTCGGCCCGGCCCCGCCTCGCGCAGATTCGATCGGTGACGGCCCGGGATCCCCGCACCGTCGTCTTCACGTTCGCCCGACCGTATCCGGAGCAACTGTTCGACGCGGTGTATCACATGTGGGTGATTCCGCGTCACCTCCTCGACACCGTGCCACGGGCGGCGCTCTCGTCGCACCGATTCGGGCGCTCCCCGGTCGGCGCCGGTCCGTACCGCTTCGCGGCATGGATACCGGGCGAGTCGATCGAGCTGACGGGCGATTCCGCGCATTTCCTCGGGCGACCGGGGCTGCGCCGAGTGATCGCCCGGTTCACCGGCGATCCCCCGGCCGCGCTGCGGCTGCTGACCGCCGGCGAGGCCGATCTGCTCAACTATCTCTGGGCCGAGGCGCAGCAGGAGGTGGCTGCGTCGGCGGACTACGTCGTCGTGCCGCACCTGTCGTCCACCTACTACGCGTATCTGTCGTTCAATCTCCGGATGCCGCGCGATCCGTCCCGCCCCCACCCGCTCTTCGCGGATCGTGACCTGCGCCGCGCGATCGCGATGGCCGTCGATCGTGCCGCGGTGATCCGTGCCGTGGACGGACCCGACGGAGTGACGGCCGGCGGACCGCTCGGACCGGCCTACTGGATCAGCGACGCGGCGTACGAGCAGATCCCCTTCGACTCGGCCGGGGCGCGCCGCGCACTGAGCGCGATGGGCTGGCGCGATTCGGACGGCGACGGGATCCTGGACCGGAACGGTACGCCGCTGGCGTTCGACCTGATCGTGCCCGCCACCAGCACCCCGCGCCGCAGAAGTGCGGTCATCGTGCAGGAACAGCTCCGCCGCGTCGGGATCGCCATGCGGATCAGCGAGCTGGACTTTCTGACCTTCCAGGAACGGGGGCAGTCCGGCGACTTCGACCTGTTCTACGGAACGTTCGGGGGAGACCCCAGCCCGTCGACCATCGTCGAGGCGTGGACGGGATCCGCGGTGGGCGGCTTCAACTACGGCCATTACGTCAACGCCGACTTCGACCGGGCGGTGTCGGCCGCGCTCGAGGCCAGGACGCTCACGACGGCCCGGGACCGGTGGACCGAAGCGATCACGATCATCAACGGTGACGCGCCGGCCATCTGGATGAGCGCAACCGGCCCCAGGGCGGGCGTCCACCGGCGGCTGCAGCACGTGACGATTCGGGGCGACAACATGACCGCGACACTGCCGGCGTGGAGCGTACCCCCCTCCGCCATGATCGCGCGCGACCGGATCGCCAACTGACGTGATCCGTTTCGTCGGGCTGCGGCTGCTGCACGCAGCGGGCATCGTGCTCCTGGTCGCCAGCCTGACCTTCGTCCTGCTGCGCCTCGCGCCGGGCGATCCGCTCGCCGGCACCGGTCAGACCACCCTCGTCCCGCGGGAAGTCGTCGAGCAGCAGCGCCGCAATTTCGGCCTCGACCGGCCGCTGCCCGAGCAGTACGTCCGCTACCTGTCCAGCCTCGTCCGCGGCAACCTCGGCTACTCCTTCCGGGAGCACCGGCCGGCGTGGGACGCCATCCGCGACCGGATTCCCAACACGCTGCTCCTCGCGGCGGCGGGGCTCGCCGTGATGTTCGCCGTCGGGATCGCGGTTGGGGCGTTCCAGGGGGTGCGCGCGGGGTCGGCGCTCGACGAGTCGATCTCCGTCGTGACGCTGACGCTGTACTCGACCCCGGTCTTCTGGCTCGGCATCATGCTGCTGCTCGTGTTCGCCGAAGCGCTGCGCTGGCTGCCGGCCGGCGGCGTGGCGGACACGGTCGCGCACGGCTCGCTTTCGGCCACCGGGCGCCTGGGGGACCACCTCGCGCACCTCGTCCTCCCGGCGCTGACGCTCGGCCTCGCCGGCGCGGCGGTCGTCGCTCGGTACCAGCGCGCCGCGGTGCTGGAGGTGCTGCGCCACGACTTCATCAGGACCGCCCGGGCGAAAGGGCTGTCGCCGCGAGCGGTGCTCCTGCGTCACACGCTGCGGAACGCGCTCCTCCCGACCGTCACACTCTTCGGACTGGCCTTCCCCCTCCTGCTGTCCGGGGCGGTGCTCGTCGAAACGGTCTTCGCCTGGCCCGGCATGGGAAAGCTCACGGTGGACGCGATCGCCGCGCGGGACTACGCCGTCGTCACCGGCACCGCGATCATCGCCGCGGCGATGGTCGCGGCCGGCACCTTCATGGCGGACGTGCTCTACCACGTCCTGGATCCGCGCACCCGGGAGCGGGGTTCGTGAGCGTGGCACGGGCGGTGCGCCGGGATCGCCGAATGCAGCTCGGCCTGCTCCTGGTGGGAGCCCTGGTGCTGCTCGCCGTGTTCGCCCCCCTGCTCTCGGGGTACGACCCGGCCGCGCAACCCGATCTCGTCACCAGGAGCTACGCCCCGCCGTCACTCGCCCATCCGTTCGGCACCGACTTCTACAGTCGCGATCTCTTCAGCCGGGTGCTGCACGGCGCCCGCATCTCGCTGTCCGTCGCCGGGCTCGCCGTGCTCCTCTCCGTCACGCTCGGCACGGCGCTCGGGCTGGCCGCCGGCATGGCCCCGGGCTGGATCGACGGGCTGCTGATGCGGCTCGTCGACGCCGCGCTCGCGGTCCCGCGCATCTTCCTCGTCCTCGTCGTGGTGGGTCTCTGGAACGACATCGGGCTCCTCGGGCTGGTGCTCATTCTGGGCCTGACGAGCTGGTTCGACACGACCCGCCTCGTGCGCGCGGAGGTGCTCAGCCTGCGATCCCGCGAGTTCATTCACGCGGCCCGGGCCCTGGGCTTCGGCGCCGCCCGGATCATGGGCCGCCACGTCCTGCCGAACGTCGCCTCCCCCGTCGTCGTGTCGGCCACGCTCGGCATCGGGCAGATGATCCTGCTCGAGGCCGGCCTCTCCTACCTCTCCGTCGGCATTCGCCCCCCGACGCCGTCATGGGGGCAGATGATCGCCGAAGGACAGACCGCCATGCACGCCGCACCATGGGTGGCCGTCTTCCCCGGCCTCGCCATCGTGCTGACGGTGCTCGGCTTCAGTCTGATCGGCGACGGTATGCGCCGCGCCCTCGACCCCCGCGCGCGGTGACGGTGCTGCTCCGCGTCCGCGACCTGCGCGCCACCTTCGTGGACGCCGACGGTGCCACCCGGGCGGTGGACGGCGTGAGCTTCGATCTCGACGAGGGGGAGACGCTCGGCATCGTGGGAGAATCCGGCGCCGGCAAGTCCGTGCTGGCGCTCTCGGTGCTGCGACTGGTCGAGCCGCCCGGGACGATCGCCCCCGAGAGCGTCGTCGCGTATCGCGGCACCGATCTCCTGCGACTGCGGGAGCCCGAGCTGCGGCGCCTGCGGGGATCCGAGATCTCCATGGTGTTCCAGGATCCCGCCGGAAGCCTGAACCCGGTGCTCCGGATCGGCAGCCAGATCGTGGAGACGCTGCGCGCGCACCGCCCCCTCACCCGCCGCGACGCCAGGGGACGGGCCATCGAGCTGCTGGGGCTGGTCGGCATGCCCGACCCCGAACGGCAGATCGACGCCTACCCCCACGAGCTGAGCGGCGGGCTGCAGCAGCGGGCCATGATCGCCATGGCGCTGTCGTGCGAGCCGAGGGTCCTCGTCGCGGACGAGCCGACCGCCGCCCTCGATGTCACGGTGCAGGCACAGATCCTGGAGCTGCTGGCGGACGTGACGCGACGGATGGGCACGGCGCTCCTGCTCATCTCGCACAACCTCGGCGTCGTCGCGCACCTGGCCGATCGGGTCGCGGTGATGTACGGCGGCCAGATCGTCGAGCAGGGCCCCGCGGCACGGCTGTTTGCCGACCCGCAGCATCCGTACACGGTGGCCCTGCTGGCGGCCGCACCGCTTCGGAACGAGAAGGCCGACCGGCTGCCGGCCATCCCGGGTGCGGTGCCGTCGGCCGTGCGCTGGCCGACCGGCTGCCGCTTTCATCCGCGTTGCGCACACGCCTGGGAGCGCTGTGCGGCGGAGGTCCCGCCACTCCTCGAGGCGGGCGCCGCCCACGGTGCGCGCTGCTGGCTCGTCACCGCACCGGAACGGCGGCGGCCGTGAACGCCGGCGCCCTGGTCTCCATCGCCCGCGTCTCCAAGACCTTTCGCACCGGCGGCGGGGTCCTCGGGACGCACCGATCGCTGGAGGCCGTGCGCGACGTCTCGCTCGACATCGCCCGGGGCGAGACCCTCGCGCTCGTGGGAGAGAGCGGCAGCGGCAAGACCACCCTCGGCCGCATCGTGCTGCGGCTGCTGGCACCGACCGCCGGCACCGTTCTCTTCGACGGGGAGGACGTCCATGCGGCCGACCGTCGCGCGCTCCGGGCCCTGCGCCGGCGGATGCAGATCGTCTTTCAGGATGCCGCGGGATCGTTGAACCCCAGAATCCGCGTGGGGCACGCGGTGCGCGAGCCGCTGGAGGCGCACCGCCTCGCCGCTCGGGACGACGCCGACGCCCGCGTGCGGCGCTTGTTCTCGGAGGTCGGGCTCGAGCCGGCACTCCTGGAGCGGTTTCCCCACGAGCTCTCCGGGGGACAGCGCCAGCGCGTCGGCATCGCCCGGGCGCTGGCGCTCGAACCGGAGTTCCTCGTGCTCGACGAGCCCGTGTCCGCGCTCGACGTGTCGGTGCAGGCGCAGGTCCTCAATCTCCTGGCGGACCTGCGCGGGCGCCATCGCCTGACCTTGCTGTTCATCGCACACGATCTCGCGGTGGTGCGCCACGTGGCGGATCGCGTGGCCGTGATGTACGCCGGGCGTATCGTGGAGGAGGCACCGGCCGATCCCCTCTTCCGTGCGCCGCGCCACCCGTACACCGTGCAGCTCCTCGCGGCCGCCGCCGGGTTCACCCCGCCGGCCGAGCCCATCGTTCTCGAGACCCCGAGCGCCGGGTGCGCCTACGCCCCCCGCTGCGGGCACCCCGCACGGGACGCGCGGTGCGGCCGGGAGCCGCCGGCGCTCCGGGAGCTCGAGACGCCGCACCGTGTCGCCTGCCACCACGCCGACGTCGCGGGCCTGCCGCGCGGCGAGCGGTAACGTTGCGCCCTCGAGGCGCCGCCGACATCTTACCGCGCCCGGCAACGACACATGCCGCCTTCGCCGCGCCACGGTTCGCCCTGACTGAGGAGATGCCGCCATGACTCTGTTCGTCGCCGTCGTGCTTGCGTACCCCCTCGCGCTCATTGGCGTCAGCCTCTGGCGCTCCCGCAAGGTCAAGAGTCACGACGACTTCATGGTGGCCGGGCGCGCGGTCCCGGTGTACATGCTCGTCGGCACCCTCGTGTGCACGTGGATCGGCTCCGGGTCGCTGTTCGGCGGCGCGGGACTGGCGTACCGCACCGGCATCGCGGAATTGTGGTTCTCGTTCGGGGCGTGGTTGGGCCTCGTCGTCGCCTATTTCATCGCCGGCCGAGTGCGGCGCATCGCCCAGTACACGGTGCCCGACCTGCTGGAGCAGCGGTACAACAGCACCGCCCGTGTCCTCGGCACGATCGCGGTGATCCTGGCCTACGTCACGATCGCGGCCTATCAGTTCCGCGGGGGCGGATGGATCCTCACCATCGTCACCGACGGCGCCATCAACCCGACGCAGGGGATGCTGATCACCGCCGCGGCGATCGTCGTGTTCACCGCGCTGGCGGGGATGCTGTCGATCGTCACCGTCGACGTGTTCAACGGCATCATCATCACGATCGCCGTGGTGCTGACGCTCCCGTACATGGTGGTACAAGCCGGCGGCATCGGCGCGGTCGTCGACAACCTCCCGGCGGAGCACCTGACCATCTTCGGCGGGCACAACCTGCTGTGGGTCATCGGTGTGTCCATGCCCACCTTCCTGCTGCTGCTGGGCGAGAGCGGCATGTACCAGAAGTTCTTTTCCGCCAAGGACGCCCGGTCCGCGCGGCGGGCGGTCATCGGGATGGTCGTGGGCGTCGTGCTCATCGAGACCACCCTGGCGCTGGCCGCGGTCGTCGGTCGGGCGGTCTTCCCCGATCTCGCCACGCAGACCTGGATCCAGGGCCGCGCGGCGTCCGAGACGATCATCATGCACATCGCCCGCAACGGCCTGCCGGTCGTCATGGGAGCGTTCCTCCTGGCCGCCGCGATCGCGATCGTGCTCTCGACGGGCAATACCTTCCTGCTCGTCCCATCGACCAACGTCAGCCGGGACATCTACCAGCGCTTCGTGAATCCGCAGGCCTCGGAGCGGCGCATGCTCATCGTGCAGCGCGCCTTCATCTTCGTGTTCGGCGGGCTGGGGCTCGTGCTCCTCACGCAGTTTCAGACGGTGCTGCAGATGGCGCTCTACGCCTACTCCCTGGTGGGCGCCAGCCTGACGCCGGCGCTGCTCGCCGCGTTCCTCTGGAAGCGGGTCACCCCGCAGGGCGGCGTCGCCTGCATCGGCGGCGGCCTCGTCACGATCATCGGGATCGGGATCCTCGGCCGGATCGCCAGTATCCACCCGTTCTTCGTCGCGACCCTGGGCGGCACCGAGTTCGACTTCGCCAGCAGCGACTACATCGTGATCCCCGGCGTGCTCGCCTCGGTCACCCTGCTGATCGTCGTCAGCCTCCTGACCAAGCCCTCCCCCGAGCACGTCTGGGCTCCGTTCTTCACCACGGAGGACGAACAGTAGCCGAACGACCGGCCGGGAAACGCACGACGGCGGCTCCCGTTCGGGGCCGCCGTCTGCATGCCCGGCGTGCTCGATCGCTCGCGGGAACGATCGCTCGTGGGTGCGCGGCGCGGGCGCGACGCGACCCGGCTACACGGCGCTAGTCGAACAGCTCACTCTGATCGTCCGGCACCTCCGCGCCTTCGGTGCGGGTGAGCGCGCGGATGCGCCGCATCCACCGGGCGACGTCGAAGCGCGCTTCGGTCCCCAGCATCCGACGGAGGACGTCCGGGACGTCCTCCAGCGCGTCGAGCAGGTCGCCCATGGCCGCCCGTGCTTCCTGCAGCTGAAACTGCTCCTCGCCGCCGACGCTCATGTCCCGCAGGATAGCGCGCTCGCTTCGCGAGGCGACGATCGGTTCGTCCAGGGTCGCCGTATACACCTCGGTGCGCCGGCCGGGGCCGCGCTCCTCCTCGATAGGCCGCAGGCCGACGATCGCGTCCGAGCGCCAGTACTTGCCGTACCCCAGATACACCATCCGCCCCGCTCTGATCTCCACGGTGCCCCCTTATTGTTTCCCCATCTTCCGCTTCAGCTCCTGCAGTTGCTCCTCGGCCCGCGCTTCCCGCGCCGAGCGGTCCATCTGCGATCGCAGCAGCTCGTCCTTGACGTCCGTCTCCGGGCGGGTCCCGCCGGCGGCCTCCAGATCTCGCCAGGCCGACTCGACGCTGCGCGCCGCGTCCGCCGCCGGCCGCTGCCGCTCCGCCTCGACCAACTGTGCCTTCATCTCCGCATACTCCCGCTCCGCCAAGACCAGCTCGCCACGCTGCGCGTCGAGTTTGCGTTCCAGGATCTCGACCCGCTCACGATGCTTGGCCGCGAACCGTTCGGCGACTTCGACGGTCTCCCGATCCTGGATGCCGGAGGCGAGCCGGCCGCGCCGCTCGGCGTCGGCGAGCTGCACGCGCTCGTGCCCGAGCCGCTGCTCCGTCTGCTGCAGTCCCTGCCGCATCGCCTCGATCGCGGCACGGGCCTGGATCACGGCTTCACGCATCATCGGCACCGCAGCGCGAGGGTCTCCCGGGGACGCGGCGTCCAACGCGGCGTTGATGGCATCCCGCAGGCGCTCGAACACTAGCTCTTCTTGCCGGTCTTCGCGAAGAACGGGGAGAAGATCTGGGCCACCTTCACCGAGCTGCACTTCGGGCACTTGGGACGCTTCCTCCCGTGCTGCGAGATCGGTTCGATCCGGGAGAATTTCTTGCCACACTTCTCACAGCGGTAGTCGTACGTCGGCATAGCGCACCCCTCGAGAACGTCCGTGGTTCTGAAGAGACGATACGTGTCGCCCGAAACAGGGTCAAGCGACCGCCGTGGCGCATCGGGGGGACCTTCGTCGGGTATCGGGGGGGCCGCTCGGAGTGGCCAAGCGTCGGCCACGGACGTAGTTTTTCGGGACATGAGACGGATCCTGCTGTCCATTCCGGCATTCGCGGCGGTTGCGCTCGCGTGTGGCGAGGGAAACCCCGAGAACCGCGCGGCGTGCGGCTTTGCCGTGCTGGGTGCGGCGAACAAGGTGCTCGAGCAGCTGCAGACCGGCAGCCGGGTGCTGAGCGAGGTGCCCGGGGACGTCCGGGGGACCGTTCCAGCCCGGATTCCGGGTTACGGGACGGTGCCGTCGCTGGTGGGCGAGAGCCCGGACGGCCCCATCGTGGCCTACGACGGCGAGGGATTCCCGCAGCGCCCCGGCTTCGGCCTGATCCTCGTCGAGGACTCTACGGACACGTTCCAGGGCGTGCTGATCTACGACCTCGATCCCCCCATGGGCTACCCGGTATTGGGGGGGGTCTCGAACGGACAGTACGTGATCCCCATGTTCGGACTGCGCGTCGCCTGGGGAGCCATCAGCACGCCACGCTGTCCCCTGTTCGCGAAGATCGACTCGACCGCGAGCTGAGCGCCGGCGTCCGGCAGGGGCGGCCGGACCGCGTGCGCCCGCCTTTGACGGCTGTGTAGATTGCCGTCCTGAACATTCTCCGATTCCCTGTGGTATTGAGGTAGTGCGGGCCGTCCGCCCGCTCGAGGAGGACTCGAGTCCGTGTTGTACGTCTGTATCGCGACGCAGGACAACGTTTCGACCATCGGGCTGCTGCTCTGGAAGCTCCGGAAGGTGTTTCACGAGTTCCCGAGGGAGTACCACATCCTGGTGGCGGATGACGCGTCCACCGACGGGACGGCCGAAACGCTCGAGACCTATCAGCGGGCGTTGCCCCTCACGCTGACTCGACAGCGACAGCGCATCGGAACCAGCCGCTGCCTGGATCTCCTGCTGCGCGACGCACTCGCCCGGTCGGATCGCCTCCGTCGGGACTGCGTGGTGACGCTGCCGGCGGATTTCTCCCACTCCCCCGGCGTGCTGCCCGACCTCGTGCGCCGTTTCGAGTCGGGGGCCGACGTGATCATCGGGGAGTCGGACCTGAGCGGCCAGCCGTTCGCGATGCGCCTCGTCCGCCGCTGGGCACCGTGGCTGCTGCGACCCGGCGTGGTCCTGCCCGGCGTGCGGGACCTCCTCTCCGGGGTCACGCTCATCCGGCTGGTGACCCTCAAGAACTGCCTGCGGGAGGGGGAGCGGCCGATGTTGGACACCGAGGGCCTCGCCGCGCGGGCGGAGCTGGTGGCACGCGCGTCGGCCTCGGCGCGCCAGATCTCGGCGGTGACGATCGCTCCCCACACGAACGGGGCGGCCCCCCGCCTGCCGGATCCGCCGCTCACCGTCGCCTTGTCCCTGTTCCGGGCCGGGCGGACACTGCGAATCCCGCGCCCCGAAACCGCGATCCAGCGAGCCTGACCCCATGCGTGCTCTCGGCCTCATCCTCACCGCGATGCTGACCGTCGCGACCGCTCGGGCCCAGACGGTCCCGGACTCCACGGCGCCGGATCGGTTCCCCGTCGGGGAGACCCTGCTCTACGACGCGCGTTTCGGGCTGCTCAACCTCGGGGAAGGGCTGATGCACATCGCGGGGATCGACACCGTGCGGGGGACGCCCACGCTCCACGTGGTGTTCAGGCTGCAGGGAGGCTCGTTCTTCTACCGGCTGGACGACCGGATGGACTCGTGGATCGCGCTCGACCGCTTCGCGTCGCGACGATTCGTCCAGGACTTCCACGAGGGCAATTCCAACCGGTACACGGCGTACGAGATCTTCCCGGATTCCGGGTACTACACGCAGACCGGCGTGGACTCGCTCCTGCCCACGTCACCGGACCCGCTGGACGACGCGGCGTTCTTCTACTTCGTGCGCACGCTGGACCTCGAGGTCGGGGAGCGGTACGAGTTCGAGCGCTACTTCCGGCCGGACCGAAACCCCGTCGTCCTGGAGGTGCTGGGTCGGGACACGCTCGACCTCCCGGCGGGCCGCATTCCCACCATCCTCGTGCGACCAACCGTGAAGGGGCGAGGTATTCTCGAGGAGGCGAAGGAACCGCAGATGTGGCTGAGCGACGACGATCGCCGGATCATGGTGCAGCTCAAGCTGAAGTTCGCGTCGATCGCGACCATTACGCTGCGCTTGCGGGAGATCCACGCAACCCCGCCCGAGGGCTTCACGCTGCGGCCGCTGGCCGAACCGTAGCGCCGGGAACGGCACGGGAGCGGCCCACGAAATCCCGGGAGCCGCTCCCGTGAAGACGGCGGAACTCCGGCCGGCGCCTACGGCTCGCTCGGCGGCGTTCCCTTGATCGAGTCCTTGACCCTCTGTGCCGTGGTGGGGCTCACCACCTTGAGGATCAGGTAGAAGACGAATCCGAGCAGCGCCAGCCATAGCACGACCCAGAACAGGCTGAAGGCAATGCTCAACAGCCCGAAGATCAGCTTCAGGGCCAGAATGCCCACCACGGCCAGCACCGCATAGCCCAGGATTGTGCGCAACATCACTTGCCTCCGGACGCACGAGGGTTCACTGTACATTGTACCGTACGAACCTATGACTCACCCGGTTTCACTTCAACCAGGCCATGGATCACTCTGACGTGATTGTCGTGGGCGGCGGCGCGGTGGGGGCGGCGTGCGCGTACGCGCTGTCCCACCGGGGGGTCGCCGTGACCATCCTCGAGCCGGGCCCCGCAGCGGGAGCCGCCACGCCGGCCGCGGCCGGGATGCTCGCGCCATTCGCGGAGACCGAGCCCGACGATCCGATGCTCGCCCTGGCGGTCCGGGCAAGGGATCGCTACGCCGAGCTCGTCCCCGCCCTGGAAGAGGCGACCGGTCGCGACATCGGGTTCCGCACGGACGGCATCCTGCAGCTGGCCTTCACCGAGGACGAGGTCGCGAGGCACAAGGCCACCCTCACCCGGCAGCGCCAGGCGGGCTTCCCGGTGGACTGGCTGTCGTCGGAGGAGGTGCGCGCGCTGGCTCCGGGGGTGGGACCGGAAGTGCTCGGGGCGACGCTCGCTCCGGAGGACGGTGGCTTGAACCCGATGGCCCTGCGCGATGCGCTGCTCGAGTGCGCGGTGACCCACAACGGCGCCACCCTCCTGCCCGAAGGCGCCGAGCAGCTGGTCTTCGAGGGCGAGCGGGTGGTCGGCGTTCGCACGGCGGGCGGCACGATCACGGGCGACGCCGTGGTCGTGGCCGCCGGTTGCTGGTCCGGCAAGGTGCGTGGGCTGCCGCGGTCCCTGCCCGTCGAGCCGGTCCGCGGGCAGATCCTGTGCCTCCCGTGGCCCGAGAACGACGCGCCGGTGATCATGTACTGCGGGACCGGGTACGTGATGGAGCGCGGTGGGCAGGCCATCTGTGGCTCCACGATGGAACGGGTGGGGTT
>Ga0209536_100013598_pt1 | contig 11724 bp, 5 predicted proteins | sample DeeMarSeWOR28_12_FD_187461 | JGI IMG/M metagenome (GOLD analysis project Ga0209536, IMG submission 187461) | Marine sediment microbial communities from White Oak River estuary, North Carolina - WOR-2-8_12 (SPAdes) (version 2) | ecosystem: Environmental > Aquatic > Marine > Intertidal zone >... | reverse complement strand
TATAAAATGCAAATTTTCAATTCCGGGAAAATTATGGGCAGTTGATATAGATTTGGGACAAATAAGTCAGGTTCTTCAAAATTTGATCATCAATGCTGCTCAGGCAATGCCTGATGGTGGTGTTGTGGATATTCGATGTGAAAACGTTGAAATTCGTTCTAAGGATCTCTTGCCATTAAAAAAAGGAAAATACGTAAAAATTTCCGTTCAGGATTATGGTGTAGGAATACCTCCGGTAGGTAGTTATGAGCCAAAGGTAGAAATCGATAAGTCCAGCAGCCCATCAGTTGTACCATTGGGAGGCACACTTACCTACCAGATTCCTGTCCAAAATATTGGAGCAGCACCAGCAGGTTTGCCGCTTTTCAATATGCCATTAACAATATCCGATCAGGTGCCAGCTGGGACTGTATACATAGCCGGAAGCGCTGCCTACACGGGTTCTGGGACAGCGACAGTACTGTATTCGACAAATAATGGGGTTACATGGACCGACTCTGAGCCAAGCGCCAGCAGTGTGACGAATATCCGATGGCGGCTTGATAATCCATTGCCAGCCGGTGAAACAGGAACGGTACAATTTCAAGCGCAGGTGCCGGCAGCTTATTCTGGTACAGCCTATGTTGAAAATATTGCCTGCATTTCGATTGGTGACGGAGTGATTATCGAATGCCATCCAGCGACCTCGTTGGTGCAGGGTAATAACAGTGTTGGTGATTTTGTCTGGCAGGATGAAGATAGCAACGGCTATTTCAGTACCGGTGAATTTGGACTGAATAATGTATCTGTATCACTCTACTTCGATAAAAATGCTGATGGCACCCTGGACACAGGTGATATCCTGGTAGAGTCAAAAAATACTTCCGGCGGGGGTGCTTATCTATTTGCGAACCTCCCCGACGGTCGCTACCTGGTAGAAGTCGATGGATTAGATGGACCAACTGGATACCGGCTTACAACAGCACCATATTATTCAGTTGCATTAGATCCTGGCAGCAGCACTCCCAGTCCAGTTGCCTATCTGATGGCAGATTTCGGATTCGGGCCGACACTGGTATTGGATAAGTATTTAACTTCAACCGATCCAGGGTACGAGGGAGATCTTGTCACATATTCGATATTGTTGACAAATAACCGACCGGGAGATGGCACTGGCCAACCTTCTCCATGCACATACGGAGTATGGGCGACGAGCCTTGATGCTGCCAATAGCGGGACAGGCAATAAAGCCTGGCTCAACCCGGCAAATGCCTATCTCCCTCCAGGACCGGATGGAGTCTACGCGACTGCTCCGTACAACAATGCAGAGGAAGTCCTGGCGGTCAATGGGTATAGTCTTGGGAGTCAGTTCGGCAGTATTACTAAGGTCGAAATATTGCTACCAGTTGATGTTGTGGGGGTTCTGGCTGGCGACTTCCAGGTTAGTTTGCTAGAAAGTGGTTCTCCTGCACCGAATTCTCCCAGGGTATATAATGCGGCTGCACTGGTTGATGGAACACTGACTATCGATGTTACCGGTGATCGCACCTGGAATTGGGCGGATTTCAACGGCACTTTACTTTCGCTACAATTAAATGCAGTTAAGCAGGGCAATCCACCGGGGCATCTGGACCTGGATGCAGCTGGATTCCTGGTTACAAGTGATCAGACGTGCGGTAGCCCGGATGACATGATAGCCCATTTACCACTGAGTGACACCTACGATCCAGTCCAGCTTGAGTTTGTCTCTGCATCACCTCAAGAATCCCAGGTCAGCAGTGGGACTATCACGTGGAATGAGCTTGGACCATTATACGCAGGCCAGACAAAGGTAGTGACTGTTGTTTTTCGTGCCCTTGAGCCGCCAGACAACGATAGTGATGGAGAAAACGATCCGGTAACGGTAAATAACTGTGGCATCATCCAGGGAGCAACTTTTGGTGATGGGAATCTGGTCAATGATGCCAGCGATTGTGAATCCAGCAATGTCAATCCGACTGGCACTGTTGGAGATACTGTTTGGAATGACAATGGCTTCGGCGGCGGGACTGCCAACAACGGCGTGCAAGATGGAGGTGAAGCAGGCATACCAGAGGTGACTGTCCAGTTATGGAGTGATCCGAATGGAGATGGCAATCCTCAAGATGGTCTCTTGCAGCAATCCGACGTAACGGATGCGTTGGGAAGATATTTGTTCATTACGGTGCGCGACGGGAATTTTGTAGTCGTGATTGATACAGTATCTCTCCCGGGCAGTACGTTCACCCAGACGGGTGACCCTGATGTAACCGGGGCTTGCTCTGGCAACAACTGTAATCATCGCGGCAGCGTATCGCTGAATAATAACAATGGCAATCCATTAGATGATGATGATCTGACCCTGGATTTCGGCTACAGGATACCCAATACGTTGATGGGCTCGGTGTGGGAAGATAACGATGGAGATGGGATTTGGGATGTGTTTTCCGGAGAAAATGGCTTAAGCAGTGTCACAGTCTGGCTGGATGACTGCGGCGCGAATGGAATATGTGGGGATGGAGACGATGGGGCAACGAGAACAACATCTACTATGGCGGATGGCTCTTATGTGTTCAGCGATCTTCTGGGTGGTAATTACCGAGTGCGAGTGAATACCGCAACATTGCCATCAGGTGCAACATGGGCTAATACTGCCGATCCCGAGGGTGATTTAAACAACCAGACCAACGTTCTGGCGATTACCGGTGGGAATCTATATTGCCCATATGACTTTGGGTATCATCGCAGTGGAGCATATTTTATTGGGGATATGCTCTACAAAGATTGGAATGGAGATGGGACGCAAGGATCAGGTGAGGAAGGTATTCCCAACGTCACGATCCGCCTGTACCAGGACGATAACGGGAACGGAATAATAGACCCACTTACTGACGCGCTTATCATCAGTACCAGTACTGCATCAAATGGCAGTTACGGCTTCAGCGGGTTGGCTGCTCAACAATATATTGTAATGGTTGATGTACTGGACACAGATTTCCCCGCCAGCGTTTCTCAAACTCAAGACCCGGATGAAACAAGTGTGTGCACGGTCTGTGATGACAAAGCGAAGGCTACCACAGGTCCGAGCATAGATACGATTGATTTCGGCTACCAGCCATTTGGGTTTGGGTCAATTGGCGACACGGTCTGGCTAGATAGTGACCAGGATGGTATACAGGATCCTGCAGAGATTGGAATACAGCTGATCACGGTGTCTTTGTATGAGGATAGCAATTCGGATGGGGTTCTGGACTCAAGCGATGCTTGGCTCTCCACTGTTGAGACAGATACCAGTGGAAATTATCGATTTTCAGGTCTGTACGCATGGAATTACTTGGTGATTGTGGACACGAATGACCCCGACCTTCCTCAAGACGGTTATAGCCAGAACTATGTATTGAGTAATGGATCAGGTACAAAGAAAGTTGCTTTAGCCCCCGGGGAAGTTCATCTTGATGCTGATTTTGGCTTTACAGCTGGTGGAATGATCGGGGACTACATCTGGCAGGACAATAATGCCGATGGGAGTCAGGAGCTGTCCGAGCCAGGAATTTCCAATGTATCCGTATCACTTTATGTGGATATAAATCAGGATGGGGGGTATGATGTAGGGGATTCCCTGTGGGGTTCGCAATCCAGTGATCTGAATGGCTTTTATACCTTCACCAGCCTCCCTGCCGGATATTACGTCGTCGTAGTCTCACAGCCGGCTGGGTATATGCCCAGTGGTGATCCAGACGAAGGTCCGCCCTGCAGTGTATGTGACAATGAGAGCGGCTTGTATCTCTCGGCAGGGCAGATAGACCGCAGCAGAGATTTTGGGTATATACCATCTGGCATCCTCGGAAATTTTGTCTGGTTGGACCTGGATGGAGATGGAGTTCAGGATGCAGGGGAGAGTGGAATTAGCTTTGTTGAAGTTGTGCTGACCACGCAAACCGGCAGTGTATATACAACAACAACCGATTCTGACGGGTATTATGCATTTGGAAACATTCCAGCTGGAACCCACAACGTACAGATAACAACAAACACGCTTCCCGCGGGAGTTTCACCGACATATGATTATGATGGTGGTAATGACCAGCAAGCGAGTGTTGCTTTGGGAGCAGGCGGGATTAATCTTGATATTGATTTCGGTTACCAATATGCTGGAGCATATGCGTTATCTGGAACCGTATTTCATGATGATAACAGCAACGGGTTGGATGATGAAGCTCATCTAAGTGGTGCGGGATATTATTCAAATGTTACTGTATATTTATGGAACAGCAGCAACCAATTCCTTGGCAGTACTACTACGGATACCCTTGGCGATTACAGCTTCACCAATCTGCCTCCGGGAACATATACTGTGTCCATGAATCCCAACGCGCCTGACATCAGCGGGATGAGTCCTACGACCGCCACACACCTTGGCGCAACCATAATCAATAGTTCGGTCATCGATCTTGATTTCGGTCTCATATCCTATGTAGATATGGGTGATTTACCTGAGACTTACTATACAAGTCTCAATAAAGATGGACCCAGGCACCGTCTAGGCTCTATCTATTTAGGACCTGCTGCTCCGGATGTAGACGCAGATGGCCAACCAGATAACAATGCCAAAGGCGATGACAATGATGGTCAAAATGATGATGATGGTGTATCGCGCGTCATGACCGATCTGTGGACTCCCGGGGCAAGTGTGAGATTGCAGGTTGTTGTGACAGGGGGCAATGGCTATCTGGTGTCGTGGTTCGATTGGGACAGCAGCGGGTCTTTTGAAGCAGATGAGAGAATCATATTTGGCAGCTTATCCACCGGCAGCCATACTTTATCTTTGACAATCCCCAATGATGGCAGCTACCAGACACAAGATCCGGTCAACGCCAGATTCCGAATCTACGCAGCGAATCCATTAATATCAACTCCGAGTGGTTACAGTAATAACGGCGAGGTTGAGGATTACAGATGGGTATTTGGACCGACTGCAGTGGATGTAGCCAACTTTGGTGCGATGAGCGGTGGAAATGCTTTCAATTGGCAGGGAATCGCTGCCGTCTTACTTATCACTTGTGTGTTCAGTATGTCGATCTTGAAGCGTATCCAGCGAAAGAAATAGGCATCAACCTGTTCATCTGACCGGCGAGATCGCCGGTCAGATTTTTTCTACCAGCATTTCTTCGAGCAGCCGGGGTAGATTCTGGATCGAAGAACCGTCATTCAAGCGGGATTTCAGGTTTTCCAGCAGTGTTTCGTTGTCGAGCAATGCTCCGACTGCCTGGACAAGATCTGGATAATCTTCATTTAGCCGGGAAAGGTAGTAGTGCAGCAGATCCGGCGTGAGAAAGACAGCCGGCTGTGCTCGTATCTGGGCAGCAACCGAGAACACAACATACCCTTGCCTCGAACGGGTAGCTGAACCGCTATCCGCCCATAGCTGACGGTCTGTCTCACCGCCGCGCACGATGGCTGCCTCGCTGAGCGTATTTGGTTCAATTCCTGGGCGGGCTTCCCAGGTGCGCTCGAAATAAGATTCCCCTTCGAGCTGGCTTGCCTCCATATACAGCCAAAACTCTCCCTCCTGCAGACTCTCAAACGGTGGCTGTTTTTCCCCATTGATGATCACCTGGAATAAATTTTCAGCCAGTTCATTGTCTTCCACGATCTCGATGATAGGAATGATAATCCCGAATTCGTTGAAGAACATCTCCTGAAATCCGGAAAACTCGATTTCAAGGTCTGCTCTATCGATCCCCGGCAGTTTTCCCAGATGTACCTGGATTGTAGGTTGGAAATTTTCCATCTAATATTCGCCTGTCTATCTTATGCCCGCTCTGTTGCAGAATAGAATTAACTTTCGGACTTTTCAGCAGCGATCTTCTTTCCCAGCAGATTTGCAAGATCTGTAATGCTTTGACCCTCCTGACGAAGGTTTATATACTCCTCACTGATCGCCTGAATATTTTTCAAGGAAATTTTCTTATCCAGCAGTTGTCTGAGGACCTGCGAGTAACGCAAGAGTTCCTCATGAGAGATGCTGATCTCTTTGACTGTTTCATCATTGCAAACTGACAGCAAATTGACCATATCCTGGTAACCGAGCAGGTAGTAATGGTCTTCGATTGCCAATTTCTCCAGATGGTTCAATATATATTCGCTTGTTGTTAAAAATACGCAGGTATCACGGTCCTGCTCGTCGATCTCTTCCCGTTCGTTGATCCACCTACCTGAAGGCGCGTCATACGGATAGTCAGAATTACCATCTTTGCCCCCTAGCTGCGCGAATATCATTCCGGGTTCAACAAAACCAAAGGATTGATATATCTCCTGGAAGTATATTTCATACTTCCCGCTCTGGCTGTCTTCTGGGTCCAGATATGAGTACAGGATGCCTGGCAGCTCTATCCCTATCGTGTCCTGAATATGCTGGCGCATCTCTTGGATCGCCTGGCGGGTGTTTTCGGAAAGATCGCTCTGGTCCTCGCTGAGGATGTCAGCCAGAAGATTATCGCTGACCCGGATGCGGATGCCGGAAACGACCGGAGACAGGTTGCGCGCTTCTTCACCATACAGACGGATAAACTCGGATTCTGATTCTAGAGCATGCAAGCGTGTAGTGTATTCCGGTTCCGTAGGGTTCAGCTCAACGGATAACTTCAAGTGGGTAATGGCTTCATCCAGCTCTTCCAGACGAGTGCCGGGTGTGTTCTGGTTCTCGAGCGCCAGGGCAAGATTGGAATGCAGGATATCATCTTTCGGATTAGCCTGGACTGCCAGCCGGTAAAAGTTGGTTGCTTCGGCGTACTCGCTGAAATAATAGTGCATGTTGCCGATGCGGTTCTGGTAAGTGTCCTCGTACCCCTCACCATTGTACTGGCGTAGAACCTCCAGCGATCTGAGCGGGAGGTCTTGCTCACCGGTAGATTTGTAGCTCTCTGCCAGGGAAGAAAGAACAGATATTGCGCCTGGGTTATCGGGCTCGATCTCCAATGATTTCTGCAGATCTTCTAAGGCATCTTCGTACCTTCCAAGCTCGCGGTAAATGTCAGCGCGTCCTGTAAGCACAAAGCTCTCCCATTCTGGGTGGATGCCAAAACAGCGTTCGCAGGCATCCAGTGCTGCTTGCCACTCCTTGAGGTGCATCTCCAGGCGCATGATGCCCCAGTGACCATCGATTGTTCCTGGTGCAATCTCAGCAGTCCGCTTAAAACTGCTGCGCGCGTTCTCGATCAGTGAGCTATCCTGCGGGGATATATCCAGCTCATCCAGATATGTATAACCTTTCCAGACATGTGCGAGGGCAGAACTGTCGTCCAATTCGAGCGCCTGGTCGAAATACTCTATCGCCTGATCATATCTGGAGCACTCCTTGTAGATCATACCCATGGTGACAAAGGTGTAGGGCTGATCTTCGTCCAGAGCAAGGACACTGGTCAGGAGCGTAGGAAGGCGATCCTCCCTTTCCTCCAGGCGAACTGTATCGCCGTAAAAATTCAACAGCCGGCGGTACCCGTCCACTGATCCGGGCGCGTTCACTGTCGCCTGCCGGTATAAATCTTCAGCGCGGTTGGGCTCCCCAAGTCTATCGTAATAATCACCCAAATTCACGAACCCGTCGGGGATATCTGGCATCTTATCAATTACGTGTTGGAATAGCTTCCTGGCTTGCTCGTATTCTTCTTTGTACATCCAGTATTCACCCCATACGATCTGGAGACGAGGATCGTCCGGGGCAATCTCGTTTGCCTCTTCCAAGAGCAGCTTTGCTTTGGTGGGCTTGTAGAAATGGTACAGTTGGATCTCCGCTGCAGTCGCCAACATCTGCACTCGCGCCTGGGGAGACAGCTCCTGCTGGGACAGGAAAATGAACCAGTCGTACGACTCAGGCCAGCGGCTCTTGCTGACCAGCTCTGTGGCATCTTTGATCCGATTGACTGGCCACTCTGCGGATGGAGAATACTTCAATCCGTTCTCGGTGATCCTACTGCCGAATAACGTGCGCCAGCCGCGATGGGAAAATACCCCGGCGTACGTCTCAAGCCATTTGCTCCAGCCGGAGAGCCTGTCATCGTTGAAGGCGCGCAGCAGTCGGAAAACTTCCCGATCAGTGGCAATTTGCGCAAACATATCTCGCAGACGTACCAAAAACGGCATCAGGCGTTCCTGGTCTGCCAGACCAACCTGCCGGTCGAAAGCTGCCCAGGCATCCATGATCGATGTTCCTGCCTGCATGCTCAAGACGGTATCGCGCAGACTCTCGATGGCGTCGGTAGCTGCCCGCATATCTGCACCGGCTTGAGCGGCGTCACAATAAGCATCTGCAAAATAGCGTGTTAATTCTCTCCAGGATATCACTCCCATGTTCGCATCCTCTAATTGCCGCTATCTGTATCAGCGCCCGCAGGTGCTGAGGCGGTGCGATCGCTCAGACCGGCTCTCGAGTCGCCAACAACGAGCCGGTCGCTGGCAACCTGCCCTGAAACTGCCGATTGGGTATCGGAAGTTTGTATGGTTTTTGTTTTATCTTTTAGCTCTGGTTCTTCCGGTACTGAAAGGACAATCGGTTTCTCGGTCAGAAGATAGACAACCGGAGTGCCGAAGCGGGGGTGCTCCCATGGTGGAAATGTCTCACCTAATTCCATGCGACCCGCTTTTACAGCTTCATCGATATCTCTCCCGTTGCCGATTTCCTGGTAAAACTTGCGGGCGAATTTACCTGCGTCCAAATTTGAGATGCTGTACTGCATGGCAACGACTGCAGAGATCTCAGCATAAACCAGCTCACGAGCGGTGCTGTTGAAGCCTTCGTGTGAATCTGGCGCTGCACCTTTACAGGCATGCAGAAAGACCAGCCGTGGCTTTACGTTATTAAAGAGGTTCCGAAACTGCTGGCTGGTGATCCAGCGTATCTGCTTGCCGCCTTCATCGACATCATAATCAGGGTCCTGAGGATCTTTGAAGATCGCCAGCCCACCGGGTTTCCCATGACCGATGAAATGTAAGATATGCGGTTTTACGATAGTATCGATGTGCTCACGGAGGTCATTGTAGCTCGGGTCTTTAAGCACTGTCAAATTTGCGCGCACCCGATCTTGAATTTCCTTGACCAACGCATCGGTTTCTTTCTCGTCTATCTTTCCCAAGCCAACCTCTGCCCGGGAGACAGCTATCAGGATACGAAGATCCTCCTGTTTGGCTTCGAACTGCTCCAGGAATTTCTCCATTTCCTGCTTCTGGAGCAGGTTGGGCGGTTGTACAAAGCGGGTCAAGATCAGCTCTGTCTTCTGACCTGAGAAGAAGAAGCCACGCTCGATATCGCTTTTATCTGCTGGAATGAATAAGAACTCCCAGGGTAAGCGCCCAAGGTTTTCAGCAGGCTTGTGAAAGATGAGCTTCAACCGCATGCGGATATGCCGATCTTCTTCTTGATTCCTCACTTTTTCCTGGTGGTAATGAAGGTCAAAATAATCATATGCATCATGGAACCAGGTGCGTATTTTATCGTCCGCGAAGAGGATGCTGTACAGGTTAAGACCGATGACTTTTAGATCCTGCAAGTCGTACAGCTTCTCTGTGACACCTTTATCCTGCATGCGCAAAGCATAGTTGACCCAGTGATTAAGGCGTTCTACGGTCAGGTAGGCGAACTTGTCGCTGCTGAGATTTCCATCCGTCACTTTGGTCTTCCCATCTATGATGCACTCAATTGAGATATTATCCTCATCAGAGATGGTCAGTACGCAATCGAAATATGTGAAATCGCTCATCGGTCTATCATCACACCCCTGCGGCGGTGAATATTACCCGGCACCGGCGCAATCATCACAGCAAGCTAACTCAGGAGTACCTAGCCCAAGTCAAGGATATCCAGGGCATTCTTCCGGGCGCTTACAGCCCGGTTGTCTTCCTCGACGCCTTCTTCACCACCCATCAGTCCCAGGCTTACTGCTCTCTGGTGAATGGCAACCATGCGGTCCTTGAAGCTGTCTGCCAATGTATCAGCCTGGGGTTCGGTAAGGTCTGGACTCAGCACGATGTTCTGGTACAGGTTTACCATCATGATCTTGGCATTCTTATAATCCGGGTCATCAACCGGGGTAGCGGCTTCTTTCTTCACCCGCTCCCATATGTCTCCGAACGGCAAGGTGTCGATATCATCCCTGGTATTGTCAACCGGGTTCGAGATACTGTACAGGACATAGTCAGCGCTGCGGAATGGAACAGCCGTCTCGAGCGTGCTACCGACTTTCAGCTGTCGGTCAACCACCCACAGCTGTTTGGAGTCGATGGCGGATGCATCGATTAGGGCGTAGTAGCCGGGTTGGAAGGGAACATTCACACTTGGTCCGTACGAATCGCGTAAACCGACAACCGGCGTGACGCCGTTTGAGTCATACAGCATCTGGAAGCCATCCATTAAGACATTGGCAATTTTCATATATGGGGCGAGAACGGGAGAGAAATCAAGCGCGCTTGAAACGCTCTCGATCATATCCAGCAGTGGTCGCAGCAGGTTATTGTTGGACTGGCACAATACCACAGTAAGGGTCAGCCCGCCACCGCGATACGGGCGGATGCCGGAGACATTGGTATTACGCAGCAGAATACCTTTGTTGTATTCGTCTGGCACGCCCAGTCTCTTCACCAAACCAGGTCCGACGATGAAAGGTACGATCTGGGGTTGTCCATTGTAAATAAATTCGGAGACGATATAGACAACCGGATCGATCTGGTTGAACCACTGGCGGGAATTGACCAGGAACATCTCGTTGATGATGACCTGGAAATAATGCTGGTCTTTCTTGAAATTCCACTCCGGAGCGCCTGCCTGGTTCTCATCTATATGGTCACGGGGGATTGCTACCGTTGTAGGCATCTGGCGAGGGCTGTTAATGATGGAGGTGTTGATTTTATTCCAAAGCTGAGCAATATTAGACATTGCGACTCCCTGTTGGACAATGGGCTATTTGGTTGTCAGAAAAAACCGACCGAAAATAAATGCTTCCTATGGTTGCTATGATATTGATTCCCCTATAGCTGGTTGTTCCTGGGAAAATCCTCGTGTTGACCTTACTCAGTTAGCTGAGAGGAGTATTGGGTGTTTCGTAGTGCGCTGTCAGCAAAAACGTTCCCAATAAGCGCCATAACAGAGTATATCTTACAAAAATTATCTGCAATTGATTATATAGAGGATTACGGGCTACGTCAAGCACGCCTCCAGCCTGGCAATTCATGCCACCCGCTAAGCGGGTGCCTACTTCGACGAATACGTTGAAGTAAGCCCGGGACAAGAAGTCGTCCTGTGGACGGGGTGGGTGGCCAGTACCAGAGGGCAAGCAACATCCTTCCTTACCTCAGTGCATCTTGACTGGGTGCTGGATGGTGAGCCATTGTTTTCTTCAGATGAAGAAGTGGCTGAAAGGTGGCATCCCATACAACCATGGGATGCCAAGAGTGGATGTATTGCGTCACACGGAAGACAATCATGGTTTGTTTTTTGGGGTATCCACTTAGATTTGATGAAGTAGGTACTCACCAAGTTGATTACGAATTATGGTTGGTCCATCCTGTGGTTGATGGATACGATTCGGATGGGGATGGACGTCCAGATATGTACAGGGGTAGCCTTGGAACCGCGTCAACCACTATTGAAGTAGTACTCCCATAGCAAAATACACCAGCAGTGGGTGTGTCATATTTAGAGGAAGAGCTCTCCCTGAATTCTCACCGTCAAGGTTG
>Ga0209536_100013597_pt1 | contig 11724 bp, 7 predicted proteins | sample DeeMarSeWOR28_12_FD_187461 | JGI IMG/M metagenome (GOLD analysis project Ga0209536, IMG submission 187461) | Marine sediment microbial communities from White Oak River estuary, North Carolina - WOR-2-8_12 (SPAdes) (version 2) | ecosystem: Environmental > Aquatic > Marine > Intertidal zone >... | reverse complement strand
GCCGCTGCTGGTCGTGGTGCTGTCGCTGCTCGCGACGCTCTCGCTGATGGCTGCCTTCGGGCAGCCGATCTCGATGCCCACGCAGATCCTGCCCTCCTTCCTGCTCGCGGTCGGCGTCGGCGGCGCGGTGCACCTGATCGCGATCTTCTTCCAGAACCAGCGAACCGGACAGGGCAAGCGCGAGGCGATCGTGCGCGCCGCCGGCCACTCGGGCCTCGCGATCATCATGACGAGCCTCACCACGGCCGGCGCGATGGCGTCGTTCGCGACGGCGCAGCTCGCACCGATCGCCGGACTCGGCATCTGCGCACCCGGGGGCGTGATGGTGGCGCTGGTCGTGACGCTCGTGCTGCTGCCGGCGCTGATCGCGGTGTTCCCGGTGCGCGGAGGCGAGGCGATCGGGTCGGGCCACAGCCGGAGTCAGCGTGCGCTCGTGCGCTGCGGACGCTTCGCGGTCGACCACCGCGCCTCCGTGCTGATCGTGTCGGCCGCGCTGATGCTCGCGAGCCTCGTCGGCATGCGGGGCCTGCACTTCTCCCACGCCCCGATCCGCTGGTTCCCGGAGGACAACCCGTTCCGGGTCGCGACCGAGCTCACCGACCGCCGCCTGGGAGGCAGCATCAGCCTCGAGGTGCTGGTCGACACCCACGCGCCGAACGGCATGCACGACCCGGAGCTGCTGCGTCGCCTCGACCTGCTCCAGACGCGGCTGGACGAGTTCGAGCAGGGCGGCATCTCCGTGGGCAAGAGCCTCTCGCTCGCGGACACGATCCAGGAGATCCATCAGGCGCTGAACGAGAACCGGCCCGAGTTCTACACGGTGCCCGAAGACCGTCGCCTGGTGGCCCAGGAGCTGCTGCTGTTCGAGAACGCCGGCAGCGACGACCTCGAGGACGTGGTCGACCCCCGCTTCCAGGTCGGCCGGGTCACGCTGCGCGCACCCTTCGGCGACGCCATCGCCTACGCGCCCTTCCTGGAGAGCGTCGAGGCCGACTTCGAGCAGACCCTGGGCGACGGCGTGGACGTCCGCTTCACCGGCCTGCTGCCGATCATGAGTGGAACGCTGCGTGCGATGTCGCACAGCATGACGATCTCCTACACGATCGCCTTCCTGGTGATCGGCGTGCTGCTGATCCTGCTGATCGGCGATCTGAAGCTCGGCCTGCTCGCGATGATCCCCAACATCTTTCCGATCGCCGTGGTGCTGGGCGCGATGGGCTATGTGGGCTACGGCCTCGACACCTTCACGATGCTGATCGGGAGCATCGCGATCGGTTTGGCCGTGGACGACACGATCCACTTCATGCACAACTTCAAGCACCAGCTGGACCTGCACGGAGACCCGCACCGGGCGGTCGGCGAGACGCTCGCGACGGCTGGCCAGGCGATGCTCTTCACCAGCCTGGTGCTATCGACGGGCTTCGCGATCTACGCCTTCTCGTCGATGAGCGTGCTGGTGGGCTTCGGGCTGATCACCTCCGGGGCGGTCGTGCTCGCCTTCCTGGCCGACGTCCTGCTCGCCCCCGCCCTGATGACCTGGATCGTGGAGAAATCGCGATGAAGCACCTGGCAGTCCTCGCGGCCGCACTCTGGCTCGCCGCGCCGGCGCTCGCAGAGACGCCCTCGGCGCGCGAGATCATGCAGCGCGTCGACGATCGCGACGACGGGGACCGCTCCGTACGCGAGCTGGAGATGGTGCTGATCGACAAGAACGGCGGCGAGCGCGTGCGCAGGATCCGCTCCTGGAGCCGGGACGACGGAGACGACGTGCTGTCGCTGCTCTTCTTCATGGAGCCGGCGGACGTCCAGGACACGGGCTTCCTCACCTTCGACTACGAGGGCGACCGGGACGACGACCAGTGGCTCTACCTGCCGGCGCTCCACAAGACCAAGCGCATCGCCTCGAGCGACAAGAGCGGCAGCTTCATGGGCTCGGACTTCAGCTACGCCGACCTCACCAAACGCGAGGTCGAGCGCTACGACTGGACGTTGATGAAGGACGACGTGGAGGTGCGCGGCGAGCCGTGCTGGCAGATCCAGGGCATTCCGAACACGCCCGAAGAGATCGAGGAGACCGGCTACACGAAGAAGATCGTGTTCGTGCGCAAGGACAACTACATGGTGGTGAGGGGGCTCAGCTGGCTCGAGAAGGGCGGACGGCTCAAGTACATGGACGCCACGAAGGTCGAGCAGATCGACGGTATCTGGGTCGCGACCGAGCTGCAGATGACGACGAAGCAGGGCAAGGCCACCGAGCACAGGACCGTGATGCGCGCCGAGAACGTGCGCTTCGACCAGGACCTCGATCCCGATCTCTTCAGCGTGCGGCGCCTCGAGAAGGGACTGTAGGAGGCGATGCGGCGGGCGCTGGCGCTGCTCGCCGCCCTCGTGCTCGCGGCGGGGCCCGCGACGCAGGCGGCGGGCCAGGAGGATCTCGACGAGCTGCTCGAGGGCTTCGAGGACGAGTCGCCGGAGCCCTCCCGGGAGCCCGCCGGGGAGATCGAGGCGAGCGCGCCCGGGTGCTGGCCCGCCTGGCTCGACCTCAAGGGCTCGCTCTCGCTCGGCGCCTCCTACGGGATCGTCGCCCACCGCACCGCCGCGCTGCCCGACCGCAAGTCCTGGCAGGGACCGAACCGGCTGCGCACGAAGCTCGACCTCGAGCTCGACGCCGACCTGCCCGCCGACATCGAGGGGCGCATCTCGGGCTTCGCCTTCTACGACGCCATCTTCGCGCTGCGCGACCGCAGCGAATACACCAGCGAGGTGCGCGAGGTCTACGAACGCGACGCCGAGCTGGAAGAGCTGTGGCTGCGCGGCTCGCCGAACGACCGGGTCGACGTGAAGGTCGGCCGGCAGGTCGTCAACTGGGGACGCTCCGACACCCTGCGCGTGATCGACGTGATCAATCCCCTCGACAACCGCGACCCGGGCCTGACGGACATCGAGAACCTGCGCCGGCCGGTGGGCATGCTGCGGACCGACGCCTTCCTGGGCGACTGGACCCTGAGCGCGCTGCTGATCCCCGAGCTGCGCCAGGATCTGCTGCCGCCGTTCGGGAGCGACTTCGTGGCGAGCCCGACGCCGTTGCCGCCCACGCGCCGACCCCGCCACTTCGGAGACGACCCGGAGTTCGGCGGGTCCCTGGCCGGCGTGTTCCACGGCTGGGACATCTCCTTCCACGCGCTGCGCTACTGGACCAACACGCCGCGACTGGTGGCGATCCCGCCGCCGACGCCCGGCCCGCCGACGCTCGAGTTCCGACACGACCGGCAGACGCTGGTCGGGTCCGGCGGCAACCTGGCGCTCGGAAACTGGCTGCTCAAGGCCGAGCTCGCGTGGATCGATGGGGTGCGTTTCAACAACGCCGGCGAGTCCGACCGCATCGACGCGATGGGGGGCGTCGAGTACTACGGCTTCGACGACACCTCGCTGGCGCTCGAGGTGGTGAATCGCCACCTCACGGACTGGGACCCGGCGGCGAAGCGGGCGCCCGACTTCGCCGAGGAGGACGTCCTCGAGACGGCGCTGCGCGTGAACGTCGACCTGATGAACGCGCGCCTCCACCTCCTGGGGCTGCTGATCGTATTCGGCGAGCGCGCCCAGAACGGAGTGGTCGCGCGGGCCCAGGCCAGCTGGGAGCTGCGCGACGCACTCGAGCTCACCGGCGGGATCCTGCTGTTCGCCAACGGGGACGTGCCGCCGAGCGACGCCTGGGGCGACAACGACCGGCTCTTCGCCGAGCTGCGCTGGAGCTTCTGAGCCCGGGCCAGCGGGGCGGCGCGCGGACCCGAGATCGCCGATGCTCGGGACATGTCCGACCTGATCCTCCACCACTATGACATGTCTCCCTATGCCGAGAAGATCCGCCTGGCGCTCGGCCTGAAGCAGCTCGCCTGGCACTCGGTCCAGACGCCGGTGGTGCTGCCCAAACCCGACCACATGGAGCTGACCGGCGGCTATCGCCGCGTGCCGGTGCTCCAGCGGGGCGCCGACGTCTACTGCGACACCCACCTGATCGCGCGCGTGCTCGATCGCGTGCAGCCGACTCCACCGCTCGCGCCGCCCGGCCTCGAGACCATCGAGCACGCCTTCTCGCGCTGGGCGGAGTCGACCTTCATGATGGCGATCCTCGCGTTCTTCGGAATCGGCGGCGTGTTTCCCCCGGAGTTCGTCGAAGACCGCACGAAGACGATGGTGCCGCCGGGAACGGACCTGGGGCAGACGCAGCGGATCCTCGGCACCAAGCTGCTTCAGATCCGCGCGGTCGCCGATCGCCTCGAGCAGCAGCTCTGCGACGGGCGCGAGTTCATGCTCGGCGACGAGCCCTGCGGCGCGGACCTCTCGGCCTTCCACCCGCTGATGGCGCTCGGCTTCTCACCGCGCACCGCCGCGCTGCTGGAGCCCTACGCGCGACTGCGCGCCTGGCTCGAGCGCGTGCGGTCGATCGGGCACGGCGCGCGCAGCGAGATGGCGGCCGCCGACGCGATCGCGATCGCGCGCGAAGCGACTCCGCTCCCCTACGACGGCGAGCCGGTGCTGCCGGACGGGATCGAGCTGGGAACCCCCGTGCTGGTGCTGTCGGACGAGTACGGCTCCGGCAGCGTGGCCGGCGAGCTCGCGCCTTCCGGGCTGCACGAGATCGCCGTGCGACGGCGCGGCGAGCGGGCCGGCGAGCTGGTCGTCCACTTCCCGCGCGAGGACTACAGCGTGGTGGCGACGGGCTAGTCGGCTGACCCAGGACTCGTTCCCGGGTCAGCCGACGCAGCGAGCGTATCCTCGCCAGCTAGTCGGCTGACCCCGGATCCGTTCCCGGACCGGCCGATGCAGCGAGCGGATCCTCGCCGGCTGGCGGCCCGTCGCCGTCAGAACTGCCCGTCGGAGACCCGATGCTCGCCGCTGCGGGCGTCCTTGATCACGTTCATGTTCGAGTCCGTGTAGACGTGACAAGCGCCCGTGCAGTCGCGGAGATCGCTGGCCGTGTAGAACGCGTCGGGGTTCTCGTACTTCTTGTGCGGGCCTTGCCTGAAGTTCGACTCGTGGCAGCCGGCGCAGTCCGGCTGGAGCGACGGGGACGGCCACTGCACCGTCTCGGTGTTGGCCCGGTGGCACTCGGTGCAGGCCAGATTGCGGCGGTGGTCGCCGGGGTAGTTCGGGGAGGTGTGACGGAAGGTGCTGGGAAGCCAGGCGTTGGTGGTGTGGCACTCGTCGCACTCGCGCATGCTGACGAAGTGGCCGTTCGGGGTGCCGGTGGCCTTCATGCCGTCGTGGCAGCTCGAGCAGGATCCGGTGACGCCGCTGTGGTCGAAGTTGATCACGCGCCAGTCGCTGGTGATGTGGCAGAGATCGCACTCGGCGGTCGTCATGATGTGACCGTCGGGCTGACCGGTGGCCTTGATGCCGTTGTGGCAGCTCGAGCAGGGCTCGGTGACGCCGCTGTGGTCGAAGTTGATCACGCGCCAGTCGCTGGTGATGTGGCAGAGGTCGCACTCGGCGTTCGTCATGATGTGACCGTCGGACTGACCGCTGGCCTTCATGCCGTTGTGGCAGCTCGAGCAGGGCTCGGTGATGCCGCTGTGGTCGAACAGGACCGCCCGCCAGTTGCTGGTGGTGTGACAGAGATCGCACTCGGCGCTCGTCTGGACGTGCCCGTTCGGCTTGCCGGTGGCCTGCATGCCGTTGTGGCAGCTCGAGCAGGGCTCGGTGACGCCGCTGTGATCGAAGCGGATCACGCGCCAGTCGACGTCGATGTGGCAGAAGTCGCACTCGGCGCTCGTGTTGATGTGACGCGGCGACTTGCCCGCGGCCTCGACGCCGTTGTGACAGCTCGAGCAGCGCCCGCTGACCACGGCGTGATCGAAGCGCACGTTCAGCCAGGTGGTCGTGACGTGGCAGTCCTGGCAGCGGTCCGGGGTCCGGGGGTGATCGAGCGGCTTCACGCTCTGCGCCAGGGTGCCCGACGCGCCGTGGCAGAAGGAGCACTCGCTCGGGGTCCCGCGGAAGACGCCCTGCTGGTGGCAGTCCTCGCAACGCGTGTTCTCGTGGGCTCCGGTCAGGACGAAGCGGGTGCTCGTGTGATCGAAGCCCGAATCCTCGGCGAGCCCGGCGCCCGCTGCGACTGCCAGCACGGCCAGCAGCGCCGGGACCCAGGCCCAGCCGGCATGGCGGCGCCTCATCGGCGTGCCCCCGGGAGGATCTCCTGCCAGGAGCCCAGACCGTGGCAGCGCTCACAGTCGCGACCGAACGCGTCCGAGTGCGGCGAGTCGCGCAGGTGGCAGCTGCGGCAGCTGGAGGCCAGCTCGATCCGCTCGTCGACCTTCTCCCGGTGGCAGGCCTCGCAGTGCAGCTCGCGATGCGCGCCGAGCAGTGCGAACGAGGTCTGGGAGTCGTGATCGAACTGCCAGCGGCCCCAGTCGTTGGGGTTGTGACAGGTCTCGCAGCCCGGTCCCAGCCGCTGCTGGTGGACATCCGCCGTGCGGTGGCAATCCGCGCAGCGGTCGGACGCTTCGGTGAAGCGATGGCTCACGTGACAGTCCTCGCACGTCGCGAGCTGATGCAGGCCGAGCAATGGGAAGCGCGTCAGGTCGTGGTCGAAGCGGACCGACTCGCGCCAGGATTTCACGCCGTGGCAGCGCTCGCAGTCCCTGCCGAGGCTGCCCTCGTGCACGTCGACACTGCGGTGACACTGGTCACACCGTTCGGGCGTCTTCGCACCTCCGAGGGGTTCGACGTGACAGGCCGAGCAGGCGACCTGGACGTGGGCTCCGTGCAGCGCCCAGCTGGTGTCGCGCGCGTGATCGAAGCGCGCCGGCTTCCAGGCGCGCGCGTCGTGACAGCTCTCGCAGCGGGTGCCATTGCCGCCCGCATGCTCGTCGTCGGCCCGATGGCAACCCACGCAGGTCTCCGGCAGCTTCTGCTGCGACGGCTCCCGGGTATGGCAGTCCTGGCACGTCAACGCGGCGTGCCGACCGGTCAGCGCGAAGCCCGTGCGGCGGCCGTGATCGAAGCCGGTCTTCTTCCAGCCGGCTGCATCGTGGCACTTGCCGCAGTCGTCGCCGAGTCGACCGCCGTGGGCATCGTCGATGCGGTGACAGTCTGCACACGCGCTGGAGACTCGCTCGAAGCGCTCCCCCGGATGGCACAGCGCGCACTCGACGCGGGCGTGGGCGCCCTCGAGCGGGAAGCGCGTCTCGCCGTGGTCGAATCGCTCCTGGGACCAGGACGCCGGAGAGTGACAGCGCTCGCAATCGTCGCCGAGCCGGCCCTCGTGGGGATCCGCGTCGCCGTGACAGTCGAAGCAGCGGTTGCCGGCCTCCCGATGGAGACGGTCGGCGGGATGACAGCTCGCACAGGGCACGCGCACGTGGGCGCCCTCGAGCGGGAGGTCCGTCGCGGAGTGGTCGAACGTCTCCGGCACCACCGGCGCGATCTCGGCGTCGGCTCCGCGATGCTCGCTGTGACAGGCGCTGCAGGAGGCGTCCGGCCCCACGCGCATGCGACCGTGGAAGCCCTGCGAGCTCTCCAGATCCTGCTTCACCGGCTGATGGCAGGCCAGGCAGAGCGCGTTCTGCGCGTTGGGATCGAAGCGCTGGTGGCAGTCGCCGCAGCCCTTCACCTCGCGGGCGTGCGCCTCGATCAGCTCGCCGGGAGAGATCAGATCCTCCAGGTCCACCGCGGCGAGCGGTCCCCCCGCGAGCACCGTCCCGATCAGCACGGCGAGGCTCCGGATCGCGCTGCGGCCATTCTTCGCCACCTCCCCGAAAGCCCTAGTACATGTGTACCGCGACCACGTGGACGAACGCGGCCGCGAACAGGACCACACAGAAGGGCAGGTGCAGCGCATGCCACAGCGAGAACGCGCGCGAGTAGGCGGAGAAGCGCGCCACGTTGCAGACGGCAGTCAGGTGTCGGCGAAGCGCGCGGCGCAGCGCGCCGACCGAAGGGGTGGCGTTCCGGACCCGACCGCGGCGGAGAGCCCCCCGGTAGCAGCGCAGCGCCCGCGCGCGCGCCCTGCGAGCACGCAGCCCCAGCACCAGCCAGGCGAGCGGACGCCCGGAGCCGGCGAGTGCGCTGTGCTCGAAGCCGGAGAGGATCTGGCGCAGGCTCGGCGCCCGCTCGATCGCGGCCGCGAGCTCGCTCGAGCCCTGGGAGACCTCGCGCTTCAGCTCGGCCAGCGCCTGCCGCTGCTCGAGGTAGCCGCGGTGGATGCGCGTGTAGAGGAAGCGACCGACGATGCCGCTCCCGCTCACGACCAGCATGCAGAACAGCGCCATGCGGCTGTTCAACGAGCCGAGGCGGAAGTTCGCGTGGTAGAGGATCGCCGTCGGCCCCAGGATGCCGAGCATCATGTGGATCTTCAGCCACAACGGCGCCGAGCCCACCGATCGCAACGGCCGCCAGCGCTTGCGCAGCGAGTAGACGAGCAGCAGCGACATCATCGCCAGACCGACGACGCCGAGCGCGTAGCCGAGGCCCTCTTCCGCGATCAGGTCGAGCTGACCCCGCCGCTGCCAGCCGTACGCGAGGGCCGCGGCGGCGGCCAGACCGACCGCGCCCACGCTCGCGGCATCACCGGCCGAGCGTACGCGCGCGGGGCGGCGTGCCCGCGTCGATCCCATCGCTCGAGTGCCTTCTCCCACCCGGTCCAGAGCGAAGCAGGCGCGGGAGCGCGTCGCCACCGCGCTGCGCGCTGCATGGCTTCGCGGCTGTACCACGGTACCGCGACCACGCGCTGCACGGGGCGATTCGCCCCGGGTTCGCGGCCGCTGGTGAGGCGAAGACGACATCAGGCATTGGAGCGGCATCCGCACCCGCTCGGCCTGTGAGAGCGATCACGGACGCGAAGGCCGGGCCTGACGCAAGTGTTCAGGCGAAGCCCCGTCAATCGAACCATCCGATCCGCGACCCAAGCCATGTCCGCCACCCAGATCGCAGCGCGATGCGAAGTCCGGCCGAGCGTCGCGCGGCTTGCGTGCCGGTCGCTGCGCGGCGGGATCCAGCCAGCGCCGAGCCTTGCGGGACCGGTCGCTTGAGCCGCGCCGCACGACTGGGTGCCGGGGGGGTCGTGGCGCTCCTCTGCCTGCTCCTGCCCGGTCCGGTGCGAGCCCAGCTCGCACGCAATCGCGTCCTCCAGGAGGTGCGGCAGCGCGAGGCGCCAGGAGGCTGGGAGATCGTCGTGTCCTTCGACAGCGCGATGCGCTACGTGCGCCACACGCCGCGGAGCCGCGCCGACTTCGTCGAGATCGAGCTCGAGCCCGTCGGCATCGCCAGCGACGAGATCCCGACGCCCGCGCGGGAGAGCCTGCGCCCGCGCTTCGCGCCGGGCGGTGCTCCGCTGCGCGAGGTCCTGCTCGGCGTCGGGCCGCGCGGAACGCGTCGCCTCGAGCTGCGCTTCTCCCGTTCCGTCGACTTCGACGTGGTCCAGTCCGAGGATCTCCGTCACGTGGAGATCAGCGTGCGCGGAGGCCCCAGCAGCGAGCGCGATCGCCAGGCCCGCAACCTGCTGGAGCAGGGTCGCGAGGCGATGGAGTCGGGCGACCACGAGCGCGCCGTCCAGCTCTACACCAAGGCCCTCGAGCTCGCGGGCGCCGCCGACCGCCCCCGGGCCCTGGAGCTGCTGGGCCTGGCGCGAGAGCGCAACGGCCAGCGGGCCCATGCCCGGGCCGAGTACGAGCGCTACCTCGAGCAGTACCCGGACGGCGAGGGCGCGGGTCGCGTGCGACAGCGCCTGCTGGCCCTCACCACCTCCGGCGAAGAGCCGCCGAAGACGTTCGAGTCCGCCACCCGACGGCGCGACTCCGAGCTCGAGTACCGCGCGCGCGGAAGCCTGGCGGCCCACTACTCGCGCGCGCAGTTCTTCGTGGAGGGTTTCGACGACCGGGTGTACGACTCCTCTCAGATGAGCGACGTCTACCTGAACGGGCGCGTGACTTCTCCCGACTGGGAGATCGAGGGAACACTGAGCGCCCGACAGCGTTTCGACTTCACGGACGGCGAGCTCGGCAGCGACAGCCGCCTCGACGAGATCCTGCTCGAGTTCTCGCAGCGCGGTCGGGGTGTGTGGGGCAACCTCGGACGGCAGCGCGGCCAGGGTGGCGTGCTCGGACGCTTCGATGGGGGCCGCCTCGGCTACCGTCCGCTCGACTGGCTCGACGTCTCGCTGCTCGGCGGATTCCCGCTCGCCGACTACGCATCCGACGACGTGAACACGGATCGCTACCAGCTCGGCCTGGTCACGAACGTGCTCGAGATCGCGGACCTGGTGGACGCCGAGTTCTACGGCAACTACGTGAGCGAAGAGGGACTCGTCTACCGGGCGGCGATCGGCAGCGAGCTACGCCATCTCCGCCCGCGCTATTCGGCCGTGGCATCCGTCGACTACGACGTCTACTTCGCGTCGCTGAACTACGCGATGTTCCTGGCGGACGTGCAGCTGCGCCCGGAGTGGAGCGTCGACACCCACCTCGAGTACCGCAGCAGCCCCTTCATCACGCTGGGCAACGCGCTGATCGGCCAGCCGGCCGACGACCTGGCCGAGCTGCGAAAATCGTTCTCGGACAAGCAGATCGAGTCGCTGGCGAAGGATCGCACGGCCCACAGCACGGTCTTGTCGCTGGGGAGCACGTACCGCATCGACGAGCGCTTCGAGCTGCTGGGACGGATCAGCGCGTCGGACCTCTCGGGCACCGACAGCAGTGGAGGGCTGATCGGCACCCAGGGCACCGGCTTCGAGTGGGGCTACCACGCGCAGCTCTCAGGCTACGGCATCCTGCATCCGAAGGGGATCAGCACGATCGCGCTCCAGCTCTTCGACGGAGACCGCTCCATGCGCTACGGGATCCAGCTGAACGGCCGCTACCCGCTGCTGCCGGATCTCCGCCTCAACCCGATCCTGCGCTGCCAGCTGCAGGATCTGCCCGGGGGCGACCTGCTGATGGTGACGCCGAGGCTGCGCCTGGACTACACGCTGGGTCCCTTCCTGCTCGACCTCGACTTCGCCTGGGAGATCCGCCGCAACCTCGGCAACAGCGTGCGGCCGGACGAGCACGGCTACCTGCTCTATACCGGCCTGCGGTACGACTTCTGATGGAGGCGGGTACCTGGATCGCGCTGGTCGCGTACGCACTGCCCGCCGCGTTGGCGTTCTGGGTCTACAGCTGGCGCACGCGCAGGGTCGAGCGGCGGACCCGCAGAGCCCTCTCGCAGGCGCGAGCCAGCGGCCTCGCGACCCCCGCGTCGGTGCATCCCTGGATCGATCCGGCGCGCTGCCTCGGCTGCGCCGTCTGCGTCAGCGCGTGTCCGGAGGCGGGCGTGCTCGGCATGTCACGCGGCAAGGCGGTGATGGTGAAGGCCGCGAACTGCGTGGGACACGGCGCCTGCAAGGAGGCCTGCCCGACCGACGCGATCACGCTGGTGCTCGGAACGAAGGAGCAGGGCGTCGAGGTGCCCGCGCTCGATCCCCACTTCGAGACCAGCGTGCCGGGCCTGTTCGTCGCCGGAGAGCTGGGCGGGATGGGCCTGATCCGCAACGCGATCGAGCAGGGCCGCCAGGTGATCGAGTCGGTCAGCCGACGCGCTCAGCGAGGCCGCCGCGACCTGCTCGACGTGGTCATCGTCGGCGCCGGTCCGGCCGGCTTCGCGGCGTCGCTGGCGGCCCACGAGCGCGGCCTGCGCTACCGCACGCTGGAGCAGGACTGTCTCTGTGGCACGGTGGCGCGCTATCCCCGC
>Ga0209536_100013596_pt1 | contig 11725 bp, 8 predicted proteins | sample DeeMarSeWOR28_12_FD_187461 | JGI IMG/M metagenome (GOLD analysis project Ga0209536, IMG submission 187461) | Marine sediment microbial communities from White Oak River estuary, North Carolina - WOR-2-8_12 (SPAdes) (version 2) | ecosystem: Environmental > Aquatic > Marine > Intertidal zone >... | reverse complement strand
CAGTGTACGGATGTGTCGAAACTGATGTCTTCATCCACCATGAGAAAGCGAGAAGAGTATACCGGTGTGGGGGGTATACTTGATCCTACCATCGGCCCGACTTTTTCGCTTCCGGGTACGCAAGTAAAAAAGTAAATGTCTATTCGTTGTGCAAGGAAATGGGCTGCCTAAAAAATCTGGGGCTAGTGGGGTCGGGCAAATAGTTCCCTTGGTTTTCAGGACTGAGTGAACATTACATACTTTAATCCACACTCCGTACACTGTGATCTGCCCGCTAGATATAGTGAAGACTCAGCATTAAAGCGAGTACTGAGATTTTTTAAACTGGCGGCAACTGACCTCTTTCTTCAGTTGGGTGCCAATTGGCCGTCCACTTGACTACTGTCGGGGTAAGTGGACCTTCTTCTCATACCACTATCAGATCAAATCCTGGCAACTGCACTATTTTCACATTGATAAAAATCATGTACTCTTATCACCAAATCTCTATGTCTCCTCATCCATTATTTGCCTTTCAAGTTCCTCGGCAAATTCTGTTTCAGTGAAGGCTTTTAACCTCTTGATCGTTGTGTCGTATCCATCGATTTGCTCCTCTTCTAATGTCGTGGAGTAGTCTGCAGAAGGGTCGATCTCATCTAGCATACTAATTAAGATCCTCCTTTCGTCATGCGGCATAACATTTGGATCCGTCATAGCTGCGGCCTTGGCATAAATTCCCTCATCCAGCAGGAACCTTAGGGCATTGAAAGGGAGTTCGTATGATTCCCCGATTGCTCCAGTCCTCATAGTAAAACTCTCAGGGGTTGCCGCCTTAAATGAGACTCGCACATAGAGCTTGTCTTTAAATTCCGCCAGCTGTGTAGCATAGCTCCGATCGTAACCGAGAAGTATTCCGTTTGTCTCCAGGATGAAAAGTGGATATTTAGAACTCATTACATAGCGAAGAACACTTAGAAGGTGATCCTTAGCCAGGGTTGGTTCGCAACCAGAGATACGTAGCCTCTCGACTTTGAGGTTTATAAAGCGTTCCCAGCCCGGAGAAGTTATCCCGTTTCTTGCTGCTCTAAACAACCTTTCTGCAAGTTTCTTAGGCGAGTAGAATTGGCCAAACTTCTCGGGGAAATCCCTTGACCAGTTACCCCAGCAGTAGATACAACGCAGACAACAACCTACAGCATAGCCCGTCGCGATTCCTCCGTATACAGGAGCGGAGTAAATCCCCGCATACTTTCTCTCTAGCCCCTCAGGACCCTCCCTTGTGGTAATCTCCTCCGTCTCCCTCGCCAACTCTACCGGATCGAAAGGCTGAAACCCCGATGTCAAAAAACGTTGGTAAGATTTCATACAAACCTCAATCAATTCTACTTTGTCTATTGCATAATACCCTACCATATACTCAGGGAAGGAGTAATCTCTAACCAACTACTGGAAAACGGGAATGCTGAGTGCTGAGCCGTCTCACAGGAGGGTTTTTGAAAATGTGGAGGTGTGCGATTCGCCTCATCTACCCATCTCAAAACCTGCAGAGTCTTCACGTCCCTTTGAGCATGGTGAAGTTTTGATATACTTATCATATGTTAAGATTTACAGGATTCAACATATTGGTAAGAGATGTGAATTTTCCCACTGGAAGGATACGCCCCAAGATCCCGTGGCCTAGTCCACTACTTTATTACTCCAGCTCCCTGCCGTGCAAAGGAAAGACGCCTAAAGCCCCATCGAGGGGCAGCTCAAAGCCAGGTCCTTTGGGCCTGGATTCTATATTGCTGGTGGTCTTTGTGATGTTCTTTAGCGCGATAACCACCTCCGCGATAGCTACCGAACCAGTTCCTGACAAGAACGGGGTAGGCTGGCTCCATGAGGTTCGGGTAGGTGTCTTAGCACACGATGTCGACCATCTATGGAGCGGCACCAGAAAAGAAGGGGGCGTTGATCTAAACGGCGAAATCATCTTCGGCCGACCGAGCTTTTCTTTATTGTCTGGAAGTGTGCGACCCAATTTCGGAGCGAGTATCAATACTGAGGGAGATACAAGTAAGATCTATGGCGGGATACTGTGGGAATTGGAAACGAAGTCAGGGATTTTCTTTGACCTCGGTGTTGGTATCGCAGTTCACAACGGGGAGTTAGATACCGATGATGAAGACAAGAAATCTTTAGGGTCAAGCGTTCTTTTTCGCATTCCCATTGAGATCGGATACTCAATAACTGAGCATCATCGGATTTCGATTTTGTTCGACCATATCTCTAACGCTCATTTGGCAGATCCGAACGAGGGTTTGGATACGTTGGGATTGCGTTACGGATATCGGTTCTGACAGCCTTGTCTATGACATTGTGTTGGGAGTCGTAGTCAGTAGCCAGTAGTCAGTAGCCAGTAGGCAAAAGGCGTAAGGAGAGGATAAGTTTCTTAGTGCTTTTTGCCTTGCGCCCTGCGCCTTGTGCCTTGAGCCGTTCCCTTCAGACAGATACGCCCTCCTATTTACTACGATGCATAAATCGAGCACTTCCTAACGGCCATGGCCGCCTCTTGCAAAGCCTCGGCAAAAGTCGGATGACCATGAACAGTTCGGGCAATGTCCTCTGAACTGGCGCCAAATTCTACCGCCAGAACGCATTCTGCGATCATATCTGAAGCGCGCGGTCCGAAGATGTGCACTCCTAGAATTCTATCAGTTTTGGCGTGGGCAATTATCTTGACAAAGCCCTCCTTTTCACCCATGCAGCGGGCACGACCGGCGCCGGCAAAGGGATAGGTGCCGGTACAAAAGGGGATATCGCGTTTCTTAACCTCTTCTTCTGTGAGCCCCACGCTTGCCACTTCAGGCCAGGTGTAGATGATGGAGGGGATGGCATCGTAGTTAACTTCGCCTGGAAGGCCAGCAATGGACTCCACTGCAGCGATTCCCTCGGCAGAGGCCGTGTGAGCCAATGCCGGGCCGGGGATTAGATCGCCGATGGCGTAAACAGACTCGACATTGGTTTTAAATTGTTCGTCCACCAGAACGTGACCGGTCCGCGAATCCAATTCCACACCCAAATCTTCCAGGCCAAGCCCGCGGGTCAGCGGGCGACGACCCACAGCCACCAATAATCGGTCACAGTTCATGGTCTCTTCCTTGCCATTGCTTTCTAAAGTAACTTGCACCTTCTTACCCGAGATCTTTGCACCTGAAACCTTGGTCTGGAGTCGAAACGTCAGACCTTGTTTGGCAAGAATGCGCTCGAGTCCGCGCGCCACCTGTCCGTCAAGGGTGGTGGCAATTTGCGGTAGCATCTCAATAACTGTCACCTTGGCGCCCAATCGCAGCCACACAGACCCCAACTCGAGCCCTATGTACCCGCCACCTACGATGCCAAGGTGTTTGGGGACCGTGTCAAAAGTCAGGGCCTCAGTGGAACTGACGATGCGATCGCCGTCAAAGTCAAGACCAGGAACTGAGACGGGTTCACTGCCGGTAGCCAGCAAGATGGCTTTCGTTTTTAGGGTTTGGCGATCACTCTTGCGGCGGGACCCGGCTTTTTTCACCACCTCAACCTGATCTTTTGCCACCAACCGCCCCGTACCTTGGATGATATCAACCTGGTTTCCTTCCAGGAGCTTGCGCACGTTATCGGTAAGTTCCTGGACCACCTGATCTTTTCTCGCCATCATCGCAGTCAGATCAAGCGTCACCTTGCCGGTCTTGATCCCATGCTCTCCGAAATGTTCCCTGGCGAGATGAAAGTATTCACTGGAATCGAGCAACGCCTTGCTGGGAATGCAGCCGACGTTCAGGCATACCCCTCCAAGCCGGGGCTCTTTTTCAACACAGGCCACCTTCATATCCAGCTGCGCGGCGCGCACTGCCGCCACATACCCGCCCGGCCCCGAGCCGATGATAACCAAGTCGTAGGTTTCATTCTTTGCCATGGTCAGATCCTATGTTGGAGATTCAAGCCCGTAATCAAATGCCTAAAATGTCTAAATTGAGGAATTTAAGAATTCAGGAATTTTGGAATTTAAAAAAATGAAGATCTACTAGATTTTTAAACAAAATCGCAACGCTAATCCCTTAATTCCCTAATTCCTCAAATCTGCAATCTGCAATCTCAAATCTAAAATCCCTCAATCCCTAAATTCGCAATTAATTAAATTTCTATCATGATTCGGTCTGGCTCTTCGATGAACTCTTTGATGCGTACCAAAAAGGTCACTGCTTGTCTTCCATCTACGATACGGTGGTCGTAAGTCAAAGCCAGATACATCATTGGCCGCACGACTATCTCGCCGTCCAAAACCATGGGTCGATTCTCGATTTTGTGCATGCCCAATATGCCGCTCTGGGGAATATTTAGAATGGGAGTACTCAGCAGTGAACCAAATACGCCGCCATTTGTAATGGTAAATGTGCCACCCTCCAGGTCGGCAAGTTCCAAGCGGTTTTCCTGAATCTTTTTCACATAATCTATGATGGTCTGCTCCAGCTCAGCGAAGCTGAGTTTGTCCGCATGCCGAATCACCGGCACTACCAGACCACGCTCAGCACCAATGGCAACGCCCAGGTGGTAAAAATTGTGGTAAACGATATCCTTATTTTCTATGGAAGCGTTCAACTCTGGAAATTCCATCAAGGCTTCGACACATGCCTTTATAAAGAAAGACATAATGCCAAGCTTGACTCCGTACTTCTTCTGGAATGCCTCCTTGTAATGGGCGCGAATCTCCTGGACTCTGGTCATGTCAACTTCGTTGAAGGTTGTGAGCATTGCAGTGCTCTGCTTTGCTTCTACCAGACGCGCGGCGATTCGCTGTCTTATCTGACTCATAGGCTTTCTGGTTATGCCTTGCTCAATTGCAGGGGTAACCTCTTGAGGCAGCGCTGGCCGAGTGACAGTAGCTTCACTGGGAAGAGCAACTGCGGCTTGCTCCAAGTATAGGATCACATCACCTTTTGTAATTCGCCCCCCCGGCCCTGTACCAGTGATCTTAGAAGCGTCCAGATTCTTCTCAGCCACGAGTCTTCGAACTGAAGGGGGCAGTATTGGTTCAGACGGAACCGCCGCGGCAGCTTCTCTGGCAGGCATCATTGCAGGCGGTTCTTGTGGAGTAGAGGGCGGAGCGGCTGGAGCTGCTTCCGGTTCCACCCGCGCAGGTGGTTCTTCTCGCACTACCGGTTCTTCGACCACCTCCGGGGCGGCCTCTGTGTCTATGGTGCCAACAACAGCACCGATGGACACGGTTTCTCCCTCCGCCACAATGACTTTTAAGAGGCCGTCCGCCTCAGCCTCGATTTCGAGGGTGACCTTATCGGTTTCCAGGACGAAGAGCGGCTCATCTTTTCGAACAAGATCGCCGTCTCTCTTGTACCACTGTCCAAGCGTTGCTTCCGTCACCGACTCGCCGACACTGGGAACTTTGATTTCTAGTTGCATCCATTTCTCCCCGTCATTATGCTCTGCCTAGTGCCTAGTGCTTACTTCTCCAACGGCGGCCCCACAGCTTCCTCAATAATGGCAGCTTGTTGACTCTTATAGATATTATGAAAGCCCGTGGCCGGGCTCGCCGCTTCTTTTCTGCCTATATATTTAATGTGCTTTTGAACCAAGGCTGCAAGACGCGGCCGAAGAAAACTCCACCCTCCCATGTTCTCCGGTTCTTCTTGTACCCAGAACCATTCCTTGGCCCGATTGTACTTGGCGATCACTTGTTCCAGCTGCTTTTCCGGAAAGGGATATAACTGTTCCAGGCGCACAATACCTATGCCAGACGCTTTGATGTCCTGGCGCCGCTGAAAAAGTTCATAGAAAATCTTGCCGCTGCAAAAAAGGATGCGGCGAGAAGTCTTCTGGTTACTTGCATCGTCGAGGACTTCTTGAAAGGAACCAGAGGTCATATCGGAAAGACGCGAGACTGCAAGGGGGTGACGCAGGAGGCTCTTGGGTGTCATAACTACCAGGGGCTTGCGAAAGTCACGTTTTACCTGACGCCTGAGCAGATGAAAGTATTGTGCCGGTGTCGTTGGATTGCAAACCTGTATATTGTCTTCGGCACACAGCTGAAGAAAACGCTCCAACCGCGCACTTGAGTGCTCCGGCCCCATCCCTTCGAAGCCATGCGGTAACAGCAGCACCAGTCCGCTCAAACGGTGCCACTTGGACTGACCACTGGTGATGTAAAGGTCGATTACCGCCTGGGCGTTATTGACGAAATCGCCAAACTGCGCTTCCCACATTGTTAGGCAATGCGGCTGGGCGAGGGAATAACCATATTCGAAGCCGACCACTCCAGCTTCGGAGAGAAGACTATCGTAGGCGTAGAAAGGTGCCTGTTCTTGGTCGAGAGAGTTCAACGCTACAAATGAGTTGCCGGTGTTAGTATCCACCAGGGAGCTGTGACGTTGACTGAAGGTGCCTCGACGGCTGTCCTGACCACTCAAACGAACGGAAATGTTTTCCAAAAGCAGAGAACCAAAAGCGAGAATTTCTCCGTTGGCCCAGTCGATTCCTTCCCCTTTCTCGATGCTCTCAAGCCGTTTGTTGAGAAGTCCCTCCAGTTTAGAATGAATTGAGAAATCCTCCGGAATATTATTCAATTTCCGGGCAAGGGAAAGTAGTTTTTTCTTGGAAGCTCCAGTTTTTACAGGTTCATGAGAATATTCCCCATGAATTTCATCCCAGTTTTCATAGTATTTAATTGTGGGGAGCACGCACTGCTTTTCTCGCATGGTCCTAAAGGCAGTCTCCAGCCTCTCGTTGATGCCAGCCTCTATGCTTCGGACCTCATCCTCTGTCACAACTCCCTCGGCCAACAGCTGTTCAGCATAGATCTTATATATAGGTGGCCTCTCTCTGATGCGTTCATACATCTGGGGTTGAGTAAAGTAGGGTTCATCTCCTTCGTTATGTCCGTACCGACGGTAACAGACCAGGTCAATGACCACATCCTTGCCGAATTCCATGCGATAATCACAGGCCAGTTTGGTGACGTGAATAAGGGCTTCAGGATTCTCCCCGTGGACGTGAAAAATGGGCACCATAAGCATCTTGGCAACATCAGTGGAATAACGGGTGGAGCGTGCATCTTCAGGAAGTGTGGTGTAGCCGATCTGGTTATTAATGACGATGTGTACGGTACCCCCTGTACTGTAGCCCTCCAACTGCGACATGTTTAGCGTCTCGGCGACGACACCTTGGCCGGCAAAGGCAGCGTCGCCGTGGATGAGAAGTGGCAGTACCAGTCTCTGGCCGTTGCCACCTGCCAATATATCCTGGCGACCGCGGGCAAATCCTTCAACCACGGGATTAACCGACTCCAGGTGGCTGGGGTTGTTGACCAGCAACAACCTTACAACGTGGTCATTGGGGGTCTTTACGTCAGACAGGAAGCCGTTGTGGTATTTGACATCTCCGGCGCCAAATATGGTGTCCGGATCGTAGTTGCTCTCGAACTCGCAAAAAATCTCCTCGTATGATTTCCCAAACACGTTGACTTGAACATTTAACCGCCCACGATGGGCCATACCCAAGATAATTTCCCGGCAACCTTGAGCAGCCACGTGTGTGAGCAGAGTGTCCAGCATAGGAATAAGCGATTCTGCGCCTTCTAGGGAGAATCGCGTTTGGCCCAGATACTTTTTGTGGAGATACTGCTCAAAAAGCGAAGCCTGGTAGAGCTTGGTTAAGATTTGGTTTTTTTCTTGTTTGGGCAAAAGGGGACGATTGCGGACCGGTTCCATACGATCTTGCAACCATGCACGTTCTCCGGGGTCCTGCAAGTGCATATACTCGATGCCGGTGGAACGGCAGTATGTTTCTTTAAGGGCTTGAATAATCTCGCGCAAGGCAGCCTGGTTCTTATCAGGGAGAATTTCGGTGTAGAACTCCCGGTCCAGATCATCATCTTCAAGGTTGAAAGCCCTGGGATTCAAGAGAGGGTGATCAGTGGGGCAAGCCGCAAGCGGATCCAGGCAGGACAATAGGTGGCCGAGATTTCGATGGCGGTGAATGAGCGCTTCCACTCGTGATTGTCGTGAAATCTGGTCTTCATCGCAGACCATGACAACTTCGGCCTCTTTTGCTGAGGCCAACTCAAAACCTTCAAAGAAAAACTGCCAATCTTGGGAAACCTTGCTGGGATCAGATTTCCACAACCGATATTGCTCGTCAATGAAATCGGCATTCCAAGCACCGGTCACAGTCATAAAAAGTCACCTCAAGAAAATGTCTAAAATGTCTAAAGTGAACTAAAATGCCTAAAATTTTTCCGCAGTAATCGCATAGAGCACTGCGCCGATGGCTCCTAGCATAGGGCATAGAGCATAGGGCATAGGGTTCAAACAATCTGCAATCTGAAATCTCAAATCTAAAATCCCTCTTCTGTTGCTAATCTTTTGAACCACTGCACCACCAGTTCAGCGACCTGCCGTCGATGCTCATCCTGGCTGAACATATGGTCTGCACCGGGAATAATGGCCAGATCGGTATCCACCGGCTTGAATTGGTGGAGTTTATATGCGTCTTCCACTGAGATTATTTCGTCTTGATCACCGTGGACCACCAGCAGTGGCTGACGCAAAGAGGCCATAATGTCCGAAAGCTTATACTGCGCTGCGTCCTTAAAAAAATCTTCCGTGAGCTCGAGTTTTCTGCCCCTGCTGATGATGTGAAGCTTACCTAAATGCTTTAACTCCTGGAGCTGATTCTCGCTCATAAGATGAGTTGTGTCCAGGGGAGATGCCTTGGCGGCCAAGCTACACACTGCCCTTACATCGGCCATTTCGGCCGCTGCCAGCATGGCAACCATGGCACCCATGCTGTGCCCGGCCAGCCCTATCCATGAAACCCCTTGAGTCGACACAAAAGAGGCCGCGATCTTCATCTCGGCTATTTGTTTAGAGTAAAAGGATTCGGAGAAATTACCTTCACTCTGACCGTTGCCGGAGAAATCGAATCGGAGTACTTTGAAGCCCTCATCCACGAGGCCCTGACTTATATCACGCAAGACTCTGGTATGTCTGGAGCAGGTAAAACAGTGACCTAGGATGATACCCCGGGGAGAATCCTCTGACGGGACATGAAAGGTGCCCGCCAACTTTTCACCATAAAGGTTTGGAAATTTAATCTGCTGTTGCAAGAGTGTCCTTCGTTAAGTAAATAATAGTCTAGATTGCTGTAGGTGGCCATAGAAGTCAAGGAAGAGTCCAGATAAAGATTCTAAACATAATCAACGGCTATTTCAATTGTAGATGCATCCCAACCCCATCTTCTAAGTGCTTGCTGCTAGAAGCACTTGACTGAGACCTCAGAAACGGTTCTTATTTATCTTGTGCTGAGGTGCCAGAAGCGGCAAAGTCTCTGTCTGATGGTGCCATGGAAAATTCTTGCACTCCCTAAGACTCTCAATTATCATTGTGATTCATTTAGGTTTTTACAGGTTGCACCAAGCATCAGCATCCTTTCTGGCCCAATGTTCTCAAAACTTTATCAGGGAAATTATAGGCAACGCCTTTCATCATTTAATATGGCTGCATACTGGTGATGCCTTTTTCGATGAACGCCCACCAGTTACCCACACTCTGAGACACTTGCTAGCGTGACATCCCGGAGGACAAGTGCAACCGATTATTGATGTTGGAACACTATCGCCTTGGGAGCCTGGTATTTTCAGCTTGGCTATTTACGGCCTTATGGTGCTGGGCTTGGTGGCGCTGCTCCTTTTTTTTGCCTCCTGGCTTGGTGAAAGGAAAAGCAATCCTGAAAAACTGAGACCTTATGAAAGTGGAATAATACCCACCGGCTCGGCCCGCCTCAGGTACCCTGTTCCTTTTTTCCTGGTTGCCATCTTTTTTCTCATATTTGATGTAGAGGCTGCTTATATCTTCTCATATGCAATCTCCTACTATGCGCTGGGTTGGGCGGGGTGGTTACAAATATCTTTCTTCATATTCGTCTTGCTCCTTGGCCTTGTTTATGTCTGGAGGAAGGGGGGGCTCGAGTGGGGGCCAACGTCGAAAAACAACTAAACAACCTGGTGTTGAGCGGTGCCGATGCCCTGATTAACTGGGCCCGCAAGTACAGTCTCTGGCCGATGTTTTTTGGGCTTTCCTGTTGTTTTGTCGAGGAGGCTGCTGCCTTGACCGCGCGGTACGACATGGCTCGCTTTGGAGCTGAGGTTCTTCGGCCTTCACCTCGCCAAGCAGACCTTTTGATAGTTTCCGGTACCGTTTTCAAGAAAATCGCACCGGTTGTCTTAAGACTATACGAACAGATGGCGGAGCCTAAGTGGGTCATCTCCATGGGATCCTGCTCCAACAGCGGGGGTATGTACGACGCCTACAGCGTAGTGCAAGGTATAGATCAAATACTACCGGTGGATGTGTATATCCCAGGTTGTCCGCCACGACCTGAGGCCGTCCTGCAAGGGCTAGTAATCTTGCAGGAGAAAATTGTTGCGGAAGAGCGCCCGACTCGTTCCATTTTCCATCTCAAGGGCGGATTCCAAGGAACTCAAAAGCCCATTCTCGTTGATGGCCAAACCAAGTCTCGAGATCCTCGCGGACCAGGGATGCAGGGTACTGACATCCGGGGCACTTCGGCAGTGCCGCCGGGTTTCAGGGATAGTCGATCGGATCTCATGTGGACACCACCGCCGCGGCGGCTTGAGTTGGGTGAAAAAGACAATAGCCTAGCCGGGGTTCTGCAAGAACGCTTTGGTGAAGATGTCAAGCAGACGGAGCATACCTCGGATATGCTCACCTTTCAGGTCGAGGAGCACCGCATCGAAGATGTGCTGCGTTATCTTAAAACCGAAGCGAGTCCTAAATTTCAGCGTTTGGAGGATCTGACCGCAGTCGATGAATCAGCCCGCAGAAACCGGCAAGCGTATCCGGACTACACCCTAATTTATCACTTACTTTCCTTTGAGCCGGCCTCTCGCTTACGTTTGAAAGTAGGCTTGAAAGGTGAAAACCCGATTACCAATAGCGTTACGGACGTATGGCCGTCTGCAAATTGGTACGAGCGGGAAGTTTTTGACATGTTTGGGATCGAATTCGAAGGCCACCCAGACCTTCGACGGATAATCATGCCGCCTGACTGGGAGGGCCATCCTTTGCGGAAAAGTCATCCTGGCCGAGCCACAGAGATGCCACCTTATACCCTGGAGGATGCTCAGAGGCTCCAGCCTCTGGATGGGGGGATATTTGTAAAGAGAGAGGGAAGGGAGCATGAACTGGTTTTAAACATTGGTCCCCACCATGTGAGTACCCACGGCCTTATGCGTTTCATCGTCTCCCTGAACGGAGAAGAGATCACCTCGCTCGATATGGATATCGGCTATCACCACCGGGCAGCCGAAAAGATAGGCGAGCGGCAGACGTGGCATCAGTACATTCCGTACACCGATCGAGTGGATTATTTGGCTGGCGCAGCTAATAACCTCCCTTACCTCTTGGCTGTGGAAACTTTAGCCGGAATAGAAGTTCCTGAGCGAGCCCAATATATCCGGGTGATGCTCAGCGAATTCTTTCGGCTAAGTAATCACCTTGTCTACTTTGCCACCTACTCCCACGATGTGGGGGCCATGACCCCAAATTTCTATACTTTCCGCGAGCGGGAGATGCTTCTGGATATTGTTGAACTCATAACAGGAGGAAGGTTACATCCGTCCTGGTTTCGATTGGGAGGTGTTGCCGCTGATCTGCCGGAAGGCTGGAACGAGGCTGTGGATGCATTTGTAAAGATC
>Ga0209536_100013595_pt1 | contig 11725 bp, 8 predicted proteins | sample DeeMarSeWOR28_12_FD_187461 | JGI IMG/M metagenome (GOLD analysis project Ga0209536, IMG submission 187461) | Marine sediment microbial communities from White Oak River estuary, North Carolina - WOR-2-8_12 (SPAdes) (version 2) | ecosystem: Environmental > Aquatic > Marine > Intertidal zone >... | reverse complement strand
GGACGACCCCGGCCGGCAGCAAGACCGACAGCAGTCCTTACGGCATGTATGAACACAACATGATATCTGATGGCATGGAAATACTCGGATTATTGAAAAATGCCGGTGCAACTTTTTTAGCCCGCCACGTTTCAATGGATGGACGCCGGGCCGTGAAAAGCATCAGGAAAGGTATAGAAAATAAAGGTCTCTCAATAATCCATATTGTCTATCCCTGTCCAACAAATTTCGGCAGCCGTGAACTTGGTACCCGAAATACTGTGACCATGAAAAACTGGATCCGGGACAAGGCTGCTCCCATGGGTAAAGAAAATGAAAATACGCTGTGGGCTACCGGTATTTACCATGATGCCAGCAACTCAAGGCCAGAATTTTCTGAAGAAATTCATAGAAATAATGAAAATATTCGGAGGACAGGATCTATATGAGGACTAGAACTGAAATCCTTGCAAGCGGTTTTGGGGGCCAGGGGGTTGTGAGGCTTGGTCAAATTCTGGGAGAAGCTGCGGTCAAGCAGGGGTATAGGGTGACCATGTTAAAAAGCCATGGTACCGAGATGCGGGGCGGTTACGTCCGCAGCCAGATAGTCATGTCGACCGAAGCCATTGACAGTCCGATCGTCGAATCGCCAAATGTCTTTGTCGCCCTTTCTTTGGCGGCCTATAAAGCATTCAAGCACCAGGTGAAAGACGGCATGATCCTCTATGATCCTGCCTTTGTAACTGAGATAGACGAAAGCCTTCCCTGCGAGCAGAAAGCTGTTTCAGCCAAGGATATTTCCGTCGAAAAACTGGGTAAGCCGGTTTTTGCAAATACCCTCATGCTTGGCGTTTTGTCATACCTTGTCGACGAACTGAAGCCGGATGTTGTACTTGAAAGCATTTTGCACATAATTCCCAAATTCCATGAAGAGAACAAAGAGGCATTCAAGATAGGCTATTCACTTTTTGCCGACAGGCAGACCTAATAAGAAAACAACAAACCTGACAGGATGATTATGGCGTACACAACAGACTTTAACCTTGAACAACGGCCATGGTTCAAGTCATGGCCAGGTCATTTAAGCAAGGAGACTGCATTCCCTGATAAGCCGGCCTGGGTGATATTAGAGCGCAATATCGAGCGTTTCGCTGACAGAGATGCGATCATCTTCATCAATCATGAAAATCAGCAGGAATTTGAACGCCTAACCTATGGCGAACTATGGAAAAAGGCAAATTCTCTCGCTGCGAGTCTCCGGGAACTTGGAATAAACAAAGGCGACAGGGTGGCGGTCCTGCTGCCCAACTCCCCTGCGATAATTATCAGTTATTACGGCATATGGATGGCCGGAGGGGTAGTCGCTCCCTACAACGTCATGGCCAAAGAAAAAGAGCTCCGCTATCATATCAAGGATACCGGAGCTTCGCTGTTGATAGGCGTCGATGAATCGGCAAACCTAACCGGAAAAATTGCCACGGAATTCGGCATTAAGCTCATTCTGGCCCAGGCAGGCGGGGACAAGCTGCCGGACGACTTTTCCGGCGACCTCATAAATTTTTCCGAACTCATTGGTACGGAAAAACAGCGGCCCACGGATTTTGAAATTGATCCGAGCGAAGATGTCGCTGTTTTACTTTATACCGGCGGTACCACCGGTGACCCCAAAGGAGCGATGCTTACCCATAGCAACATACTCTCAAACACCATTCAATTTGCAGATTGGTATGATTTTGCAGAGGGTGCGGAAATTTGCATCAGTTCGATTCCCATGTCTCACAGCGGGGGCATGAGTGGAGTAATGAATGTTCCACTTTATGCAGGTGCAACCCTCATTGTGGTAAAACGCTTCAAATCAGGATGCATCCTCCATTGCATAAGCCATTATAAGGCTACCCGTTTTTTCGGGGTGCCGACAATGTATATTGCTCTTTTGAATGACGAAAGTGCAAAGTCCCATGACCTGTCCTCACTCAAAGCCTGCCGCACAAATGCTGCCCCCCTGCCTGTAGCAGTCAAGCAGGCCTTCGATTCCCTTGTAGGTAAAGAGGTGCTGGTGGAAGGTTATGGCCTGACCGAAACCAGCCCTCTTACCCATGCCAACCCCATAGACAGACCTGTGGCTGGATCCATCGGCATACCTCTTCCGGGTACGGATGCAAAGATTATCAGCACGGAAACCGGCTGCGACCTTTCATGCGGCGAAGAAGGTGAACTGGTTATAAGGGGCCCGCAGGTAATGAAAGGGTATCTCAATAAGCCTGAGGCTACCACCGAGGCCATGAAAAACGGCTGGTTTCACACCGGCGATGTGGCCGTAATGAATGGAGACGGCTATTTTTTCATCGTGGACCGGCTCAAGGATATGATAAATTCCGGGGGATACAAGGTATGGCCGCGCGAAGTTGAGGAAGTTCTCTATACGAATCCCAAGGTGAACCTGGCCCTGGTTATCGGGGTGAATGACGACTATTTCGGCGAAACCGTGAAGGCTTTCATAGTACCGAAGGAAGATTGCAAAAACAGTATAACTGGTGAAGAGATAATCGCTTACTGCAAGAAAAGGATGGCAAGTTACAAGACTCCCAAACAGGTGGAATTCCGAGAAAGTCTGCCGATAAGTCCCCAGGGCAAAGTTTTGCGCCGAGTCTTGCGCGATGAGATCAAAAACTGCGCCCTTAAAGAATGATATGGCCAGTAAGTTTAAAAATCCTTTTTCCTTGGCAATAATCTCTTTAATTCATTACTCTTTTCAAATAAATGTAACAATAATAGCTTTTCGAAATATTTACCATATATCTGCCTATGGCAGATCCATTGACAAGGGAATCCCTATGAGCATGTAAAACTCCTCTGCAAAAGAGGAAAAGGAGGTAGCGCATGAGACCTAAGAGTAAAAAAGGCCTATTATTGGCAATGGCACTTATTATTGCCGCAACCCTTGGTTTTTCATCAGCCGATGCAGGTGAATTTCCTGAGGAGCCGATCAAATTGATCGTTTCTTATTCCCCGGGGGGAGCAACAGACTTTCAGGCCCGCATTGTAACCATGATGGCTCAAGATTATTTAACGCAGCCGGTTGTTGTAATCAACAAGCCCGGTGGCGGCGGCATGGTTGGCTGGAACTGGTTTGTCGAATCGGCAAAAAATAACGGGTATGAACTGGTATCATACAATGTGCCACACTTCATCGCCCAGTCCATTATGTACCCGGATAAGGCTAAATACAACATCAGGAACATGGAACCTATTGCCAATTGGGGCACAGATCCTGCCGTTCTCGTTGTTCCGCAGGACAGCCCTTTTAACTCAGTTGATGACCTGGTTGCTTTTGCCAAGGAAAATCCGGGCAAAGTTACAGTATCAGGAGCAGGGTTGTACGTCGGGCATCATATTGCCATGCTGCAGACTGAAAAAGCTGCCGGCATTAAGTTAAGTTATATCCCATACAAGGGTGGAGCACCTGCACTTCTGGGAGTAATCAGCGGTGAAGTTATGGCAGGGTTCAATAACCTTTCAGATGCGTTTCGCAGCAAAGACAGGTTAAAAATTCTTGCGGTGGCGGACCTTGAACGAGACCCGTTTTTACCTGATGTCAAGACATTTTTGGAAATGGGATACGATGTAGACAACACGAGCAACAACAGAAGAGGCGTGGCTGCGCCCAAAGGTACACCTCCTGAGATAATCGCCAAACTTGCCCAGGATTTTGAAAAGATGTTCAACGACAAGAAAATTGGCAAAAAAATGCAGGATACCGGCTGCGGCGTTAAAGTTATGTCACGGGATGAATTGGCAAAAGAATGGGTAAAGATTGAGAATTCTCTGAAATCCGTGCTCGCGGATCTTGAAAAATAATTTAACAGGCAGGGAAGGATTTTATTCTTCCCTGCCTATTACCTGAAAAACTCTCGCAATAAGACTAAATGTTAGAAGGAATAACGGGAATAATATCTAACCTTCCCGAAATATTTTCATTTTACCACTTAACTATTCTTGCCCTGGGAACCCTAGGGGGACTCATTCTTGGCGCACTGCCAGGTGTCAGCCCCACTCTGTCTGTCGCCCTTCTCGTTCCCTTCACATTTCACATGGAGCCCAGTGCCGGCCTGATACTTCTCGGATCTGTTTACATGGCATCCGTTGCCGGTGGGGCAATCTCAGCCATACTAATAAATGTTCCAGGGGCTCCTGCAAACATTGCCACTTTACTTGACGGCTACCCGATGGCAAAGGCAGGCAAAGCCCAGGAAGCTTTATATACCTGCTTTATCAGTTCTTTTCTAGGGGGTGTCATCGGGATGATTGTTATGATCCTCCTGACCTTCCCATTGGCAGAGTTCGCTTTAAAATTCAAGGCAGGTGAAATATTTTGGGTCGCAATGCTAGGTCTTACTGTTGTAGCAGGTCTTGGCTCAGGCAGCATTATCAAGGCTCTCTTATCTGGAGCTTTCGGTATCCTTTTGAGCAATATCGGAGCAAATCCGACAACCGGGGAATTCAGATTTATTTTTCATGATGTCCTTACCGGCGGGATACACATCGTAGCTGCTTTGATCGGTCTTTTTGCCATACCTCAGGTTTTTATGCTGATTGAATCTTTCGGTGAAAAGCACGCCACTTTTTCAACGAGCCCCCAGAAAGGAATCCTGAAAAAAACCATCATAAATAACTTAAAAATGCCAAGAGTATTGGCTATCGGCTCTGTTATCGGTTCGATTATCGGCCTAATCCCTGGGATTGGAGGTCAGGTGGCTGGAATAGTAGCCTACGACCAGGCAAAGAAACTGTCTAGAAATCCTCATGATTATGGCACCGGTATTCCACAAGGAGTTGCTGCGGCAGAGTCTGCCAATAACGCCATGGTAGGTCCATCTCTCGTCCCCCTCCTCACCCTCAGCATTCCGGGAAGTCCGACTGCTGCAGTCCTGCTTGGCGGTCTTCTCATACACGGAATCTTTCCGGGCCCGAACCTTTTCCTACTCCACGGCAACATAGTACATACCTTCATAGGCAGCTTGCTGTTAGCTCAATTTGTAATGCTGGTATTTGGCATTTTCCTGTCCCGTCACTCCAACTGGGTGATGAAGGTGCCGGCACTGTATATGGCCGCATCCATAATTATATTGTCTTTTTTTGGAACGTTCAGCATCAATAACAACTTTAATGACTTGATAGTAATGTTTGCCATTGGCTCACTCATGTATGCCGGGAATAAAGTTGGCTTTGCTGCCGCTCCCGTTGTTATGGGCCTTATTCTGGGAGGCATTGCTGAAAACAGCTTTCTCAAAGGAATGCTGCTGGCTAAAGCCGGCGACGGGATGTTCAATTATTTCTTCACTGGAGGGATCAAAATCACAATGATCCTGATGTGCCTGTTATCCCTGCTCTTCGGAGCCTATAATTCCATAAAGGGACGGAAAAAAAAGACAGCTGCCAGTAAAAATGACATTGCCCTGGCAATCTTTATACTTATCTTCTCCCTTGTCCTCATTAAATACGGCCTGGCGGCAAAAGACCCGTTAACTTCTTTATTCCCCAAAGCGACCCTCGTGATTATGGCACTGCTGGCACTGATCATGCTACTGCAGGAAATTGTGTTCCTGTCAAGAATCAGAAAAGGGGGCCCAGAAGCCTCTCCTCCTCCCGCAAAAAAACACAAACCTTTCCCCTTCCTCAGGATTATCATTTCCCTGGCATTAACCTTAGTATATATGGCCCTGCTGGATGTCCTGGGATTTTATTTCAGCACCTTCCTGTTTTTCCTGACCTTCACCCTGATCTTTTGCATAGATAAAAAAGCATTTTGCCAGCGTGCCCATGTTCAGATTGCAATTCCGTCATTGCTTGTTGTAATTCTCTATTCTTTATTCAGCCTGTTGTTAAATGTCTCCCTGCCCAGAGGACTGCTCTTCTAGCAGATGTGGAGATCTATTGTGACCGGCAATTCTACAGTTGAAACTCGAGAACAAATTTTAATGGTGCTGCCAGTTCTTTTCCGGTAAGCGCAGCAATGTTTTAACTTTTTGCGCTCATAATTTATAACGGTCCTTTCCTGCAAATCTTCGACAAAACAAATTAAAAAACTGCAGGCTCACGGCGTAGTATCCCAAACAGATATTCATTAAAAAGCTTGCCGGGAAGCAGCATTAGGGCTTAACAGGGAAACGCTTAAAAGAAGAGAAGCTTCAGGCAGGCTATCCCAATCAGGATAAATATCCATTGCTTGAACTGTTCTTCGTTTATGTAGCTATTTATGCGTTTTCCCAACAGTCCCCCGGCAATCATCAGCGGCAGGAGTGAGATGGAAATCAGCCATAACTTTTCATCCAGGAGGCCAAGCGCAGAGAACATAATTACTTTTGTTAAATTGATACCTAAAAACACCACAACAAGAGTCCCCACGAACATCTGCTTTGAAAGCCTGCCTGCCACGTAAGTAGAGATGAAAACGCTCCCGGAGTTCGCCAGTGAAGCTGTAATCCCCCCGATAATGCCGATTGAGATACTTCTTAAAGCTGTTGGGGTCTTAACAGTTTTCTGTATAAAAATCCTGAAAAGCTCACTGCCGATATAAATCAAACCTATAATTCCAATTGCACGTTTGGCCATAGGCGGTGAAAACCAGTCCAGCAGCATTGCCCCTAAGACCGCACCTGCAACGCAAGGAAGCGCCAAATAAAAAATATCGCGCATATTCCATTGTTTCCAGTACTGATATATCGCTAGAATATCTGTGAAGAACATCATTGATGCAACCAAAGCTACAGCTTCCTTAGGCCCCATTACAAGACTGAGTATGGGAGTCAGGAATATACCTGCCCCTACAGCAAATCCACTCTTGAGAATACCGGCCAGGAAGGCAACAAGAATAAATATAGCCAGGAAAGTAATGGTCAAAAAAATTCACCTTTATGAAGATTAACAGCAAATTGCAGTGTTTGTCATATTTTAGGAGAAACCTACCCCATTATACTCCCCCGAACTGTTTACTCGCCACAAAACGATTCGTATCAGCATGTTAGCTTCTACCGTCTACCTGCTATATGATTTTCTCGTATAGAAAAAAAAGCCCTCTCCGATGCTAATTAATGGAGAGGGCAGTAATAAGCTAAAGACATACTATCAGGCAAGGGTTGCAAGCTCTTTCCTGCATTTTTCCAGAGATTCAGGATTATCAATATGGAATCGCCAACACCCAAGCTCCTTGGGGATTATTTTTTTCAGCAAACCCGATAAAACTGTTTTGGGGCCCACTTCGATAAATACCCTCACATTTTTTGCCAGCAAAGCATTAATTGTTTCAAACCAGCGAACCCTCGATACTATCTGCCTTGCCATAATTGAACGTATGATATCAGGTTCGGTTTCCTCTGTGGCGGTAACATTAAATATTATCGGAATGTTAGGGGAAGAAAACTCTGTATTATTTAAAACTTCTTCAAAATCAGGAACCGCTCCGGCTATAAGGGGACTGTGGTTTGCAATGCTTACATTCAGCGTGATTGCCCTGCCGCCTCTTGCAACGACAAGTTCTTCAACTTCATGGAGCACCGCTTTCTCACCAGAGATAACCACCTGTAATTCCGTATTGTGGTTGGCCACTGTTACTATTGCATTGCTGGATAATTCCTGCAGAAGTTCTTCAACGGTCTCCAGGGGTAATCCTAATATAGCCTGCATGCCGCCTGGATTCCTTGTGCCTTCCCTATCTGATAAGCGCCCTCTTTCACTCACAAGTCTAAGAGTATCTTCAGTTTTTATAACGTCTGCCGCATTCAGAGCGCTGTATTCACCCAGGCTGTGCCCGGCAAAATAATCTGCCTGGATCCCTGCTCTCTCCACAGCCTGCCAGCAGATCAGATTGACTGCAGTCAATGCCGGCTGCAGATACACGGCCCTGGTCAAATCTTCCATCGGACCTTCAAGACACAGTTTGCGCAGAGGGGCGCTGCTTATGGTTTCCGCTGTATCCATCAGCTCCCGGGCCTCTTTTTCAGACTCCAGAAACTCCCGGCCCATGCCGATGAACTGTGAACCCTGTCCGGGAAACAGGACTGCAATTGCTTTTTTCTGCATAATGACCCTCTTAAGCTTAAGAAAAGTATTCTTCCCTATTCAATCAAATCAGATGAATTATATAACGCCTTCAATTTGAGTTATTCTTTCTTTCCTGCAAATGCTGCCGCAATGTGCCGAGCAGAAACAATGCAACACCAACGGTAATAGCGGAATCAGCTGCATTAAACGCCGGCCAGTGATAGGAGCCAAGATAAAAATCCAGGAAGTCCACAACAGAACCGAATCGCAGCCGATCGATGAGGTTGCCGACCGCTCCGCCTGCAATCAGGCCGAGTGCATAGACAAATAACCTGCCCTGTTTTTTCAAATGCCCGTACGCAAATACTATGACAATAAGGGCAACAATGGCGACGCCGACAAAAAAAGCCTGACGCAGCCAGGTTTTGCTTCCGGCCAGAAAACCAAAGGCTGCCCCGGTATTGGTCACATATACCAGGTCAAAAAAACCGGGAATGATCTTCTGCTGTCCGTGCAGAGCAAAAGTTGTCATTATCCACAGCTTGGTCAGCTGGTCGACAATAACCACTGCCAATGCTATCCCTACAGGTATGAAATCACTCAATTCATGCTTGGCATTCACACGTAAACCCAAAGTGATGCAATATCATATTTATGCAAGTTGAGAAACGACAGAGGTGCAGCGGCTGCAGAGTTCCGGATGATCAGGGGCAGCACCCACTGTTTCAGAACGGAGCCAGCATCTTTCGCACTTACCGCCAGAGGCCGGGAGGACAGAAACAAGTAATTCCGGCAGGACTTCACTGGCATATGCTTCCTCAGCAAGCTCATCCGTTTGCAAAAGTTCGGAGACAATGGATATCATCTTCAATGTTTCCCACTTGTCTGCAAGAAACTCTGCCAGAGAACCGCTTGCTTTCACCAGAACCCTGGCTTCCAGGGGATGCCCGATGATCTTGTCCCGTCTGGCTCCTTCAAGGGCCTTGGTGATCTCCGCCCTTACTTCAAGAAGCCGCTTCCATTTCCTGTCCAGTTCAGGATCAATTGCCTCAGGTATTTCGTGCGGGAACTCCTGCACAAATACATTGTCCGGATGTCCCTCGGTATCACCTGCTCCGGGAAGATGCTCCCAGGCTTCAGCGGCAGTGAAGCTCATCACCGGCGCCATGAGACGCAGAAGACCGGAAAGTATGTCAAAAAGAACCGTCTGCGCTGCCTTTCTTTCCCGGGAGTCCGGCAGAGCCGTATACAGCCTGTCCTTGATAATATCGAGGTAAAAGGCGCTCATGGTAACGCCGCAGAACTGATGCAGCCCATGAAAAACAAGGTGAAAATCAAAATCAGCATAGGCCTTGATGGCCCTGCGTTTGAAAAGCTCGAACTGATGGATGGCCCAGCGGTCCAGTTCTTCCATGTCCGGATAGGGGACCCTGTCGGTTGCCGGGGCAAAATCATAGAGATTTCCCAGGAAAAAGCGGATGGTATTCCGTATCTTGCGATAGGCATCAGACAACTGCTTGAGGATCTCATCGGAGATCTTTATATCATCGCGGTAGTCTTCACTGGACACCCAGAGCCTGAGAATTTCAGCGCCGAATTTTTTTATGACCTCTTCAGGGGCGATGACGTTGCCGATGCTTTTCGACATTTTCTTGCCCTGCCCATCGACAACAAAGCCATGGGTGAGTACGCCGCTGTATGGCGGGATGCCCCTGGTACCAACCGAGGCCAGGAGAGAACTCTGAAACCAGCCGCGATGCTGGTCACTGCCTTCCAGATAAAGATCAGCAGGGCTTCTGAGTTCGTCTCTCTCTTCCAGAACTGCGGCATAACTGACTCCCGAGTCAAACCAGACATCAAGGATATCATTTTCCTTTATGAAGGATGTGCCGCCGCAGGCCGCGCAGCTGCAATTCTCCCCGGTGAAGTGGGACACATCATGCTTGAACCAGGCATCAGCACCTTCTTCTGCAAAAACGGAGACAATTTTTTGTGCCACGGCTTCATCCTTGAGCACCTCACCGCAGCCTTCACAGGTAAATACGGTAAGCGGCACCCCCCAGGTGCGCTGCCTAGAGAGGCACCAGTCAGGCCTGACTTCCACCATGCCGTAGATGCGCTCCATGCCCCAACGCGGAGTCCAGGCAACCTTTTTTATCGCCTCCAGGGCATTTTCCCTCAGGCTGTTCTTCTCCATGGAGATAAACCACTGTTCCGTAGCCCTGAAAATAACAGGCTTCTTGCAGCGCCAGCAATGGGGATAGCTGTGTGAAATTGCAGCTTCTTTGACCAGGTAGCCCTGTTCCTTCAGGTCGCTGTTGATGCGCTTGTTGGCATCATAGATGAACATGCCCGCGTATGGCCCTGCTTCGTCTGTAAAAACACCCTCGTTATCAACCGGCGAGAGTATGGGCAGGTTGTACTGCAGGCTGCTCATATAGTCTTCCCGGCCATGACCTGGTGCAGTATGCACGATGCCGGTGCCTGTATCGAGGGTCACATAATTGGCCAGAATGATAAGGGACTCCCGCTCCATGAAAGGATGCTTGCATTTCAGGCCCTCAATATTCCTGGCAGAAAAGGTTGCGAGCACCTCACGGCTGGTGCCGGCCACATCCTCACCGAACTCTGCAAATGCCTGCTCAATGAGGTCTGAAGCCATAATCCAGATCTCGTCACCCACAGCAACCGCGCTATACTCGTAGTCGGGATGAAAGGCTACAGCCAGGTTGGCCGGCAGGGTCCAGGGGGTGGTGGTCCAGATGAGAGCGTAAACTTTGCGGCCTGCCCGTTTTTCCTCTGCCAGTTCCGGCACTGCCTGCCCCAGGTCATCCAGCACCGGAAACTTGACATAGATCGAGGGGGACCCGTGATCGTGATACTCCACTTCTGCTTCTGCCAGTGCCGTACGGCATGAAGAGCACCAGTAGACCGGTTTTTTGCTTCTGATCACCCCGTCAGAAAGTAAGAACCTGTTGAATTCCCTGGCAATGGCTGCCTCATAACCATAATTGATTGTCAGGTATGGATTGTCCCAGTCCCCCAAGACACCGAGCCGCTTGAATTCATCCTTCTGGATTTTTATCCATTTTTCAGCATATTTCCGGCAGGCGGCGCGGACGGAAAGGATAGGGATCTCTTTTTTCTTGGGTCCCAGTTCCTTATCAACATTGTGTTCTATGGGCAGGCCGTGGCAATCCCAGCCGGGCACATATGGACAGTGATAACCGGCCATCCGTTTTGACTTGAGAATAATATCCTTGAGCACCTTGTTAAACGCGGTGCCGAGATGGATGTGGCCGTTTGCATAGGGGGGCCCGTCGTGCAGGATATAAAGCGGTCTGTTTTTTGTCTCAGCCTGTATCTGTCCATAAAGGTCCTCTTTTTCCCATTGCGCCAGGAACTCGGGTTCCTTCTGGGATAGATTGGCCTTCATTTTAAAATTTGTCTGGGGCAGATTGAGAGTTGCCCGGTAGTCCATTTCTGTTGCTCCTTTTATCTTCAGTTTCCCACCCTTTCTCCAAAGCGGAAAGATTCCCGGTTAAACCGGGTTCCGCTTCATTCCTGCAGATAGCGTAAACCCACTAATTGTGCCGGCTTCTAAAAGTCCAGTCCGTGGTTTGGCAGCGCGCTACTGATTCCTTTGTTTTATCCGGCCCTGTTAAGGACTGCGAAACTCTTTGCGGCCTGGCCATATTTGTCGGCC
>Ga0209536_100013594_pt1 | contig 11726 bp, 11 predicted proteins | sample DeeMarSeWOR28_12_FD_187461 | JGI IMG/M metagenome (GOLD analysis project Ga0209536, IMG submission 187461) | Marine sediment microbial communities from White Oak River estuary, North Carolina - WOR-2-8_12 (SPAdes) (version 2) | ecosystem: Environmental > Aquatic > Marine > Intertidal zone >... | reverse complement strand
AAGTACGGGTCGATCTCCCGGGTCTCCCTGTAGATGCGTTCATCAAAGACGAGGTAGGCGACCTTTCCAGGCTGGGCGAGTATCGCTTGCGCGAGATCGAGAGGACCCGCGTTCTCATTCACGAATCGCCGCCCGACCTGGTTCACGATGATCGCGCCCGCGGGCACCAGAGTGTCGGGAACGATCAAGCCCCCCGGTGCCGTGGCGAAAGGTGTCACCTGGCATGCATCGAGATGGTCGCAGGCTGCGCCGAAGGCCATCCCCCAGCGCAGGCCGTCCCCCAGTGCACCGGGTATGCCCGCGTAAGGTATGGCAGAGAAACTCTCCTGATGTTGTGCGACGAGGTCGTCACTGGCGGCAAACCCACCACAAGCGAGAAGCACTCGACCAGCAGAGATGTTGATGGGGCCGCGCTTCTCACGTGCGGCGACTCCCACTACGGCTCTGTCCTGATCGACCCAGAGGTCCTCCACCACGCTCGCAGTGCGCACCCAGTCCCCAATCAAGGCCATCTCTCCGAAGTAACTGCGGGGTCCCAGGGTCTGGAGCCGCCATTCCGCCGGGCCTCCGCGGCCCTTGATGACGTCGGCCTCACCGCTGACAATCACGAAGAGCCGCCCGTCCCGCTCCCCTTGAGCGATAATCACGTCCCCGGCCTGAAAGGACTCCTCCCTGGCGAGCACGGCGATCCTCTTGAGGTCCCGCTTCTTGAGATGGGAGAAGATGGAGACCTCGCCCAGAAAATCTGCCGCATTCATGGATTTTTCCCTATCCAATCTTTCATTCCTCCCGGGATATTCGACGGGATCTTTTCTCATAGTGGCTGGCCACATGGATGCCCACCAGCCAGGCGACCTGCACGGCGATGTAGAGCTGACCGACAACCGCCTCCACCATGGAGAGGGAGGCGGCAAAGCCCGTATTGGGGGTGATATCCCCGTATCCCAGGGTGGTAATGGTCACGAAGCTGAAGTAAATAAAGGGGTTCTTCAGGTGTCCGACGCCAGTGTCGGGAAAATGAAATGATCCGGGATGAATCGTCTCCAGGATTGAATAGAAATAGGACCACATGGCCGCGATCAGGAGATACACCACGGAAGCGGCGATGAGCGTTGAGGGATGAATTTCTCGCTGCCCGTAAATGAAACGCAGGATATTGTATGCGACAAAGGCAAAAAACAGTGCGCCAAAGAGTTTGCCGATAGCGAGGAGTATAAGGGACTGGATAAAATGGGCAGACAACTCTTCTGTAAAGAAGGGAAGGGCCAGGAGGACGGCGATCACAATGGTGCGCTTATTCTGACTGACGGCATAGATGGAAGAGAGGAGCACCAGGGACCAGAAAACGGTCAGGAGTATGCGCATGCCGGGAAAGGGATGCAGGGCCGGGCCCAGGATGAGGGCCAGGAGCAGGGCGAGGAGCAAGAACAGAAACCTCCGCAAATGGGGGCTCTCGTCTTCCCGGGAGGATTGTGTTTCAGAAATTACCATATTGAACTTTTTTGTACGTGAGTCTCTCTCCCACAGAGCGGTAGAGAGATTCACTCCGTGACAATGGTCCGGCCTCTTTCTCCGGGTGCAATGCCCAGGGAGATAAATTCCACATTCTCCTGCCCCAGGTTTTCCATGCTATGGACCCCTTCCGGTGGAATGAGGACCGCGTCCCCTGCGGATATTTCAGCCACTTCATCATCCACCTGAATCCTGGCATGCCCCTTCACGATGATGAAGACTTCCTCCATGGTGTCGTGAAAGTGCTTCCTGAAGGTCTTTCCAGGGAGCAAGGTGGACCAGTTGATCATCTGCAGGCGACCTTCCTGCAGGTCATTTCTGGCAAGCATCACCTTTTTCATGACCGCGGGCGTTTCGGAATCTTCGTGCGATGCGGGCTGGGTGACAGTGTTTCTTGCCCGAATGATCTTCATGGATTCTTCTTCTGCAGACCCTCGAGAATATAATAGACCAGGATCTGCCTCTCCTGGGCCGTGCCGGGAAAGGGGGGCATGTAATCCCGGTCCCCGCCCATGGTGCGGATGATGGCGTCGATGTCCGCAGGTCCCATCCCTCTGGTGCGGATGCGGATGTCGTTCAAATAGCCGCCCACAGAGTGGCAGTCCAGGCAGAGCAAATTGAAGAGCTGATGCCCGGCAAGGTGGCTCTGGTGGTGTTCGATAAGTGCCATCCCGAAGAGTGTGGCGAGGGAGCCTGTCGTGCGGTCGATGCTTGCTCCCATAAGCTCATTGAACAAGAGGCCCCTCATGATATTCCCATGTTTCACCCCGGTACCTGTCAGGGTTGTGGTGAATGCGTTACCGTATGTCCCCTCAAGGCGATTAAGATAGTCAGGTTGTGAGAGAGTAGTGGTCCGCCGTATTATGCACGTTGACCTCGATGCCTTCTTTGTTTCCGTAGAGCAGGTTGACAACCCCGAGCTTAAGGGTAAACCGGTGGTGGTTGGTGGTAAACCGGACCGGCGGGGCGTCGTTGCCGCGGCATCCTATGAAGCCAGGGCCTTCGGGCTGCATTCCGGTATGCCGCTAACTACGGCCAGCCGGCTCTGTCCCGAAGCTATCTTTATCGAGGGTAGCTTTGCCAAGTATCGCCGGGCTTCGCGGGGCTTCATGGCGATTCTGGCTGACTTCTCGCCCTACCTTGAGCCGGTGGGTATCGACGAAGCCTATCTGGATGTCACCGGTTTCCAGTCACTTCACGGCTCAATGCACCGGATGGCACGGAAAATCAAACAGCGGGTTAAGGACGAACTGGGGCTTCAGGCATCGATAGGTATCGCCAGCGGCAAGGTGGTGGCTAAGGTTGCCTCCGATTTCTCCAAGCCGGATGGGCTCCTGGAGGTCGCGGCGGGCAAAGAGCGTTCCTTTTTAGCGCCGTTACCCGTCGCCCAGCTACCGGGAGTGGGCAAGAAGACAGAACGGGCGCTCAAGGGACTGGGCATTACCACCATCGGTAAGCTGGCGGATAAACCGCTGGCTACCCTGAAAAGTCGGTTTGGTATTTATGGCGAAATGCTGCATCGCTATGCCCGCGGTATCGACGAAAGGGAGATAGCCCCTCCCGCCGAGGCTAAATCCATGAGCCGGGAGACCACCTTTGCCGCGGATACTGCCGACCGGTCTTTCTTAACGGCGACGCTGCGTTACCTCAGTGAGCGGGTGGGTAGCGAGCTTCGTGAGCGGGGTAGGCAGGCCGGGCGGGTTACCTTAAAGCTGAGATATGCCGATTTCACCACGATTACCCGGTCCCGTACCTTAACCCGGAGCGCCGATACCGACCAGGCTATCTTCGGTACTGGCGTTGATTTATTGCTTAAGGCACTAGTCCAGGAAAAGCAGCCGGTCCGGCTCATCGGTATCGGCGTATCCCATCTGAGCGAAGGGAAACAGCTTGGTCTGCTGGACTCAACGGAGCAGAGACTGGAGCGGCTGAATAAGGCGATCGACCGTATCCGCAGTAAGTATGGTTTTACCGCCATTCAGACGGGGCGCACCATGCGGCTCAAGGACATCTTTCCGGCTGGTGACGACGGCTACACCCTACATACGCCCAGCCTGTCGCGGTAGGAAGCGATGAAGATGCTCCTTGAGGTAGAAATCGGAGTTCTGTTTACATTAAAATAGCAAGAGTAGTTTAAAGTCCGCTATTTAAGGAGCAAGAACTGGGAACGAGACCGAGGCTACGGAAGGAACGGAATAAGTAAGGGGGGTAATCTCATGCCGTCATATGCCTATTTCAATAAACAGTTTGTGCCGCTATCTGAAGCCAAATTGGGGATCATGACCCATAGCCTCCACTACGGCACGGCTCTTTTCGAGGGTATCCGGGGTAATTGGAGTAGCGAGTCAAAGCAGCTTTATCTCTTTCGTCTCAAAGAACACTATCAGCGACTGCTTGGCGGCTGCCGGCTGCTTAAGATTGACCTCCATTATGATATCGACGAACTCTGCCGCATAACGACGGAGCTGGCGGAGAGGTGTGGGTTTGAGGAGGATATTTACGTTCGCCCCCTGGCCTATAAAAGCAGCGAGGCACTGGGGGTCCGCCTCCACGGTCTGGAGGATGCTTTCCTGGTCTTTGCTTTCCCCTGGGGAGCGTACCTGGATGTGGATAAGGCCCGGTGTAACGTTTCTTCTTGGCGGCGTCCGGCAGAGACACCGGAGGCGAAGATTACCGGCCTTTATGTTTGTAATGCGATGGCGAAGACGGAGGCGATTGAAAACGGCTTCCACGAGGCGATTATGCTTAACGCCGATGGTTGCGTTGCCGAAGGTACCGGTGAAAACATCTTCCTGGTCATTGATGGCAAGCTGGTCACACCGGCGAACTATGAACGAATCCTGGTCGGTATCACCCGGGATACGGTAATCAGGCTGGCGCAAAACGAGCTTGGCTTAGAGATTGTGGAGCGGCGGGTGACCCGGAGCGAGCTCTATTTGGCCAGCGAGTGTTTCCTCTGTGGGACCGCGGCGAACATCACCCCGGTTGCCGAGATAGATAATCGTCAGATTGGTGATGGTGAAATCGGTGAGGTGACCGGGAAGTTGCAGAGTATCTACTCCGCGGTAATTCGGGGCCAGAACCCCAAGTATCGTGAGTGGTGCACGCCGGTGTACCGGAAGTAGGGGTTATCCTCTGGCTTCGCTTACCTTGAGCGATTTGAACAGGCAGAGCACCTGGCAGCTTTGTTCCAGAATGGTGGTGTAATTGTGGGCTTCTTCAAGTAGCTGCCCGGTGGCAAAGCTACCGTGACCGTGCACCATGACGATGCGACACTTCTTTAGTGCCTGGGCAATGATATCAGCCAGTCCGCCCGGGTTGGTCTCCATGTGCCAGCCCAGTACCGGCACTCGGTCGATCAGCAGCGAGCCTTCGCCGGGATTGGGCACGATCTCGGTTTCCACTAAAGAGAGAGCAATGGAGTGTGGCGGGTGAGCGTGGATAATGGCTTGGGCCGGGGTTTCCTGATAGATAGCGCGGTGCACCGGTAGTTCGATCGAGGCAAGTGGGGTACAGCGATCGTTCTTGCTGATCCCGGTCTCGATAAGGTCATTTTCTCCTAAGTCGCCCAGATTGCTGCCGCGGCGGGTAATCACGATGCGGTCCCCCAGTCGGATACTTAGGTTACCGCTGTTAGAGGAGACCAGTCCTCGATTGCAAAGATCACGACCGATACTCTGAAAATGCGCTAGGATCATCTGTTCTCTCTTGCTGCCCCTCAGTCTTAAGATGTCTGGCTTGGCTACTCCTTAGTCTTAGGTCGCTGTTAGTTTACTCTTCATGCGGCAGAAAAGCAAATTAGCTTCGTCTCCGTAACTAGATCAATCTGGATATCGATCCCTGACTGGTCGGGCACCACCTGGAGCATAGAACACCTCTCATCTTTAAGTCAAGTCGGTCACTATCTCCGAAGTCTCGGGGAAGATGTCTTGGTATCTTGTTGGGCACTTCCCCGGATAGTGTTCGGTGCTGCCGGACCGGGATTCAATCAAACCTAGCTGGTGGGGGGAGTCTTTGCCTTATTGAGCTTACCCATCAGTCGTGATTTACGCCGGGCAGCATTATTGGGGTGGATCACCCCTTTTTCGGCGGCTTTGTCTAGAGAACTGACGGCGTCTTTAACCGCATCTTGGCCTGGTTCCAGCGCACCGGAGAAGATGAGTTTCTCCGCCTTGGTTATTTTCGTCTTGCAGAGACTTCGAACAGCCTTGTTTCTTAATTGTCTTTTCTTCGAGGCGCGTACCTCTTTTTGGGCTGACTTACTGTGTGGCAATCCTTACCTCCCTTGCTTCGATTAGTTGTCTTGATATTCTGCTGCTTAAGGTGACCTCATTCTCCCACTCGACTGACGCTGATTACCCCGCGCACGCCATCGATCTTGGCCAGGACCCGGCTCAACTGGGCCAGGTCCTTGGTCTCGATGGTATAGTATTCGGTAGCGGTATTGTCGTCGTGGTGAATAGAGTTTACCGAAGTAATGTTAATCTTCTCCTCAGCTAAGACCGAGGTGATATCGTGAATCAGTCCGATCCGGTCCCAGACCTCGATCCGGATATTGACCGGATATACCGTGTCCGAACCGCCCCACTCCACCGTGATCAGCCGCTCTTTTTCATCCTCGTGGATTATATTATAACAGTCCTGACGGTGAATTGACACTCCCCGGCTGCGGGTAATATAGCCGATAATCTTATCGCCGGGTACCGGACGACAGCACTGGGCCAGGTTGGTGAGGACGTCCCCGACCCCCAAGACCTTAATCTTCGACGTTGTCTCTTTAGCCAGGCTAGCCCCGGTTACTTCCTTGGTCTGTTCCTGTTGGTCGGAGAGCTGCTGGGCGATCTGATGGGTGGAAATACCTCCGTAGCCGATAGCGGCGAGGAAGTCGTCGACAGTGTCGTATTTGAAGAGCTTGGCCAGTTCCTCGCGGACGCTGAGCTTTATCCCCAGGCGTCGTAGCTCCTTGTCCAGGATTTCCCGTCCGTGTTCGATATTCTCGGTCCGTTCCTGCCTTCTGAACCACTGGCGTATCTTTTCCCGGGCGTGTGAGGTTTTGACGTAGCCGAGCTGTGGGTTCAACCAGTCACGGCTCGGTCCCCGTTCTCCTTTGGTCGCCATGATGTCGACGACATCACCGTTCTGGAGTTCATAGTTCAGCGAGACCAGCTTACCGTTTACCTTAGCCCCGATGCAGCGATGTCCCAGTTCCGTGTGAACCCGATAGGCAAAATCGAGGGGGGTCGCTCCCTTGGGCAGGTTCTTGATCTCGCCCTTTGGTGTGTAAACAAAGACCTGGTCGATGAAGATGTCGGTCTTCACCGATTCCAGGAATTCTTCAGCTCCGCTTAGTTCTCGATGCCATTCGATTAGCTGGCGTAGCCAGCCGATCCTCTCCTCAAAACGGATATCCCTTTTTTCACCCTCTTTGTAGCGCCAGTGGGCGGCGATTCCGTATTCATCAAGGTGGTGCATCTCATAGGTGCGGATCTGTATTTCCAGGGGGGCGCCGCTATACATGACCACGGTATGTAACGACTGATAGCCGTTGGGTTTAGGGTTAGCGATGTAGTCGTCAAAACCGCCCGGTAGCGGGTGCCACAGGCTATGGATGGCGCCGACGGCGCTATAACAATCCGGTACGCTGCTGGTCAGTATCCGCAGCGCCAGCAGGTCCTGGATATCGTCGAAATCTTTGCCCGAGGCGGCGTATCTTTCCATTTTCTGGTAGATGCTGTAGATGTGCTTGGGCCGTCCCGAGATATCGGCTTTCAGCCCCACTTTTTGGAATTCGTCCTGCAGGGTCTGAATTGCCTGGGCAATCATCTTTTCCCGGCGGGTCCGGCGCGAGGCGACGAGCTTAGCTACTCGATGGTACTGCTCGGGTTCTAGATAGCGGAAGGCAAAGTCTTCTAGTTGCCATTTCAGCTCCCAGACTCCCAGACGGTGCGATAGGGGTGCGTATATCTCTAAGGTCTCTTTAGCGATGGTGCGCTGCTTTTCTGGCGGGAGTGCATCCAGAGTACGCATGTTGTGTAGTCGGTCGGCCAGCTTGATGAAGATGACCCGCAGGTCCTCCGCCATCGCCACCAGCATCTTGCGCAGGTTTTCTACCTGGGTCTCGTGATCGGCGGCCGGTACTCCAGGTAGGGATAGCTTACCCAGCTTGGTGGTACCCTCAACCAGCTTGGCCACCTCGGCACCAAACTTAGCCTCGAGTTCCGCGGTAGGTATCCCGCAGTCCTCGGAAACATCGTGAAGGAGAGCGGCGGCGATGGCATTGGCGTCGAGTTGGAGGTCGGCCAGGATCATAGCTGTTTCCAGCGGATGCTCAAGGTAGGGGGCCCCGGATTTACGTAGTTGTCCTTCGTGTGCTTTTTGGGCAAACTTGTAGGCCTGCTCGATTATCTTTACCTTGTCCGAGGGCAGGTATTCTCGAACTCTAGTGATTAGTTGATCGAAATGAGTCACCGGTCCTATCCGTAGCTATATTTTATGCCCTAAGTATAGCTTAACCGTGGCACTGGTGCCAAATCCGGTCTCTAGCTAGATGGCGTGGGGGGATGGCATAAACTCCGGTGGTGGCTTCCTATCGCGTGTTACCACGGGCCAGGGAGGCGAAGATACCCGCGGCACAGAGGGCGGTAAAGATGATAAAGGCGGTCTTGATACTGGATAAGAAGGGTTGATAATAGGCCGGGGTGATTTCTACCTGGCCGATGAACAGAGCAAACAGTAGCATCGTGATTGCCATACTGAAGGTCATCCCGATCTGCCGCATGGTGGCCAGTGTTGCCGAAGCTACTCCATAGTATTTCTCGGCCACCGAGCTCATGATGGCATTGGTGTTTGGTGAGGCGAAGAGGGCGAAGCCGGAACCGAGGATGATCAGACTGGTTAGGATAAAGACTAAAGGAGTGTTTTCATTAAGCGAGGTAAAGAGCGCCAGGCCAGCCGTAGTCAGTCCCATCCCGATGGAGGCGATTATTCGGGGCTGGATCCGGTCGGAAAGCCTCCCGGCGAGTGGAGACAGACCGGCCTGCACCGCGGGCATCGCAACCAGGATCAGGCCGGCATTCTGGGGACTGAAACCTTTGATGTATTGCAGGTACAGGCTGAGCAGAAAGGCCACCGCGAAGGCGGCACTATAGTTAAGCAGAGTGGCTAAATTAGAGAAGGCGAAGACGCGGTTTCGCCGGAAGAGGTTGATATCCATAATGGGGTTGGCTATCTTAGTGGAGCGTCTAATAAAGGCGATGATCCCGGCACTACCGGCGGTAATCAGTCCGATTCCTAAGGGTTGTGGTAGTTGCGAGAGGCCGTACACGATCCCGAGCAGAGCCAGTCCGTAGATTACGGAGCCGGTAATGTCGAATTTCTCCCCGCTTGCCTCAGCCCATTCCCCCCTGATTTTGGTTATGGTAAGGATAATTGCGGTGACACCGAGGGGTACCGTGACCAGGAAGATGCTCCTCCAGCCGAAGTTCTGGGTTAGCAGGCCGCCCAGCACCGGACCCAGGGACAGGCCGGAGTAGGTGGTGGCGGTGGCGATACCCAGTGCTCTGCCTCGTTCTCCTTCGGGAAAGACCGAGGTGATGATGGCCACTCCGGTACTGAAGATCATGGCTCCGCCAATACCCTGTATCGCCCGAAAAGAGATGAGCAGGTTGGCCGAGGTGGCGAAGGCCAGGGCCAGTGACAGGGAGGTGTAAATCAGTATGCCGTAGGTGAGAATTCGTTTTCTTCCGTAGATATCGGCGAGGCGACCCGCCGGAAGTAGAAAGGTAACCGAGGATAGAATATAGGCGGTGGCGATCCATCCCAGCAGGATAGCGTCCATCTGGAGTTCGCTACCGATTGATGGGAGCGCAATGTTCACCGAGGAGCCCATAAAGGCGGCCAGAAAAAAGGTCAGGGTCACCACCGCCAGGGTAGTCCTTTTACCTGCCGAGTCCTTCATTAGTCTCCCGTTAATGCTTCTTTCTCATAGTAGCATAAGTCTGCCGTGATTATCTTCTTCGCCAGTCGCTGCTTATTGATCTTAGCTCTCGGCAGACTGCTTATGATGTGTGCGGCTAACTTTATCATGAGTGGGGAGGAGGGGTATCGAAGAACATGGTGGCGGTGAGTCTGAAGAAAGTGCGATAGCTGAGATGGCTGCTATGTTTGATGGGGCGAGGTGCATTCACCCTGGGGACCGAGCCGAGAGTGGTGGGTAGACATCATGAAGTAATGTCGTGCTCCGTGTTGACCTTGAGGCAGGTCGAACTGGCACGAATGGTTCTGGGCAAGTACCATCGACAGTGCGCGGTAGTGGGAGCGGGGTAAAACCTGGTCTACAATCTGGTGGCGGGGCAGATCTCTCCGGGGCTAAAGATGTTGCTGCTGGCGAGGTCATCGAGGCACTTCCTCAGTCCGGAGGTGTATCTGTCTACCTCAGAGCGGTCGAAGTGAACCACCTTGTTCGCTGTTTCCTGGCAGTAATTACATCGGTGGCACTCAGATAGGCAATTCTGTTTCTCAAAGAAGTCGATAAAACCTTCCAGGGCCTGATTATCGATGTAGACCTTGGGCGGCGAAGTGACGGTAGCATTTGGTGTGCCGGGCAGGTTGATCTCGGTATTCCGTAACTTCGAGGTGAGCGCACTTAGAATGTCGTAGAGATTGCCCTGGTAGCGAAGTGATGAGTACGCCTCGGTAGCGTTGATAATCCATTTTGTGGACATGGCCCTGCCGCCAATTTTGAAGAAATCAATGCCCAGTTCCTGGTAAATATGCAGGTCTTCCGGCCTTATCCAGCGAGATTTAATTAGTTGTGAGCTATCACTGATACTGCTCAGTGCACAGTGTAGTACGCAGTAGTCCACATAGTGACCACTGAGCGGGTTCTGGCTCTGGCTGGCATGCCCCAGGGTATTGTTGTGGTAGTACTCGTAGGGGCATTGATAAAGACAGAGGCTGTTGGTCAGGACACCAAGTTCACACTTGACGGCATTTCTGATGGCTCTGAGCAGGCTGAAGTCTCGATTGACGTTGGGATCGAGCATGATCGAGTCCACTCCCAGAGATTCAAAGAACTTGGCCCGGGCGACGCTATTGACATGGGCGATGGTCGACACCTCTACCTTAAGGTGAGGAAACTGATGTTTGATCAGCTCCATGAGGTAGGGGATAACCACGGTTACGCTGTCCACCCCGATGTTGGTTAGCCAGTCCAGGTGGTGGAGTAATTCATGGTGAGAGTCTTCCTGCCATTCCATATTATTGAGGCAGGGAGCATTAAGCAGGTAATTAAAGGTAAGTCCGGCGGCACGAGCTGACTTGATGTAATCTGTCGCCTGCTCGGGGCTCATTCGGGGAATATCAGGCCCGGAACCTCCGCTGCCGGTCAGTGAGGTCGGTAGGACACCATAGATTTGAATATTCGGCTTCTGCTCACTGAGCCGGGGTATCAATTCCCGGTCCCAGTTAGTCGGCACCATTAAACGCATATTTATTTCACTTCAAGGCTGATTCTAAGTGGTTATGGAGATTATAAGTAATAGTATACCACCCTTGTCAAGCCCTTAACACTCTTTATTTAGAGCCACAACACCAAGAGGTAAAAGTTGAACTGACTGCCTTGTGGCACAAAGTTTTGCCTTCATATCTTAAGCCACACACAAAGGAGTTAAATTGAAGTAAAAATTTCGTGGCGAAATAAGGTAATCTTGTAATATACTATACACATAAAGGACGTTTGTCAATAGGTTGGCAAAGTTTTTTTATGATTTTGGCTGGTTAAGGAGCTAAATGAACCTAAAAGAGATGCTGGAGATAAGTGCATCTGAGTTGCCGCGCAAAGAGGCTATTATTGATAACTTGCGGCGAGTTACCTACCAGGAGTTAGACCAGACGGCTAATCGAGTGGCTAATGCCCTGATCGGCCTGGGGCTAACGAAGGGTGACCACGTAGCCATTTTAATGTCCCACAGCCCTGATTGGGCGATTAGTTATTTTGGCGTGATTAAGGCGGGTGGGGTCGCGGTGCTCCTCAGCACGATGCTCAAGGCCCCGGAGATCACTAATTTTTTACGCGAGTCCGATACCAAGATCCTGATTACCGAAAAGAGTTACTCAAGAATGCTTAAATCCGTTTTGGCTGATTGCCCGCTGCTGGAGCAGGTCCTCGAAGTTGATGGGGATCGGTACCAATCACTGCTAGCCAGCAGTCCCGC
>Ga0209536_100013593_pt1 | contig 11726 bp, 10 predicted proteins | sample DeeMarSeWOR28_12_FD_187461 | JGI IMG/M metagenome (GOLD analysis project Ga0209536, IMG submission 187461) | Marine sediment microbial communities from White Oak River estuary, North Carolina - WOR-2-8_12 (SPAdes) (version 2) | ecosystem: Environmental > Aquatic > Marine > Intertidal zone >... | reverse complement strand
GGCCGTTCCAACTACCTGTGCCGGCACCGGCTGGAACTTGCTGCCACCGATGCGGGGCGCCTGCCTGCACAACAGCAGCATGATCTTGAATGTATCCGGGCCTGGTCGGTGCGGACCACCAGCGGGGATATCGCCGGACTGGGCGAGGTACATGAGCACTCGCCGCTGTGGCCCCGCGTCACCTCGACGCAGGACAACTGTCTTGGCCAGGAGTGCGACTATTTTCGTGACTGCTTCGTTGTGAAGGCCCGGCGCGCGGCAATGGATGCCGATGTGGTGGTGATCAATCACCACCTGCTGTTCGCCGACATGGCGTTGAAGGAAGAGGGTTTCGGTGAGTTGCTGCCAGGCGTGGATATGGTGATCATCGACGAGGCCCACCAGCTGCCGGAGATCGCCTCGCTGTTTTTCGGTACCAGCGTCAGCAGTCACCAGCTGCTGGATCTGGTGCGTGATGTTCAGGTCGAGCACTCGTGCGAGGCAGGCGACATGTCGCAGTTGCCGGATGCGGCGCTGCGCCTCGACGCCGTCGTGCGAAGGCTCCGCCTGGCGCTCGGTGAGCGGGAGCGGCGCGCGGCCTGGGAGAGCGTGGAACGCGACAGGCCTGTCGCCGCTGCACTGGCCGATCTTGCCGAGCTGCTCGGGCAACTGGTGGACTGGCTGGAGGTGGCGGCCGGGCGTGGCAAGGGCCTGGAGAGTTGCTGGCAGCGTGGCCGCCTGCTGCAGGAGCGCTTGACGGCCTTCCGGGAGGATGCGACGTCCGGCTCCATCCAGTGGTTTGAAACCCAGCGCCGCGCGTTCCGGCTCAACCAGACACCGCTGGACGTGGCACCCGCGTTTTCCCGCTGCCTCGAGTTGCTGCCGGATACCTGGGTGTTTACTTCGGCAACCCTTGCGGTCGGTTCGGGCTTCGGGCATTACGCCGCGCGCCTGGGCCTGGAGGAGGCTGAGACACTGAAGCTGGACAGTCCGTTCGATTACCGCCACAACGCCCTGCTGTATCTGCCGCAGGACATGCCGGATCCCAACGAGGGTGGTTATACCCGCAGGGTGGTGGACTGCGCGCGCGAGGTGATCGCTGCCAGCGCCGGTCGTGCCTTCCTGCTGTTTACCAGCCATGCCGCCCTGCAGGAGGCGGCCGGGCTGCTGGGGGAGGGGCTGGACTTTCCGCTGCTGGTGCAGGGGACACGTCCGAGGAATGAACTGCTGGAGGAATTCCGCCGGCTTGGCAACGCGGTACTGCTTGGCACCAGCAGTTTCTGGGAAGGGGTCGATGTCCGTGGCGATGCGCTGTCCTGCGTGATCATCGACCGGCTGCCGTTCGCCTCACCGGGTGATCCGGTGCTGCAGGCGCGCATCGACGCCCTGCGGCAGCAGGGCAGGAATCCGTTCATGGAACACCAGTTGCCGCAGGCCGTGATTGCCCTCAAGCAGGGTGTCGGACGCCTGATTCGGGATGTCGACGACCGGGGTGTACTGGTGATCTGCGATCCGCGGCTGCAGCGGCGTTCCTATGGTCGCATCTTCCTCTCCAGCCTGCCCGATATGCCGGTGACCCGCGAGCCGGGTGCCGTGCAAGAGTTCTTCACCACTGAGGAGCCGGTGCGGGCCGAGCCGGCAGGCGCAGGAGGGTAATCGTGAGCAGGACATGCATACTGGCGATCGAGACGGCGACCGCGGCCTGTTCCGCGGCCCTGTATATCGACGGCGAGGTCGAGGAGCGCCATGCGCTGGCACCGCGCCAGCACGCGGCGCTGATACTGCCCATGGCCGAATCGCTGCTGGCCTCGGCGGAACTGGCCGTGACCGGGCTGGACGCGCTGGCCTTCGGCCAGGGGCCGGGGGCCTTCACCGGCGTTCGCATCGCCGCCAGCGTGGCGCAGGGTATTGCCTACGCGGCAAACCTGCCGGTGGTGCCGGTCTCGACGCTGGCCGCGCTTGCAGGCGGCGCCATGCGCGAGACCGGTGAGCCCCATGTCATGGCAGCGCTTGATGCACGTATGAACGAGGTTTACTGGGGTGTCTATCGCAGGGATGCGGCAGGCCTGCCGGTGCTGCAGGGGACGGAGTCGGTCGCGGATCCCGCGGGCGTTCCGGTGCCGGAGGGTGATCGCTGGATTGCCGCGGGCAGTGGCTGGGATGCGTATGCCGCGACCCTCATGCCCCGCGCCGGCGAGCGGGTGGTGCGGGCGCTGCCCGACCTGGAGCCGCAGGCGTACGATGTGGCGCTGCTCGGTGCTGACCTGTTTTCCCGGGGGCAAATCGCCGGGGCCGCGGATGCATTGCCGGTCTACCTGCGTGACCAGGTAGTGCGCGCGCCCGGGTCGTGACAGAGGCATCGGTTGCAAGGGATAGACAATATTTTCACCGCAGAGACGCAGAGGACGCAGAGAAAAAATTCACCGCAAAGGCGCAAAGTGCGCAAAGAAAAATGATTGCTAAAGCATCAATCCCAATCACTTGAGCAACAAGCCATGCAGAATTGAAATGTCGTCTTTTCAAGCTTGCGACTGCGCAACCCGACATGTCGGCTTATGTCTTGTCGGGTTACGGCGCTAATACACCTAACCCGACTTGCGGTCACTGCAAGTCAGACGTTTTTTACATGAAGTATTTCTTTGCGTCCCTTGCGTCCCTTGCGTCTTTGCGGTGATTTATTATTTTAATGTTTTCTCTGCGTCCTCTGCGTCTCTGCGGTGAAATAAAGGTGTTTGCACGCGCGCCTGGCGTCTCTGCAGTGAATAACAGCAGCTGGGCGATTCTGGCCGGTATACGGGGCGCTGCCCGGGCTTCAGTCCTGCCACCAGAGGGAGATGGCGGGGATGTAGGTCACCAGGGCCAGCCAGATCAGCATCAGGAACAGGAAGGGAATGGCAGCACGAAACAGTGACAGAATCGGCCGGCCGAAGCGCTGGCTGGCGATGAACAGGTTGATGCCGACCGGCGGGGTGCTGTAACCGATTTCCAGGTTGGCAAGGAAGATGATGCCGAGGTGCACGGGATCAACGCCATAGCGGGCCGCGATCGGCAGTATCAGCGGCACAACAACGACGATCGCCGAGAAGATGTCCATCATGCAGCCCACGACCAGCAGGAAGATATTCAGCAGGATCAGGAACTGCAGCTTGGAATCGACATGCTGCTCCATCCAGTCGAGGATCTTCATGGGGACCTGGGCGTCGATCAGCAGGTTGGTCAGCCCCATGGCCACGCTGAGTATGATGAGGATGCTGCCGATCAGCACCGCGGCGTCCCGCAGCAGCGGGAACAGGTTTTTGCCGAGGTGGATCTCGCGGTGGATGACGCCCTCCAGCACCAGCACGTAGACTGCCGTGCAGGCGGACGCCTCGGTGATGGTGAGAAAGCCGCCGAAGATGCCGACAATGATGCCGACCGGCAGCATGATGTCCCAGAAGCCCTCGCGCAGGGCCCTGGCAAGGTTGGTCCAGGAAAAACTGTGCCGCGGTACCGAAGTCTTGCTGCCGACGTAGAAACTGTAAACGGCCAGAATCACCATGAGCAGGATGCCGGGCAGGATGCCGGCGAGAAACATCTGGTCGATACTGACGCTGGCCACGATGCCGTAGAGCAGGATCGCCAGGCTGGGTGCGAACAGCAGCCCAAGGGAGCCTGATGTCGTCAGCAGGCCGAGGTTGAAGCGCTCGTTGTAGCCGGCATGCATGAGCATGGGGAACATCAGGCCGCCGAGCGCGAGGATGGTGACGCCGGACGCGCCCGAGAAGGCCGTGAAGAAGGCGCAGGAACCGATGGCGACGGCGGCCATGCCGCCGGGCATCCAGCCGACGCAGGCATTGAACAGCTGGATCATGCGTTCCGGTGCGCCGCCGGCCGCGAGCACCACGCCCGCGAACGTGAACAGCGGGATGGAGGCAAGATAGGGCGAGGCGGCCAGGCGGTTGAGTTCGACGATCAGCAGCGCCGGGTCAAGTCCGGCATTCCAGGTCGCCAGCAGGCTGCCGGCGGCAAGCGCGACGAACAGCGGCAGCCCGAGCAGCGCAAGCAGGACCAGGCCTATGACCAGCAGCGTTGTCATCGACTCTCTTCGGCTGCTGACGGCCTGAACAGGCCGGCAAGCAGGAAGTTGAAGGCGAGCAGGCAGAAGCCGAACGGCGTTATCAGTGCCAGGATCGAGGACCAGCGCTCGTGCTCGGCCACATATTGCCAGTCGTCATACCAGAACCGCCAGGCGGCCCAGGCAAACACGGCGCAGAGTAACGAGGAGAACAGGTACAGGGGAGGGCGCAGGGCGTTCCTGAACCTGTCGGAGAGGCAGGCGGCCACCACGTCAAGGCGGATATGGCGGTGACTTTCGACGGCCAGTGCAGCGCCGAAGAACGTCACATACAGCACGAGGTAGCGCGACAGGATATCCGCGCCGGGGATGCTGCTGTTGAAAAAGTTTCTGGCGAGTACCTGCCCGAAAACCAGCCCCAGCAGCAACAGGAATGCTGTCCCGGCAATGGCGGTTTCCATGCGGGTCAGTGCATGGCGCAGTCTGTTTATCGCATGCGGCTCAGTCAGGATCACCGGTTGCCGGCACTTTGTTGTTGCTGGCGCGGTATTCCGCGAGCCACTGTTTGATGGCGGACAGGTTGGATTCCGGTATGTAGCCGCTGCGCATCAGGCTGTCCCCGGCCTGGGCACTGATGCGGTTGAGCTCATCCATGTCCAGGTCTTCCGGGTTGAGGGTGAATTTCAGTCCCTTCGACTTGAGGATCTCCAGGCTTTCCTCGTTGTCGCGGCGCGTGGTGGTGATGAGCTTCCTGCCCGTCTCCTCGCCGGTGCTTTTCAGCAGTTTCTGCAGGTCCTGCGGCAGGTTCTGGAAGAAGCGGCGCGAGACGATCAGCGAGCCGATGCCGTTTGCCATGGGCACATTGGTGACGTAATTCGTCTTGGAGAACCACTGCAGGGCAAGTGCACCGAGGGGCGGACAGTACACCGTATCGATCAGGCCGGTCGAGAGACTCGTGTAGACGTCGATGATAGACAACGGCACAGGCCGTATGCCGCTCGCGTCAAAGAATGCCTGGCCCAGCGGGTCGCCCTGCCACTGCCAGATGCGCTGCTTGCGCAGGTCGTCGACGGTATACAGCGGGTTCTTTGAAAAGAACCGGACCAGTCCAACTTCCATCCAGCCCAGCAGTTCGTAGCCGTTGTCACGGTATCCCTGCTCGATCTCCGGCATGAACCGTTCACGAACGTAGTCGACCTCGTCAAGGGAATTGAACAGGAAGGGTAGCTCCAGTGCGCGTGCCGGCGAGTAGAAATGCCCGATACCGTAACCCGTGAACGCGCCGCCATGCAGCTGTCCGAAGCGCATCTTGCGCAGCACGTCAGGCTCGTCGCCCTGCACTCCGCCGGCGTAGATCTTGAATTTCAGGCGGCCGTTGCTGCGGCTCTCCACCTCCGTGGCCCATGCCTCCAGCAGGTCCATCCAGGCGGTGCCCGCCGGTGCCAGGGTGGCGAACTTGAGTTGCCAGGTGCGCTTGGCCCAGGAGGCCGGGCTGGCTGACAGCAGCGCGAGGCAGACAAACAGGGTAAACAGGCGTCGCAGCGGCATGCGGGGCATTCCCATCAGAACCAGTCGTCCTCGTGCTCAAGGAGCGCGGCCGCGCGCACCCGGGCGACTTCATTGGCCAGCGCCATTTCCGGGTAAAGGTCGGCTGGCGCCCCGGTCACCCGCGTCAGGCGGCTGCGGAAGGCATCCCGGTCCAGGCGCTGCCGCGCCAGGTATTCCGCATACAGCACGTCGACGAGCAGCAGCCTGTCATCGTTGATCTCCGCAGCCCGCCTGAAATGCTCCTCGGAACGCGCGAAGTCGCCGCCGAACATGGGCGATCGACCGCCGTAGTAAACGCCGAAGAAGATGTGTGCGCCGCCGTGGTAGAAGCTTTCATCCAGTTCCAGTACGCGCCGCATCATGGTGGCGGCGCTGGCCAGCTCGGCAATGCCTGCCGGGCTGTCGCGGTTCTGGTTGATCCAGTTACTCAGACAGGAAGCGGTCCAGAACAGGGCGGGGACGGCGCGCACGCCGGCCTTGCCGACGGCTGCCTCGAAATCGGCCGTGGTCGACTGCTCAGGGTCCAGATCGACGCCGCTCTGGGCGAGGGCGATGCGGGCGTGGTCGTAGCAGCGCCGGTAGAGCTGCGCGGCGCGCTCCGGGTCTTCCAGTTCGATGAAGCCGAAGGCATAGCCATAGAAGCCCTCCGCGGCATACAGGCGCAGCTCGGTGTTCCCGGGGTCCTCGACCAGCATGCCTTCGATCAGCTTGAGGTTGGCCGGCATGGCCTGCCTGGCGAGCTCCAGGTCGGTTTCCCGGTTCATGGTCTCCACGCTGCTGTCCATGATGCTCTGGCTGCCGCGTACGACCATGGTGCCCATGGAGCAGCCGGAAAGCAGCAGCAGGGCCAGCAACAGGGCCGGGTAGTGTCTGAATGGTGTCATGGGTTGGTCCTCTGCCATGCGGGGTGCTTCCATGTTTGTTCTTGTCTCAGCTTAGCAGTATTTCAAGGATTCTCTCATAAATTCCGGAGAGTTGCTCTACACTGCCGGCCGGAACACACTCGTTGACCTTGTGTATGGTGGCGTTGACCGGCCCCAGTTCCAGGACCTGCGCGCCGGTCGGGGCGATAAATCGCCCGTCCGAGGTGCCGCCGGCGGTCGAGAGACGGGTCGGTTTGCCGGTGATATCCCGGATCGCCGCACTGGCTGCGTCCAGCAGTTCGCCGGCCGGGGTGAGAAACGGCTCGCCCGACAGCTTCCATTGCAGATCGTAGTCAAGCCGGTGCCGGTCCAGTATCGACTCCACGCGCGAGCGCAACGATGCCGCGGTGGACTCGGTCGAGAAGCGCAGGTTGAACATGAGATCCAGTTCTCCCGGGATGACATTCTCGGCGCCGGTGCCACCGCTGATGTTGGAGATCTGGAAGGTGGTCGGCGGAAAGAACTCGTTGCCCTGGTCCCAGTGCTCCCCGACCAGCTCCGCGAGTGCCGGCGCAGCCCGGTGAATCGGGTTCTCGGCGAGCTGGGGATAGGCCACGTGTCCCTGCTGACCGCGAATGCGCAGCCGTCCGTTCAGCGAGCCGCGCCGTCCGTTCTTGGCGATGTCGCCGAGTTCCTGCTCGCTGGATGGCTCGCCCACCAGGCAGTAATCAATGTGCTCGCTGCGCGCCTGCAGGTGCTCGACAACCCGGACGGTACCGTCGACGGCCGGTCCTTCCTCGTCACTGGTGATCAGGAAACCCACTGAACCCCGGTGGCCCGGGTTGGCCGCGATAAAGCGCTCACAGGCCGTCACCATGGCCGCGAGGCTGCTTTTCATGTCGGCCGCACCCCGGCCGTAGAGCACACCGTCGCGTATGACCGGTTCGAACGGGTCGGACTCCCACTGCTCCGGCGGTCCGGGCGGGACGACGTCGGTGTGGCCGGCAAATACCAGCAGTGGTGTATCAACGCCGCGCCTTGCCCACAGGTTGTCGACCTCGCCGAAGCGCAGGTGCTCGACCTGGAAACCCAACGGCTGCAACCGGTCGGCCAGCAGTTGCTGGCAGCCCCGGTCATCCGGTGTCACCGAGGGTCTGCGGATCAGCTCGCAGGCGAGTTGGAGTGTCGGGTTCACGTTAGTCCTGCAGCAGCGAGCTGTAGGTTTGCTCGCTGAAACCGACCTGGCGGCTGCCGCCTGTATCGAGTACCGGCCGGCGGATGATCGCCGGCTGCGTCAGCATGAGGTGCAGCGCACTGTCCCTGTCGATCGCGTTGCGCTCGGCCTCCGGCAGCTTGCGCCAGGTGGTGCCGCGCCGGTTGAGCAAATGCTCCCAGCCCAGCTCTTCGATCCACGCTGCCAGCAGGTCCTCGCTGAGGCCATCGGCCCGGAAATCGTGAAACCGGTAGTCGATGCCATGCGCCTCGAGCCAGCGGCGCGCCTTGCGCACGGTGTCGCAGTTCTTGATGCCGTACATCACTATCATAATCTGGTGGGTAACCTTTTTTAATCACCGCAGAGACGCAGAGGACGCGGAGAACATCATTTTCAGTATGAAACAAACAGTACAGACTGCTGTGTAGCATCCGAGCTTTTGCTCCCGTCCCGTAGACATTGAGTTATTGTTTTCTCTGCGCCCTCTGCGTCTCTGCGGTGATTTCGTCAACCTCAAATATCCCGCAGCAGTTCGTTGATGCCCACCTTTGAGCGGGTGCGTTCATCGACGCGCTTGACGATGACGGCGCAGTACAGGCTGTACTTGCCGTCTTTCGACGGCAGGTTGCCGGAGACCACGACAGAACCGGCAGGGATGCGGCCGTAGAGTATCTCGTCGTTCTCGCGGTCGTAAATGCGGGTGCTCTGGCCGATGTAGACGCCCATCGAAATGACCGAGCCTTCCTCGACGATGACGCCCTCGACGACCTCGGAGCGTGCGCCGATGAAACAGTTGTCCTCGATGATGGTCGGGGCGGCCTGTACCGGTTCGAGCACGCCGCCGATGCCGACACCGCCAGAGAGGTGCACGTTCTTGCCGATCTGTGCACAGGAACCGACAGTTGCCCAGGTGTCGACCATGGTGCCGCTGTCGACATATGCGCCGATGTTCACATAGGAGGGCATCAGCACGGCACCGGGCGCGATGTAGGCGCCCTTGCGGGCGGTGGCCGGCGGTACGACGCGCACGCCGCCCTCGCGAAACTCGCGCGAGTTGGTATCGGCATACTTCGAGGGCACCTTGTCGTAGTAGTTGGTGAAGCCGCCCTTGATGAAGGCGTTGTCCTCGATGCGGAAGGACAGCAGCACGGCCTTCTTCAGCCAGTCGTTGACGACCCAGTCGCCATCCTTCTTCTCGGCGACCCGCGCGATCCCGCGGTCCAGCATGTCGATGGCCTCCAGGGTGGCCTCCTTGACATGGGTTTCCACGCTGCGCGGGGTGATGTCCGCCCTGCGTTCAAAGGCTTCCTCGATCGTGGCCTGAATGTCGCTCATGCTGCCAGTTCTCCTTGTTCGTGAATTCGGAATGACGGCCGGTCGGCAATAATAACCGTCCCTAGGGTCAATGGCACTGACTTAAGCCCTAATCCTGGTAAATAGCCACGGAATCACACGGAAGATATCGACATTGTTAATGAATATTCCATGTTTTTCCGGGTGCTTCCGTGGCGAATTTGAGGTCAATGGGGACGACATCATTTAAGTAAGTGCCATTCTCCCTGGGGTGCATTGCATGCCCGGTTCAGAGTCCGGCCAGGTAGGTTCGGATACGCTGCGCGGCCTCGATGCAGTCGTCCAGGGGTGCGACCAGTGCCATGCGGACATGGTTCGCACCCGGGTTGATGCCGTCATGGGTGCGGGACAGGAAACTGCCCGGCAGCACGGTGACATTCTGCTGTTCGAGCAGGCCGCGGGCAAAACGGCTGTCATCCACCGGGGTGACCGGCCAGAGGTAGAAGCCGGCCGCGGGTATCTGCATGTCTAGCAGCGGACCGAGTATCCCGGCGACGGCGCTGAACTTCTCGCGGTAGAGGGCGCGGTTGGCGACCACATGCGCTTCGTCCAGCCAGGCACGGATGCTGGCTGCCTGGGTGGCCGGCGGCATGGCGCAGCCATGGTAGGTGCGATAACGCAGGAATCCGGCGATCAGTTCGCGGTCGCCGGCAACGAAGCCGGAGCGCAGGCCGGGCGCATTGGAGCGCTTCGACAGGCTGTGAAAGACCAGGCAGCGCCGGAAGTCGTCCCGGCCCATGGCCGCGGCGGCCTGCAACAGTCCCGGTGGCGGGGCGGCTTCATCGGTGTACAGTTCCGAGTAGCACTCGTCCGACGCGATGACGAAGTCGTGCCGGTCGGCGAGTTCGATCAGTGCCTGCAGTTCAGGCAAACCCATGACCGCACCGGTCGGGTTGCCGGGTGAACAGATATAGACCAGCTGCACCCGCTGCCAGGTGCGCTCGCTTATGTGGCTGAAGTCCGGCAGGTAGCCGGTATCTGCCGTGGTGTTCAGGAACAGCGGTTCGGCACCGGCGAGCAGGGCGGCGCCCTCGTAGATCTGGTAGAACGGGTTGGGCATCAGCACTACCGGGTCGCGGTTGCGGTCGACCACGGCCTGGGCAATGGCGAACAGTGCCTCGCGGGTGCCGTTCACGGGCAGTACCTGCTGTTCCGGGTCAATGCTACCGGGGGGCAGGGCAAAGCGGCGGCCCAGCCAGTCGGCGATCGCCTCGCGCAGGGCCGGCTGACCGCGGGTCAGCGGGTATTGCGACAGCCCGTGCAGGTGGCTGATGACCGTCTCGGCGATGAAGGCCGGTGTCGGATGCCTGGGTTCGCCGATCGACAACATGATCGGCGCGCGGTCCGCCGGCGGCACCACGCCGTCATTCAGCCGGGCGAGTCGCTCGAAGGGATAGGGCTGCAATCGGGACAGATCGGGGTTCATGCCGGCGGCGGGTTCCGTGTTATGGTTGGCGGCCGGGAAGGCCGGGGGAATTGCTCTCTGGCTCGATAACTTCGCTCGCGATTATACGGAAACCCATGAACCCGGCCAAACCATCCCACCCCCTGCTGCCGGTTGCCGGACTGCTGTTTTCGGCGACCCTCTGGGGGATCGTCTGGTATCCGCTGCGGCTGCTGGAGACGGGCGGGCTGGCCGGTGCCTGGAGTGCCCTGGTCAGTTACAGCGCGGCGCTGCTGGCCTGTGCCTGGGTGTTCGTGCGCGACTCCCGCGCCGTGGCCGAAAACACGCTTTACCTGCTCCTGATGGCGCTGGCCGCCGGCTGGTGCAATGTGTCTTTCATCATGGCCGTGCTCGACGGCACGGTCGTCAGGGTGCTGCTGCTGTTCTACCTGTCACCCTTCTGGGCCGTCCTGCTCGGCTGGCTCATGCTCGGTGAACGACTGGATACGCGCTCGATGTTCGTGTTCATCGTCGCCGTCTGTGGCGCCATGGTGATGCTGTGGGACAGCTCCATCGGCGCCCCCTGGCCGAGCGGCACCGCCGACTGGCTGGCGGTCTCCTCCGGCTTTGCCTTCGCGCTCAGCAACGTGTTCGTGCGCAAGCTGCACCATGTGACGGTGCTGCTGAAGTCCGTCAGCAGTTTTCTCGGCGTGGTGGTGGTCGCGGCCGCCTGGATCATGGTGCTGGATATCGGTATGCCGGCGGCGCAGCCCGGGGTGTTCGGCTATGCCGTGTTGCTCGGGCTGGCCGGCTTTCTGGTCATGGCGCTGGCAGTGCAGTACGGTGTCACCCATATGCCCCTGCATCGTTCCGCGGTCATCCTGCTGTTCGAGCTGGTCGTGGGCGCGGTCTCGGCGCTGCTGCTGACCGACGAGGTCGTGCTGCCGCGCGAGTGGCTGGGCGGTGGCATGATCGTGCTGGCGGCCTGGGTGGCTGCCTATATCCACGCGGGGGAAGAACTATGAGCATATTCCTGTCCCTGCACCACGTTAGCGTGCTGGTCAGTGACACCGGGCGCGCGCTGCGCTTTTACCGCGACCTGCTGGGCCTGAAGCCGGATCACACCCGACCGGCGCTCGATTTCCCGGGTGCATGGCTGGCCGTCGGCGAGCAGCAGATCCACCTGATCGAGATCCCGGAGCACATGCCAACCGGACCCGTGGTGGCGCATGGCGGCAGGGACCGGCATTTTGCCCTGCAGGTGACCGAGCTGGAACCGGTGCGTGCGCGTCTGGAAGCGCACGGCGTGGCCTTTACGCTCAGTCGCTCCGG
>Ga0209536_100013592_pt1 | contig 11728 bp, 11 predicted proteins | sample DeeMarSeWOR28_12_FD_187461 | JGI IMG/M metagenome (GOLD analysis project Ga0209536, IMG submission 187461) | Marine sediment microbial communities from White Oak River estuary, North Carolina - WOR-2-8_12 (SPAdes) (version 2) | ecosystem: Environmental > Aquatic > Marine > Intertidal zone >... | reverse complement strand
CCGTCAAAGTGCGATACCGCGCATCGATATAAGGGATCAGCTCATCAAGCATTGCCTCCCCAAATTTAGCCTCAGGCGGTTCGGCCCAATCGATCACTTTTGGCATTACCAAGATAAACGGTGCTATCTCCCCAGAAGCGATGAGGGCATCACTGACCTCATCCGCCCCAAGCCGATCCCATTGGTCATGGTTGAAACTCTGCCCATGAATGAGATAAAGAACCGCGTAAGAACGATCTGGCTGGCGATGATAACAGGGTGGTAGATATACCAAGAACTCAAAGGGGCTTGCCACCAACTCGCTGGAAATTTCTTCATCGAGGAGCGTGCCGCCCTCCTGCCAGCAGGCCAGTGGGGTGGGCGAAAGGGTGATTGTAGGTGTAGTGGTTGGTTCTGGAGAGGAAGTAACCAGGATGGGTGCATCCGTCGAAGTCGCCGCGCCTTCCGCCCCCGGCTCACAAGCAGATAAACTCAAGATCAGGCAAATAGCAAATAACAGGTATGAATACCTCAAGATAATCACCCGTGTATCTCAATGAAAGATTTCCCCTCAGCTATGAAATTGCCTAAGCGCTCCACTAACGTCCAAAGCGCTGTTCCTTCCAAACGTCAGCCTCGTTATGGTAACCGGCCTGCTCCCAAAATCCCGGGCGGTCTTCTTGAGTAAACTCAAGCCCGCGCAACCATTTCGCCCCCTTCCAAAGATAAGGGACAAACAGGTCTTTCTTCCCTTTGATGAAGCCCACCACGCCCCGCAGTGGAAACCCATGTTCGGGTGTCAGTGGCTCCCCATTGAAATGAGTTGCCATGAGAAAATTCTCTGATAACCCCACCTCAAGGGGTAAATTGGTGGTGTACCCATACTCAGCATGCTGGATGATGAACTTGGCAGATGGTTTCAGCTTGATGAAGCCCTCTTCCACCAAGGTCCCAAGAGAGACCCCCTCCCAATCCGTGTCGAATTTGCTCCAGCGAGTCACGCAATGGACATCCATGGTGATCTTGATTTTAGGTAACTTGTTGAATTCCGCCCAATTCCAGCGGGCTTCCTCTTCGACTTCCCCCCAGACGCGCAAGTCCCATGTGCTTGGTTCGAAAGACGGCACGGGGCCATAATGCAGCACCGGGAATTTTTGCGTCAGCGATTGGCCGGGAGGCAAGCGCCCCTCTTTGCTCATCTCTTCTTCTTGTTCTCGACGATCACGCATACTCTGAAACATGGATCATCTCCAATCAATGTTATAAGCTCGAATTATACAACTATAATGAAAAACTCTCACCCGGTTTCAGCAAATGTGGTTTCGCATCTGTCTTCAATTTCACCTTCTCGACCCAGGCGGCGGCATCTTGTTCGATGACTGGCCAGGTGTTATAGTGGCAGGGAACCACGTGTTTCGGTTTCAACAACTTGACCGCTCTGAGGGCATCCTCCGGCCCCATCGTGTAATTATCACCAATCGGTATCACCGCTAAATCCAGTCCCTCCTTACCGATGTACTTCATGTCCCCAAAGAAGCCAGTGTCACAGGCCACATAAATCTTCTCACCCTGGTTGGTTTTCAAGAACATGCCCGCCGGATTACCACCATTAGAGCCATCGGGCAGCGCAGAGCCGTGGAGGGCCATGGTAAGTTTAAGGTAGCCAAAGGGATGCTGATACCCGCCACCGATATGTTGAGCGTGGGTTTCCACACCCATATTATTCAACCACCCCGCGATCTCCGCGTTGCTGATTACCAGCGCACCAGTGCGTTTGGCGATATCCACCGCATCGCCGAGATGGTCCCCATGACCATGGCTGACAAAAATGAAATCGGCTTCAGCCTCATCGGCGGTGATTGCTGCGACCGGATTCCCGGTAAAGAAAGGATCTACAATCAGCTTGTGACCATCGGTCTCGATCATATGCGTCCCATGACCGTAAAATGTGTATTTTGCACCCATTCCTACCTCCTAGATAAGTGCTAGATAAGTATCAAAATGAAACCATAAATAGTATCATCGATTTCAGGTCACGCGTCAATGATGGCGCGCCTTGGTCTGCTATTATTAGATTGATATTGTTCCGCAAGTCGTCAATGTTTCGGTTTTATCCAGACTCTTATCAGATAGATGAATAATATCAGTTAATCGTAATAGTAGTAGGCCTTGGGGATATGTGGAAAATCTAAAGTAAAGAGAATTTCGTCCCCATAGCTTGGGTTATTACTGGCTTTATCCAGCACATTTGCCGGTCATGCTTGAATGGCTTTGTCCACAACCATTTGGGGACAGAATCTGGATAAAACAAATCCAAGGGGGAGGATTATGGTCACGTTTTAATGGCGCTCGATCCCTGGGCAGAAGGTGGAGGGTACCCCCATATGTGGGGTAGAGGATGGGCGCTGTTTTTATAGTTTTTCGGTAATTCTCCCCAGTTTTTGAGAGTTATCCACAATTTGTTTGCAGTTATCCACATAAAAAGGGAATATTTTTGAAATTCGATGCTCATTGTGTGGGAAAGACACTTGACAAAACCGAATTATTCGGTTATTATCTATATTAGATAATCGTCTAACTAAGATAAGAATCTAACTTTGGTAACTATCTAATTGTTATACAAAGGAAGGATGAGATGAGCGCTATACATATCGAACTGGTGTTTGGAGATAACAAACGGAAACAAGAAGATGAGCTGTCTGAGCTTGCGCTGGAAGAACGGGCTTTGCCAGAAGAGCGAGACATCCTTGCAGATGAGCCCTTGAAGGATGACAAACCAGATAAGCCACAATGCACTTCGGAATGTGCATCAGAGGAAAAATAGAGGTTTTGAGAAGTGAAGTTCTATAAGAATAAACGCATGAAGAGAGCCGTTATGATTACCCCTCAGAATATATGTTGCGAGTGTGATGATTTGAAAGAGGAACGTGAGCTTGAAACCCCTCCTGCTCTCAATGAGCCAACAGTTGAACCGGAAGCAGAGGAAAAGGATCATCCCCCCGTCACCTATCTTCACGTTGAGATTTTCTAAAAAAACTTTGTGGAAAAGACATGAGCGACTCTGAAAAACAACCCCTGCTTTCACCGATCTTGCGCTGGTTCATGTTTGCGATGGTCTTGGCGAATATCGCGGGTTCGATGATCCCCATGTTCGTCCCGCTATACCTCACCGAACTCGGTGCAAGTATTGAGCAGGTGGGCATGGTCTTCACCTTATCCTCGATTGTGATCCTGTTCCTTTTGGTTTTTGGTGGGTGGCTGTCCGATTCTATCGGGCGACTGCGCGCCATTGCCATCGGTAGCGTCGGGGGAATTCTTGGATGGATCTTCATGATTGCTGCGCCTTCCTGGCAGTGGATGTTGGTAGCGTTGTCTGTCAATCAGATCCCTTATGCTTTGGTGGGGCCGAGCTTTGGGGCTTTTATCGCGGAGAATTCGAAAGAAGAACAGCGCGGCAGAGTCTTTGGCATCACCGATACAATTTACCAGATTACTGGTATCGTTGGCCCTCCACTTGCCGGAGTATTGGTGGGAGCATACGGGTTTAAATTCATGCTCATTGTGTCAGGGATTCTTTATACCCTTGCGGCCGGGCTGCGTATCTGGATGGCGACCACGATGAAGTCTCCCCAAGAAGCAAGCCCACAGAAACTTACCGCGTCTTCATTCAAAGCCAGTGTCAGGACGATGTTCAGCATGCTGGTAGGTGGCGGTGTGATTACGTGGATTTTCATCACCGATGGTGTGCGAGATACCGCCTTCCGGTTGTCTGGTGAACTGCAACCCCTTTACCTTGAACAAATCGCCGGTATCTCTGTAGAACAAATCGGCATTCTCGGGGCGATCTTCTCAGTGGCGATGATGTTCACCCCTATGTTATCCGGTAAGTTGGTAGATAAATACGAAGAAAGAGTGCCCATCACGCTTGGGTTTGGGATGGTGTTCGCGGCGTTTGTTTACTTTTTACAGGCGACAAATTTCCTCGGCTTTGCGATCACCTGGGTGATTTTCGGGGTCGGTGTCGGCCTGCTAAGCCCGGCCTACAGCTCATTGATGACCAAAGTCGTTCCGCAGAAGATGTTGGGGATTTTCATGGGATTGTTTCGCAGCAGTATTGGGCTTATCTCCCTGCCGGCGCCATGGATCGGCGCCCAACTGTGGGAACGTTTCAGCCCGCGCTTGCCATTTATGATTACCGCAGGTGCCGCCTTGCTCACACTCATCCCGATCTGGCTCAAGTTCAAAGTGCCGGAGGCTCCGGACAGCGAAGAAGAATTAGTTTTAAGTCCTACTGGTTGATAGAAGGAGATAGACATGAACCGCATCTTAGGTAAATCTGGGATCGAGGTCAGCGCCATGGGGATGGGATGTTGGGCGATAGGTGGCCCATGGACCTACGATAACGGAACGGACGAGCCGTATCCGGCCGGGTGGGGGAAGGTCGATGATAAGGAATCCATCCGGGCTATCCATGCTGGATTGGATCTGGGGATCACCCTTTTCGACACAGCCGCGAACTACGGCGCCGGACACAGCGAGAAGGTTTTAGGGAAGGCCCTGGCCGGGAAGCGCGATCAGGTCGTGATCGCCACCAAGTTTGGTTTTCTGGTGGATGAGAAAAAACGCCTGATTGTGAACGATCAAGAAGCTGTGCTCGATAACATTCGACAGGATTGTGAGAACAGCTTACGACGCCTGGGCACGGATTATATTGATCTCTACCAGCTCCACGTGGGTGATTACGACCCTGAAAAGGCCCCCGCGGTGATGGTGGTTTTTGAAGATTTAGTGACAGAGGGCAAGATACGCTGGTATGGCTGGAGCACCGATAACCCGGATGGGGCACGTGTATTCGGCCCGGGGGAACACTGTACCAGCATCCAACATATCCTCAATGTCCTCATCGATTTGCCGCCAATGTTGGATGTTTGTGATGAGTTCAATCTGGCGAGCATCAATAAAAGCCCTCTGTATATGGGCATTCTTACAGGGAAATTCAGCGCCGATTCGACATTCCCTGAGGATGATATCCGACAAGTCTGGAATTTAAAAGAAGAGCGTGGTGCGCTGAGACTCAAGCAGGTCGATGCTGTACGAGAGATCCTCACCAGCAACGGGCGCACTTTGGCGCAAGGGGCACTGGCTTGGATTTGGGCCCGCCATGAACGGCCTATCCCCATCCCCGGATTCAAAACCGTCAAACAGGTTGAAGAAAATTCGAAAGCGATGGCGTTAGGGCCTCTTTGTGAGGAACAGATGTTGGAGATCGAGCGCTTATTAGAGCGGAACCAAACCGAGTAAAAGAAGTGGGGTAAATGAGACACAAGTTGAGTGAGAGGTGAACTGATGTTGCACGCACAATCACTTTATTATCCCGAAATGGTTGACCTGTCTGATCTCACGCAAAAGGAGAAGGCAGGATCAACCATTATCGCCAGCCTCTATGATGAAACCATGATTCTGGTTCTGATGGCCACTTCACCCGGATATTTCGCGCCGACACATATGCATCCCCATGAGCAAATCGGTATGGTCTTATCCGGGGAAGCTGTGCTTTGGATTGGAGGTGATGAGATCATCGTGAGGCAGGGGGGTTTCTACAGTATCCCCGCTAACGTACCCCACAATGAGGTCTGTATTGGGGATGAACCGTTTGTAGAGATGGTTTTTTACCCGACAGGGGAAGATGATCATTGGCTGTCAGAGGAAAAGCAAGAGTGTGAAAGAGCAAATAGCTATTAGTAACAGCTCCTCCATATGGGGTGGGTTTTTCTGTGAGACCCACCCCATGAAGGAATCATTTTAATTTATTCAGGATGAATCAAACCAAGGAGAGATAAAGATGAACGACAAAACCCAAACCCTAACTTTTACCCAGCAAGTCGATGCCCCTGTAGAGCAGCTTTACTTCGCATTGACCAATCAGCCCGCACTTCAAACCTGGCTATGCAATGTAGCTGAGATCGATGCCAGCGAAAATGGCCGCTTTTATGTATGGTGGAATGAGGGCTATTACGCCAGTGGCAAGTTCACCAAGGTGGAGGAGAATAAAGGGGTGTCTTTCACCTGGCATGGCCTTGGCGAACCCACCCCTACCAAAGTAGAGATTACTCTGAAGAAAAAAGATGGCGGCACGCTGGTGACCCTCAAGCACAGTGAAGTCGGCACAGGCAAAGCCTGGGAAGATACCACCAAGGAGTTCAAGGAGGCTTGGACCAAAGCCCTGACGAATTTACAATTTGTCATGGAGAAGGGAATAGATAAGCGGATTTACGACCAGCCGCTCTTGGGGATTTATCCGGGGGGATTTTTAAATGAGAAAGAGGCGAAACGGTTGGGTGTCCCGGTGGAAAAGGGCACCTGGATTACAGGCATCGTGGAGGGGTCTGGCGCTGAAGCAGCGGGGTTGCAGGCGGATGATGTCGTTCATGAGGTTGCCGGTACGGTGATTGAGACTGGTTTTTCATTTGCCCAGGCTGTGAGGGCTTATAAGGCGGGAGATGAAGTCGAGATGATCGTCTATCGCGGCAGCGAAAAGAAAAGTATCCCTGTGAAGCTATCCAGGCGACCCTTTCCTGAGGTTCCACCAACAGCGAAAGAGCTAGCAAAAGAGGTTGAAAAGTCTTATAATCAGTTAGATAAAGAGTTGGAGGCTATCTTTGAAGGGGCATCGGAAGAAGAAGCCTCCAAGCGACCTGCGCCTGAAGAATGGAGCGCCAAAGAGACTCTGGCCCACCTGCTCTATACCGAACGATGGGCTTTTCTGGCGATTTCCACGGCTGTTGGTGGGCAGAGAGGACCTGGATTTTTCAATCATCTCGAGCAACTCAAGGCTTTGGCGGATTCCTATCCCAAGGTCGCTGATTTGATTGCTGATATCAAACTCAATGAGAAACTCACCGTGGCGACGTTAGCTACTTTGCCGGATGAAATTGTCGCCCGGAAGGTCTCCTATATTGGGTTGGCAAATACATTCTTGCCGCTACTCGGCCTGCCCCAGCACACGCGCTCCCATTTCCCTCAGATGCAGGCAGCGATTGAAGCGGCTCGGGAGAAATGAGCATGGATAAGGACTCAAAGACGCTGAAATTCAACCGCACGATTCAAGCCCATGCGGACTATCTTTATTACGCCTTTACCAAGAAAACGGGTTGGAATGACTGGTTCAGCGAGGGCGCTGAGGGAGATGCCCTGAAGCACAAACAGATATTCCTGATGTGGAAAAGTGGCTATTCGGCTGGTCTCCAATTTACTCACCTAAAAGAAAATGAACAACTTACCTTTACTTGGCATGGTTCAGAGGATACACATCCGACTGAGGTGAATGTGTATTTCCAAGAGCAGGGCGAGGAGACTGAAGTGGTCGTCGATCACCGCAGGGTGAGTGCAGACCGGGTCGAATATATCACCAAGCTATGGGAAGAGGGGTTGAGGAATTTGCAGTCCGTCTTCGAAGAAGGTAGAGACCGACGTATCTATGATCGGCCGATGTTTGGTGTGATGATAAAAGATATGGTCACGCCTGAAATGGCGAAAGAGAAGAACCTTCCGGCTGACCATGGAATGTTATTGGGCGAAACCCTGAAGGGAATGGGGGCGTATGCTTCTGGTCTGACTGGCGGGGATTTAATCGTGGAAGTCTCTGGGGTGAAAATTGAGAATTACGCTTCTATTGAAAAGGTGATTGGCCCGGCTAAACCTGGTGACATCGTTGAAATGCTTTATTATCGTGGCGATGAAAAACGTGTCGCCCAAGTCGAGTTGACCCTCCGCTCCTTGCCGGAAATTCCCCCTACAGCACAAGGCTTCTCAGAAAAGCTCTCGGAAATCTATCAGAGCGCCAATGCGAAGATCGATGAGGTTACCGAAGGCATTACAGAAACGCAGGCGGAATATCGACGAAAACCGGGCGAATGGAACTCAAAAGAGGTTTTTGCGCATCTAATCGCCAATGAACGGGATATGTACTCTTGGGCGGGCACACTCGTTCAAGGGAATGAATCGTATGGATGGTTGGATCATCTTCCAGCTCGTTTGAAGAGCATTCAGTTAGTCTTCCCGCAGATACCCGATTTGCGCCATGAACTGCAAAGCGTGCAACGGGAGGGTGTGGGTTTCATCGCAGAACTGCCGGGTGAGTTTGTCTCCCGAAAAAGCAGCTACGTACGCTTGGCGAATTCTTTCTTTTTTGCCATCCCGATGCATTACAAAGACCATATCGGTCAGATCCAGGACAATCTGGCAGCTTTCCAGGGCGTCAGCTGACCTTGTACCACACAAAGTGACCATCGAAGGGGAGGGGTTGGAGCGTTTGACCTCTCCCCTTTTTAGTTGATAGAGATTTGGAGTAAAATATCCTCGTATTAAATTAAATCGTGATGGAGACATTCATGGAGACATCGATTGGGAATCAAAAGATTAACATTATCTGGGATAAAGGCACTGGCTACGATTTTTTTGCCAGCCTAAATGTTCTCCATTACCCAGCCAAATTTGGGCTGCGAGCGGCTTGGGCTGCCGGGGTGCGCTCGCGACTTTCTCCTGAAGACCGAGAGTTCTTTGAGGATTTGATAGAAGTACACTTTGAACCCTATGAATGGGTGTATTCATTGCCGGAACCCAAAGATGTAGATACCGTCTTGTACGCGCTCAAACAGATACCTGCTGCCCAACGCTTGACTGAACTGAAAATCTATCCTACCTACGATCAGGCATTTACCCAACGCTTGAAAGAAGTCCGGGATCGTGGCAGTTGGCAAGTGGAAGATCGAGATTTTCTGTCCGAACGGATTTCCAAGGAGAAGGATAAAGGCGCAATAACCCCCAAGAAAATTGAAAAACTCCTGGACTTATACGCCAATGCGGAAGTATTCGGCGAGACATATTTGGCAGCCTATCAATCCTATCATGAGGTTTTTTTTACAGAAGAAGAGAAAAGGATTGCGTCGAAGATCGAAGTAGCCTTGGAAAACGCCCAAAAACTCGCTGAGGAACTGCCCTTTTTGGAGCTATTAGAAGAGCTTTCTCGGGGGTTGAAGTTTGAGGAGCTCCCTGGAATAACTGAGATTATTCTGATTCCCTCCTATTGGTTGTCACCCTTATTCACGACGAACATCATCGGCGAGGGACGTCTGATGATGTTGTTCGGTGCCCGCCCTCCAGGCGAATCGCTCGTACCGGGAGAGATCGTGCCAGAAGACCTTCTGCAGATTTTAAAAGCCTTAGCTGACCCAACGAGGCTCCGAATACTACGCTACTTGATGCAGGAGCAGCTCACGCCTGCAGAACTGTCTCGCCGTTTACGCTTGCGCGCCCCAACCCTGACCCATCACCTGCATATCCTCAGGTTGGCCGGGCTGGTGCGCCTAGTGATGCGGGGGAAGAGTGAACGTCTTTATTTTGCGCGTATGGAGTCGATAAAGGGGATCTACGCGATTCTCAAAAATTTCTTAGAACAGGATGTGGTTGAAGTAGAAAGCGTGGATATTCTCGATCGCGACCGCATCTTCTAGCGTTCTCCCACACACGATAAAGGAAAATCTAATTGGATCCTAAAAGACATTTGGAAGAAGACTCTTCGGTTTTGCGCGTATATATTTCTCGGGTAAGGGCCTTCAAACCGAATGCCCGTTTTTATCTCCTCAGCTTGATGCTTTTCAGCCTTACCTTTGGGGTTTTTCGGTTGCTGTTTAATTTCTATGTACTCAGCCTGGGATACGATGAGGCTGTTCTTGGGAATTTCATCACAACGAGCAATACCACAGCCCTGTTGGTGGCGCTGCCCATGGGGTATCTTGTGGATATCTGGGGGCGAAAGCAGGCTTTGATCGTTCGGAATATCCTGATGGCTGGTTCGGTGGCTGTCATGTCCATATGGCCAGGGATGGCGGTTTTTTATCTGATGAATATCATCCTGGGTCTTTCCCAGAGCATTGGCTCTGTGGCGAGGGGGCCGTTCTTGATGGAGAACAGCGGTGAGGAGGAACGCACCTATTTGTTTAGTTTTGCGTCTGGAATGCGGATGGCTTCCATCTTTGCGGGTAACTGGGTAGGGGGCTATCTGCCTACCTGGGTGGGCGCTTACCGCTTGGTCGACCCAGATAGCAGCACAGCGTATGCAGGCGCTTTGCTGATTATTTCATTCATTGGCATGTTGGGATTAGTGCCGCTCCTATTTATTCGTGTCAGACCAACCGGAGATGTCCGGGAAAATATCTTCGCACCTCTCGCTTTTGCCAGGGAACATCCCCGTCTGCTTGGAAAATTGTTTTTCCCCTTGCTACTTATCTCGATTGGCGCAGGTTTGTTTGTCCCCTTCATGAACGTTTTTTTCCGGGTGGTTCACAATCAGCCTGATACTGTGGTCGGTTCGCTGATGGCCTGGGGGTCGTTGGCGATGGGGATTGGTCTCCTCATCGCACCTCCCATCGCTGACCGAATAGGCAAACTGCGTCTGGTGGTCATCACGCAGGGGCTGTCGATCCCCTTCATGATTTTGCTGGGGTTCGTGCCGGTGTTCGCCATCAGTGCCATGGCTTACTACGCCCGTATGGCGCTGATGAACATGAGCAATCCCATTTACCAGAACTTCGTGCTGGAGCAGGTTGACCCTTCTTCGAGGGCGACGGTGGCCAGCCTGCACAGCATGATTTGGTCTTTCGGGCGTTCTTTCAGCCCATCGATCAGCGGGTCGCTGCAGGTGGCTTATGGCTTTGGTCCCCCCTTTGCCATCGCCAGTGCGCTGTATGCCTGTGCGGTTTTGCTGTATTGGCTGTTCTTTATCCGTAGAACGGGAGATCAGGCCGCAGTCGTCGCTCAAGTCGTTCGGAAATAATGATCTATACCAACGGAGTGGAAAACCATTGACTCACCAGGAAAACCCTCAAAGAGGGGTCTCTGTTTTGAAGGAATATGTATCCCGGGTGCGGGCCTTTCGTCCCAACGCCCGGTTTTATCTGGTCAGTGTATTGTTGGCCGGGACGACATTTGGTGTCTTTGGCCTGTTGTTCAACTTTTTTGTCCTCAGCCTGGGTTACGATGAGGCATTATTGGGCAACTTTATCACCACCTCCAGTATGGCGGCTTTGCTGCTGGCTTTGCCGATGGGCTATGTGGTTGATTTGTGGGGGCGCAAACCGGCGTTGATTCTCCAGGGTACGCTTCTTGCCATTGCCGTAGCTGTCATGGCCTTGTGGCCGAGTGTCGTTGTCTTTTACATGATGAACGTCCTCTTCGGTCTGGCCATGAGCTTGGGCTCTGTAGCTGTAGGGCCATTCTTGATGGAGAATAGCGGTGAGGAAGAGCGCACCTATTTGTTCAGCTTTTCTATGGGTTTGCAGATGGCATCTATGTTTGCCGGAAACTGGATTGGGGGGTATCTGCCCACCTGGGTAGGCAATTGGCAGCTGGTAGACCCGGAGAGCAGCACGGCATATGCCGGTGCCTTGCTGGTTGTCGCCTTGATAAGCATGCTCGGATTGGTGCCTTTGCTTTTCATTCGCGCCAAACCAACAGGAGATGTCCGGGAGAATATCTTCGCGCCCCTCACCTTTGCCAGGCAAAACCCACGCCTGCTGGGCAAGTTGTTCTTCCCCTTGCTGCTCATCTCGGTTGGCGCAGGCTTGTTTGTACCTTTCCTAAACGTTTTCTTCCGGGTAGTTCACAACCAACCTGACCCGGTCATCGGTTCACTCATGGCCTGGGGGTCGTTGGCGATGGGGATTGGTTTGCTCATCGCGCCTCCTATCGC
>Ga0209536_100013591_pt1 | contig 11728 bp, 10 predicted proteins | sample DeeMarSeWOR28_12_FD_187461 | JGI IMG/M metagenome (GOLD analysis project Ga0209536, IMG submission 187461) | Marine sediment microbial communities from White Oak River estuary, North Carolina - WOR-2-8_12 (SPAdes) (version 2) | ecosystem: Environmental > Aquatic > Marine > Intertidal zone >... | reverse complement strand
TCTTGCCCCGGCAAGGTAGGCCATAGCGACGCCGTCCGCGGTGGCGATATCGGGATTGGTATTGTGAATATAGATCCGTCCCCCGCCACCGGTCGCCAGCATGGTTACCTTGGCCCTGAAAGTCTCCACCAGGCTTTTTTCAAGATCGAGGACATATGCGCCGAAACATGTGGGAGCTTCCACCGTCTTCTCCCGGAACAGATGATGTTGAGTTATGAGATCGATGGCGTAATGATGCTCGAAGATATCGATGTTTTCGTGCTGTCTGGTGGCTTTCACCAGCGCCTGCTCGATAGCCCTGCCTGTAAAATCTGCGGCATGAACAACGCGATTCTTCGAATGACCGCCCTCCCGGCCCAGATCGAATTCGCCTTTTTCCCCTGAAAATTGCACCCCCAGCTCGTAAAGCCTGTTCACACATTCGGGACCCGATTTTACTACTTTCTCGACGATTTCCTTTTTACATAGTCCATCACCAGCGCTGAGAGTATCCTTGACATGCGAATCGAAGCTGTCTTTGCCGGACATAACGGACGCTATCCCGCCCTGCGCCAGGTTGGTGGCGGCCTCCCATCTAGATTTCTTGGTTACCACAGCCACTTTGCCGAACCTGGCCGCCTGAAGGGCGAAATAAAGCCCTCCTATGCCGGAACCTATTACCAGAATATCGTAATCGCTATTCATTTCTTATAAGCCTAATAAATTCATCCTCTCTGTCAATTGCCACATATATTTTAACATAACACAATTTCTTATCGTCAGGCCACATCTTCTCAATTTTCACAAAATCCTTAAGGGTCGTTACCGCCATTTCCGCATTAACTTCGTCCGACAACTCAACAAGTCGCTCAACAACACCGCTTTTATAAATATAATGATCTCTAAACCTTTCGAAAGCGACAATATCAGCTCCCGCATTTTTTAGAGTATTGTAAAATGAATCGGGGTTGGCGATGCCGCAAAATCCGACCACCTTCCTGCCCCTCAGATCTATCGTTTCATTTTTGCCGTTTTCTATGCTCTTTATTTTCTTTCGAGCTTTAAAAACCGGCTTACCGTCAGGCAGATTTAAGGCCGAAACATCGATGTCATTATTCTCGGTAAAGACAACGAATGCGCCAGCTCTCTCCAATGAGCGGATCGGTTCCCTCAAAAATCCTGACGGCAATAGCGATCGATTTCCGAAGGGATTTTCCATATTGATACATACAATATCCAGGTCGCGGGCCAGCCGGCGATGCTGGAAGCCGTCATCGATCACGATTAAATCGAACCCATCGTTGGATGCTTTTATCGCGGCGTCAGTTTTACTTGAATCGACATATATTTTTATTCGATCCAACGATCGCGCCAGGGCGGCGGCCTCGTCCCCGCAAGATTCCCAATTATGGTCTTTGGAATCGCAGACGACAGTCGATGAAGATGCCGGCCTCTTGTAGCCTTTGGCCACCACGGCCGTTTTTATATCGGTCTCCGAAAATCTCGATGCTATATACTCAACCAACGAGGTTTTCCCGGTTCCCCCGACGGCGATATTCCCTACCGATATCACCCTCGAAAAGACCTCCCGGGAAGGGACAATATTCCAGTATAAGTCCCATAAAAGATAAACCAGGTAATAAATCGCGGTTAAGGGGAAAAATAAGATCTTTCTCAATCATCCTCCCCCATAAGCACTCGTACCGTTCTCTCTGATGCGCCCGATAACGATCTGACGGCGCTTCTACATCTCTCCCCTCTTTCTTTAAGAGCCGCTCTTTCCTCGCTGACCTTTTCAATGAACTCTAAAATTTCATCTGCATTTCTTACCTGTGTCGCCCCTCCTGATTTCAGCAGGACCGAAGCCGCTTCGGCCGCGTTATCCATATACGGGCCGAAAATCACCGTTTTGCCCAACGATGCCGGTTCGACCGGATCGTGCCCTCCTATGGGAACAAGCGATCCCCCCACGAAGGCGATGTCGGCAAGACTGTAGAAAGCGGGAAGCTCTCCCATAGTGTTTACAATCAACACCGTTTTATCATCAATTGATTCTCTCCGATATTCAGACCAGAGGATATAATCTATCGATTTTTCCTTCAGCTTGTTATAAAGCCCCTCAAGATCTTTCATATGCCTGGGGACGAATATAAATTGATATGGCAGTTTTTTATTGAACGCCCTATTCATCGAATTTAATAAAATGTCATCCTCCCCTTTTCTCAGCGAACCGGCTACAAACCTGAGGCTATCGATATTACGAAAATTAATATCGGGGGACTCTATTTTATTTCCATTTAAAACCTGATCATATTTTATGTTACCGACGGTAGTTATGTTTTTTGCGCCGAGCTTCCCGTATCTCTTCGCATCCTGATCGGTTTGCACTATCACCCTATCAAATCCGTTCATAACCGGAAAGAACAACGGCCTGAACACCTTATACCACCTGAACGACCCGGCGGACATCCTGCCGTTTATTAAATACGGCCTCACGCCTTCATCCAGAGCGACCCTGAGCGCAAGAGGCCATAGTTCCGTTTCGACGATGATCAATCTTTCCGGTTTTATTCGATCAATTGTCCTGGTTATAGCCGATTTGAGCTCAATCGGGTGAAGAAATACCTGTGCACGATCTCCGAATATTTCCACCGCCCTCACTTTTCCGGTTATGGTGGTCGTGGAAATCGCGAAATTTATATCATCATATTTTTCTCTTATTTTGGGAATCACCAGAGACAGGATTTTTAACTCTCCCACTGATGCGGCGTGAAACCAGAACAGTCTTTCATTTGACTTTCTTTTATCAATAAAACCCAGCCTCTCTTTGATACCATGACCTCCTGCAAGCGCTTTTATCAAAAGAAAAGGCGCGCCTATTATAGCCATAAGTATAAAAAGAAGTCGGTATAATAATAACATATCAGCCCAGGACCGCGATCGCATTTTCAATTTCGCTTCTATATTTTTCCAGATTTTCTCTGGTGATATCCGGCGGCATTATGATATGCGGCCCCCTTAAAACCGTGATAGTCGAAAACGGTTTGGGGACCATGAATCGGTCCCAGCTTTTGAGCCGCCAGGCCTTTTCGGCGATTATCGTTATAGGTACGATCGGAAACGCTCCCTTTGACGCCAGCGAAACAACGCCGGATTTGACTTTCTCGGCCGGTCCCTTTGGCCCATCTACCGAAAGAGCCAGGTCGCCCTCAGGCAGATCTCTAATCATCTCCAGGAGCCCGACTGCTCCGTCCCTGGTGGCCGAGCCGCGATAGACTCTGTAACCGAGTCTTGTCACCAGCCTCGCAATCCACTCGCCGTCGAACGACTTGGAGACCATGATTCCGACTCCCCGAAACCTGTGGGCATAGCATAATCCCAGGAGCCTCGAATGCCAGAAAGCATATACGATTTTCCCCCTTATTTTTTTCGCCCGGGCAAGATCATCCGTTCCTTCCCAGTTTATTTTCCATGTAAATCCGTATATTAACAACAACACCGGCCCCAGAAACGATGCCAGAAAGAGGACGATCCGTTGCTTAATGGAATACCCCTGATTCATATATGGATATTATGTTGAATTCAGGCCGATGTCAATTCCCCGTATCGGAAAGCGTCCGCAAAATCGATTCCGCCGCCTTTCGGGACGCCCCCGTCTCCCCGAGTCTAGTCCGGACAACCTTCAATTCTTCTGCCATTTTCTCCCGCAAAGGCCGATCCGAGGAATACTTCGAAATTTCAGCTGCAATAAGATCTGCGTTACAGCCCGATTGAACGAATTCCGGTACGATTCTTTTCCCCGCCACGACATTTACCAATCCGATATCTTGGATCTTAACCAAATTCTTCGCGATAATATAGGTTAGTGGCGAGGTCTTATATAATACGAATAACGGTTTTCCCAGGATAGCGCATTCGAGGGTAGCGGTTCCCGATGCCACAAGGTTCAAATCGGCGTTAGCCATAATATCGTAGGTCATGTTCTTCATCAACGTAAAATCATCTCCAATTATCTTCCTGTAAATCGAATCCTCAATTCCCGGTACGCCGCCAACAATACCGGTTAAATCCGCCCCTTTCGAACGAACTGCCTTAATAGTATCTCTCATCACAGGCAAAATTCTCTCGACTTCCTGCAGGCGCGATCCGGGGAAGAGCCCGAGAAACCTTTGATTGTTTTCAAGACCTGCTTTTTTATAAAAATCAGAACTGCTCAATCGGGTTTTAACCATATCCAGAAGCGGGTGGCCGTACCACTCTACCCTCATACCCTTGCCCGAATAGAGCTCTTTCTCGAATTCAAAGACAACGATCATTTTATCGACTAGGCTTTTAATTTTCTGAATCCTTTTATCTCCCCAGGCCCAGACCTGCGGGCTGACATAGTATAAGATTGGAATTCTTCTCGCTTTTAACTTCCGGGCGAAACGAAGATTGAAACCGGGATAATCGATCAGGATCGCCAAGGCAGGTCTTCTGTTACGCGTTTCAATTAATAAATTCCTCTCAACCGAGCGCATGAAGGGAATATGCCTGATTATTTCCCAGAAACCCAGAAAAGCCAGTTGATTTATATGGTATAGCAGGTTGACCCCGGCGTGCATCATCCCGTTACCCCCCAGTCCGAATAGCTCTATGCCGGGCCGGAGTTTTTTTACTTCTTCACAGAGCAGACCACCGACATTGTCGCCGGAGGCTTCGCCTGCTATGATAAGTATAGACCGTTTCAAATCTTTTCGCGATACTCTTTGCAGAGTTTTTCTATTTCACCCGCGACCTTCAGTACATTTAAACCATCGCGACCGGATACCACAGGCTGATGCTTATCCTGAACCGCGTCTATAAACGATTCGATTTCATAAGTTAGATTATCGCCGGCGGGGATTTCAACGGTTTACCTCACCACTGCGCGGCCATCGGGAAGATGAAACCTGCCGAAAATCGGGGCGTTCTTATAATCTTTATCGACGGTGGATACAACCGCATACTGCTCGGCTTCCCTTTTAGCCATATCTATGGAGGTATACCCCGATTTCTGAAACACCCGCAACTTCCTCATCTCCTTGAACGAGATTCTGCTCGCGGTTATATTTGCGACGCAACCCTCCGGAAACGTCAACCTGGAGTTAACAATATCAATGCTATCGGTTATCACGGCCACCCCGGCCGCTTCGACCTTCTCCGGAAAGGATTTCGTCAGGGCCAGAACCAGATCGAGATCATGAACCATCAAATCGAGTATTACTGCGACATCATCGCCCCGGCCCTTAAACGGCGCCAGCCTGTGGGTCTCGATAAACTTGGGTTCGGATATGCCTTTTTCGACGGCCAGAAAAGCGGGATTAAATCTTTCGGAATGGCCTATCTGCAAAACCGCGTTTTTGGATTCGGCCAGTTCAACCAGCTTTTCGGCGGATTTGATATCAAAGGAAATAGGCTTTTCAAGAAGGACCGAAATGCCTTTTTCAAGGAATAAGGAAGCGACCTTGAGATGTTCCATCGTTGGAACAGCGATACTCACAGCTTCAACGCGATCGAGTATGGAATCGATGGAATCGAATTTTTCGATATTGTATTCCGAGGCGATCTTTTCGGCTTTCCCGGGAACGATATCCATGCAGCCGACAAACTTCGCATTTTTATTTTCGGATAACCTGGCGGCATGGAAACGCCCCATATGACCGCATCCAACAAGGCCGATTTTAACAGGCATAAGACTTACTTAACTATCCCGCGTTCGCTTCTTTTTATGAATTCAAGGACTTTTATCACTTCGGGGATTTTTTCAACTTCTTCGTCGATCTTCGCCAGGGCCTGGCTGGTATTGAGCTTTTTGGACATAAGCAGGCGAAACATCCTTCTTAGAGTCATTAGGGTCTCCGGCGAAAATCCCCGCCTCTGTAGACCGATGGAGTTCAAACCCAGGCAACGAAGAGGATATCCGGCAACGGTGGAATAGGGCAGAATATCCTGCGTGATCCTGAAACCGCCCCCGACCATGCAATGTTCTCCGACAAGCGAGAACTGGTGTATCACGGTTGCGCCGCCGATAATTGCGTAATCCCCAATCTCAACATGGCCGCCCATCTGCACTGAATTCGCAATTATGACGTTATCGCCGATTATGCAATCGTGGGCCACGTGAGAGTAAGCCATTAGAAGGCAGTTTTCGCCGATCTCGGTTTTGCCGTGGGCGGCGGTTCCCCTGTTTAAGGTAACAAATTCTCGAATGACAGTATTGTCGCCGACAACAAGCTCGGTTTTCTCGCCTGCGAATTTCAAATCCTGGGGAGGTCCCGCGACCGCGGTAGCATGATATATCTTTACATTCTCGCCGATCCGGGCGCCGTCTTTAACCGATACTGATGAATCGATAATGGTCCCTTTACCGATAACGACGTCTTCCTCGATAATCGAATACGGCCCGATTTTGACGTCGTCGGCAATCCAGGCTTTCGATGAGACAATGGCAGTCGGATGCTGTATCATAAATCCATCCTTATTTCTGTCTGTCCACAACCACTGCCATGAAAGTACCCTGCGCTACCAGTTTACCATCGACGAAGGCCTTTCCGGCGATCTTTATGGTGGAACGCTTGAAGCTGAGCATCTCCACCTCCATCCGGATCTGATCGCCGGGTATTACCGGTTTGCGGAATTTCACATCATCGATACCCATGAAAAAGGCAAGTTTGTTATCGGCGTCATCAATTGTATTAAGGAGCAGAAGACCCCCGGTCTGGGCCATGGCCTCTACAATCATAACGCCCGGCATGACCGGCTGCCCGGGAAAATGGCCCTGGAAATACGGCTCGTTCATGGTAACGTTTTTTATGGCCACGATTTTTGACGAACCTTCGATATCCAGCACCCGATCGATCATTAAGAACGGATAGCGATGAGGCATTATTTTCAAAATGGCGTTTATATCCAGGAGAAAATCGCCGGTGGCCTTACCTTTCTGGTATTTGGTAGAGATTAACTGTTTCTGATAGATCGACCTTATCTTTTTCGCCAGGGCCACGTTAGCAGCGTGACCCGAACGAGCCGCCAGGATATGCGCTTTCAAGGGCACGCCTATCAGGAATAAATCACCCAGAAGATCCAGCGCCTTATGCCTTACAGGCTCGTTATAATACCTCAACGGAGTATCATTCAAAATACCCGATTCGCCCGCGAAAACTTTTCTTTTTTCTTTAAACCTGTCCTGGAGTTTTTTGGCCCGCCCATCCGTCAATTTTTCATCTATGATAACAATGGCGTTATCGAGGCTTCCGCCTTTGATCAGATCGGCGTCCAGTAATTGCTCCACCTCGGTCAGAAAGCAAAATGTACGTGCTTTGGAAAACTCCTCCACGAACTCCTCGTCCAGATCCACCAGGGAGGTATACTGCGTACCCAGCGCCGGATTTTTGTAATCGACCATGAAGGTGATTCTCAGACGATCGGACGGCAGCACGACCAGATCTACTCCCCTATCCTTTTCGGTATAGGCAATGGGGGTATCGATATTAAGAAAATCCTTGGGGGCGTCCTGCTCGACGATTCCGGCTTCCTTAATTGCATCCACAAATGGCCAGGCCGAACCATCTCCAACGGGGGGCTCGGAATTGGTGAGCTCCACCTTCATGTTGTCAATCTGCAGTCCCGCAAGGGCCGCCAGCACATGCTCTACCGTGTGCACCTTGATGTTGTCGAGGCCCAGCGTGGTTCCGCGTTGAAGATCAACCACATGGTCAACGTCCGCCGGTATCTCCGGGCAGTTTTCGATATCTGTTCTTAGAAAAGTTATCCCGTGGTTAATGGGAGCCGGTTTGAATGTGATGGTGGTACTTACCCCGGTATGAAGCCCCACGCCCGCAAGAGAAGCTTTACCTTTAATAGTCCTTTGCATTTCGGTCATATTTATTCCTATATTCAGGCTTGTTAATTATTGTCCGCATCCGCGGTTAAATTATCTAACTTCATCCTGTTAAAAAAGTTGCGCGCCGATTTCGTGACGTTTGCGGTAAAATGATCGTCGCCGTTTCGGTATAAATACCCGCCATTGCGGATAAAAAAGGCCGATTTAAAATAAAAAGTCAAGGAGTAATATCGCAGGGCCGTCAGGATACGATCCGATCAACATCACCGGTCAAAAAACCGCTTTTCTCTTGACATAATCTATAAGCATCCATTAAATTGTGGATGAGAGATAATATTTTAGGATTCTTCCTGATTCCATAAACGGGGGTACGAAATGAAAGTATCAAGAAAGGTCTTGGCAATACTTGTTTTGGGGATTTCGGCAGTAATATTACTCCCGGTCTCGGCTGTATCTGGAACCCTGGCCGGAACCGTAATCGATAACGTCTATTTCAATCCCGTCCCGGACGTCGAGGTTTCCGTGTTTCAATCCGACAGCACCCTGGCGGGTATGGATACCACCGACATAAATGGCTTATATGCTCTAACTCTGAACGCGGGTGAATATTATGCCGTCTTTTCTAAGGAAAATTATGCCGATACCACTATCTCGAATATTACCATTACACCCGAGGGGACGACCGTAGTCGATCTGACGTTCAGGTTTACACATAACTGCCAGTATATTGTCGGTGATGTCAACGGCAGCTGGAGCCTTAACGGGCTGGACGTTACCTTCGGCGTAAACTATTTTGAGCGAGGATCCCCGTTACCGTACAATTGTCTATGCGAATGCACTCCCGGTCATAGCTGGTATGTATGCGGTGATGTTAACGGGTCATGCACTTATAACGGTTTAGATATTACTTTCCTGGTCAGTTACATTCCGGGCGGGCCTGTGCCCACTCCCTGTTCCGATTGCCCGCCTTTAAATTGAGGAATTAATTTAAATATAAAACGGGAGAGAAAAATGAAATCATATTTTAAAAACGTCGTGATTTCGTTATTAATATTCTTGTTCTTCGTTTTAGCATACATATCGACCTGGGCGCAAAGCGAAGAGCGCAGCATCACCTGGACTGCGATCCCCGATGCTCCTGCCCCATTCGGCAAAGCTGCCGGCGGAGTTATCGGCGACTACTTCTATGTTTTCGGCGGACAACCACACATTCGCCTCGCGCTTGCCTTCTCCTTTGCTGATAGTGTCTGGATGCAGTCGACACCGTCCAATTACTCCCTGATGGAGGCGGCCTATTGCGTGGCCGACGGCGCCTTCTACAGGTTTTCCGGAATAGGCGGTAAGGACAATGCAGAAAAATTCGTACCCGACGGTACCGGTACCGGCGTATGGTCTACCATCGCCTTGCCGCCCACCGAACTCGGGAGGCCGGGAAGCTGCTGCTGCTGGGATGGAGGCGATTTTATTTATGCCAACAACTGCGATAAATCCAACAATCCCGATGGGTATTTCGGAAAGTACAACATCACCGATGACACCTGGGAAATGCTCTCTGCCCCTCCCCACCCTCGTAGATATGCGGGAATGGCCTCTGTCAACGATTTGATATATTTAGTCGGCGGTATCGGCAGCAATCAACGGGATCCGCATGTCTGCCAGGTCTACAACCCCGTCGATGGGAGTTGGAGCCTGATAGCGCCGCATCCCGATTCGTTGAATTATACAGGATCGATAGTTATTTCCGATGGAACTCATATCTGGACCGTCGGGCACGGCGGCGGATACGGTAATTTCCCGGCATCGGCGCACGTGCACTATTACGATCCGGCAAACGATACCTGGAACGGGGAAACCTATCTGCCGGTCGTAAGGGGGCTTTCCCTGGTCAGCTATCATCCGGCGACATCGAGTATCATCCAGGCCGGCGGAAATGTCGGTAACGGCAATCGCTTTGTGTCTGACGGGAGAATCGGTGAGTTAACTCCATCGGAGCCGGGATTCCTGAACGGATACGTAATAGATAACTGGTATTTCAATCCGGTTTTCGAGGTAGAGGTATCGGTATATGACCACAACAATACCCTGGTCGCAGCGGACACTACCGATGAGTACGGCTTTTACGCCTTTATTCTCAATCCCGGGATCTATTCCACGTTATATACCAAGTTCAGTTATCTGGACTCCACCATTTCGGATATTGTGATCAGCCCGAACGACACCGCCCAGGTAAACGTAATCCTGACATTTCAACATCAGTGCTATTATTACGTGGGAGATGTCAACGGCAGCTGGTCCTATAACGGTCTCGATGTTACATATAGTCTATCCTATTTTAAGGGAGGATCTTATCCTATAGACTGCCTTTGCGAATGTACGCCCGGTGATTGGTGGTATGTATGCTGCGATGTTAACGGGGACTGCAGATGCGATGGTCTCGATATAACATACGGAATCGCGTACCACAAAGGCGGTCCGCCTCCGACTCCCTGCCCTGACTGCCCGCCGATCTCTCCTGTATCGATAGAAAAACCGAAAAAAAGTTCTACTGCCAGTAGTTCCGATCGAGGCTCCGGTAGCCGATCGCCTCGGATATATGTGCCGAAGTGATATTCTCTGCACCTTCAAGATCCGCTATGGTGCGGGAGACTTTCAATATTCTATCATAAGCCCTTGCCGATAACCCCAGCCGGGTTATGGCGGTTTTAAGTAGATTCAACGAGCTCTCATCAATTTTGCAGATCTGATGTATCATTTTGGTCTCCATCTGGGCGTTGCAGTAGAGGCCGTCATGCTCGGCGAACCTTTCGAGCTGTTTCTTCCGGGCGGAATTGACCCGTTCCCGTATTTTCTCCGACGGTTCGCCGGATGTTTCACCGGAAAGCTCCTTGAATTTCACCGCCGGCACCTCGATATGGATATCAATCCGATCCAAAAGCGGTCCCGATATTTTCGAAACGTATCTCTGAATCTGGCCCGGCGAGCAGTTGCAGTTATGAGCGGGATCGCCGAAATATCCGCAGGGGCAGGGATTGAGAGCGGAGGCCAGCATAAAGGTCGCGGGATAGGTGACCGATCCCGAGGCCCTGGTGATGGTCACCCAGCCGTTCTCCAGCGGCTGTCTTAAAGCCTCAAGAGTAGATTTATTGAATTCCGGTAATTCATCCAGAAACAACACCCCGTTGTGCGATAGACTGACTTCACCGGGTAGCAAATGGCCGGTTCCGCCGGTCAGTCCCACCTCCGATATGGTATGATGCGGCGATCTGAACGGCCGAACGGCTATCAGCGCCTGGTTTGGCATCAGATGCCCGCCGACTGAATAGATTTTGGTCGTCTCCAGGGCCTCACCGAGACTGAGATCGGGCAGTATTGTGGGAAGCCTTTTGGCGAGCATGGTCTTGCCCGATCCGGGCGGGCCGATCATAACGATGTTGTGCCCTCCCGCGGCGGCGACCTCCAGCGCGCGTTTGGCGTGCTCCTGTCCCTTAACATCGGAGAAATCTATATCGAAACGCCTGTGTGATTCAAATACCTTGTTGATATCGACCGTATGGGGCTCGATCCCCTTGCTGGTCTCCAGGGATTCGACCGCGACGGTCAGATTTTTGACCGGATACACATCTATGCCCTTGGCCATGGCCGCCTCGGAGGCGTTCTCCTCCGGCACGATCATCATGCCGACCTTCTTCTTGATGGCGTTCACCGCCATCGACAGCGCCCCCGGCACCGACCTGATAGAGCCGTCCAGCGAAAGCTCGCCTATGATGATGACGTCGTGGTTGTGCATGGTGATGTCGGACATGAGCGAGCCCTCCCCCTGATACGGGGCCGGCGGAGATGGCGCCGGGGCCTCATAAATATACGGGGCCGGATAATAATGTTAAC
>Ga0209536_100013590_pt1 | contig 11728 bp, 14 predicted proteins | sample DeeMarSeWOR28_12_FD_187461 | JGI IMG/M metagenome (GOLD analysis project Ga0209536, IMG submission 187461) | Marine sediment microbial communities from White Oak River estuary, North Carolina - WOR-2-8_12 (SPAdes) (version 2) | ecosystem: Environmental > Aquatic > Marine > Intertidal zone >... | reverse complement strand
ATCGGCTAGGCAGCCCTGTGCCACCCACAACGACTCGGCGGTGCTGAAGCTCAACGCTCGGCAGCGGCGCGTATGTTCGCGCGCGAGCCGGAACTCCTGGTGTTCGATGACCTGTCCAGCGCGTTGGATGTCGAAACCGAACGCCAACTCTGGGATAGGCTATTTGCCCGCGAAGGCAGGACCTGTCTAGTAGTCTCACACCGCCGTCCCGTTCTGCGCCGCGCCGACCAGATTATCCTCCTGAAAGATGGACGCATTGACGCTTGCGGAAAACTGGATGAATTGCTCGAGACCAGCGAAGAGATGCGACATCTCTGGCAGGAGGCGAATGGGAACGTGAATTCAGGGTAGAAATCAAGGTGTGGTAAAAGTCAAAATCCCGGCTTCCACATGAAACCGGGATTTTTTGTTTTTGTAGTATATACCTACTTCTTCGCGTTATGCGTCAAGGCCGCATGTGCCGCCGCCAGCCGTGCCACAGGCACGCGGAACGGCGAACAACTGACATAGTTCAGGCCGATCATGTGGCACCACTCGATCGAGTTGGGATCGCCGCCATGCTCGCCGCAGATGCCGCATTCCAGTTCGGGGCGGGTGCTGCGGCCTTTTTCGACCGTCAGCTTCATCAGTTGGCCCACACCGTCGCGGTCGATGGTCTGGAAGGGGTTGAGCGGCAAGATGCCGTCTTCCACGTACTTGACCAGGAAGTTGCGCTCGGCGTCGTCACGGCTGTAGCCGAAGGTGAACTGGGTCAGGTCGTTGGTGCCGAACGAGAAGAACTCGGCCGTCTCGGCCACCTGGTCGGCGGTCAGCCCGGCGCGCGGGATCTCGATCATCGTCCCGAACTTGTACTCGAACTCCACGCCCTTTTCCTTCATCACTGCGGCGGCGATCTCTTCCAGTTTCGGCTGGATGAAGTGCAGCTCGTTGACGTGACCCGTCAGCGGGATCATGACTTCCGGTTTCGGTTCGAAGCCGCGCAGCTTGACGTCCGCTGCCGCTTCGAAAATCGCCCGAACCTGCATGCTGACGATCTCGGGCATCATCACGCTCAAGCGGACACCGCGCAAACCCATCATCGGGTTGCTTTCGTGCAGCGCTTCGATGTCGGATAGCAAGGCTTCCTTCTCGGGAAGTTCTTCGCCCTTCACGCGGGCGCCGATCACCTCTTCGAGCAATTCGCGCTCGTCGGGCATGAACTCATGCAGCGGCGGGTCGATCAAGCGGATGATGACGGGCAGCCCGGTCATGGCTTCGAACAGACCGTCGAAGTCCGCGCGCTGGTAGGGCAGTAACTTGTCGAGGGCAGCCTGGCGGGCGGCGACATCGTCACCGGCCAGGATCATATCCTGGACGATAGGCAAACGCTCGGGTTCGAAGAACATGTGCTCGGTCCGGCACAGGCCGATGCCCTGTGCGCCGTAAGAACGGGCGCGGCGCGCGTCCGCGGGATAATCGGCGTTGGCCCACACTTGCAGTCCGCGTGTCGGCCATTCCTTCGGAAATTCGCGGATGCCTTCGGTGGAGGAGATTTCGTCCGCCCAAGAGAGCAGGGTCATCAATTCGGTCTGCTCTTCAAGCGAGGGCGAAGAAGTGGGGATCTCGCCGAGGAACACTTCGCCGGTCGTGCCGTCCACGGAAATCCAGTCACCTTCATTGACGACGACATCGCCTGCCATCATTCGGCGGGCTTCCAGGTTGATGCGCACCATGCTGGCGCCCACCACACAAGGCACGCCAAATTGGCGGGCCACCACTGCAGCGTGGGAGGTTGCGCCACCCTCGCTGGTCAGGATGCCCTTGGCAGCCAACATGCCATGCACGTCATCGGGCTTGGTGAACGGGCGCACCATGATTACATCCTGGCCTTCTTCCTTGGCCATCTTTTCAGCGGTATCGGCATCGAAGTAGACCCGTCCCACCGCCGCGCCAGGTGAAGCATTGACGCCGCTGGCAAATTGCTTGCCTTCTTCCTGGGCAGCCTTTTTCGCTTCGAAATCAAATTGGGGGTGCAGCAAGGTGTCAACATCCGAAGGCTTGACACGCTTTATAGCCTGTTCTTTGGTGATAAGGCCTTCGTTCGTCATGTCCACCGCGATCTTGACGATGGCTTTAGCAGTGCGTTTCCCGTCGCGGGTTTGCAGCATCCACAGCTTACCGCGCTCAATGGTGAACTCCACATCCTGCATTTCTTTGTAGTGGTTTTCCAACTTATCACAAATAGCCAGGAACTCTTTGTAGGCCGCGGGTGAGTCAGCGGACATTTCGGCAATCTTCTTGGTGTTGCGGATACCGGCCACCACGTCTTCACCCTGGGCGTTCATCAGGTAATCGCCATAGTTCACATTTTCGCCTGTAGCCGGGTCACGTGTGAAAGCCACACCTGTACCGGACGTGTCGCCCATATTGCCAAATACCATGGTCTGGATATTGACACCCGTGCCCAGATCATGAGCGATTCCGGCGGCGTTGCGATAGTCAATCGCGCGCTTGCCATTCCAGGATTTGAAGACCGCTTCGGTCGCCAGTTTCAGTTGCTCGTAGGGATCCTGCGGGAAGTCAAAGCCCATCTGCTCTTTGATGACGGCCTTGTACATTTCGGTGAGCGCCTTCCAATCCTCGGCGATCATTTCGGTATCGAGCTTGTAGCCTTTCTTTTCCTTATATTCGTCCAGCGGATGTTCGAAGGCTTCGTCGTCGATTCCGAGCACTACGGAGCCGAACATGTGCACCAGGCGGCGATATGCGTCGTAGACGAAGCGCGCATCCTCCGTTAGTTCAACCATCCCCTCGGCAACTTCATCATTGAGGCCGATGTTGAGGACGGTATCCATCATGCCAGGCATGGAAAATTTTGCGCCTGAGCGGCACGAAACCAAAAGCGGATTCCCCTTATCGCCAAACTTCTTGCCTGTTGATTTCTCAACAGCTTTCATAGCTTCCAGTTCTTGCTCCCACATACCCTCCGGGAATTGGTTATTGTTTTCCAGATAGGCATTGCAGGCCTCGGTTGTGACGGTAAGTCCAGGCGGCACAGGGACGCCGATGCGGGTCATTTCACCCAAATTTGCGCCTTTGCCCCCCAACAATGCGCGCGCACCTTCCCAGTTCCCGGCGTATTTCTCTGCATCGCTGACTTCCTCAAATAGATAAACCCATTTGTTTGACATTGTTTTACTCCTGAAAAAAGATTATGATGGCAAAATATCCAGAGAAGTTTACCATAAAGGTTTTATTGAGATATAGACAATAATCACCAATTATTATGGATAAAGTTTCTCAACTGTTAACTGATTGCAAAGTAAAAATAGACAAAAATCGGTCATAATAGGGGCAGTAAGGTTATTTATTGATATGCCAAAAACAGTTCTAACTATCGACGACGATACCGCTATTACCGAATTATTGGCAATGCTTCTTCGCACACATGGGTATGAAGTGTTGACTGCCAACAATGGTGAAGAAGGTATTAAAGCAATCAAGGATATGAAACCGCACGTGGTTGTTCTTGATCTCATGATGCCTGGGATGGATGGATGGCAGGTTTGCAAGCACGTGCGAACCTTTAGCAACGTGCCCATTGTGATCCTGTCGGCGCTTGATGACCCTGCCATGATTGCGAGCGCGTTGGATGCCGGAGCGGATGATTACCTGGTCAAGCCGGTTTCAAGCAGCATCCTGGTTGCGCACCTCAACAGACTGATCCGCCGGACAGGCAACATCGAAATGCCCAATCAAGTAGCAACTCGTCAATCGAATACCCAACCCACAGTCCCCTAAAACGCTCTAAGGTAAAATAGAATATCTTTACTATCCAGGAGGCACACCGTGCAAACCTGTTCGCTTTGTCATGCCTTGTCACCGGATCATGTTACTCACTGCAAAAGCTGCCAGGCTGATTTGACTGAGTATTCCACCACAGTGCGTACGCTGAAGCGTTTTCGAGAGAATCCACGTATTCAGGCTGTGACCATTGTGCCTTCACACAATTCATGTTCTTATTGTTACGAACAACTGGGTACTTACCCTATTGACCAAGCACCCACCCTTCCGCATAAGGGCTGTTCAAATACGAACGGCTGCCGGTGCTTCTATATCCCGGCATTGGATACGATCTACCCATAAAAATAGTGCGGCTCAGCGAGCAACTCTATTTCTCTAAGCCAACTTCTTCAAGGCTTGTGCCGTTACCTGTGGATCTTCCATCATGGGCATGTGCCCTACGCCAGATAACTCTACCAGCGTAGCGTGCGGGATGGCTGCTTTGATTTCTTGCGCGCGTTGGACAGGGATCAACGCATCCACTTCGCCGTGAACAACTGCTACTGGAAATTTGAAACTGGACAAGATGGACGATGAGTCATCCCGCTCAGCCATTGCCCTGAGCGCGCCCGCCAGCCCTATTGGATGCTGCTTCGCGATCAACCTGCGGACGAAAGCCTGTACTTGTTCATCCGGCGATAACTTAGGGGAAAACGCTTCAGCCACCGGTTCCACACCTGTTTCCATGATTTCCGTAGCGGCTTCATAGCGACCCTCTTTTCGTTCGTGCGGATCGGACAATGCCTGCGAGGCGATCAATCCTAACCCAAGCACACGTTCCGGGTAGGCGCGCGCAAACGCCAGGGAAATATATCCCCCCATCGAGTGCCCCGCAATAGCAGTTTTCTCGATTCCCAATTCATCCAGCAAACCGGCGATATCGGCGGCCATATCTGAAATCTTGTATTGGCTTTCAACCACCTCGCTCTCGCCAAATCCGCGCAGGTCAGGGAGGATGATGTCGAAGTCCTTTTCCAGCAGGGAAACGACTTCACCCCAGATGGTATGATCCAAGGGATAGCCATGCACGAGCACCAGTGGAGTGCCCTGCCCGCGGCGGGCATGGGCTAACTCAATACCATTAACGTTTACTTTTTCCATTTTTATCTCCAATTGACAGATACTTTCAATTTACTTCCCAGTTTCGAACGGTAATGGACAAAGCCGTTATCACGCCCGAACTCGTATACTTGACGCGTTATGTCCACGTCCATCTTACAATACTCGGCGACTTTGTCTAGCTCACCTGCACGGAACCATTCCACAGCCTTCAGCCCGTCTGCAGACTTGGTCGCGCCGAGCGATGCTTCCGCGATCGCATCCAGGCTCAGCCTGAAGCCCAGAGTCCGGTGGATGTCCTGGAGCAGGTCGAGGGTGCGAATGGATGCGAAGTTGAATCCCGGCGTGTAGGGGCGTAATACCGGGTAGTCAAACCCGATCAAGTTGAAGCCAATCACGCGGTCTGCATCCTTAAGTTCTTGAATCAACGCTTGGGCATCCCGTTCCCAGTAGACAGTGAAGTCATTCTTGGCAGTTGAAAAGGTGACGCCGCAAGACAAGCGCAGTTTCTCGATGCCGGAACGTCCACCGACATCCTGTAAAAGGTTTTGGGTTTCGAGGTCGAAAAAGACGAGGTTCACGAGTTCTCCAATTCTGAAGCAAATTGATACAGTTCTGCCAGGTCATACCGTTGGCAGCTTTTGAAATACTCAAGCGCTTGCTTCAAGGAAACACATTCTACCGCAGCAATTTGCTCTCCGCCTGTTGGATTGGTCGGCGCTGCATGTAATGCAACCTGGCCGTAGCCGACCAATCGGTAAAATTCAGGGAAGGGCATGTGCGGGCGATAGGGTTTCTCGGCCTTTGAAAGACACTGCCATGCGCCAATGATCTGAAATGAACGCAACGCTGCCCCTGCCTCTTCCAGCAATTCTCGTTGCAAGGTGTCCATGTAGGCTTCACCCGGTTCCAGCGTTCCCCCCGGAATATCCCAGGCTCCGTTGTTGTGCTGAAGAAGTACCCAATCATCCCCTGCGCGAGGCACAAGGTTTATATTTGCTATTCGATCCAGTGGCGGCTCAGCGTCCAGTTGTTTGAACTCAGCATGGATTGGTCCCCACTCCCAGAGGACTTCGCGGAAAAGATGGGGAAATTTTTCTTGCAAGCTACCCTTCATTGGTTTGGTGGAGCCATTCTTTAGCAAAACGCAGCGCTTCTTCGCGCGTGCCCACCTTGCCGGTGGCCTGTGCTTCGCGGATGACTTCCAGTATTTTGCCAACGCGCGGTCCAGGCGTGAGATCGAATTCCATCATCACATCTTTGCCGTCCAGCAGACCGGGAGGGGTGACAGTTTCAGCAGGCTTTTCCCAGTAGTTCTCGAGAAAGATGCGACAAATATCGAGTACAGCGGCCCAACTCTCCTGTGTGAGCGTGTGACCACGCGTAGCGCGCGTATCAGCCAGCGCCAGCAAAACTAAATCCACGCCAGCTTCCCCGGCATCGCGGAAGAAACGATAAATAGCTTTCCGCGAAGGTGTCTTGTTCTCTTGCTCCATGCGGTTGCTGTGGAACATCACACGCATATGATGTCGAATGATGAGCCGTAAACGTTGGATCTCATCGTTGCTCAGATGTAATGCCCTCGCCCGTTCAGCGGCTATTTCTGCGCCCTGCTCATCGTGTCCCCAGAAACGGATGCGGCCATCCTCGCCGACCGTTTTGCAGGCCGGTTTGGCAACATCATGATACAGCGCAGCGAAGAACAACAGGGCGCGCACGGAGCGGTCGGTGTTGAGTGCCTTTGCGAAGTGTGCGGCAAACTGCTCACGGTAGCGCCCCAAGCGCAGCACCAGCAGGCCGGTGAACAGGTCGCCGGTGGATTCGGGGTCGTAGCCGATGACAAGGGCAGCCAGGATTTCATCGAGGGAGTTCATCACGGCCAGCGTGTGCATCCAGACATCGTGAACATGCGGCGGGGATTGTTCCAGGCCTTTGATCGAGGGCAATTCGGGCAGGAAATGCGGCAGTGTGCCCAGCATCTCCAGCGCGCGAATGGCCGTGCCGGGCTGCGGACCTTCCAGGATGCGGAACAACTCGTCCCGCAGGCGCTCTGCCGAAACGCTTCGCAACTGCCCCCCAGCCTGCTTCATTTTCTGACGTGTGTCCGCATCGATTTTGAACCCCAGCCCAGCTGCCAGTCGGATGGCTCGCAAAACACGGACGGGATCGTTGTGGAAGGCTTCCGGCGTGCAAGCACGGATGAGTTTGGCGCGCACATCGTTTGCTCCGCCCAGCGGGTCGAAAATTTCTTCGGTGCCCAGGTTGTAGGCGATGGCGTTGATGGAGAAGTCGCGGTCACGCAAGTCGGCTTCGATGTCCGCGCCGCGGTAGGTGGCGAAGTCCATGACCGTTCGTGAGCCGTCTTCGTGGATGAGAACGACCCGCCCAGTATCGCGTTCGCTGTCGAGCGGATAGAACGCGCCTTTCAACTTGTCAGCAATGCGCCGTGCCAGCTTGATGCCATCCGCGGGGACGGAGAAGTCGAGATCGTGCGATGGGCGGCCAAGCAGAACATCGCGCACAGCGCCGCCGACGAGGTAGATTTCCTGGTCGGGTGATAAGGCTTCCTGAATGGAAGCGAGTAGAGGGGAGAAAGTTGCGGGGGAGGGCATAAATATGATTTCAGGAGATTCTTTGTGGCGGTGTGTCTGTGCGGCGCGGCGGGCTTCTTCGGGAGTCTTGCCCTGGGCAATGACTTTGCCCTGTAGAACTGCCACCCAGCGTCCGGCGTAGGGAGATGCGGAACGTTCTTGTTGGCCTGTCATTTTTTCCACCCTGCTCCGGTCACGCTAATTTCCTTGAAGCTTTTCCAGGTCTACCACACCAATGAAGGGCAGGCTGCGGTAATACTCGTCGATATCGAGTCCGTAGCCAAAGACAAACTTGTTGGCGATGTCAAAGCCGCGATAATGAATGGGGACGTCTACTTCACGGCGTTCGGCTTTGTCTAGCAGCGCACAGACTTTCAAACTGCGCGGCTGACGGGTGGAGAGCAGTTCCAATACACGCGAAATGGTGTGTCCGCTGTCGATGATGTCTTCCACCAGCAGCACATCTTTGTCGCGGATGTTGGTTTGCAGGTCCAATGTCACACGGACATTTCCTTCCGATTCGCGCGCGCCGACTCCGTAGGAAGAGATCGCCATGAAGTCCACCTGGTGGGGGACGGTGATGTGGCGCATCAAGTCCACGAGAAAGACAACGCCGCCGCGCAGGATGCAGATTAGGAGCAGGTTGTTGGTGCCTGCGTAGTCCTGACTGATTTCTTTGCCGATTTCAGCAATACGTTTTTGCAGGACCTCTGCATCTATCAGGGTTTCGGCTAGAAATTCGTGATAATCTTGCATGCTGCCTCCCGGAAATCCCAAATCAATCCTGTACCGAACTCATTAACCTAACGCGGAACGGTGTGATGTTCGCGGCAGCGGGCTTCATATAGTTCAGAAGCGCCCACGATGACCACCGGTTCGTCGTAGCGTGCCGGTTCCCCATTGACCAATCGCTGCGTGCGTGAAGCTTCATACCCGCAGATCATGCAGATGGCGTGTAGTTTATCCACCTTTTCGGCCTTCGACATCAAGATGGGCATCGGGCCAAATGGTTCGCCGCGGAAGTCCATGTCAAGGCCGGCCACAATGACGCGCACGCCTTGCTCCGCTAGTTCCTGCGCTACTTCTACAACTTCGGGGTCAAAGAACTGGGCTTCATCTATGGCTACGACCGTTGTATCCGTTTCGAGATGTTCACGGATATTGACGGCTTTTTCCACCGGGATGGCATCGAAGTTTGCGCCGGTATGAGATGTGACCTTCTCTACTGCATAGCGCACGTCAACGGCGGGCTTGAAAACTTGCACCTTTTGCTTTGCAATTGTGGCGCGCACTAGGCGACGGATCAACTCTTCTGTCTTTCCACTGAACATGGAGCCGCAGACAACTTCGATGGAGCCAGTGTGATGTTTCATATATCCAGATTACCCTTTCTTTATGTTTTCTTGTTTCATGGATATTAGCAAAACAGGCAGATGCACCGCATCTGCCTGTAAGTTTACCTGAGTTTGCTGAACGCGCAAGTTTATTCTTCTGCGAACTCGTATCCAAGCGCGCGCAGTTTCTTCTTGGCGTCGATCAGGGATTTCTGACCAAAACCTGAAATCGCCAACACAGCCGCTTCGCCCTCGGCAAGTTTGTTCATGAACTGGCCCACTTTTTTGATGCCTGCTTTGGATAAAGCATCAGTTGGGCGCTTGCCCAGTTCAAGGTCAGCAACCGGGCGCTCAGGGGAAACCTTCGCAGTTTCGCGGGCTTTCTTTTCGGCCACATAATCCTGTCGAGCCTGGAGTTTCTTGTAGAAGCGGTCGACCTGACCCTCGATGTCAACAATGCGCTGCAATTCACCACTAAAGAACGGGTGACAGTTGGAGCAGATTTCGACGCGGATCTCTTTTTGGGTTGAACCGGTCTTCCAGGTGTTCCCACAGGCGCAGGTTACGGTAGCATCCACAAAATATGTGGGATGGATGTCTGTTTTCATACCAATATCCTTCTAATTAATCTGCGGGAACCACATTTACACGTTTGCGGCCGTGGACAACATCGAACTTGACAACACCATCTGTGGTTGCGAACAGGGTATCGTCGCTGCCTTTGCCTACGTTCAGGCCAGGTTTAATGCTTGTACCGCGCTGGCGGACCAGGATGTTACCAGAAAGTACAAACTGGCCTGCATAACGCTTCACGCCCAGACGCTGGGCATTGCTATCTCGTCCGTTGCGGCTTGAGCCGCCACCTTTTTTATGTGCCATTTCTACCTCGCACTACTTCTTGGTTGTCTCAGCCGAAGAAGTTTTCTTTGTCGTAGTCTTCTTCGCGGTTGTTTTCTTAGCCGGAGCTTTTTCCGTCTTTTTAGTTGGCGCCTTCTTAGTCGGAGCCTCTTCAGTTTTCTTAGCAGCCGGTTTTGCAGCGGTCGCTTCTTTTTTCTCAGCTATGGGTTCAGCTTTTTTGGCCGGTGCTTCCGCTTCCTGAGCCTTGGTTGCCTTGCCCTTGCCAATCGAATTTACCATCAAACGGGTATATTGCTGGCGATGGCCACCCTTAACGCGGATGCGCTTTCGAGGGCTGTATTTGAAGACGATGATTTTGGGGCCTTTGAAATGATCTACGACAGTGGTCTTTATCTGGGAGCCACTCACTGTGGGCGTTCCGACGGCTATATCATCGCCATCTACCAGCATCAACACACGTTCCAGATCAACTTTATCACCGGCGTTTACCGGCAGGCGATCGACCTCTAAGGTCTCGCCTTCGACGGCTTTGTATTGTTTGCCGCCGCTTTCTACGATCGCGTATTTCATTTTTTCTCCTGGCATATCACTTCGCCACACTGACCGCGGGATTTCTTAGTTCCTTCGACTTCGCTCAGGATGTATCCTTCGCCGATGTGCGGGGAAGCCGGGTTACAAACGACCACCCCGGCCAAACATCGCTGCCAGGGCAGAAGCGGACGGTATTATACCTGTTGCCGGGTGTTGTGTCAACGTCGGTTTTCCACGCGGAGCATAACAAAGCTATTCGGCAAGATATTCTTTTGTGTTTGCAAAAATATCCTTGACAATCTTCTCATCCGCAGGGCCGCCCCCTTGTGCCAGCCCTGCATCCCCGCCCCCGCGGCCTCCAAAGGGTGCAAGGTGCTTTTGCAGCAAATCGCGTGCGTTCAGGCCGGCATCGCTTGCACAGGCAGAAACCAGCGAGAGTTTTGTGTTGTCAAACCCGGCCAGCAGTACCACAACCATCGACTCGCGGCGCAGCTTATCTGCGAGCGCGCGCAGTTCAGACGCAGGTCTATTTTCGAACAGGGCGGTCACCAATTTAAATTTTCCCACCGTTTCTGCGTTGGTGATTAGCTTCTCAACTTCTACTTCCAGGGCGATGCTGGTTAAATCTTCCAGCTTGTGTTGCATCTGCTTCAATTGCGCTTGCAAACGTTCTACTGACAAAACCACTCCGTCCAGGCCGCTATCCAGCAACAGGGCCGCGCCCTGCGCCGCGGTTTGCACCTGCCTGAAAAACTCTAGCGCCCGTGTCCCGGCAACGAAATGCACCCGCAATTTCTGATTGACCCGTTCGGTCTTGACGATCTTCAACATCCCGACCATGCCCGTCTGCGTGACATGCGTCCCGCCGCAGGGGGTGTGATCGAATCCGTCCACTTCCACCACGCGGATGCGGCCGCTTACTTTGGGTCGCTTGCGGAAAGGCACGCTAGCCACTTCTTCATCTGTGATGTAGTAACTCTTCACTGTGCGATTCTCGAACAGGATGCCGTTGGCAAACTCCTCAGCACGTTGCAGGGTTTCCGAATCCACTTCACCCACTTCCAGGTCGATGGTCGAAGGGGTGTCTCCGTTGATATTGGCCGAAAGGCTGTCAATGTCGGCAACTTCCAGGAACGACGCCGACAGGATGTGTTGGGCAGTGTGGTGCTGCATGTGTCGGAAACGGCGATCCCTGTCGATGCGAGCCGGATGAACCCCGGGAGAAAGCTCATGGTCCAGGATATGAACGATGGTAACCCCATTCTTTTGGACATCGACGACGCGCGCTTCTCCGATGAAACCGGTATCGTGCTCCTGTCCGCCGCTGGTGGGATAGAAGTACGTGCGCGGCAAAACGACCCCGAACTTGCCACCGTCTAACGGGCGGGATTCGGTAACTTCGGCCTCGAATTCGAACGAGAAGGGCTCGTCAAAGTAGAGTTGTTCTGTCATTGGGAAATATTAAACCACAGATAAACGCAGACGGGCACTGATTGAAGGTGAACAAAGATTTTTGCGCTTCACGGACTCACT
>Ga0209536_100013588_pt1 | contig 11729 bp, 12 predicted proteins | sample DeeMarSeWOR28_12_FD_187461 | JGI IMG/M metagenome (GOLD analysis project Ga0209536, IMG submission 187461) | Marine sediment microbial communities from White Oak River estuary, North Carolina - WOR-2-8_12 (SPAdes) (version 2) | ecosystem: Environmental > Aquatic > Marine > Intertidal zone >... | reverse complement strand
GCATATCCAGCCCTGAAAGCGTCAGAGGCATATCAGACCCTGATGAAGGAACTCTCTGACACAGAGACAATGATAGCCGACATGCGCATAAGTTACAACCGTGTCGCTAATTTTCATAATTCACGATTGAAGATGTTTCCCGGCAATATCTTCAGTTTCATATTCGGTTTTGAGCCTGTAGAAACATTTAAGTCCGAGTCATCGGCAAAAACAGCGCCGCAGGTCCGGTGAGGAAAACGGGGGCAGAATGATCACAAAAAACAATATTAATACTATTCTGAAAAAAAGCGAGAAGGAAAAGACCGCACTGCTGAAGGACATCCTGAACTGGGCCATGAAAGCACAACTGGTCTTTGAAAAGAAGAAATCTGCGGGTAAAGAGCTGGAGGGCGAATCAAAGACGGCAGAGGAAAATGTAATAAAACTGCTGAACGGGCATATCCGCAGACTTGAGTCTGAAAAAGCCGAGCTCGACATGAAACTCCAGGAGGCCATTGAAGAAAGCAAGCATGCAAATGAAATAAAGGAAAAAATTGCTTCTCTCCTGGATGAACTTGAAAAGGCCAGGGCAGCGGCTGAGGCGGCGCTACATGAAAAAGCCGATATGGAAGAGAAGCTTCTCAAGATACAGGAGCAGTGGGAGAAATTAGCAAGCAGGTAATTATGAAAGAAAAATATATGAAAAGGACCGGTCCACACGATATCAGGGAGGCTGAACTGAATATCATTTTATCTATTGATGATAAAAGCGCTGAAGACCATGAATTCGGCGCCAGCCGCAAAAAATATTTCGAAATAAAGAGTGAACTGGACGAATACACGGAAGAATTACACCGGAAGCTGTCCATGCTTGATGGCGAAAGCGGCCGGTTGAAGGTGCTGAATGGGAAACAGGCCGTTTATGAAGAGGGAATAAAAGATTTAAGGAATGAAATTCTGATCTTAAGGAAGCAATATTCGGTTGTTGAAAATCCTGAACTGGTGCTGGAGGAGTTTAAAAGTCAGGAGATAAGAATACCGGAGCTTGCTGAAAAAAAACGGACGCTCGAAAGAGAGATTTATGAACTTGAGAGGCAGTCGCAGGATAATATTGACGACATTGAAATACTGAATACCCGCCAAAAAAAAATATCTTCTGATATAGCTGAAGAGAAACTGCAAAAAGAAACATTGTCTCAAGAATATAAAGATATTGAAAAATCTGCAAAAATATTAATTGACCGGGACGAGCTTGAGACGAAGCTGAGTGAGCTTGAGGCATCCGTTGCAGACAGGACCGAAGAAATGAAAAGTGTTAATAATATTTTAGCTGATTGCAATCAACTGGTCCCGGACCTGAACAAAACTGTTAAATCATTACAGGGCAAGCTTGGCTCCCTGAAAAAAAGGGCAAAAGATTTAGAGCACCTGATGAACGAAAGGGAATCTTTAACGGCCGATGTTTCGGACCTGGAGAATGATAACAATTCCATAAACCTGAAAGTTGAAGAACTGCTCAGAGAAGCGGAGACGAAGGAGGGAACATTACAGGAACTGTCTCTGGCAAATGCTGAGATGAAGGACGCGATAGAGTCTATTGAACGATATATAGCGGATTCCAGCCACAAGGTCAAAGAGATCAACAGGGAAAAGAAAAGACTCAGGGATTCGGACAGGCTGAATGAAGATGCCATAGCTAAGATGGACGGCCTGTTTAATACGATAAAAATGGATAATCATCTGTCCCGGACTGGTGAGGAGATAACAGCAGTAATCAGGATTATCGAGGCAGCAAAGGAGATATAGCCGGGGATGAAGGAAAAACAGAAGGACATTATCAGCCTGATACGCAGGAAGGCCTCAAGTCTGGTGCTTGAACAGGCGAAGGTGCTGCTGGACACCAAAGTCGATAAAATGGAGGAAGAATTAACCTATGTCAGGGACAGGCTTGCCAGGACTGATATAAAGCTGAATGAAGCACGCAATGCCATAAGCGAAATAGAACCGAGGGTGGACAAATCGGAAAGTATGATGAATACGTATCGGGATGAAAGAGACGGGCTCCACGAGAAATGTAAGAATTTAAAAGACGTGGAAGAAAAGATAAAAATAATTGCGGAAAGAAAAGAGGTCATCGAAAAGAGCTCCGAGGCTGTTGCGGATCTGATTGAACAAAAGAGTTCTTTGGAGCGGAGTGATAGAGATATCGCCCATACAAGAGAAATAAAGGAAGAAAAGTTAAGGGCAGATACAGAGCAGCGCAACAGACTGGAAGAAGATATCAGGGTTTTAAAAGGCAAAATAGCTAGATATTCTTCCAGGATGACCGAATACTCTACAGTTGATGAATTAAAAAGTGAACAGGCCAGGGCAAAGAAAGATATAAGGGTATATACGGCAAAAGTAACAAAAACCAGGGAAGCGCTGAAGAAAGTGGACAGGGATTTGTCCCGGTTACGGTCCCGGTCAGACAAGAAGATATCTGAAAAGGACGCGCTTCTTTCCCGCAGGGATGAACTGCAGGAAAAAATCAGTGAGCTTGAGGCATTAGGGGACAAGGACGCTTTACATGAGGAAGTGAAAGGTCTAAAGGACCGGAAAAAAACTCTGTCCGCTGATATCAAGAGTAAAACCCTGGAATACAAGCGTCTGGAATCCATGCTCGTTGAAGCCGGAGAAGCGATAGAGAATGAAAAAGAATTTGAAAGCAATGCATCGGCAAGGCTTGAGGAATTGACACTACAAAAAAGAGAGATTGATAATGCCGAATATGTGATAAAGATGATCAATCTGAATATAGAAGTCAACAAAAGGTTTCGTGCGATGATAGAGCGGGCAACGCACTATCTGACCCCGGTCATCGACAAAGTCGGGGCCGTGACACAGGATTATCAAAAAGAAATAAATAAACTCAGCCGCTTAATTCATAAGAGGCTTGGAAGAAGTTAGTGTCTGTCCATTTTATGGACAAACTTTATTTTAAATTAATGATAAAAAGAGTGCTTCCCGCAGTTTTTTTGGTTTTAATGGCTGTTGGCCATTCATATGCCGCATTACCGCTTGAAGCACAGCACAAAGTGTTAGGCTCCTTTCATGAAATTGCATTCGTATTGTTGCTGGGAGTTCTTGTAGGCGTAGTAGGTACGCTTATAGGGGCCGGGGGCGGTTTTCTTGTTGTTCCCACCCTTATAATTCTCTATGGATTTACCCCCCAGCATGCTGTCGGCACATCAATGGTGGTTGTTTTCCTGAATGCCCTGTCAGGTACCTTTTCATATGTAGCACAGAAGCGTATCGACTATGGCCTGGGCATACGATTTGCCGTCTTTGCCTCACCGGGGGTGATTATCGGCGCTTTTGCCGGTCAGCAGTTAAGTAGCATGATTTTTTCGATCCTCTTTTCCCTGCTGCTGACGCTGATGGCATACAGCCTGATCTTTAAAAAAGATTTCTATCTGGTATGTGAGGCAGGCGTACTGCCCGCGCAACGAACTGTTCACGATGCCGGCGGTGAAGTACACACATACTCGCCCGACCTGTCAATCGGGTATTCAGGAAGTTTTTTGGTGGGGCTTCTTTCCGGGCTTTTCGGGATTGGCGGCGGACTTATTCATGTGCCTTTGATGAACTTCATGGGCATACCAATACATATTGCAGCCGCCACGTCACATTTCATGATCGTTATTACCAGTTTCTTCGGGGTGATGATATTTCTTGGCCTGAAAACGATTGATTTACACTATGCGGTTTTTCTGGGAGTAGGGTCGATACTTGGCGCTTATTTTGGTGCGAAAATAGCAGCCGAGACCGATTCGGACCTTATAAAGAAGATTATTGCTGTTATTCTGGTGCTGGTCGCACTGAGGCTTTTATTAGGCACATAAACTATGTAAAGGAGGTAACAATGGAGCAAGAACAGGAAGGCAGGTCGGGAATTCTGGGCAGTGTTGCAAAGGCGCTGAATTCTACAGGGAGTGCCCTGGTGGTTTCCTATGACTCAACAGCAAATATGGTAAGTAAGACCTTTTCAAAAGTCAAAACAGTGACCCCGTCACTTCCCGGGTCAACAATAGACTTTTTCGCCGGTGCCAGGGACTTTATTGTGGGCGGGTTCAGAAAATTGAAGACCGACGAAGAGCGTGACATCGAAAAAAAGGTCGATAATTACGAAAATAAAATCAGGGCCGCCTACTATGAAATAGGCAGGGAAGGCGCCTCTGCCGAGAAGCTGGAATCGGAAGCCGTACAGAAACTGATAAATGATGTGAAGGAATATGAAAAGGAGATCCAGAGACTCAAAGGCCGGCTCGTTGAACTTGAAGATTTTAAAAAGGAATCAATAAAAAGTGAAGAAAGAGCTTTCAGCAAAAAGGTCAGGGTGTCAGAGAGCCGGGTCATGGCATCGGTCAGTGACGCTACAGAGAAGGCCGTTCAGCGCGGCGACTTCGAGACAGACTCGGACAGGGCAATATTTGACAAGATAGCCCATGACCTGCTTGATAATGAAATGGAGATCAAGATACTGGCTGCAAGCGAACTGGGAAAAATAGGCAACAAGGCCGCTGTGCCTGTCCTGCATGAGGCGATTAAATTCGATAACCCGTATCTTGCTTCTGAAATAATTAATGCGCTTATTAATCTGGAAGACAGCAAGTCAATAAAATTATTCAGGGAGATGGCAACGGATCCGAATTACAGGGTGCGGTTAGTCAGTCTCAGGGGACTGTATAAACTGGGAAATGATGAAGAAATAAAACAGCCTCTCATTGATGCGCTTAAGGACGATCATCCCGAGGTGAGGAAAGCGGCTGTTACGTTTATCGGATGGAAGGACTATCCCTCTGCCGTACCCGGACTTATTCAGACACTTCAGGACAAGGACGAAAAAGTAAGACAGGCCTCTGTTTCTGCCCTTGCCAACATTAAGGATTCATCGGCTGTCCTGCCCTTAATGAGACTCCTGGCTGACAAGAGCCTTGATATCAGGGAGAAGGCCCTTGAAGCCATAAAAATGATTACCGGCCAGGACATCATGTTCAATGTCGAACTACCTGAAAAGGCGCTGGCCGAGGCGATTAACGATCTGAAGAAAAAATGGCAGAGTGAACGGTTAAGCCATTATGAGGGGAGTGATGCCGGAATATCAGAGGTTGAGCCGCCTGCCAGGGAGGAGGCCCTTGTAACGGAAATGGAAGGAGAGGCTGAAGAAACCGGTGAGGAAGAGGAGGACGTGACTGAAAGTCAGCTCAGGAAATTGAACAAGGGCAAACTGTTAATGCTCTGTAAAAATCGAAATATTGAATGTAACGAAGCCTTAACAAAAGCTGAGCTTATAGATCTGCTGACAGGTCAGAGAGGTTGATATGGGCGGGACTGACCAATCAAACGAATTTGATTCTGAAATGACCGAAAAAATGTGGATCAAAAACAAAAAGTCCATACTGAAGAGTCTGGAAAAAAACCGGGACATGGTAGAGAGTTACCGGGCCAGGCTCCTGTCTGAAAAAATCAGGCTTATGGAGGAGGTGGAAAGTTTTGAGCAGGAAAACTATGCCGTAATAGGCCAGGTCAAGGACCTGGAGATACAGCATCTTGGAAGAGAAAATGAAGAAAAAGCAATCTCCCTGAAACTGAATAATGCCAGGATGAAACTCGTGAAACCCCTTGCTGAAGAGAACAGTTACCGGTCAGAAATAGATTTTCTTGAGTCTGAAAAGACAAGGCTTTTTGAGGCGCGTGACAGGACTGCAGAAAGCCTCAACAACTACATGACCGACCTTGGCGATATAATCATGGACATAGAGTTCATCAAAGGGGAAATCCAGACCCTGGTGAGCAAAATTAATATGATCGAAGATGACATTCCGGGAATATTCGGTGAAATGGATGCCCTTGACGAAAAAGTTTCATTGACGTCAAAGGCATTAACGGATTTATATAATAGAATGAAGATTGTGGAAAAGAATGCAAAAGCGTTTTATTATCATAAAAAGTAATTATGGAGCTTATTTATTATGGAAAATAATGAGGAGTTATCGAAAAAAATAATTGACATTCCCAACGGGAACGCGTCATCTGATGAGTATGCTGAAAGCAGATTCCAGGAGGACAACCCGGAAAATTCCTCACCGGTGATAATCGAGACCGGTCTGATGCCTGAAATAAAGGGTCTTGAACTTTTAAAGAAAGCCGGGAGCACTCTCAAGGTTGGGAGGACCATTAAAGACATGTTCTCTGTTATAAAGAACATGGAGTCCCAGCTGAAAAAAGTTCTATCGATAAATGCTTCTCTTGAAAAGGACCTCAGGGACACCAAAGATGTGATATCTGATTTAAAGGACGAAAAAGTACGGCTTGAAAATGAAATTGCCGACCTTGAGGAGGAATTGCCTTCAAAGCGCGAACTTCAGTCGAGAATTGACCATCTGATTGAAGAAAGGAACAGCGCGCAACCTCAAATACGTGATATGAGAATACAGGTTGATGACATGAAAAAGGAAGTGAGTAAATACAGAGAGCGTCTTGAAGAACTGAATGAAGAAAAGTCCGACCTGCTCCTGGAGATCAGTTTTCTTGAGGAACGACACAAAGCGGCTTTAAAGAAAATAGCGGCTTACGAAAGGGAAAGTCATACCTTGAAGGGCGAGCGGCTGATCAACTCCAGAAAAATGAAGGCCCTTGAGAAAGACATGAAAAAGTGTATTTTTGAAAAGGGCATGCTTGCTGCTGAACTTGAGGACGCAAAAACAGCGGTTCACAGAATAGAGGCGGGACTTTCAGCTGAAGGCGAGGTTGAAAACGACCTTCAGTGAAACCTGTAATAATAAAATCATTCAAGAGGATATGAGGTGCATCTATGGCCAGGGAAGATTATTCCGGATCTGAAAATGCCGATTCATTGAACACAGATTCCGAGGTACGTGGAGAGAAACACCGTACTGACATTGAAGCCTATGAAGAGATAAAAGAGATTTTTGCTGAAATTCGTGAAATCAGCAATACAAAAGAATTCCTTGCCGCACAGAATAAAGAGCTGAAGGCAAAAAGAGAGTCGCTGTCATCGGAGATTGACGGAATGGAAATAGTCGCGGCGTCGATGAAAAAAGACATTGAAGTCACCCTGCAAAGGACCGAAGCATCTCTTGAAAAGATGAAAGATCTTAATGGCAAACGGGAACAGTTGATCGAGGAAATCAATAGCATGAAAAAAAGCATTAAGATACTCGCCGAAGACAATAACAAATGCCAGATCATGAAAGAGCATCTGTTAGTTGAATTTGAGAGTATCAGTCATGAAAAGGCGATTATATTCAAAAAACTGAAGGAAATAGAAGAAGGTGTTAAACGTTTAACCAGCAAAAAGAATGTATATAATGTGCCCTACCTCAGGGCATATGATTCGCTTCTTAAACGTGTCTACAGGGCTTTTAAAGAAGCTGAGGACAGGATGGATGTCTCTTTGAAGCTGTTACATTGAGTGAAAATGGATGGTTGATTTTAACACAGCATAAGTTTATCAGCAAGTTCTTTTATGCCCACTGAGAACTCGGAGGAAGGGTTATCAATGAATACAGGCTTCATCTTGTTAATGGATTTTTTGACTGCAATGTCCTCCGGCAAATTTGCCAGTATCCGGCTCTCAATACTTAAATAATGTTGCAGCAGTCCCTGAATGACTGTGCCTACGTTGGCATCACTGCTTGTCTGGACCCTGTTCACTGCTATATGTGGAATAAATTCGGAAAGGATTTTTTTAGCAGCATGTACGGAATCGGGGTCTATTGCACCTGCCTCACGAAAGAATTTCTCCATGGAATTAAGATGGGGATTTGAATCAACATCTTTTGCTTTTTCAAGAAGTTCAAGCACTTCATAAGAATTTTCGGACTTAAAATGGAAGGTAAGTCTTCTGTATACAGCGGATTTTATAAAACTGTAAACATTCATCAGGGACGTTACCTCAGGGGTTGTCACAAAAAGCCCTATGTCCGCCATAAATGAAAAGTCTACAACGTTATAAGATGACCCGGCGCCGAGATCAACAATCAAAATATCGCTTTCAAGCTTCATAAGATGGTACATCAACTTTACTTTTTGCTGGTAAGGCATATTAGCTATATTGGGGATCTGAGACCCCCCACATATGAATTTCAGATTATGCACTTCGGTATCAACAATAATGTCAGAGAGGTTTTTGACTTTTTTTAGTATGAAATCATCGATCGTATGGCCCGTATCCCTTATCCCGAAGAGGGCGTGCAGATTTGCCGCTCCAAGGTCGAGATCGGCAAGTGTGACCTTCCTGCCCATAGTTGCAAGCGCAATGGCAAGGTTGGCGGAAATAGTGCTTTTCCCGACGCCTCCTTTAGGCCCTACAACAGCGAAAACTTTTTTATGACTTGCCATAATGTTTATAAGTGTGCTAAAGCATTTGAAGTGCTTGAACTTATTTAAGTGCCTGCAATGATAAATAACTTCATTATCGTTAAGTGCTTTAAACTTTAAGTATTTTCAGCACTTATATCTCCCTATTTCAGATCAAGAAACCCCTTAAGATTATCTTCTAAAGAGTCTTCGCTGCCCCTGGATGACAGGATCTCTTTTACCCCTGAAATGATGAGACCCGTGTCAAGCGGGTCGGACAGGCACTGAGCGCTCTTAAAATTTGTTGATGCCTGTGCAAAGACACCCAATGTGTCCGCAAGTACAATGAGTGCAATTTCAGACAGCAGATGCGAAGTTGACTTGAAAAAATCCAGGTCCTTTGAAAGAAAATCTTTTGTATCAAGTATTACGACATTCGGGACACTGTGAATTATGATACTTTCTGCATTGACTGTCTGATCATTCAGGAGGGAGTCAAACCCGTTTTGCTGCAGCGCCTTTCGTATAATATTTCCCCTGACCGGGTCTGCGGCAAAAATAACTATAGAACCAGCCATTCAAGTTAGCTATGCCTCTGTTACCGCCATTACCAGGGCGCCTTTTGAAGTCGTGTTCAACGGTTCTTTTGCCATACGTACAGAAGAGATTTCAATCGGCAGTCGTACAGTCTTAAGGGCCGTTTCAAAATTTTCCTTGCACCCTTTCGGCATAGCAGTGCCGCCACTTAATACAATGGGAATGGGTGCTGCGATCTTGGGTATCCTGTCAGACGCGGATATGACACGCTGAATACTGTGAATAAGCGTGTAAACCAGGTCCAGGTAATGCATGTGCAATGACGTCTCTATCCTGTTCCGCGGCAAAACGGTAAGGTCAAGAGACTCTTCTTTAATACCCTTTACTTTGGTAGCGGACAATCCGACGTCATGACTTACCATGGTATCTATGTAATCTCCCCCCCTCTGAATGCTGAATGTTATGACAGGAACAGAGAGATAGGAGAGGCACACATTGCACATGCCACCCCCCATACTTATTCCTATGCCGGTGAAATTGTCATCGACCATTTCGGACATTACAATTGCAAGGCCTTCATTTATGGAAATCGGCGAATACCCCATACTTTCAAGATACTTTTTAATTAATGATTCGTGACCGGCGACAAAAGCCGTCCCCTCAAGTGGCTCCCCCGGTATACTGAAGCAGGCGATTTCACCGAATTTTTTGGGTTTCTGGATAATGGTGCCGATAATGGCCTGTATTATTTTTATGCCCTCGTTCTCCTTGGCGCTCAGCAGTCCCATTTCCACGGGTCGTCTCGTATTGGCGTTAAACAGGTTTGCAAAGTCTTCCGCGGAAAAACCTATGATGTAGTACTGCCCTTCAAGTTCAAAGAACATCACATCGTTTTGCTCGAGAATTTTTCTTGTGAATTTTGACTGCGGAATGGTAAAAAAGGCGTTTAACTGCCTAACAATCTGAATTTTATCGCCTCTGTTCTGGGCCATAACAACATTGCTTGTGCCGACATCCAGGCCCACCGGACCACTTGGTCTCTCAGCGCCTTCTCTCGCACCCCTTTCCATCGAAACGATCGTTTTCTGGGAAGTACCAATAGCTGCATCAATTTTCCTGTCAGTTGTTTTATCTGTTGCATTCGATGACGGGGGTGTTTTTTCAAACTTTGATGTATCCAACGGCGTCTCTTTTTTCTGCTTCTCTATCGCGGCAAGCCGTTTTTTCAGTTTTGCAATTTCACTCTTGTAATCCTCTACATCGGCCATCCGATACCTCCTTATGAAGATCTATATTATATCCAAGATCCATTAAGTTGCTAGATTTTCGAATATTATACTTTAATATATAAATAAATATGCTAAAAAACATTTACTATTAAATAAAAATGAAACACTGAATGTCAAGTTCAAGAGATAACAGGGATTTATTTTCAAGCAGTACAGAAATTAAATCTGTCAAAATATGTCAGCGTGATATGAACAAGCTGAAAAAGACATTGCTGTTTGGTCGATATTATTGTTAAGATTATCCTGGTCGCAAAGATCAATTTGTTACCACGTGCATACCTGCACATGCCTTTGCATTAAAAAGATATAAGTCATAGGCAATGTAAGAGCAATAAAGGTCGTCCGCAAAGAAACGGGCAAATAGTACCATTTATGTGCAAAAAAAGAGATGGTTCTTGATGCGAAGAAGGCAGGTTAATACATCAAGACATCAATCACTGATAGGATCTGCAAAACAGACATCTCTTTGTAAAGACTGTGGCGGTGGAGACATGGGAAAGGTTTATGAACGCGAGGATGAGTGCCGATGAGTGAGACATGTGGAATAATGGCAGCATTCCTTTTTATTATCGCTAATGCATATTATCCGGCAAAGCTTATTGCCAAGAGGTTCCGGCCCTGGCCCATGGAAATGCGTCGGTTTTTTAAACAGTACCTTCAGGTACACGTTACATTAAACCTGATCGCTTTTTTGTTAGTCATTTTACACGGACATTATGCAGAAGCAGACGAGAAAAATATTATTTTGCAGATAACTTTGGTGCTGACACTGTGGCTTACAATAGCGGGAGTACTGATGTATTATCAAATCCCTCATGGCATGAACAAGCGGTACTTACGGCTGGTCCATACCCAGCAGATAGTATTCGCATTATGGCTTATTTTGATCATAGCAGGTCATAGTTTAGGGTAATATAAGCACGAGTTCAATTCATGCATTGACGTACAGCGTTCCACCGTTTTTTCCAGATCCCTATTTTTTGTTGAAGATTTGGTTACTTGGATCCTTTGTACAGGGTAAGCAATCTTCGAAAAATGATCATCGGGATCTCTGGAGGCTGTTTTCTGTTAAACTGAAATAAGCTAAAAATGCGATTTCTTGTCAGTCCCGCGAACCGCTGAATTATTGTGAAGAAATCTCTGGATAGATTACAGAAGGGGGACGAGCTTGGAAAAGCGGGATAGAGCAGCCCTTTTAAGCCGCTGGGGGCTTTGTATATTATTCACCACTTCCTGCCTTTTATGGCGTCCGGCTGTCGTTTTTAGTGTGCCGGGAGTTTTTTTAGTTTATGGTAACGATAGAAACCGGGCGCCGGGCCTGGTAAATTGCATCACGTATTGCCTCGGCATTTCCATGTGTTTCTGGATTGTGCTGTTCTGGTATCTCAGATATGTTCCTGTTCCTTTATCGCAGCTTGCTGCACTGGCATTTCCCGTCTCTGTCGTTCTTCTGGTCTTGCTGGCATTGAGAAATCGTTCTGTTCCGGTGTCCTGCGGCCGCCATGATCTTCTGGTTCTGGTGGTTTTGGTTGTGCTGCTTGTCCTGCGGTTTAAGGCCAT
>Ga0209536_100013587_pt1 | contig 11729 bp, 10 predicted proteins | sample DeeMarSeWOR28_12_FD_187461 | JGI IMG/M metagenome (GOLD analysis project Ga0209536, IMG submission 187461) | Marine sediment microbial communities from White Oak River estuary, North Carolina - WOR-2-8_12 (SPAdes) (version 2) | ecosystem: Environmental > Aquatic > Marine > Intertidal zone >... | reverse complement strand
GGCTGACCGAGCGTCGCGAGCCTCGTGCGCCGATCACGCCGAGGCCTCGCAGGTGGCCCAGCGACGAGTGAAACTCGCCTTCGCGAGACTCGCCGCGCACCGCGCCGCTTCGACGAGCGTCGGGCCGCCATGCGCGCGGCTAACCCAGCGTTCGCACCCGAGCACCTTGGGCCTAGCCGTCGATGACTTCCGAGCTCGCCAATGGTAGCAATGCGGCCGTGGTGGTTCTCGTTGTCTGGATCCTCGTGGGGGTCATCTTCGTGTGGGTTGCGATTCGGCGGATGCGCGCGCAGCCGGTGCGCCGGGCCATTACCGCGGGCATCGGTGTCGTTCTCGTCGTCTCAGTGCTCGGCCTTATCGTTTTTGACCTCCGGGTGCAGCGCGGCGTCGCCCGCGCCGCGGCTGCGTTCGAGAGTCACCGCCCGGCGAAGCTCGGCGACATCGGCACGACGAAGACCCTCAGCATTCTGCCTCTGGTCGACTGGCACAGCAGGCTGATAGTCGACAGTAACGCCCTTTCAGCTTCGCGCCCCACGCGACATAATATCTAGTACCGCGCAATTCGGACTTCCGAATGGGCCCAATGGGCTAAGAGAGCCATGAGCGCATCGAGCCCCTCGAGCGCCAAACCGGTTCGTGACGCGAGCTCGCCCGCGGTCCGTTCAGCCTGGCTAGGTTCCGCATCACCCGATGCGCCCCCGCATTGATATCGATGCCTTGTAGTGACGCCTCTAGCGATTCAGGCGCCCGGCGGGAACATCGAGACGATGCGCTGGATGGTCCAGAAGGTGGCGAGGCCGCCGATGGCGTACGGAGCCAGACGCCACGCTCCGCCAGGGAGCGTGACGGGAATGCGGCGAATGCCGGAGAGCGCTAGCGCGACGACGGTCACGAAGAAGATCTGTCCGGTCTCTACGCCGAGGTTGAACATCAGAAGTGAAAGGGGCACTTCGTGCTCGGGGATCCCGACTTGGGAGAGGGCGCCTGCGAAGCCGAGGCCGTGGATGAGGCCGAAGCCAAAGGCGACGACCCAGGGATAGCGCTCCGTCAACACGACTTCGCCGTTGCGCATTCGGATCACTTCGGCGGCGAGGAACACGATGCTCAGCGCGATCACCGCTTCGGTCGGTGCGGTCGGGAAGTGCACGACGCCGAGGGTGGCGAGGGCGAGGGTGATGCTGTGGGCCACGGTGAACGCCGTGATGGTTTTCACGAGCCTCCAAAAACCGGTCACGATGAGCATCAAGGCGAGTAGAAACAAGAGGTGGTCATAGCCTTCGAGGATGTGGGTGATGCCCATCCGATAGGTCGCAAGCGCGACTTCCTTCTTGCTTTCGCGCGCTGGGATTTCGAACGTGGGGGCGTTCGGGCGTAAGATCGCCGAGTGCGTGCTGCCATCCAGGAGCTCGATGCGGAGCAGGACGTCGGTCTGCACCGCTGAAAGGCCGTCGATCGAAATGCTCCGGCCCACGATGGGCGTGCCGTCACTCTTGTACGTCGCGCGCTGAACCCAGGCGGCCGGCACGCGACGAACCGTCGGCGGAGCGATAGCCGTCAGGTTCTCCGGTAGGACCGGCTCGAGCCCAAGCGCGCGGTCGCCTTTGCCGGGCAGCTTCCAGGTGACTTCGAAGATGCCTGGACCCGTCTCTTCGATCTCGAGCAGCGCCGGCCGAATCTCGTGCGCGCGCGTCGTCGACGAGGGGACCAAGACCGCCAACAAGAGACCGAGACATGCGCCACGCCAGGCTATCGTCACCGCGACGGATCCCCACTCGCCACGGTGTCGGCAACGGCGTCGTCGTCGACCACGATGGTGTACTTCTCGAGCAACCTGTCGCGGTACTCGGCGTTCAGTTCCTCGCGTTTCGCGGCTGCCCAATCGTCGGCCACGCGGTCACGGACGTCCGCGAACGCCGGTTCGGGGAATGCCTCCCTCCCGTGTACATAGACGAGGTGCATCCCATATCCGGATAGGACGGGACCTTGCCAGGTGCCAACGCTCAGATCGCTGATGCTTTGGGCAAACCTGCCACCGAAGAGCTTCGAGATGTCTGCTTCGGTTCGCTCCGGGTAGTAGAGCTGCAACATGAAAGGGTCGCCGAGCTCCTTCGCGCCACTGGTCGGGTCGTCGGCTTCCTTTAGACCTTCCAGAACAGCCACCGCGTGGCTTTCAGTCTCGGCGCCTCTCTTGTCCGGGTCCACGAACGCGTGGGTGAAGGTGATCAGCTCCGGCTGCCGATAGTCCACGCGGTGCTCCTCGAAGTACGCTTCGAGCTCCTCGTCGGTGGCGGGGGCGACGTCGATGAGATCCTGCACCAGGAACTCGAGCTTTTGTGCAAGGCGCCGACGCACGATCGTGTCGTCTTGGTCGAGCCCCATCGCTAGCGCTTCCCGGTAGAACGCCGTCTCGCGGACGTACTCCTTGGTGAGTCCCTCCAGCTCGTCCGCTGTCGGCGGACGCTTCCATCGCTTCTCGAAGCTCGTCCGCATCCAAGCGCGCTCGCCTTCACCTACCCGGATGATGAGTTCGCTGTCGTCGGCGTTTCCTGGATTGAGCCAGGCGTACCCCGCGTAGATGGCTAGGCCGAGGATCAAGAAATGAAATAGCGGCTCGTTGAACAGCCGAGTAAGACGTTCTCTCAATTGGGGCTCCTTCGAGGCTGCCTTGTTACACAGGCTTCGCCCTGATGCGAGATCAGAGGCTCGCATACTGGATCAAGCTCACACGGTCGATCCGGCCATTTCGCGCCAACCAGTCGTGCTCCGAAGATGTCACCAAGCAGTCTCAGTCGTGGCGTAGGATGCTTGGACACAGCCCTAGATTGTGCGCTATGGACAGGCCCACGCCTGCGGGCGACGGGAGGATCGGGATCATCAGGAACGACGAGCGCCAACTCACCAAAGGGTCTGAGCTTGGCTTCGTGCGGTTCGCCTTTGCGGCACTCGCGTTCGCAGCGTTGACACTTTTCGGCGGCGTCGGCTTCGCGGACGATGAGCCGGCCGAGGCTCCAACGGCAGCAGCGCCTGAGGGCGCAAACAAGTACGCGGGGTGCTGGGATCCAAAGGCTAATCCGAACCAAGACCCAAGTTTGTGTAAGGTTGAGAAAGCGGGGATGCCTACCGACACGAGCGGGTCGAGCGGCAGTTCGGACTTGGCGTCGAAGCTTGCCAACCCAAGCGCGCCCGTCATGGCTTTGAATAGTTTCTTGGACCTCAAACAGAATGGCGGCTCTGCCCCGGGCGCGCATAGGGCGAGCTTCGTCTACAACTTTCAGCCCGCGATTCCATTCCCAACCAAACGCGGCAACGTGATCCTCCGGCCGCTCATCCCGGTTCAATTCGGCGAGCCCTACGTTACTGGGGCCGGCAACGTCGAGACCGCGGTTGCGTTCGGAAATATCTTGCTCGACACATTCTACGGCAAGACTCTCAAGAGCGGCTTTATGGTCATGGGAGGGTTCAGCACGCTGTTTCCAACCAACTCCAAGCCCGAGCTCCGCGCCGACTGGGCCCTCGGTCCCTAAGTGGTGATCGGCTTTGCTTCTAACAAGACGGGCAACGTCTGGGGTACGATTACCCAGTTCACCTGGAGCTTTCCGACGCGCGCCGAGGGGCAAACGGTCGCAGGGCAGTACTTCTATGGGATCAATCTTGGCAAGGGATATCAGATCAATGCGAATCCGGTCTGGTCGTATTCGCGAGAGACCAAAGTGCTCCGTTTTCCGCTCGGCGTGGGTATCGCGAAGGTTGCCGCTCTCGGCAAGAAGGATTTCCCGGTCAAGGTTGGCGTACAGATTTGGGGCTACGCACCACCACCCGATGGCAGTGGGCCGGAATGGCTGCTGCGCATCACGATCGCCCCGGTCGTGCCACTCCCGTGGGCGAAGTAATCTCGAACGATCAAGCAAGAAAAGGAACAACTTCCATGAAGACGTCTGCTAAAGTTGTCGTACTCGTAAGCGCATCTGTCGGCCTGATGATCGCCTGCCGATCGGGTGGAACCGACAAGGCGGAGAGCACGACCCCCGTGGCGGCGCCGGCATCCGCCGAGGAGGCCGCACCGGCCAAGCCATCCCCAGCAGCCATGCCGAAGCCCAACCCGCTCCGGAACGTCTACTTCGGTGAACAGCATTTGCACTCGGAGATGTCGCCCGACGCCTACGCGCTGGGCACACGGCAGACGATGGACGACGCGTATCGCTATGGGATGGGCGAGGAGATCACGCTCTCGACCACGGGCGAGAAGATCAAGAAGGCGACGCCCTATGACTTCGTCGCGCTGACGGACCATGCGGAATACCTCGGCGTCTTCACAGAGCTCTCGGATCCGAAGAGCCCGCTCGCCAACAACGCGCTCGCGAAGCTGATCAACAGCTCAGATCAAGCGGACCAGAACAAGGCGGCTTCGGAGGTGATTGCGTCCATCACGAGCGGTGTTCCAGCGGGGCCATTCTTGGATTTCATGGACCCCAAGATCATCCGATCCAACTGGCAGCGTCACGTAGAGACGGCGAACAAGTACAATCAGCCGGGTAAGTTCACCACGCTGATCGCGTTCGAATGGACCTCGATCCCGAACAGCCAAAACTTGCACCGAAATGTGTTCTTCCGTGGCGATGTGGGGCCCGAGGCGCCGTATTCGGCGTTCGATTCCGTCGACCCAGAGGATCTCTGGACGTATCTGGAAATCCAGCGCGACATGGGTCTCGAAGCGTTCGCAATCCCCCACAACGGCAACGTCAGTAACGGCCTCATGTACGCGCCGACGAACTACCGAGGGGATCCAATCGACGCACGCTACGCGGAGCGGCGCGCGCGAAACGAGCCGCTGACCGAGATCATTCAGACCAAGGGCAGCTCCGACACCCACCCATCGCTTTCAAGGAACGACGAGTTCGCCGACTTCGAGCAATTCCCGAACCTGATTGGCACCAACACCGTAAGTAAGGTCAAGCATGGCTACATTCGCCAAGCGCTGACCGCGGGGCTGATTCACGAAGCAAAGCTCGGGACGAACCCGTTCAAGTACGGCATCGTCGCGGGCGCAGACGTGCACTCGGGGTACTCCGGGAACGAAGAGTTCAACTGGCACGGCGCTCACGCAACGGCCGACGACACGCTCGAGAGGCGCATGAATCCGAAGCCAAACGCAAGCGGGGAATCGGCATCGACGGTCGGGTCTGCAGGCGCAACCGCCGTCTGGGCAGAGGAGAACACCCGGGCCTCGATTTTCGACGCCATGAAGCGCAAGGAGACCTACGGAACGTCTGGCCCGCTCATTCGCCTACGTTTCTTCGGAGGCTGGGACTACGCGGATGACCTCACGAGCGACGCAGAGTTCGTCAAGAAGGCCTATGACAATGGCGTGCCGATGGGTGGAGACCTGCCTGCGATGACCGAAGGCATGGAAGCGCCAAGCTTCGCGGTCCAGGCGCTCAAAGACCCGCAAAGCGGCAACCTCGCCCGCATTCAGATCATCAAGGGCTGGGTCGAACGCGGCAGGGCCAAGGAGCGCATCTACGACGTGGCGCTTTCCGACGACCGCACCGTCGGAAAGAACGGCAAGGTGCCGCCCGTGGGCAATACCGTGGACATCGGCAAGGCCACCTACACCAACGACATCGGCGATTCGCAGCTGAGCGTCGTCTGGACCGACCCGGATTTCAATCCGAAGCAACGCGCGGTCTACTACGTGCGGGTGCTCGAAATCCCGACCCCCCGCTGGTCGACCTACGACGCCGCGAAGCTCGGCGTCCAGCCACCCAAGGGCGTCCCGGCCACCATTCAGGAGCGCGCCTGGTCCTCGCCGATTTGGTACACTCCGCCGGCGAAGGTCAAGAAGTAGTCAGCCAATTTCTTCCCCAGAGAGTGAGAGCAAGAGTATGTCGATCCCGAAACCGTTTGCGCTGATGTTCTTGACGCTTGCCGTTGCTTGCCAGGGGGGTGGCGACAAGACGAAGGAAGCGCCGCCGGCGCCGAAGGCGGATGAATCGCCGGCGCCCGCAACCACGCCTTCAAGCAAGCCGCAGGTGGCCGACACCCCCTCGGGACCCTCTCCCGTTGGCGAGCCGGGCCGCGCGTCGGACACGCCCAACCCGCTGAAGAACGTCTACTTCGGCGAGCAGCACCTTCACTCGCAGAATTCGCCGGATGCGTACGCCATGGGTACCCGTAACACCCCCGACGACGCCTACAACTTCGCCAAGGGCAAGGCCATCAAGAAGAACACCAGCGGGGAGATGGTGCAGAAGAAGACGCCGTACGATTGGGCGGCGTTGACCGACCATGCCGAGTACATCGGCGTCCTTCCACAGCTCACGGACCCGAACTCGGACTTGTCCAAGAAGCTGAAGAACTATGACATCGTCCAGATGATCCAATCTGGCGACGAGAAGAAGGGCGACGAGGCTTTCGCTCAGATCGCCGTGGGCCTCACCACCAACAACCCAGATCCCAACTTCAATCGACCAGACATCATCAAGTCGGTTTGGGAGCGACAGAAGGAAGTCGCCAACAAGCACTACGAGCCCGGGAAGTTCACCACGTTCATCGCATTCGAGTGGACGTCGATCCCAGTCAATCAGAACTTGCATCGGAACGTCTTTTTTCGCGATGACAAGGGGCCGGATCTGCCATTTTCGGCATTTAACTCCGATCGGCCCGAGGACCTTTGGACCTATCTCGAGACCCAGCGTGGGGCGGGCCACGAGACCTTCGCGATTCCCCACAACGCCAACCTCAGCAACGGCCTGATGTTCGCGCCAAGGGACTCGGAGGGGCAGCCCATCGATGCTCGGTACGCCAAGCGACGCGCAAACAACGAGGTCGCGACCGAGATCATCCAATGTAAGGGGCAGTCGGACACGCACCCGGCCTTGTCTCCCAACGATGAGTTTGCGGGCTTCGAAAAGCAGTACAAGCATCTCATCGGCACCAATCCTCCGGTTCTTGGGAGGGTCAACTACAGCTATGTGCGCGAGGCTCTGATCAACGGCGTTGGATATCAAGAGTACCTCGGCGTCAACCCGTTCAAGTTGGGCATCGTCGCGGGCGCCGACGCCCACACGGGTTTTTCTGACAACGAGGAATTCAACTACACCGGCGTCCACGGGAACGTTGACAGCACCGTGCAGAAGCGGATGTCAGGCGCGGGACAGACCGCTGGTGAAGCGGCGATTAATTTCGGCACGCCGGGAGCGACCGCGGCTTGGGCGGAAGAGAACACGCGCGAAGCGATTTTCGACGCGATCAAGCGACGTGAAACCTACGGCACTTCCGGTCCACTGATCCGGCTGCGATTCTTCGGGAGCTGGAATTATTCGAGCGATCTCACGGACGACGAACAGTTCGTGAAGAACGCTTACGCAGGTGGCGTGCCGATGGGGGGTGACCTCGCGAAGATGCCGGCCAAGGCCAAGGCGCCGACTTTCGCGGTGTGGGCCTTGAAAGATCCGGCGAGCGGTAACCTCGATCGCGTGCAGATCATCAAAGGCTGGTACCAGAACGGGTATCCCCAGGAAAAGGTCTACGACGTCGCACTGTCGGACGGGCGCGTCCCCGATCCGAAGACCGGCAAGGTGCCGCCGGTGGGGAACACGGTTGACCTCAAGAACGCGAGCTACACCAATAGCATTGGCGATAGCCAACTCGCGACGGTCTGGAGCGACCCCGACTTCGATCCCGCGCAACACGCGGTTTACTACGTGCGCGTCCTGGAGATCCCGACACCGCGCTGGTCAACCTATGATGCGAAGGCCATGGGCATCGATCCTCCGGAGGGCGTAGCCGCATCGATCCAGGAACGGGCCTGGTCTTCGCCGATCTGGTACACGCCGGATCCCAAGCTGGTGAAGAAGGCCCCCTTCTATCCGCAGTTGCACCAAGTGTTCAACTGAGGTCGAGAAGAAGGCTTCCCGCGCGATGACGTCACATAACACCAGGCGAGCCGTGGCCCTTGCGGTAGCGGCTTCTAGGTTCGTCTCGTGCAGTCTCCCGATGAGTAGCTTGACAGATCTTGACAAGTCATGACGAAAAGCCCAAGCTCTTAACCATGAGCGAAATGGTCAAATTCAGCTCCAAGATGGAGAGAGAGGCGCTGGAAGCGCTGCGGGCCCACGCAACCGACGAGGGGCGGACGCTGGCGGGTCTTCTAACCGAAGCCGTGCAGGACTATCTGGCCAAGAAGCGGGTGCGGCCGGCATTTCGCGAAGCGGCTGAAGCGGTCCTGACGGAGCACGATGAGCTCCTTGCGCGGCTCGCGAAATAGGCGTGTCGGTGTCGGCAACGATCTATCCGACGGTCGAGGAAGTGTTGGTCTTGCATTCACTGCTGCTGGCTCGCTACGGAGGTGAGCCGGGCGTTCGGGATCTCGGAATGCTCGACGCTGCGCTTCATCGGCCGCGCTCCGGCTACTACGCCTCCCTCAGCGAGCAAGCCGCGGCGCTGCTACAAAGCCTCGCAAACAACCACGCCTTCGTCGACGGTAACAAGCGCGTGGCGTTTGCGACCATGGCCATTTTTCTGCGGCTCAACGGTTTTTCACTACGGGCCACCGCGGACGACGCCGAGGCGTTTTTGATCGACGAAGTCATCCAAGCTCGCGCGCCGCTCGCACGCATCGCCACGTGGATCGAAGAGCACATCGAGGACAGGGACACAGCGCTCCCGCCTTGAGCTTACCGGTGCAGGCTCTCTTTCGCGGTTGCATCCCGCCAGCAAAGCAAAGACACTAAGCTCATGCGAGGTTCCGCATTCGACGAGCTCTCTCTTAGCCCATCGGGATCAAGCTGAGAGCCGAATTTCGCGGTACTAGATATTATGTCGCGTGGGGCGGCGCACGGAGAGGGCCTTTGTTTTGGCTATGCTCAAGAAACAACGCATCTGCTTCCATCAACGTCTAGAGTCGTTCAACAATCGCCTTGGCGACACGTTCGGGGACTTCGATCGGCGGCCAGTGGGCGCAGTCTTTCCATAGGTGCAGGTCGATGTCCGGATTTAGTTCCTCCATCCTAATGGCCATTTCGACCTTGGCGTTGATATCTTGCTCGCCCCAGTAGACGCTCGTCGGCGCCGAAAGCTTCGTGAGCCCGTCCCTCCAGCGCTGCAGATTCTCCTTACGCTCTAACTGGTAGCGATTCAGACGTGTTAAAAGGCGATCGCCTTCCTTCGCGCGGACCTGGGCGACCATCACGTCCAACAGGGCTTGGCAGGGAGCGTGCTCTGTGGAGAACAGTCCCTTCTGTGCCATGAATTGTTTTAACGTTTCCGGAGGCACCCGGTCTGTCAGCTTGTCGGGCGCCTTCAGCATCTTCACTTGTTCTGGCACGAACTGAACCATGTCAACCAGCGTCGAACCGTTGAGAATGATTGCGTGCTTGATCTTGAATGGGAGCTTACCTTCTTCTTGGCGAGCCATGATTTCGGCTCCGACCGTTTGCCCCATGTCGTGAATCACGAGAACGACTTCTTTGAGGCCCTCGCGGCGAGCGATTTCGATTATGCGATCGGCTTTCTGGAACAACGAGTAGTGCGTCTCGAAGGTCCCGTCGGTCGGCTTGTCGCTCTGGCCAAAGCCGAGGAAGTCGGAAACCACCACACGGGTGTGAAGCGCTACGCGAGGAACAACGTTTTTCCAGTCGATTGACGAGCCCGGAAAGCCGTGGGTGATCAGCACTCCATGACCCCGACTTTTCGCTGTGCCGGAAGCGTGGACAAACATGTTGTGGCCGTCAACTCGCTCGAAACGGCCCTCGTCTCGCCAAATTTTCAGGTCTACTGGAACTTGTTCAACTTCAGTCATGGTTCCTCCGGTTATGATAGAGGACTGTCGGTGTTGGGATAGCGCCGCGACCCAAGCCGCCCGAATCGGTCTCAGGATGTGCTTCCGTCGGTCGAAATAGTCCGGTACCGCTGGCCGCGCTTTGCGTCTATGCGCTTCCGGCAAGAACCTGCCGAAAGTGCCGTCGTCGCCGGACGCAGCAGGGTCGAGTACTTCTACGGCCGAAGGGTGAACTTCGACGCGCAGTTCGGCCAGGACATTCGCGAACTCCTAGGCTGTTCTTGTAAGCCTTGTCGTTCCTCAAAACGTCGTCTGCCCGCGAGATGTGAGCCGCGATGATGGCGAAGGTGACCCAGTGGACAGAACTCGGACCCTTGGTTGCGTTGCCGACGACTCGACATGCGCTAGTCGCTCTGCGGCATGCGCCTTAGCCTCGCGCAGGGCGCGCAGCTCACCCCCGACGTCGTGTGGGATCGAGACTTTGGCTCACGCTGCGCGTCGTGTGTAGCGATGATGCAGCCCGCCGACCATCGGGAGGGCGATGACCGTTCCCCCGTCAGGCGACTCGCGCTCGCGGAGCTCCGGGGCGTCCTTGCCGAGCGCGAGGTGGGTCCGGGACCCGTGATAGTACTCGAGGTACTTCCGCAGGATTCGTCGGAGGTGCTGCTCTGAGACAACGATGACGTGGTCGAGGCAGTCCCGCCGAAGGGTACCGATCACGCGCTCGCAGTACGGATTCTGCCATGGAGACCGCGGCGCGGTGAGAACCTGCTCGATCCCCATCGCACGCACGCGACGAACGAAGTCCGCGCCATAGATCTTGTCTCGATCCCGGATGACGTACTTCGGTGCCGAGTCATCGGGGAAGGCGTTGACCAATTGCTGGCCTGTCCACTGTGCGGACGGACCCGCGGTGACGTTGAAGTGCACGACGCGGCGGCGCTCGTGCTCGAGCACGAGGAACACGTACAGGATGCGAAACGTGGCTGTGGGCACGACAAAGAAGTCGATGGAAACGAGGTCCCTGGTGTGGTTCCGCAGAAATGCACGCCATCTCTGCGAAGGCGGCTTTCGCCGACGCGGCATGTACCGCGACACCGTAGCTTCTCCCACCTCGAAGCCGATCTTGAGCAACTCCCCGTGAATCCGAGGCGCACCCCAAGTCGGGTTCTTGCGGGCCATTCGACGAATGAGCGTCCGGATCTCCGGGTCGATCCCGGGACGACCGCCTCGGTGTCGGCTCTTCCAGGTCCAGTAGAACCGAAAGCCCTTACGATGCCAGCTGATCACGGTCTCGGGCTTCACGAGGATGAGGGCGCTCTGCCAGTCTGGCCACAGGCCGCAGAGCGCGACCCAGAACGCGCGGTCCGCGTTGGTCAGCCTGGGGCGCTTGGTCTTGCGCTGCAAGAAGGCCAGTTGCTGTCGCAAGGCGAAGTTTTCGAGAGCGAGTTAGCGCTGCGGTTTCAGGATCGATCGGGCGGTCGCGAGCAGGGCATACAGCAAGTCAATCATCGGGGTAGGCGAGCTTGACCCCGAGCCTGGAAACGTCAACGATTGTGTGGTCGACGGGGTTTTGAGGAGGCACAACCCTGGAATCCCCCCGATTGCCCTGGGCTCTGGTCATTATTTGGTCACTGACCAATGCGGCTCGGGCAAGCTTGAACGCGGTGGTGTTCGAAGATGCTGGGCAAGTTCGATGTTGGGGGGTTGAGCTGTCGACCAGACAAGTTACGCTCGCTAGGGTGGACCACGCTTCCGAAGCCCGACGGGCCCAGATCACGCGATTTCGACAGATGACGCCCGGTGAACGCTGGACCGCCGCGCGCGATTTGTACTGGTCCGTACGTCGCCTCAAAGAGGCATTCATACGCCAGCAACACCCCGATTGGTCGAATGACCAAGTCGCGGCTGCGGTGAGAGAAGCGTTCTCGCATGTCCGAGACTGATCTCG
>Ga0209536_100013586_pt1 | contig 11729 bp, 10 predicted proteins | sample DeeMarSeWOR28_12_FD_187461 | JGI IMG/M metagenome (GOLD analysis project Ga0209536, IMG submission 187461) | Marine sediment microbial communities from White Oak River estuary, North Carolina - WOR-2-8_12 (SPAdes) (version 2) | ecosystem: Environmental > Aquatic > Marine > Intertidal zone >... | reverse complement strand
CCTTTTGATCCATTTGAACCCGGCTTTTGTTCCAGCCGATGTCCAATGCCCGGACCCGCTGCCATGAATCGGCCAGGCTGATGTCCAGGGCTTTGGCTGCGGCTTCCTTGGCGGACCAGATCCGAACGGCGGTCTGAATTTCGTCCAGCGCGGACGACTGCAGCAGGGCCCGCTCGGCGGCGTCCATGTACAAGGCCTGAGATTTCAGCAGGCGGGGTGAAGCCTTCTCAACATCGACCCCTATCGGGCCCGGGGCGGCCACGGCAATGGCGAACCGGTCGTCATGGGATACCGAACATCCGGGGACGGCCGAACGGTCCGTGGGCGGGCAGCAGGGGTGCCTAAAATCGGCACCGACGGTGATGATGTCGCTGGCCGGGGTATGGGTGTCATTCCCGGAAAGCAGCCTGGACACCCGTTTGCAGGCCAGCCGGGCGGCCAGATAGCTGGGTTTCCGTTTTGTCCCCATTTTTCGAATCCGTTTTTCTTCGCGGGGGGCCAGGGTTTTCTCCGCAAAGGGCATCTGCGCTTTCAGCTCGATTATCGAGTAGGCGCGGCATTGGGATTTTACGTGCGGCAGTGATTCCGGTTCCATGTCTTCCATCAGCCACGCCGGAGGCTTGACGCGACCCGCGCTGACGTCTTTCATATCCACCCTGCCGATATACTCAAAAGGCGTGCCGTCGGCGTCATAAATCCAGATGTCGACCAGTTGTCTATTCAATTCCCGGTGGATGGGGAGAATTCTGCAGAAATAGCGTTCTTCCGAGCGGGTCGGTTTGAAAACGGTTCGGTTCTCCAACCCCACCGGAAACGCGACCCTGCCCATATAGCGCTGCCCCCAGACACAGGCGGCGTGAAAGGCGGCATCCAGGGGAAAGGGCGATCCCAAAGTTTTGGAGACGCTCGCGAATCCTTTGTCCGGCGGTGAACCGATTTGGGCCAGCCCGCCGTGTTGCGACAGGATCAGCGGTGCCTTGATGTTGTGAAAGGCAGGACCGAAGGGAACCAGCTCCCGATAGATTTTTCCGGGTGAAACTTCAAAGCAGACCCCTTCTATGGCTGCATTCAAATCAAGGGGCAAAAGGGGAGAACTGATTTTTTTCCGGGGATACCGGATCGCGGCATGTTCTTTGGTGCGGGTAATGGATGCTTTTTTGGATTTTGTCTTGGTCAGCAACCGGGCGGTGACGTCCCTGCCCGGTCGGCTTTCGATATCGACCCAGGCGCGGATTTTTTTTTCACCTGCCGGGAGATAGAGAAATTTGTCGAATCTGACCCGGGTCATGCAGGAGATTTTCACGTCCGGCTGAAAACGCCGGACGGTCTCCCCCAGCCACTGCATGGCGACCACCGCCGGGAGCACCGCTTTTCCCTCGACATGATGATCACGCAGGTGGGATGGAATCGGGATATCAAGCGGCAGTCGCACCCTGTCGGCGTCTATCCGGGAAATATCTTCCATAGGCTGGCCGTTTTTTCATCCACTTCAACCGGTGTGCCGGAATTGTTGACGGCGCAGTGCCGGGTAAAGCCCATACAGACGATTTGATGGTTGGCTTCGTGGGTAATGACATAATCGAAGCTGAGGCGAACCCGCTCGAGGTCCGCCGGACGGGTATGGATGCAGATGGGGTCGTCGTAATACAGAGGTGCGTAATAGGTGAGGCCGATTTGAATAATCGGGTAAACGAAACCGCTTTCTTCGATTTCCCGGTAAGGGTAAGCCACATCCCGCATTAAAGAGGCCCGGCCGTATTCGAAATAACGCAAATAATTGGCATGATACACCACCTGGGAACGGTCGGTATCGGCGTAAAGCGTGCGGTATTTGCATCGATGCCACATCCGCCCATCGGTTTTGTTCTTCACGTAGGAATCATTGCCGTCGACCGTCTCCGGGATGAAAGGTTTCGGTTTCACGTCAGACCCCTCTGAATACGATGCAGCAGTTGGTACCACCGAAGCCGAAGGCGTTGGAGAGAACGAACTCGTGCGCCTGTTTGCGAACTTGATTCGGCACGACGTCGACATCCGCAAATTCGCGATCCGGGATATGATTCACCGTCGGCAAAAGCAGCCCTCGCTGCATGGCTTCAATACTCAGCGCGGCCTCGATGGCCGCCGACGCACCCAGGGTATGCCCAAGTTGCGATTTGTTGGACGATACCGGGATATAGGGCAGATGATCGCCGAACACGGCCCTGAGGCACTGGATTTCAGAGGCGTCACCTTTAGGCGTCGATGTCCCGTGGGCATTTATATAATCGATATCACCGGGTGCAATTTCCGCATCCTCGATCGCATCGCGAATGGCTCTAATAATGGTTTCCGGGTTCGGCAGAATGAAATGGTGCGCGTCCGAGGTCCAGCCGACGCCCAGCACCTCCGCTTTCGGTTCCAGACCGTAAAGCGGCAGTGTTTCTTCCGCGGCCAGGACGAGGGCGCAGGCCCCTTCGGAAAGGACGAATCCCTTGCGATCGATACTGAAAGGCCGGGATGCCTGAGTCGGATCGGCATAGGCCCGGTCCTTGGGGCCGACGCTGATGGTGGCCATCATGTTGGCAAAGCCTTGGATGATTTCAGGGATCAGGCAGGTGTCGACGCCCCCGGCCAGGACAAAGTCGCAATCTCCATCCCGGATCATGCGGGCGCCGATGCCGATGGCGTGATTGCCGGAGGCACAGGCACCCTGGGGTGAGAAAATCGGTCCGGTAAATCCCAACAGCATCCCCGCTTTCCCTGCCGGCAGATTGGCACAGAGGTTGGGGAGCAGGTAGGGACTGACTTTCAGCGGCCCCCGGTTGACATAGTTGTCCATGGCAATGCGAAATGAATCGACCCCGTTCAGGGCCGATCCGATCATACAGGCGGTCCGGGATCCGATATCCCGATCAATTTCCAAACCCGCGTTCAGTAAAGCCTCCTGACATACGGCCATGGTTAAAGACACGTAATCGGCATTCCAGTTGTAGGCCTCCTTGCGATTCATGAAATCCAGGGCCATGGGATCCCAGTCCGGGATCTCTCCCACGATGTTGGCGCGTGAATCGGTGCGGCAGCGGGTCAGTTTGCGAAAGCCGGCCTCGCCCCTAACGGCCCGCTCCCAGGTTGTCTTAAACGTCTTGCCGAGGGGCGTGGCAGCGCCGTAACCCACGACAAATACCCGTCTGTTCTTAGGCGTTTTCATTGGTTATGCTAGTTTATCCTGCGAAATATTATGCATGCGTTGCAGCCGCCGAATCCAAAGGCGTTTTTCAATACATGCTCCTGCTCCAGGGGACGTGCGCCTTCCGGGACGCAGTCCAGGATCAGTTCCGGATCAGGGGTATAGTTAATGGTCGGCAGCACCATACCGTTCAACATCCCCTCCAGGGCAAAAATCGATTCAATTGCGCTGGAAGCGCCCATGGCATGGCCGATCATGGATTTATTGGCGGAAACCGGCGGCAGGTTCTCTCCAAAAACAGCTTTCAGGGCCTGATACTCCACCTTGTCGCCGATTTTCGTGGAGGCGGCATGGGCATTCACTGCGTCGACATCATGCAGTGAAATACCGGAATTGTCAATACATTCAGCGATGCAGCGGGTCACGGTTTTCAGATTGGGGGCCACGTAATGATAGGCATCGGCGGTCATGCCCCACCCGGCGATTTCATTACGGTAGTCCAGGCCGTGGGCCTCAGCGAATTCCTTGGCGGCAATGATGATACAGCCGGCACCCTCTGAGACGACAAATCCCCTGCGATCAATTGAAAAGGGGCGGCTGGCCTTGTCGGCGGCGGCCGGGTGTTTTTCCGGTTTGTGGCCGTAGGCGCCGCCCATGGTCGCGAATCCGGCGACGATGGGTTCAATGAGGGCGAAGTCGACGGCCCCGCAAAGGACGACATCGGCCCGGCCCTGCTCGAGAAGCATTGACCCGATAATCATCGACGTTACACCTGTCGCACAGGCCGTGATGGTTGAGGTAATCGGGCCGGTCGCATGGGTCAGGATCGATATCTGTCCGCCCACCATGTTGATACATGAGTTGGGATTCGCGTAAGGGGGGGGCAGCTTGCTTTCGGCAACCATCCGTCGATCTGCATTTATGAGGGTGTCCTGCCCCCCCACCGCCGAACTGAAGGTAATCGCGACCCTGGGCGACAATTCCGGGGTGATCTCAATGCCGCTTTTTTCAAGGGCCCGGTGAACGACCAAAAGCGCGTATTTAAATATCGGAGAAGGCCACAGGGCCATTTTGCGCGGGCTCAGAAAAGGATAGGGTTCGGTATCAATTTCATCGACTTGACCCGCAATTCGGACCGGAAAATCATTCCTCAGCTTAAATCGCGTCAGCTCTCCGATGCCGCTTTCACCTCCAAGGGCCTTTAACCACTGGGGTTCCATTTCGGTACCCAGAGGGGAAACGGCGTCATAGGCGACAATTACTGGTTTTCTGGATGACATACATCAACCGGTTTGAATTATGCGTTAATCTTGCGGCGATTTATCCTCTTCACAAACAAGCGTGAGGTCGTCCCGGGCCAACCGAAATTTCGACAAATTACCTTGAGGAGGGGATCACAATAGTCAGGGTTTACCATGGGATAAATTGATACAGCTTGGCAAACATCTCATAAACTTCAATCCAGTTTTGAAGATCTCTGGTTGTACGAATATGCGCCCGTTTGTTCACCATCACCCAACTCATGTGAGCGGCGCCGTCCTTGCAAGTGGTGCAGTCTCTGGTTTTAGAAGTACAGCAGCGATGCATGGTGTTAAGGTCCGAGGCCCAGCGGATGAATTCGATCAGCCGTTTGGGAGCCGGGTCCCGATTGTCCAGCGGCTGCGTAACCGAAGGGCATTCCTCCCAGCCGAAAGAGCGGCCGAACATTTTCCCTGTGGTAATGATCTCATGATAATATTTGGAAGATATGACCGTGTCCGGATAGCTGTCCAGCATGTCGTCCATTTCGGAGCGTACGGCCGCAAGCTCTTCAGGTTTCCAGTTGAACCCGTCTACCCCCTCATCGTTTGAAAGCAGCTGCATGTGAACTTTCAGGCCGGCATCTTTTATTTTGCGGATGACGCGCTCGATCTTGCCGATCTGTTTGGGGGTGAGGGTGTAAAGGTAGTATACATTCGGATCGCCGTGGTAATTTTTACTTGAAATACTGAAAGTGTCTTTTCCCCGAAGTGTTTTTTCATCTGTTTCGTCCCCCCACAGGGATATCCCCAGCATCATATCGGGAAAACGGTCCCGGGGGATTTTGATCAGTCCGTTGGTGGCGCAAAACGTCGACAGCCGTTTGTAAAACGCTTCGACCCGGTCCAGGCACAGCGTCGGCTCTCCCCCGATGAGGATGGCCAGGTTAACGCCGCGTTTGGTTTCACTTTCGACAAAGGCTTTCCATTTATTGATGTCGTTTTCCTCGGGCGCCGCCCGGTGTTCATTGGAGGAAAAAAAGAAGCAGCCCTTGCAGCGCAAATTACAGCGGTTGGTGACATCATAGATTGAACTGCGAATGTTGAGCTTTGATATGCGCTTGTAGCGCTCATACCATTCTTGGTCCAGTAGAGAACTGACGGTCTTCATCAACAACTCCTAAAAATTCCGCCTGCGGCTTACGCTTTCGGCCCCTTAAAAGAGCGCCTGGCCCGGCGGCGGAACCAGGGACCGGGTCAGATTCGGCCCTTTCTCGTAGCCCATTACCCAGACGGCGAGATAGGTGTCGACGTAGTCCAGCCAGGCCTTGAACGTTTCGGGACTGGACGCGTGGCGGAACAGGCGCGCCGTCACCACCGCGCTGCCGGCGGCATAATGCCGGCAGTCGCTACAGTCGGTATCCGGCACGCAACAGGCGACGTCCCGGTCCCAGGTTAAATCGGCACGGTATTGTCTAAAGGACCGGCCGAGACCGATGTCCGTTGACGGGTTCATGCGCGGATAAGAACAGGCATACAGGTCGTGTAAACTTTTCCGATGGGTATGCGCCACGACATTGTAATGGGAAAATAGAATATGATCGGGATACATCGACAACAGCTCGATCATGCTTTTCCGGGTGCGGCCGAGCGATTCAGCGGTGTGCCGCAATGGGCCCTCATACCCCACCGGCGCTGAAAAAACGTTGAAGGTGAGCATACATTCTTGAGCCGACAGCGCTTCGGCGACTTCATGGGCCTGGTCGATATTTTCACGGGTATAGGTGTAGACGAAGACGGCCCTGGGATCGTCTTTGTAATTTTTGATCTGTTTGCGCAGCATGTTTGGGGCCTTGCGGACTTTAAGGCTGGTCTGATCGTTACCCCAGACGGAGATATGGATTTTGTAGTTGACGGACGCCGGGATGCGCTTCAATCCGTTCGAGGCAATAGAACCCAGGGGCATTTCCCGGTGGCAAACTTCGCAGAGCTCCGGGACCAGAGACGGTTCAGCTCCCGCCAATACCACATAGGTGATCCCCCTGACTTTTTCGGCCCGCATGAGCTTGCGCCAGGCCGCCGGGTCTTTGTTCTCGTCGGCAAACTGCTTGCGGCCTTCGTAGTAATAACAACCGTCGCACCTGATATTACAGCGGTTGGTCATGTCATAGGTCGATTCGCGCAGGAAAAAATAGTTGCGGACCTTTTCCCACCTGGCGCGAATTTCCGGATCGGCCAGAATTTCCGAAAATTTCCACTCCGTTCTATCTGCAGCGGTCCCGGGAGCGGTAGGCTCGATTTTTAAGCTGTCCATGAACTGCTCCAGATTTAACCGGCCGCCGCTTTAGATTTTTCGATCAGTTTTTGGTCGATATATTCTGAAATCAAGCGGATATTCGTCAATTTGGGATAATCATCTTCATCGATACGAATCGCATATTGATCCCTGAGTACCAGCGCCACGGTTGCCAGGTCCATGCTGTCGATCCCCACTTCGTCTACGAGATCGATTTCCGGGTCGAATGTTTCCGGCGTCACATCTTCCAGTTTGAGCTCCTCGATCATGATTTGGGCAACATGAAGCGTAATATCTTCTATCTTCCTGCGGTCGAGCATTCCTATTATTCTCCTTTTTTGATTTTTGAAACCTTGTCCGATGGGTCTGATGTTTAAGGGTCGCCTCTCAGGCGCTTCAGGGCGGCCGAAGGCTTTTTTCAGGTTTGAACCGCCAGTGCCATCACCCCGCTGCAGGCCAACCCTCTGCCGACCATGACCCGAAAAGAAAAAGTTTCATCGCGGCCTTTCTGAGGCTTGGCCGTGATGGTTAACCGGTCGCCGGGCCGGACAATTTGTTTGAATCGGACCCGGCTGATGCCGGCAATCTTCCATTTCTGATCGCTTAACCGGCGGATGGCGTCAAATACCATCCCCAGCTGGGCGATTCCGGGAAGAATCGGCTCGTCCGGAAAATGTCCGCAAAACCAGGGTGAATCCCGCGGAACCTGAACCTCGGCGGAAATCTGATCTAAATCCGCATGCTCAATATGAATCAATTCGTACCAAGGCATATCCGGATATAATAAAATAAATCGATCTGATTTTCAACCTCAAAAAACCCGCTGGGGTCCGATTAAATATTCCCACAACGGACCGGTATGTCCGTGTGCATACAATCTGGAGACGATGCCGGCGGTTTCGCTGCCGCCGGACCCGATCACCCAGTTGGGGCGTCCGGCAGCCTTTTTTTTCACCCGTTGAAGAATGAGGTCGGTTTCCAGGGCACAGCGGTAAAAAAGGGGCTCGAGCAGGCTTTGATCTTTACGGATCTGTCCTTCACTTACGGCGATATCATACAACGCCGTGTGCGGATAGATGCGCATCCCGCAGAAAAAAAACAAAACGGATTTGTCGAGGTCTTCAGCACCTTTGAGGGTTTCAGCCAGGGTTTCCGTTGTTTCACCCGGGCCGCCCAACAAAAAGTAATGGGCCACATGCATCCCCGCATCCAGGGCAGCCCGGTGGGCATTGAAGACATGGCCGGCCCGATAGGGTTTCCGATATGACGCCAGGACCGCATCGGAGAGAGACTCGGTCCCGAATTCGACATGGGTCAGACCCGCCCCGGCCAGCACCTGGAAATAATCTTCAGGGGGCTCAAGGGGCGCAAAAAAGGCGCCCCAGGGAATGGCAAGGCCGGCTCGCTTAAACTCGTGGGCGATGGCCATATTATGGGAAAAATCGGAATTAAACACCGCATCGGCGATGAACAGGTATTTGGCACCCGCTTCCTGCAGGCGCCGGGCGGTTTCGGCAACTTCTCCGGGCGGTATCAAGCGCTTGCGCCGGCCTTCGATATGGGGGTAGGTGCAATAGATGCATTCAAAGTGGCAGCCTCGTTTGGTCTGAAGGTTAAGAATGCCGCCGTTTTTCAGATAGTAATTCAGGTGGGGAAGGTCTGCGCGAAAATTTCTGTTGAAATTCTTATTCCAGGGGACTGGAAGCGGCCGGCTGTTGGTCGGGGTGATGATGCCCGGGATCGAGGCAATATCCTTTTGATTTTCCAGGGCGTCCAACAGGAGGGCCAGGCGTTCCCCCTCTCCGATGACGCCATAGTCGGCATCCAGGGCAGCCATGACCTTGTCCGGAAAGATGGTCAAACCACTGCCTCCCAGCACGATCGATGCCCGGGATTCGCTTCGGATGGCCTGGATGAGCCGGCGGCAGGCTTCGACGAAACCCTTTGGGGCGCTGCTGTCGGTATTGTCGATGTTCCGCAGGGAGATGCCGATCATATCCGGACCGTATTCACCGATTATTTTCAGCAGCGGCGCATGGCCGCCAAGGACATTCATGTCTGCGATGCGGACCTCATGTGCATCGGCGATGGCGGCCGCCACGTAATCCAGTCCCAGGGGGTAAACCGGGTAGGGCTCGGTAAGCGTGTTCGAAGAGATGAGTAGGACTTTCAATTGGCTAAAATTTCCATGGCCGTAACATATTTCCCCAGACCGACGACCAGAACCCCCGGGGGGTTGAGTTGACGGCCGCGATCGTTGTCCAGGGGGAGGGGAAGCTTGCCTTTTAGCAAAAATCCGGCCGCCATTGCGGCGGCGGCGGCCGAAGCCGACGCAAATTCCCCGATGATTTTCCGGTAGTCAATCACCGGATTTTCAAATCCGGACCGTGAAAGAAAGGCCGCCAGCTGTTTTTCACCTTCAGTCCGGCGGCAACCCGGGATTCCGATTAACAGGGCGCCGTAGGCGGAATTGATTTTTTCCGGTCCGCCCAGGCGACGGGTCAGCGATGCAATAACGTCGGTATTTTGTTGCGCATTTTCAAAAAAATTGAGCCGGATGGTCAGCGGGGCCCCGGGGTCCGCCTGCTTTAAACAGAAAGCGGCGCCGCCGTCGGAAAGGGTTGTGCTCGCTGAGACGGAAGGGTCGAACATATTCGACAGCACCGCGTGTGATTCATCCGCCCCGATAAGGAAAAAACTGTCGTCGATATCCTTTGCCAGCAGCTGGGCCGTCATCAGGGCCTGCTCAAAAGAATAATCCCCTCCGGAGGTTGTGATGTTGGCACCGGTACACCGAAACTGCAGGGCAACCTGTCCGGCGGGCGCATTGTGAACCGAACCCACAAAGTCGGTGGGGCTTGGAAAGCGCTCCTCGCTTTCGAAAAGGCCGGTCAAAAAGTCATAGGTTTCCGACTGCGCCCCCCACCCGGTCCCCATAAACACCGCGTTCGGGGATTCGGTACGCCCTGAATTTTGGTGGGCGGCCAGCGCGAGGGACAGCGTCAGCCGGGGCAACCGCTTTAAACGCCGTACGGCGCGGGGGGGGATATTTTCAGATATCTTCTCAAGCGGGAGCAACCCCCGGCAGGCTTTTCCTTCGGATACGTGATGCAGCGTGGATTCCGTATCTCCGGCCCCGGTAATACAGGCATATCCCAAGATACCCAGCGGCCGGGTTCGGGTGGGCGACGATGACGGCTTAAACCGATCCGGCCCGGTCACGATCAGGGCGGCATTGTTTCCCCCGAAGCCGAAGGAATTGGAAAGCACGCAATCGACCGTTTGGTCGCGCGGTTTCAACTCCGGTTTTAAATTTAAATCAGGGTCGGGCGACCGGCAGCCTGCAGTGGCGGGGACCAGATGTCTGGATACGGATATCGCCGCGACCACGGCCTCCATGGCGCCGGCGGCGGCAAGCGCGTGTCCGAAGGCACCCTTGACGGATGACAGGCGGGGTTTTTGATGGGGGAAAAGGGCGTTTATGGCCTCGGCCTCGGAAAGGTCATTGTCTCGGGTGCCGGTGCCGTGCAGGTTGACGTAGTCGATGTCGGTTATGGAAATTTTTGCGTCCTCAATGGCGGCCTGCATGGCGGCCAGGGCACCCTTGCCCCGGGGATGGGGTGCGGTGGGGTGATAGGCATCGCAGGACAATCCCGCCCCCAGGATTTCCGCCGTCGCGCCACCCGGTCGGTCTGCAACCAGCAGCATGGCGGCGCCCTCGGCCACCGACATGCCCCGCCGGCTTTGGTCCAGGGGCCGCGCGCCATCGGGGTCGATCAGTTGCAGCGAGTTAAACCCGTAATAGGTGAGGCGGCACAGGGAGTCCACCCCGCCGGCCAGGACGCGCCTGGCCAGGCCCGCACGCAGCAGCTCCAAGGCGATTTTCACGGCGACGGTCCCGGACGAACAGGCCGTCGAAACCGTCACGACCGGCCCCTTGCATCGATATCGGCCGGCGATGTACTCCGCTACAGTCCCGATGCCGTGATAAGAAAGCAGTTCGGGAGTCTGCGATTTCAATTTGAGGGAAGTCTCGGTGGTCAGCATGCCGCCGGTCGTGACGCCCATGACCACTGCATCCGGCGGCTGCCGGGAGCCGGCCATGGCCTGATCCCCTGCGATTTGGGCAAGCTGGTGGGTTCTGGGGACTTCAGCGGGCTCAAGGGACCCGGGGATTTCACCGACGGGAAGGGGACGCGCCGAAGCAACCGGGAAAAGCGTCAGCGACCGGAGTCCCCGGCGCTCTTTTTGAAGGGCATCTGCGGTTTCAGAAATTCCCGTGCCAAGCGCGCTGATAATACCCATGCCTGAAATATAAGCCCGCAGAACGGTCAAAGGGTCGACTCCCGGGAGTTTTCGTCGATATATTCAGCCAGGGTCCGGAGCGTTGAAAACACTTTTGCGCCCAGTTCCCGGTTATCGATTTTGACGCCATAATCTTTTTCAATCATAATCACCATTTCCAGCACATCAATGGAGTCAATATCGAGATTTCCGCCGATCAGCTGTTCATCCTCTTTTATAGCTTCAGGATCTACATCGGTCAGGTTCAGTACCGCAACAATCTTGGCTTTTAGCTCATTTAACAAATTTTCCATAAGACTTAATACTTAAATAAGTTACAGATGTAACTGAAGATGATAATCAACCATATTTCTTTACACAAATTTTAAATTATAGTACTAATTTTTTCAGTCCAAAATTTTATGATTATACTTTTACCCTATTATTTTCAACCATTTTTTGTAGTGGAAGGAAAAGGCTTAGAAAGTATGGACCCGGCCAAAATGTGTGTTGAAGACCTCTTGCCCCATCGTGGCCGAATGAGGCTTGTGGATGGAATAATGGAAGTGAATGCTCAAAAGGCCGTCACCCTCGCCCGGGTTACCGATCGATGGCCTTTTTTCGACGGTCAGGCCGTAAAATCACTCGTGTTGATTGAACTGGTGGCCCAAACGGCGGGGATCAACAACAGCTGGGGCGGCAAAAAGAAACACGGGGAAGATTTTGTAAGCAGGGGATGGCT
>Ga0209536_100013584_pt1 | contig 11730 bp, 9 predicted proteins | sample DeeMarSeWOR28_12_FD_187461 | JGI IMG/M metagenome (GOLD analysis project Ga0209536, IMG submission 187461) | Marine sediment microbial communities from White Oak River estuary, North Carolina - WOR-2-8_12 (SPAdes) (version 2) | ecosystem: Environmental > Aquatic > Marine > Intertidal zone >... | reverse complement strand
AATGTAAAAAAAATTATGGCCACAACTGATCGAAAACTTGTCCAAGAGATAAAAGTCAATCCTTTACCCTCCAAACTTGGTCGAAAACATGGAAAATTGTATCCAAAAGTTCGAGAAGCAATCAGTTCCTTAAATCTCAATGAACTTTCAAAATTAGAGAGAGGCGAAATAGTAAAGTTAATGATCGATGGGTCATGGATAGAGGTAGATCCTGATGATGAACCCAGACATCAAGGAAATCGCCTCTCCACTGTGCCACGCAAACGATGGGTTCGACCCCCGCCGTCGTATTGCGGGCACGGGCAAATGTGTATTCAATGACTTTGTCGGCTTCCGCAAAACCCTTTTCTACGTTGCCGAACTCCCAGCGGTCGGTCAGCACCGTGTTCGGCTCCTCCGCACTTGGGTTCATACGCAGCACCTCCGGCATTATCTTGGGTGCATCCGGTTTTAGCGAATCTTCCATGTCCAGGATGAACGGTTTTTCTTCCCACTCTATTTTCATGAGCTTGAGGGCACGGTCGCAGATTTCTTCGCTGTCGGCAACAACCGCAACGCCCATAGGATGCTGGTAGTGGTCGGCCGTTCTGGGGAGTGTCAGGATATTATAGTTGCGGGACGCCTCAAATCCGGGGAAGTTTCCATTTTCGAACTCGATGTCCGGATCGTCATACTTGAGTATGTCCCTGACGCCTACAATTGCTTCGGCTTCGCTTGTATCAATGCTTACGATTTTGGCGTGCGCATAGGGTGAGATAAGAATTTTGGCGTGGAGCATTCCGGGCATATTTACGTCTCTGGTAAAGATTGCCTGGCCGCTGACTCTCTCAAATGCATCCTGTCGGGTGATTTTGCCGCGCATGTCTTTGCTGTTTTCGGGCGCTTTCCAGGTCCATGGTTGATATTCCACTCTTCCGGCCTCCGAGATTTATCTTTATTGAAGAATCTGCCTAATCATGCTGGCAAGAATTGTACATCCTGTAAAAGGATTAAGGGTAGTGGATTCCGTCAAAAATCTCCCGGATTAAAACACTTGTTTGAAAGCGGGTGGAAAGTGCTAAAATTCCCCACCAGCAACAGTGTTAATAAATCTATTAATCTCTTGGCTCGAAGGTCACGCTATCCTTGAAACTTTACACTCTAATTTTGGCCCGCATTTCCTGCCGGATGTCTGCTGCGGTGCTGCAGTATGAGTCCGGCAGGAAATGCGCGCTGGCCTGATAAGCAACGCAGATTATAAAGGAGGTCGTGGAAATGACTACGTGGCATGGCTATTTGAAGGATGAAGGTCGACCGCCGAGTTGGCCCTATCCCATTCTGTTTGAACAGGAACAGGAAATTGATACGGATGTTCTGGTGATCGGAGGCGGCATTGCGGGTTGCTGGGCCGCCATCAGCGCCGCCAGACAGGGGTTGAGGGTGGCTCTTGTGGAAAAAAGCGACACGGTGCGGAGCGGTTCTGGAGGCCCGGGATGCGACCACTGGTGTGATGTTCCGGCCAATCCGTTGTCGAGAGTGACTCCGGATGACTGGGCGAAGCACATGGCCGACCGGCCGTACTGCAACGGCATCGGTATCCAGATCCAGTGCCGCGAGAACTACGATACTCTGCTCGAACTCGAACAGATGGGCGGCAAAATAAGAGACACCGATGATGAATATGTGGGGGCTGAAGGCAGGGATAACAAGACCAAATTTATGGTTTCGCCGCGCTACGGCACGATACACAGCTATTTGCCCGATCCCAGAATGAATGAGCCCAATTTTAATCCTCCCGAAAAGCGTAACAATGTTGTCCTGCGAGTTTGGGGCAGCGGCTTCAAGCCCATACTCAAGAAGGAGTGCGAGCGTCTGGGAGTCAAAGTCTATGACCGCGTGATGGGCACAAGCCTTTTGACCGAAAACGGGATTCAGGGCGGCCGGGTAGTTGGAGCTACCGGCTTAAACTCCCGAACCGGTGAATTTATGATTTTTAAATCCAAAGCCACAATACTCTCCACGGCGGGAGCCGGATCTTTGTGGCTTATGAGCATGGAATTGTGCGGATTCTCCAACATGCATTCCAGGGCGATGGCGGGCGATGGAACCATCATGGCCTGGAAAGCCGGGGCCGAACTGACCAGGATGGAAGGGACCGGAATGGTGATGATTGCAACCGGCCTCAAGCACAAATGGTACAGCGGCGGAGGGGACGCCAGCTATGAGAACGTCCCTATCGTGGATGCCAACGGTAAAAGGGTACCCTTCCCCATACAGGGTTGGGTTGACGCGGGTGCCATGGTTCCCACGCCCGAGGTTTCCGCCAAAGTCCATGAGGGAATTCTGAAAGGCGAATATGAGCTGCCCTTCTATGCTGACTTTCCCTCCATGCCGGAAGTTGAAAGAAAAGCCACCTGGAATTTGATGCTGGGAGAGGAAGCCACAACCAGGATCATTATCGACACATTTAACCAGGGCGGCTTCGACATGGCAAAGGACATGCTCCAGAGCTATAAGTTTCTCGAAGGCAACAGCCTGCCTCAATGGCGTGACGCCGGCTACGGGGGAGGCGTTCTGGTGGACTGGAACCTCAAAACTTCTCTTGACGGACTCTATGCTGCCGGAACTCAGATGTTCGCGCCCGAGGATCACAGCCACGCGGCAGCTACCGGAAGGTATGCGGGGCGCAAAGCCGCAGCCTATGCAAAGAATATAGGCGAATCCAAGGTCTCCCGGGACCAGATAGAGAAGGAAAAAGCCCGAGTGTATGCGCCCGTCAAGCGCAGTGAAGGGATTGAGTGGAAGGAACTGCATGCCGGCGTAGCGAGGATCATGCAGTACTACGTGAGTGAATACAGAACCGAGAGGCTTTTTAAGATGGGGCTTGGCGCTCTGGAAAAAATGGAGAAGGAGTCGGTCCCCACGCTTTATGCCCTTGATCCCCACAAACTGATGCGCAGTCTGGAAGACATCAGCATGCTGGAATACGCCAAGATTATTATCCACGCCTCTCTGGCCCGCAAGGCCAGCAGCCGGCCCCTGATGTTCCAGAGAATAGATTATCCGACGCCGGATCCGCCGGAATGGGACAAGTTTTTAACACTCAAACTTGAAAAGGATAAAGTCAAAATCGGTGAGAAGCCACAGGCTTTTTGGGGCGATATGAAAGAGCAATATGAAGCCCACAACAAGGACTACACCGGCGTCCACAAAGGAAAGTGATGATGACCGGCCGATTCTATTGCTTTATAAAAAGTATTGATTCTGGAGGTTAAAGTGTCTCAGAAAGAATTATTCGCGATTCCAAATGTTCAAACGCCGAACCAACCGGTGCTGTTCAACCCGGATATTTGTACCGGGTGCAATGAGTGTGTGGAAGTGTGCCCGATTGACGTTTACATCCCTCATCCTGAAGAAGGCCGCCCTCCGATTATCCTGCATCCGGAGGAATGCTGGTATTGCGGAAGCTGTGCCAATGATTGCCCCTGCCCCGGGGCCATCCAGTTTAACTGGCCGCTTCAGTCGAGGGGATACTGGAAAAACAAGAAAACCGGAGAGATTGGTCAATTATAGAGGAACAGTCACCAGTGTCCCAAAGGGACACTGGTGACTGTTCCTACTTCAACAGGCGCGCGATGTGGTCTTTTACCGCTTCCGCCCAGATTTCGTATCCTTTGGTTGAAGGATGCAGCCCGTCAGTCATCACGTCCCGCGGGATGTTCCCCCCGGCATCCAGAAATTTCTCCCCGATATCCAGATAGTGGACACGCTCGCCGTCATCCAGCCTTGAAATGATACGGTTGATTTCGGCAATGGTTTGGCGAACCGGATCGTTCGCCGTGCTTCGGGGGAAAACAGCCAAAAGGAGAATTTTTGCCTGCGGAAAATCCTTCTGCATTTCCAGCACGACCGCTCCGATCCCTTCAGCGATCTCAGCTGCGTTATTCCGGCCGGTGTTGTTCGTGCCGATCATCAGCATAACGACTTTGGGGCTGAAGCCCTGCCCCTCGCCATTCTGAAGCCGGTACAGCACGCCCTGCGTTGTGTCGCCCGCTATGCCGAAGTTTGCGACCTTCATATGGCCAAAGTATTTGTCAAATACCGGCTTGCCGGCGAAATCTCCATTTGCCTCACGCCAGAAATCTGTGATCGAATCGCCCATGAACAGGACGTCGATGTCTCCCGCCTTAGCCACCTTCAGATTAGCCTGGTGTTTGGCCTGAAAGAAGGGGGCGAGACCGGGGATAATCGCACTGTTGGCAGGCGGAACGCGCACGGCTATCAGGCCGGGGTATTGGTCGTTTATGGTCTTTACTGCAGGATCAGCGGCTTTGAGGAACTCCGCAAGACTGCGCTCGGCAAGCTGAACTTCTTCAGCCGTCGGTCTTGGAATGGCGACGGCGTCGGGAACAGGAGCAGGCTCCGCCTGCGGCGGCTGCCCAAACAGGCTGTGTGGCGCGATACCGACGGCTAAAAGTAAAATCAGAGTTGCGGCAGGAACAGAAAAACGAATTTTATCGATAGCTTTCACTCTAGTCCTCCAAATAGACACAATCCCGTGTATTTTAGGAAATGAGCACCCGGCCAAAAACAACAGATGCGAAATCGGGCCTGTGCCCCGATGCAAACTAACACATGTTGATGGTTTCCCTGGCCTGCGCAACCTCAGGCGCTTCGGGTGCCAGCTTGATAAAGGTCTTTAGGTCCTCAGCGGCTTTTTTGCCGTTTCCCGAGTGGAAATAGGCCATCCCGGAATAATAATAGGCGTACGCATTCTGGTCATCCAGGCTGATGGCCTTTTCGAGCGCCTCGATGGCTTTGTCGTACTTCTTCTGCTCGAGATAAAAAACGCCGCGGTACACGTAGACATCGGAAGCGCTGCCGTCCTCAATCCTTGCAGACTCGAGATTCTTCCATGCTTCGTCGAATTGTCCCATTCCAAGGCGCGCACGCCCTAGGGCGAGCTGTATCTGGTATTCACTGGGAACTGCCGCCCGGGCCTGCTGACCCGCTCTGTCCTGGCTTTTCTTCACTCCGAGGAATATATCGAGAGCTTCCTCATACCTCTTCTGACCAAGGACCGACAATCCGAGGTAGTAATTTGCCGGCGTTATGACCGAATTGGCTTTCGTCAAAACCTTCCGGAGTTCCTTTTCCGCCCCCTCGAAATTCCCGGAATTGTAAAGCTCGATTCCCTTTTCAGCCTGAGCAGAAGCCTGCTGTGGAAGGAGTGCTATGAGTGATATAACAGATAAAACCAACAGCATGCTGAAACACTTTCTAAGTCTATTCATTGATTCCCCCTTTGACTTCAATGTCCCGTGCATCCTTCACATTATAATAGCGGCAGGCCGCCGTTGCAAAAAAACGCTTTCGCGGCTCTAATGTCTCCAACTTCCTGAATGTCTCATGTCGCAAGTCCTTTCCGGCAGCATTCGGAGCTGGGACTTGATTGGTGTTGGGCATTTGCTTTAGGAATCAACCAAACAGTCAAAGCACTGACAACTGGCCGCCGACGACTGACGACCGGTAGATTTCCATGACAAAAGCTCGGAAATGTGCTGAAATTCGGGAGATCTGCAACCATATTTAGGATTATCCAAAATGAAAATACAAAATGTAAGGCTGGCGTATTTTTCACCCACCAAGACCACAAAAACCACGCTAGAAAGCATTTCTGAGGGAATCGGAGTTCCTGCGGAGCATTTTGACCTGACACTGCCCCATGCGGATAAAGCTGAGGCCGTAGCTATGAAACAAGATGAGCTGTTAATTATCGGGGCTCCGGTATACGCAGGCAGGATTCCGGAGGTGGCAGCCAGGAGATTTCAAAAGCTGAAATCGAACAAGAGCCCGGCGGTGATTGTGGTTCTATACGGCAATAGAGAGTACGAAGATGCTCTGATAGAGCTATCCGACCTGGCATCGGCTGCCGGTTTTGTGCCCGTTGCAGGTGGGGCATTTATCGGCGAGCATTCATTCTCCGGTGAATCGGCTCCTATCGCAATGGGGCGCCCCGATCCGAGCGATGCGCGGTGTGCTCAGGAATTCGGCAGAGAAATCCGCAATTATCTTGAGAAGGTTCAGAGTTTCGAGGACATCCATGTTCCCGGTTTCCCGGGCAACCGCCCCTACAGGGAACTGGTTCAGCACCCGCCCACCTCACCCGTTACTAACGAAGATCAATGCACCCAATGCGAAACGTGCGCTTCTGTCTGTCCGGTCTCGGCAATTTCCGTAAGCGATAGGGTCTACACGGAAAAGGAGAAATGCATACTGTGCTGCGCCTGCATTAAATCCTGTCCGGACGAAGCCAGAATATTCAAGGATCCGTTTATTGCAAAAATAACGGAGTGGCTGCGCACCGAGGCCTCACAAAGAAAAGAGCCGGAAATCTTCATCGCGCAGAATTAGCTTTGTGGGCCAGCTATATTTGGCTGGCGCGAAATGCGGGTTGGTCCCACGCCATTGCGGTCAATCGGCGGCACCGGCATGAGAAATCATCGCACACGGCATAAAAGCAGCCCAGCAATTGTGCGTTTTTCATGTTGGTTACCCTTGCCGAAGGCTTTATCAATGTCGTAGCGTAGAGTCCTATGGACGATCACAGGAGGAGCGATTACGAGCGGGAATCACAACAACCTGAACGTCCTATGTTTCTTCATCGACCGTGGATGGTTGGCCTTGTCCTGGTCTTTGCGGTTTTGTCTGTCCTGGCCGGACTTTCCGATCCGATCTGGATTTTTGTTGGAGCGCCGTTCATCCTGGTACTTGTGCTCTATATATATGTGCAAATCGTAACACGATTTCGCGATGGAAGATAAGTGGGTTAACCATATCTTGGAGGAGTTGTCATATGAAAATGGCAGAATGCACGGGCATGCGACGGAGAGATTTTTTGTCGTCCGCCTCTTTACTGGTCATTGGCGCCGCAACCGTTAAGGCGTCTCCATTCTCTTCGCAAAGTGCAATAAAGGGCCCGGATCTGCCCGAAATGCTGAGTGCCGCCGAAGCGGAGAGCGTGAAAGACTCGATTATGGCGACCGATATGAGCAACTTCTGGGGCAAAGGATACAGCTGTGCAGAAACCGGTTTTGCCGTTGCTCTGCGGTTCATGGAGAAACCGGAAGATCTGGTAGCTGTCGCGGGTGGTTTCGGCGGAGGCATGATGCATCAGGATCTTTGCGGCTTTCTGACCGCGGGCATCATGGCTATCGGTCTTCAGACCGGTTCGATGGGCGTGGAGAAAAATGTAGCCAAAGAAAGATGCAGCCGGCTTGTCAATGATTACTGGGACTGGTGGGTTTCAAATGCTCCGCTTCACTGCTCGGATATCAGGGAGGGTCGCGAGGATTTTAAAGTCTGCCATCGCCTCGGACAGCTTGCGGCCGTTCGGCTGGAGCGGCTGTTGAAGACCTGAAGTCAAATTGATTTTTCCATCGCATGAACCCAACGACAGCCTTCAGTCAATCAGACTGAATCATTGCTGCCGCCTGGGCTCGTTCCGGGATCCAAATGACGAAAGATCGCAAGGTCTATCTTTTGCTGCTACTGGCGGCGCTGGTAGGGCTGTCTGTGATATTGGGATTTCCGAGGATTTCACAGGATCCCTCCTATCATGATTTTGCGGACACTCAAGGATTTTGGGGCATCCCCAATGTAATGAATGTGCTGTCAAATTTTTTTGTCTTGATAATTTGAGGTCCGGCATTTTAGGCTCCCGCCATGGAAGCGATGAACGAAGGTGCTCAAGAGATCCCGATACCGTGGTACCGGCATTGGCTGCTCGGAAAGAACCGCTACAACAGAATGGAGTTGGCTGGTTCTTTCGGAGACCTTGGCACACTCATTCCGTTCGTTGCAGGCTATATTGCTGTCGTAGGAATCGATCCGCTCGGCATACTTTTCATATTCGGAATCAGCCAGCTATTTGCGGGATTCTACTTCAGAACACCGATGCCCGTGCAATCCATGAAGGTTATCGGAGGCGTGGCGATTGCATCGGGCGGCACCATAAGTGCCGGCATGATTTACGGAGCCGGCCTTTTCACCGGGATTTTCTGGTTTCTTGTCGGTTTTTCAAAAACCATAACCATCTTCACCGGGCTGGCATCGAAAGCGATTATCCGAGGCATTGGGCTTGGCTTGGGGCTCATGTTCATGGCGGACGGCGTTGAAAAGATGCTCGTTACACCATGGCTGGGCGGAAGTGTTCTTGTCCTGACATTTCTGCTGCTGGCGCGGCGGCGCTTTCCGGCAATGTTTGCAATTCTGTTTGTCGGGATTATTGCAGCCTGTTTTTTTGATCCTGTGCAGGCGAAGCGTTTACTCACAATACCTCCGAGCTTCCATTTGCCTGAGTTCAGCATTGCGCGTTTTCATTGGGATGATCTGGTGAAGGGCTCGCTTCTGCTTGCAATCCCCCAAATACCTCTGACGCTCAGCAATGCCGTGGTTGCCATCCGGGCGGAAAACAACGAGCTGTTTCCCAAACGGCCGGTGAGCGATCGGATGCTGGCGGTTTCTCAAGGGATACTCAACCTGTTTGCATGGCCGTTTGGAGGCGTTCCTTTGTGTCATGGCGCCGGCGGCATGGCCGGCCATGTGCGATTCGGCGCGCAAACTGGTGGTGCTCTTGTCATGTTGGGCGGGATCATGGTTGCCCTGGCTCTCTTCTTCAGCCAATCCGTGGGACTGCTTTTTCAGATATTTCCGAAAGCCGTGCTGGGGGTGATCCTCTTTTTTGCCGGGTCGGAGCTCGCGATATACAGCAAGGATATCGGAAGCCGCAAAGAGGATTTTTACGTGATGCTGGTGGTTGCGGGCTTCGCATGGTGGAATATGGGAGCGGCTTTCCTCATCGGCATTATTCTCGAGCAGGCGCTCAAACGTGGTTGGGTGAAGCTCTAACACAAACAAATACCAAGGCAAAATTGCAATATTGAGTAATCTTCCAGCAAAGCATCGGCCGATATGCTAATCGGCTATCTCATTGCAGGTTTTGCGCTCTTTGCGCATGTAAAAAGGGAGTGGCTCTCTATTTCCCTGTCAATGTTGAACTCAGATTTATGGGTGATTTTTTCTTCTTGGCGGATTGCGGGCAAAAGTGATCCTGATCACAGATTTCCTCGCGACTGCCAACGATCAAAGAAATGATCTGCTTATTTTTGTGGTGTTAGGGCGTAATTCCGTCGATTGAGGAATATGCATGGCGACTCAACCAATTACAATTGTGGTCTTAAGTAAGGACCTTGATGATTTTAACGATATCCGGACCGCGCTGAATACCGACAGCCGAGCTAAGTTGATTTCAGGTGGGAATGATCCGGAACAGGTCTTCGAAGTTGTTTCGGAACACAAACCCTCGGCCGCAATCATCAGCCTGAGCGCCGAAGGGGAGCAGGCCATAAAGCTTATTCGGCGCTTGCGTGAAGAATGCCCCAATACGGCGGTCATCTCGGCCGCAAAGGATTCATCGGCGGACCTGACCCTGCAAAGCCTGCGGTCCGGAGCACTGGAATTTCTCAGACTTCCCATCAGTGCCGAGGAACTGAAGCTCGTTCTCGACAGAATCGCCGCCTTTTGCGCGGAACACTCTGAAGACGAAAAAAAGATTGGGAAGATGATTGCGGTCTTTTCCTGCAAGGGTGGATGCGGCACATCGTTCATCGCCACAAACCTTGCCGCAGCAACCAAAGCTAAAGCGGTTCTCGTCGATCTTAATTTGGAGGCGGGGGATCTCCCTCTGTTTCTCGGCGTTCAGGCCAAATATTCCATCGAGGATCTGGTTCAGCGTCACGGACGCATCGATGATAAATTGATTTCATCCTTTGTCACGCCCTGTTCAGGGAATCTCGATCTCCTTGCAGCGCCCAAAGAGGTCGATCCCGTTGAGAAAATACAGCCCGAACATGTGCTCGAGGTGCTCCAGCGCCTGACGGAATGCTATGATTATATTTTCCTTGATTCGCAACATACGTTTGATGCCATTACCCTTGCGGCTTTGGACCAGGCTAACGAAATCGTGCTGGTGATTACGCTCGACTTTCCTTCCATTCGCAGCGCCCAGCGGGCACTGCAGATATTTGACCGGGTCGGATATCCGCGGGAAAAGGTGCGTATCCTTGTCAATCGATGGAGCAAGATGGTGGATCTGGATATTGCTCAGGTCGAGGAATTTCTGGGAGAACCGGTCATCGGATCGATACTCAGCGATTATCAGACGGTTGTGAATTCCATCAACCTGGGAACGCCTCTTGTTAAATCCGATCCAAGATCAAAGATTGGAAAGGAAATCATACGGGTCGCCCAGTTGATTGCGGCCAAGGAAGGCGAGGTGGAAGAAGAAAAACCTAAACGATCCTGGAATTTCTTCCTTAAGCGTTCCTCCTCGGACAAAAAATAGCGCCCGCGCCAGCCAGTCGCCAAAAATCCAAAAAATTCTCTGTATTTCCTTAAAAAATCTGTGCAGTCTGTGGGTGCAGTGTGCCATCGTAAAAGCAGTGTATGGTTTTGTAGCCTGTAAGTGCCCCTTTTGTTTTTGCAGTAAAAGAGAACTTATCCGGGAGGTGTCGATATGAGTGCGAAAAAATCGGAAAAAACCGTTAGCCGCCGCAATTTTCTCATAGGAGCCGCTGCCGCAGCTCCGGGCGTTGCCGCCGCCTCAGTTCCGACTGTCCGGCAAGACTCTGCCTCGATACCGCCTGATTGGGATATGGAGACCGATACTGTTATTTTGGGTACCGGCTTTGCCGGTTTGTCCGCCGCTATTACCGCAAAGGATGCCGGGGCCAGGGTTTTGATCCTGGAAAAAATGCCTAAGAAATTTGAGGGCGGCAACAGCAAGGTATCCGGGAACATGTGGTGGACACCCACGAACCTGCCGGAAGCTGTCGAGTATATCGATGCCATGTGCTATGGCCTGACCGACAAGGAATGCATCCAGATGCTGGCCGAAGAAATGATGAAACTGAACGGCTGGCTTGAAGGAATGGGGATTATTCCCACACCGCTGGGGATGTTTCAACCGGAGCATCCTCAACTGCCCGGCTCGGAATGCGTGCGCACCTGGAGCAATAATAGAGTTACGGCTCAGGGCAGCCTGTGGATACCAATCCGTGAGCAGGTCGAAAAACGCGGGATTGAGGTGCTTTATGAAACTCCCGCCAGAGACTTGATCCTGTCACCGAAAACTCGAGAGGTCCTCGGTGTCCGCGCCGGCAAGGGAGATGAATCCATTTACATAAATGCCAGGAAAGGCGTCATTCTGGCCTGCGGCGGATTCGAATTTGATTTCGAGCTGCAAAAACAGTTCCTTCCAGGTTGGCCCACTTATGGACGGGGGACTCCGGGCAACACCGGAGACGGGATACGCATGGCCCAGAAGGCCGGCGCCGCACTCTGGCACATGAACAACTCTCTTGCCGGATTGGGCTGCCTCATGGTGCCGGAATATGAACCGGTTATGATTCCGGCTTCTATCCCCATGGGAAGCGGATATATCATTTTAGATAAAACCGGCAAGCGCTTCATGAACGAGTTGAGAGCCAACCGGCACGGATTTGGACACAAGGAACACCTGCTGCACTTCGATGGAGTTGTCGGTGATTTCACACGGATCCCCTGCCTGGCGATTTTTGATGAAACCACAAGAATGAGAGGGCCGATTGTCAGCGGGACCTCATGGAAGTTCGGCTGGTTCAGCTGGTTTGAGGATTATGAGCCCAGCCGCGACAACCTGAAAGAGATCGA
>Ga0209536_100013583_pt1 | contig 11730 bp, 11 predicted proteins | sample DeeMarSeWOR28_12_FD_187461 | JGI IMG/M metagenome (GOLD analysis project Ga0209536, IMG submission 187461) | Marine sediment microbial communities from White Oak River estuary, North Carolina - WOR-2-8_12 (SPAdes) (version 2) | ecosystem: Environmental > Aquatic > Marine > Intertidal zone >... | reverse complement strand
ATCTATTGCTCCAATCTCATGAAAATGTATATTATCTATTGTTGTATGATGAACCTTACTTTCTGCCTGGGCAATGTGAAGAAAAATTTGTTTACTCTCCTGTTTAATATCTGTATCAAGAGCACTAATTCCTAGAACTTTTTCTGCATCTTCCTCATTACATATTGCTATATCGCAATATTTCACTAACTCCGGCATGACATCTAAGGGTGATTTTCCATACTTCCATAATTTACTCCGATAGTTTAAATCACAAGAAATAGTAACTCCTCTTCGTTTTGCTTCCTTAACGGCGCTAAGACAAATTTCAGCTAATTTTTGAGAAATCCCAGGAGTTATACCAGTCCAGTGAAACCATTGCACATCCTTAAAAATGGCATCCCAGTCAAACATGCTTAAATTAGCGGTCGCAATAGCAGAATTTGCGCGATCGTAGATTACTTTGCTGGGTCGAACAGATGCTCCTATTTCCAGAAAATAAATTCCGATTCTATCTCCACCTCTTATAATTTTATCGGTATTAACTCCAAATTGTCGCAAATATTGAACGCAAGCATCTCCAAGATCATTATTAGGTAATCTTGTAACATAATCAACAGGAATACCAAAATTTGCCAAAGAAACGGCAACATTAGCTTCCCCTCCACCAAATGTAACATCGAAAGATCGAGTTTGTGTAAATCTTTTAAAGTACGGAGGGGATAACCTTAACATTATTTCTCCTAAAGTGAGGACTTTTTGATTCATTATAATCATCTTAGCTTTAACATGATGATTTAAATTCACATAGTTTTTAAACTTTCAATTTTAATATCTCAATTGTTAAAAGATTAAAAAAAAAGAGAATAAAATACAATTAAATTTATATTTTTGAACCACAGTTTTCGCAAAAATTACCTTCTTTAGGTAATTGATGGCCACAATAAACGCAATATGATTTTCCTTTGGTTTCCAAAGGTTCCTCAAGCTTTTTAGGGGGAACAACATACTCTTCAGCTTTAACATATGAAATTTTTTCCCCGAGAACGATTTCTCCAGTATCTGAATTAAAGCGATAGCTAATAATTCCTTTATTGCGTAGATCAATAAGAACTTGAAGCACATCTTTAGGCTTTATTCCAACTTCAAGAGCAATATCCTCTAATTTATGGGTGCCTTTGTTACCACGATCTAGGATTGCAACTTTTATAGCTTTTTGAAATTTCATATTAGTATAGTATTGCGAAAAACCGCCAAGGATTATAAAGAACGCAGGTATAAAAAGCCAATAACCCCAAGATTTAAGACTAATAGGGTCGAATATGCCAGGAAATGCTAGGAAAAATAGAGACAATATGGCAACAAATAAAAACACTAAACCTACGGCTAAAGTCTCGATAGCAGCTTCATATTTTTTTTTTGAATAGTAACGATTTTTATATCTATCTTCAGACATATTTTCTTATCACTTCTTCAATTAACACATTTTAAGTTTTTAGAGTTGATTTGTAATTATTGAGATTATTTATTAATTTAAAAACATTTGGAGACCAATTCGTGTGAAGTACATGAAGAAGCTGAAAGTCCCTTTAAAGGAAAGAAATATGAAAGAAAAGGTTTTAAAATATATTAAACGCCTTTCCCATCCAATATACGACCAAGTAACTATTTGGGATTACTTGTCTGAGTCCATTTCCTCCTGGATTACCTCCAGTTCCAAAGAATTTACTATGTTCCCAAAGAAAGTGATGAATACCCATTTCTGATACTGTTAAAGGAAGAATATAATGAGTATCATCTGGATTATCAATTTCAATTAATTCTCCGACCCAGGAAAAAAGAGTTCCATAAATATTATTCTTAAAAAAATTAGACCATTTTGCTTTATTGGAATCTATTTTCATATTAGCGATTTCTGGATTTAGACTGGTAGCTCTCGTAGAATTAGGTCTTACAGTTGTATTGTAATTTCTTACTCCATATCCCCATCCGGAGGTGTTAAACCTCCACAATTGATCTAAAAGATCCCATCGTATTGTTTCATCATTATAACTAGGATCTTCAAATAGCGAAGAGTCTTGTATTAAAGTCATAAAACTAAGGTGGATAACATTGAAAAAAGCATTCCGATAATATCTTAAAAAACTGTAAAAACCTTCCTCAAACCTCTTAATATAATGATGTTGTAGCAACGGATTGTCTTCTAACATTATTAGGGCAAACTCCACATCCATACTAAAGGCAAGAGCATAGGTTTCGTACGCAGTGTTGCTTACAGATCCCATGTGACCGTTATGCATTGACATAATTTTTGCTGCTGCGTAATTATAAAGAGAATCATATTTATCTGGGTATGCAGTGGCACCGATTCTAAGTATTGCTAGCTGCCACATGCTTTCCCCTAATATAGGATTTAAATCCGATCCTACCGGTTCTCCGTTTCCACCTAATACCAGCCAATTAGTTTTACGAAATCCTTCAATCATTTGAGCCGTTAACAATTTAATTCTTTCAACACACCATCGACTATCTTCATTTATTTCAGGATCTATAAATTTTAAAACACTCGCAAATCCTAAATAATAACCAGCTAGCTCATCACGGGATGTGTGTAATCTAACTCTCCAATTGCTATAAGGACCGGTTCCATTAAAATGACGGGGGTGTGGATCGAATAACCATTGATGATATTTTCGATTTTCAGGCGCAGAAACAAATCTCGCTGGCATCCCGGGATAATCCGGTCCTATGCCTCCATTTGGAGCAGCAAGCATATTACTAAATCCTGTAACACATTTTTTTACCATTCGGGTTGCGTTTTCTAATTCTTCTAAATCATTATTATCTAAGGCATATTTAAAGCGTAAACATTGAGACGCAAGAGTATATCCTATATGGAGAGCACCATTATCTGTGCCATGCCAGGTTTCAACTTCACTGTAGGAATCATTAGTAAATGTGACATCAATACTGATATTCGTGGGAATATGCCATTTTTCTAATTGGTAATCATATTTAGCTGCCAGTTGGTCTAAATAAGTCTGATTTCCGACGATTTGATCTAAAGAAGTAAAATAGGCGATGTTAGGAGGGTCGAGGTTTAAAGTGAGTGAAGCTAAATCATCAAGAATATAGAGTCCAAAGCCTATATAGCCGAAAAAGCTAATAACTGGAATAGAAAATAAAATCGTAACAATAATATTTTTTTTTAGTAAGTTCTTTCTTGTTCTTATTCGCATTTAGACCACTCCAATTAAAATATCAATTCTTTATTCTTATGCTATGTATTTTACTTTGGTTTTTCTCTATTTAAATTTTTAATAGTTGGAGCCATGATGTATCGTTTTTTAATTGTTCATATTGGTGTTTTGCTCCAATATCTCCCCTAAATTGATTTTGTTCCATTTTTATTACTCTCACTTGCCAATTCAGTACTTTCGTTCCCTCTAATAGTGCTTTAGGAACTTCGATCTCACCTCTCTCAGAAGGAATTAGAGATTTTAGAATATTAAAAATCGCCTTAGACAAGATAAATACACCGCAATTGTTTAAATTTGTTTTAGAAGTCCCCCTTGGGGGCTTTTCAATGATATTTGTTAAAATTAAATCATCGCAATAAATTGCGGCTCCCAAGTATGGGTCTTCAGTGTAATTTGCTACTAGAATAAAGTCTCGATTCTCATTTAAGTAGGTTTTAAAAACTGATTTGTAAATTTCATAAGGCACCAAAATATCGCCCCATGTCAGAAAAAAATGTTTATTCGTAATGTATTTTTCGCAAAGCAGCAGAGCCCCTCCTGTTCCATTTAATTCATTTTGGTCAACATATTCAATATTTACATCCCAATTTGTACCTGTTTTAAAATAATCAATGATTTGTTCCTTCTGATACCCTACTACTAAAATGATATCTCGAAAACCGGCATAATTCATTCCATTTATGATGTATTCTAGAAATGGTTTACCATGAACGCGTAACATAGTTTTTTGAACTTTATCAGTATAAGGTTTTAACCTATTTCCAAGACCGGCGCATAAAATTATAGCTTTCAATATTCTTCAACTCCACTACTAGTTCTTAATATATAACCTTCTCCACCTGCTTCTTCAATTACATTCTTAATAAGCTGTTCATTATTGGGTAAAAGAGCAAACATTGTTCCACCGAATCCTGAACCATTGATTTTGCAACCATATGCTCCGTGTTTTAAACAATTTATGATTATGTTATTAATTTTGTCGGTAGAAATTTGAATGTTTTCATTTAATTGTTGGTGGTGAAGATTTAAAAGATTCCCTAGTTTTTGATAAAAACTAGTGCTAATATTCATTCTCTTTTTTGCAGAAAGTAATGAATACTGGTTATCGATTATTTCTTTAGCACTAAAAGTTATATTTCTATTAATAATATTTCCTATGATTTTTTGTCTATACTCTTTTTTTAAACTAGCTAAGTATGGTTCAATAGCTTCTAATTTTGTTTGAAATTGATCAAATAAGGGCATTATCTCTTTAAGTATTTTAAATGCCTTTAAGGTGGTATTTTTCATTTTCAATAGATCGTCCACTGTTTCTTTTTTTTCTTTTGAGTTACCTAATACAAAACCTTCTAATGGTAAGTTATACACAAATAAATCAGGTTTTGGGATTTCAGGTTTTAAAAAGATAAGGTTGCCGAAGACAGAGGTAAAATGATCCATCATGCCTCCTCCCTCTTTAAATTCCCTTACCTCTGTAATATAACCCTCTAAAGCAATTTGAAAGGAATCTAGTTCTCTACCACTTACTAAATTTAAAAAATACAACCACGCAATAACTAAAGCAGAGGAGCTGGCAACTCCTGCATTTATTGGTATATCACCAGTGATTTTTATGTTATATCCCTTTTCAAACCTGCATTTTCTACGAATAAATTGATTATAACCGCTTTTTAGATAGTCTCGATTAGATTCATACTCTAATTCTCCATTATTTAAAGGAATTTCTATTGATTTATCTATATCCGGTTCAGTGATCAAAAATTTAGGATCTGAAATTCTCTCTGCTTGTAAATAAACATATTTAGATATCGCCATGGATATAACTGGATAATTTAAATAGTCTTGATGTTCGCCAAAAAGGCAGATTCTTCCAGGAGCCTTTATTTTTATCATTTTTTCGTATTATTCCGTATTAAGATATCATTAACTTATTCTTAATAAAGAGTTTTAGGATACTTTATTATTAGGAGAGAATTCTCTATATGATCAAGATAATACAAGGATATTACTTTTTTTTTTCTTTTTTGATAGGAAGATTTTATTGATACATTAAGTAAAGATTTTTCTTTGAGTTTTTATTATTATCTAAACAAGTTTTGATGAGTTTAATTAATGATACACGATTTTCTAATAATAAAAGACGGTTTACCATTATTATCCAAGAATTTTTCAATAGCTAAAAACATTTTTTCAGAAACAGATTCATTAATCCTAGTTTCTGGTTTTTTTTCTGCATTAAACTCCTTTTCTGATTCATTTGAGGATTTAGGAACTATTAGTGAATTGAAATTATCTAATAATGATTTAAAATTGTCATTTTTAAAGGATGCGAGTATTCCTAATTTAATATACATTGCCACATATGATGAAAAATCTAAACCAGTTAATGTTATGAGGATTTTAAGAAAACTGTCTCGCACTTTTTTACAGAAATTTAGTATCGATGATATTGTAAATTGGAAAGGTAATATTAACGAGTTTAGTTCTTTTCAAACCATACTAATGGCTTTTGTAGAAGAAGAATTAAGGGAGAGTGATACAGGATTTAAAGAACGCGTCGTAGCATTGTTTAAATGTGTAGAAGAAAAAATCAACGAGGAAACAAATTTATTAACTTTAAAAAGTAAGTTAGATCCTCCACCTAACTTACCTAATTATTGCAATCAAATTCCTCGTTTTACTTCCCTTAAGAGAATTAATCCAAAATATTATCTAACTGGTGAAACATCGCATAAAGTTTTTTATCAAATTGACGGGAAGAAATCTATTAGACAGATTACTGAAAATTTGGAGTTAACTCATGAACAGGTATATAATATTTGTAAAAATTTAGTAAAGTTTGGGTTTTTAAAATTTTGTTAATAGTTGATTTATCTCTCAGCTAAAGGAATCTCTAAGATATAGCTTTTCCTACTTTAAGATTTTCCTAATTTTAACTAAATCTGAATAAGACTATAAAAATTTCCATAAGGTTTACAGCTATTAACATTATAAAGTTATATATTTATCCTTGGACTCTTTTTTGGTGTTGTTTTTTTCTTTTTCTTTCTTTATCTATGATTTCTTCTTCCAATTGTTTCAATCCAACCTCGTCTTTTCCCTCGAATCTGAAAGTACCTACAATTTTACTTTCTTCTTTATCTCCAGACTTACTGATTTTTTCAAAAGAGATCATTACAGGTTTACCTTGTTCTAAGGCAAGATTGATGAAGTTGATAAAACCGTAATGCTTACTTGGAGCAATGCTGAATTTCATAGACACGTCTTTATTTTTTTTAGTTGAGGTCTTCAAAACAAGTCGTAATTTCAATTAAATTCACACACCATTTTTTTTTCGTGGATAATTTTATAATGAAATTTAAAATTATAATGAAATTTATATATATATAAATAAAAAGAATATCATGATATAAGAAGTCTACTAATCTTTTCCGGTATAAACAGGTTTAAAGAAAGATTTGGAAAGATTTATTAGAAACAACTTTAATTTAAAGGGAATATAAAAGTTATGGCTTCAAAATTTAGACTTCGTAGAATTTTCAGTCCAGCAATCAAATCAGTAGCTAATGTTTTAAATAGAATTGGTTTAAGTCCAAATCATGCAACTATTGTAATGTTCAGTTTTTCTATTTTGAGCTTCGTTGCTCTTGTGTATTTTTCTAATTTATTTCTTTTCTCAATTCTCGTTTTCATGACTGGTTTTTTTGATGGAGTAGATGGGGCAATCGCAAGAATAAAGGGAAGTACTACGGTATTTGGAGGATTTTTTGATTCGGTAATGGATAGAATGAGTGAATTTGTAATTTTCTTTGCGCTTTTATTATATAAATGGAATAGCTTGTTATGGGGAATAATTGATATGAAATTGATAATTTTCCTCTCTTTTTTGAGTTCTATAATGATTAGCTATTTAAGAACAAGAGCGGAGGTTTTCTTTAAGGGAGATTTCGATTTTGGTTTAATGGCGCGTTCTGAAAGGCTATTTTATTTGGTTATTACAATGATGATTGCACATTTTTATGGATATGTAAACGAATTTTTATTTATTTTCATGTTCCTGGTGTTAGCTACAGCATGCTTCAGATATTTTAAAATAGTGAAATTAATAAATGCTTACGAAAAAAAAAGTTAGCAAATTTATCTATTACTCTTTAGTTCAATTATTAATTTATCTCCATCTTTCAAATTGAAGTAATCTCTTAAATAAGGTTCAGCTAAAATCTCGATTATATTTTGTTTGTGATGGGTTCTTTTAATATCTAGTATCGCAGCTTTGATTTTTACTTCTGGGTTGTCTATCCTTGAGATTAAACAGTCATAACAATCAACAACACCATAGGATCGTTCTGATTTATCGTCTTGGAATCCCGCAATAACAATAGGTTTAAGATTATCGAGCTTCTCTCGCAACAGATTTATATTTGTACTATTTAATTCCAAATTTAAAGTTCCTTTATAAGGTAAAAAACCTAATTTCTCTTGGAATTGATCGAAATACCCTTTAATTGAAACATAATAGGCGCCTTCTTTCATCCCACTCCGAACACTGCCTAATATCACAATACGCTCTAAAATAGTCCTTAAATTCTTATACATGAAAAGCATTACATCACTGCCTTCTTTAGTTAATACGATTTTCTGGGTTTTATTTTCAATTTTTCGTTTAATCCAACCCAATTTTTGTTCAAGTTCGTTGATTCTTCTTGAAGCGGTTTGTTGGCTTAAATTAAGTAGCTTTCCAAACTCTACACTGCTAATCTTAATGGTTTGTCTGTGTTCTATGTGCTTACAAAGTTGATAAAGAGCAAACCAGTTAGCGTAATTTTCCGGTGATATCTCTCCTTCTTGGCTCATTAAATCACTGATAGACCTATTTTTTATATTCATTTATTATTTTTTTTTTAATAAGGCTAGAAGAATGAAGCTCATATTCATCGTAATATGTTTCTAGCCTTTTTATGATTATATTCTTCAGTCCTTTTTCTTCTAAACCACGTTTTAGAGTTTCTTGGTCGTATTTTTGGTCTGGACCTAAAAAAATAATATCTGGATTAATTTCTTCCACAGTTTTAAGCGTATCATTATCAGATCTTCCTAATCTAGCTTCCTTTACATTCTTTACATTCTTTATCACTTCTAATCTCTGATTTTCTGGAATTATCGGAGTCTCTCCAGAATACAACTTTCGATTTTTATCAGTCGCTACAATAACATAAACATCACCCAGTTTAGCAGCTTCATTTATCAGATATATATGTCCAGGGTGCAGAAGGTCAAATGTACCAGCAATTAACACTTTCTTTGTTATTTTTTGTCAGCTCATTTGTACTATTTAATTTTAATTTATAATTCAAGGATAAAAAAATATCCGAGTAGATTTATGAATGTATTATAATTTTTCTTGCATGCATTTCTTCAAATCGTTCATTTGAAGTGATATTGATACATCACCTCTAGTTTTTTCAATAATACTTCTTGCTTGATCAGTTTTGTGCCTTAAATCTTGAGTCAGACCAGATGGATAATCAATTGAAAATAAATGAGAGTAAATATCATCCATACTTTCTAAAATATAGTTTAAATCTTTTATAATAGAATTTCGAATATTATCTAATGCGTATCTTCTTAATTCCCCAATAACATCAGCAAGACCGAGTGCATAATTTAAAGGGTTAATATTCAAATCGATGGGCAAGGGAAGTGGCTCTTTCGAAATAATTGAATAAAAAGCTACGGCTTCAGTATATTCTTGTTCTGGAGTTTTTAAATACTTAAAAAAGACACCAGGATTTTTATTTACCAATTCTAGTAATTCTGTATGAGTTTCTTTTACATTCACGATTTTTTCCTGATATTGATTAAAATCTTTTCTATGAATGTATTTAATTGAATTGCTGCAGTCTCGTATTAATTTACGAGATAATTTCAAGATTCTCTCTCGATCTTGATCTAGCTTATCTAATGTTTCAGATAATTCCGAAAAAATCTTATTAAACTTCATTCTTATAAATAAATATTTTAGTAATAATTAATTCCAATTTTAAATATATTTAACTATCAAAAGGAAGAAAAATATTTAGGATTTTTTATTAGAGAACATTTAGTAAAATAAAAAGTTGAAAAGCATATGAAGATTTTATTAATACACTCTGAAGGGGTAGAAGTCACAAAAAATAAGGAAGCAACGAGTAATCCACAAGAATTCCCAGAAAAAATTATTAAAATGGATGGTCTGATTTTAGTTGCTTATGTATCTGTAGAGGATCAGGACTCTTACGATACAGATTTAATATCTGCTCAGGGAGCTAAAGTAATAGAAGAGGCGATTCTTCAAATTACGAATTTTCCGGAAAATATTCGCCAAAAAAACGAAGAGGTAAGAGAACATAATAAAAAAGTTGAGAGTGGTAAAATTAAAGGAAAACCAAGAAAATTCTTCGAACTAATAAAAGATAGATCTATGTATAGGGTTGATAAAGTTTTGGTGTATCCTTGGGCACACTTAAGTAAATTTCTTAGTAATGAAGTAAACGCTATGGAGGTATGCCCTAAGATAGCTAAAATCTTAAGTGAAAAAGGTATAGAAGCAAGTTATTCTCCATTTGGTTGGTATAAATCATTTAAAATCAATTGTTTAGGTCATGAAATTGCTGAAATGTATAGAGATGTTAAACTAGCAATAAAGCCAGAAGAACAAGTAAAAAATTCAATCTTTAAAATCATAACACCTAAGGGAGAGGAAGTAGAATTAAGATTTGACGGGGATAATAAGCTAATACTACCAAAAATCGAAATGGAAGACGAAGGATTCAAAACCTTCCTCATGTCTGAATTAGGACCTAGAAAAGTGGATAAAGCTATTGAACCCTCTCATATAAAAGTTATGAAAGAATTTGAGTTAGTCGATTTTGATCCAAATACAGATGCTGGAAATTTTAGATGGTATACTAAAGGTGTTATTATGAAAAATCTAATCAAGACTTTCATAGAAGAAAGACTTATTGATTATGGGGCAATTTTAATAGAAACTCCAATTATGTATACTGTAAAAAATAAAAAATTAACTGCTCAAACCGCTAGGTTTCCAGCAAGAAGTTATTGGCTAGAATCGGGTAATAATAGATACCTTTTAAGATACGCTAGCGATTTTCTACTCTTTGATTTATTTTCCCAAATGAATTTAAAACCTCAATATTTTCCTCTAAGAGCATATGAATTTGAACAATATGATTTTCGCAGAGAACAAGAGGGAGAACTTTCAGGATTAAGGAGATTAAGGGGCTTTATCATGCCAGATCTTCATACGCTGTGTAAAGATTTAAAATCTTCAATAGATGAGTTTATCCTTCAATATGAACTAATCAAAAACCTTGAAAATGATTTAGGTATTAAGAGTTTTGTAATATTTAGGGCAACACAAGCGTTTTATCAAGAAAACAAAGAGTGGATTATTAATCTTATCAAATCAGAGAAGAATCCTGCCTTATTAGAGTTATGGGAAGATAGATATTACTATTATATCCTTAAATTTGAAAGAAATGTACTATCAGCTCAGCAAAAGAGTGCAACCTTGGCTACTAATCAGATAGATGTGGAAAGTTCCTTAGAGTCTATGGTCGATAATGATGGAATAGAAAGACAAAAATATAATATTTCGTTTCAAGATAATGATGGAACAATAAAACACCCTATTATTCTTCATAATTCTCCAACCGGAGGATTAGAGAGAGTTTTATGGGGTTTAATTGAATCATCGATTCGAAATAAAAATAAACTAGTACCTGGGTTCAAAACTTGGTTGTCACCAATACAAATAAGGATTATTACTGTTAGTGAAACCCAAAATGAGTATGCGAATAAAATCTTAGATATAATTAACAAAGCAGGCTTTCGAGCAGATTTGGATGATAGAGATGAGAAATTAGGTAAAAAAATTAGACAATCAGAAATTGAATGGATTCCCTATACGGTTATTATTGGAAAAAATGAAGAAGAAGATCAAAGCGTATCCATTCGTAAAAGGCTAATAGGAAAGCAATTTGGCCCAAAAAAAGCGACAACAGAACAAATAAATGATATAAAGGTTTCAAAATTAATCGAATTACTCGAAGAAGATACAAAGGGATTTCCAAAATATAAATTACCAATACCCTTCAGAAAATTTTCAACCAAAATTTATTTTAGAAGGTGAATTGAATTAATGGCAATAAAGTGCATTATTATCGATTTAGGGGATGTTCTTATTGAATTAGATTTTAGTAGATTTTTTAACGATGTAATTACTCCATCTCCTTTAAATAAACCTAAAACTCCTATTATATTAGAATTTTTTCGTCAGTCAGATACATATCATCAAGGAAAAATTACAGATGAGGAATTTTATAAGCAAGCGTGTGAAATACTTGAAGCGTGCTCGCTTGATCAAAAGCAATTTTATTCTTCCTTTAATAGTATTATTAATAACCTCAATTTAGATATGGTTGAATTAATT
>Ga0209536_100013582_pt1 | contig 11733 bp, 9 predicted proteins | sample DeeMarSeWOR28_12_FD_187461 | JGI IMG/M metagenome (GOLD analysis project Ga0209536, IMG submission 187461) | Marine sediment microbial communities from White Oak River estuary, North Carolina - WOR-2-8_12 (SPAdes) (version 2) | ecosystem: Environmental > Aquatic > Marine > Intertidal zone >... | reverse complement strand
CGCGTTCAGATGCGCCTGGAGCTGAGAAACCTGCATGAATCGCTGGGCATCACCAGTGTTTATGTGACCCATGACCAGGTCGAGGCCATGACTTTAGGGGACCGCTTAGTTATCATGGAAAACGGCTATGTCGAGCAAATCGGGTCTCCGCTGGAGGTATATGAACGGCCGGCCACGCTTTTTGTGGCCGGCTTTATCGGTTCACCCGCCATGAATTTTTTTGAAGCCCGCACCAGCCGCGACGGGCAGTCTATCGACCTTTCCGGCTCCGCTTCTTTGCCCATTGATCCGCATTTAGAACCCGAATTATGCGACAAAGCGGTCGTCGTGGGTATCCGACCCGAGCATTTCAGCCTGGCACCAGCGGGCGACGGTGCCGTCAAGATGCTGGTAGACCATCTGGAAACCCTCGGCGCCGACACGCTGGTTCACGGCAAATCAGGAGAAGGTCGTTCTCTTTTTACCATCCGCCTTCCGGATATTCACCATTACAAAAAGGGCAGCTCCCTGCATTTGAGTGTTTCCCCGCAAAGATTACACTTGTTCGATAAGGAGAGCGGAAAACGAATCAGGGATTAGCAAAGGCCATTCAAACGCCATGACCCAAGAACTGATCAAGGCCATGACAGCTGCCAGCGATGCCGTGCAGAAATGGCCTGCCAAAAAAGTTCATATTTTCCACCACAATGACGCCGATGGACTCAGTTCGGGCGCGATCCTGACCCGGGCTTTTGAACGGCAGGGCTTTGAAATTGAGCGCCTTTGTCTGGAAAAACCCTATCCCCGGTTGCTGGCAAAGATCTTCGAGCGCAAAGGTGCCTTGAATGTGTTCACCGATATGGCCGGGCGCATCGCGCCGCTGATTTCCGATCTAAACAAGGGCCGCAATTTAACCCTCATCCTCGATCATCATGTGGCGCACCCTGCCTCCGATCCACAGGTGCATAACCTCGATCCTGATTTGTTCGGCTTAAAAGGCGACCGTGATATCAGCGCCTCTACTACCTGTTACCTGTTCGCACGCACAATGGATCCGGCGAATGTCGATCTGGCCCATATCGCGGCCATCGGGGCGGTGGGTGATGGTTTTTATGTTGAGGGGCGTTTGGCCAGTGAGAATCGCAAAGCAGCGCTGGAAGCCGTTCGTCAGGGAAAACTGGGAATAAATACTACGGATACCGGCGAGCAATATTTTTTGAAATCTTCACATCAAGACACTCTGCTGGAGGCGCTGGCACGCGACCTGGACATACTGGGCGCAGCTGGTTATCTTGACAAAGGTCCGGAGGTTGGCGTTCAGGTCTGCTTGGAAGGAAGAACCGCAATGGCGGATCAAATGCTGGTGCGATTCAAACAGATTCAACAAACCGCATTTGCAGACCAGATATTGCGGCTCGAGCAGGGCGGATTGCGGCAGACATCTCATATCCAATGGTTTCACGTTCAGGATCGTTTCGCGCCCATGGGCTGTAAAATGATCGGTGCCTTTTGTGAAGCCAACAAAAATGCTGCTTTTTTTGATCCCGATAAGTACATCGCCGGATTTCAATTGATTCCCGACGAGATTCCGCGCTATGGCCATCTGCCCTTACAGGCCGTCAATATTTCGATGCGGGCACCGGCTCCGCTGGAAGACAAAATCAAAAAGGGAACGGCCAGGGCGCTGAATACTTTTTTGCCGGAAGCCACCGATCGACTGGGCGGATTTTCTGATGCCTGTCATCGCCTGGCGGCCGCCACCATGATTGCGATTGGAAAGGAAGAAGATCTCGTTTATGAAATGAACAGGATTCTATTTGAGCACCGGACGGTTTCGGAGTGATTCAACAGTGAAAAAACTTGATACCCAGGTCTTGATTATCGGTGGCGGTGCTACAGGCACCGGTATTGCCCGTGATCTATCGCTGCGCGGCGTTCAATCGATTCTGGTGGAGCAGGGCGATATCAACGCCGGCACCTCCGGCGCCAATCACGGTCTGCTGCACAGCGGGGCGCGCTATGTCTCAGCGGATCAGGGCAGCGCCAGAGAATGCCGCGCGGAAGCAGCGCTGTTAAAAAAGCTGGCGCCCCAATGTATCGAAGACTGCGGTGGTTTGTTCATTGCGGTGCAGGGCGATGATGAAAACTATGTTGCCGATTTTCCGCATTTGTGCGCCCGGTGTGATATCGCTGCCAATGAACTGGATGTCAAGGATGCCCGCGAACTGGAGCCGGTGCTTTCCGAGCAACTAATTGCGGCTTACACCGTCAATGATGCTTCCATCGATCCGTTTAAACTCTCTTTAGAGAATATCGCCCAGGCGCAGGAGCTGGGCGCCACCCTGCTGCGCTTTACCAAGGTTATCGGCTTTGAGATCAAAAACCAAAAAATCCAGATCACGCATCTGCGAGACCTTGTGACCGGCGAAGAACTGATGATCAAAGCCGATCAGGTGGTTAATGCCACCGGCGCCTGGGCCGGTGAAATTGCCGCTCTGGCTGGTGTCAAGATCGACATGGTCTACTCTAAGGGCAGTCTTTTGGTCACCCATAATAGAATCACCGATCGGGTGATCAACCGCTTGCGCGCTTCAGCCAATGCCGACATTCTGGTGCCGGGCGGAACGGTGTCCATTCTGGGAACCACCTCCATTCGCATCGAAAACTTAAATCAGGTGTATCCCACCATTGAAGAGGTGGATGCTATGGTGGGTGAAGCCGTTAAGATGATTCCTGTCCTGGAAACCGTCCGATTCATTCGAGCCTATGCGGGCGTGAGACCGCTGGTGGGATCAAAGTCTATCGCCGATGATCGCAATATCAGTCGCAGCTTTGCCCTGATGGATCACGCCGAAGACGGCATTGAAAACTTTGTCAGCATTTCCGGTGGCAAGCTGACCACCTCCCGGCTGATGGCGGAAAAAACAGTCGATCTGGTCTGTGATCACCTGGGTGTTTTCAAGCCCTGTTTGACGCGAACCGAACCGCTGCCGGAAAAACAACCCGCTAAATGGACCCAACCCGGACTGGCTCCCAAATTGTGGCTGCAAAAACACGAGCCGGACGACATTTTGCTGTGCGAGTGCGAAATGGTGCCCAAAAGCGTCGTCGATTCCATTGTTGACGATATTCGTAAACATGAAGGGCAGCCGAATCTTAAGGCTATTGCCCTGCGCAGCCGGATTGGTAAAGGTGCCTGCCAGGGAACTTTTTGCGGTATGCGCGTGACCTCCTATTTGTTTGATCAGGGGGAGCTGACCTTTGATGAGTCCCTTGTTAGTCTCAGGGAATTTCTGGGCAAACGCTGGCATGGGCAATACCCGACCCTGTGGGACAAGCAACTGGTGCAATCAGAGCTCCTTGAAGCGCTGTATTGCGGTCTTTTTGGGCTCGAATTGTAGCGAAGCTACAGGTTCAAAAGTTCAGCGTTCAGGGTTGATCTAACCCTGAACCTCTGAACCCAGAACCCTGAACTTTTAGCTGGTACGAGCAAATTGTTACGGAAGGATCGAGTATCTAAATGACCGACCTGAAGTCTATTGAATGCGATTTATGTGTGATCGGCAGCGGGCTGGCCGGCATGGCGGTGGCTCTTTTTGCCGCTGATAGAGGCTTACGCGTGGCGCAGACGGGACATACTGGAGAAATAATTTTCGCCAGCGGCTTACTGGACCTGCTGGCCGTTTGCCCGATTGGTGAACGACGGCTCTGGCGCAATCCCTGGGCCGCATTAGATGCGCTCATTCATGATTATCCCGAGCACCCATACACCCTTATCAATAAGGATCATATCAAGGCTGCCTTCAATGACATTCTGAATTTTTTGAAAACAATCGGTCTGCCCTATCACCGAGGGACAGGATATAACAGTGGCGTCCCGACTGCTTTAGGCACCATCAAACAGACATATGCTGTACCCCATACCATGTGGAACGGGGTCAGCGCCTGCAAAGAAAAATCCGCCGGTCTGATCGTTGATATCCGGGGGTTGAAGGGATTCAGCGCCCGTCAAATTGCAGCATCCCTGCGCGCTGAATGGCCGGGTTTGCGATCGGCCCGCATTTCTTTTCCGGGTATGGATCATTTAAACGAAGTATATGCCGAGCGCATGGCCAATGCCCTGTTGCTGCCGTACAACCGAGAAAAGCTGGCGGCGGTCGTGCGCCCATTGGTGAAGAAGTCAACGGTTGTGGGGCTTCCGGCTATTTTGGGATTGCATCAAACCGTTGAGATTAAATCTCATCTTGAAAAGTTGATCGGCGTCCCTATCTTTGAAATCCCCACCATTCCTCCCTCGGTACCCGGGCTGCGGCTCAAAGAAGCGTTTGAAAGAGGCTTGCGCTCGAGAGGTGTGCAATACTTTTCTTTAACCAAGGCTCTGAAGGTGCGGCCATCTGCAGCCGGCCGATTTGAAACCCACGTCGGCCGGGATGCGGTTGAACACAGCGTTGACTCCCGGGGGGTTATCCTGGCCAGTGGTCGATTTATTGGTGGCGGGCTGCATGCCGATCGAAAGCGCATTCGTGAATCCATATTTGATTTGCCGGTTGACCAGCCTGCCGGCAGGGCGACTTGGCATCGCCGGGACTTTTTAAATCCCCGGGGGCATCCAATCAACCGGGCCGGCCTCAATATCGACCGTTTCTTTCGCCCGGTAGGGGATTCGGGCGAACCGGCCTTTGAAACGCTTTTTGCGGCCGGTTCCATTCTGGCGCACAATGACTGGAAGCGCCTGAAATGCGGCGCCGGACTGGCCATTGCCTCTGCATACGCAGCGGTAGATTCCTATTTAAAAATTGCCTAGATCTGATTGCGTGACATCTTTCTTTTGGCCACCGGCCCGGATCTGTGATAATAAGCAACCCTTTCGCTCTACAAAAACAATTCCAACCACAAGGGGGTATGCCACCATCAGATATCTGTTTGCCGCTGTGGGCCTAATCACCCTGTTCTCGGCACATCTTTGCCGGGGTGATGAGTTGCCGTCCTATTGCCAGAAAAATCCCGCACTGGCGCGGGAGTTGTCTCGCATGGGGCCCGTTATGGGTATGGGATCCTCAGTATCCCACGGCCTTCTGGCCCGCTCGGCGTCTGAGATCGTGGCCGATCAGCTCTGCCTGGGCAGTGACGGGCATGTATTTCCGTGGTATTACCCGGCTTCCTACCAAAAGGCCGCCAGATATTATTATAAACACAAGCGGCCGAAACTGATACTGGCGCTGGATGTCACCTACCACGACATGAAGGTCCTGGAATATACCAGCGACAAGAAAAAGGTGCTCGATACCCTGGTGCCCGCATTGGCGATGGATTGTGAAAGTGATCTTTATGATTGCTCTGAAAAGGGAAACGAAGCCTACGTCAAAAAGGAAAATTATAAACCAACGGTTTTGCTGGGAGATCTTTTTTTTGAAAATCTAATTGACTGCACCCAGGGCAAACCACCCAAAGAATACCGCATCGAAAACAGTAAGCCCAGACCTAAAAAATTATGTTACGGGGAATACGAGCAACTCAACCTTTATCTGAAAAAGCGGGTGGCGAAGTATCCGAACGTTCATATCTTCCCTGCCAATCGCCTTTTCACGGCCCTGGTCAAATTTCCCCACCATGTTTTTTATGATGAAGGCAGCCGGCAAACGTTTTTCGACAGAAATGAGCTCACCTGGGATGGCTGGCATCCTTACACCGACCCGGGCAGTTATGTGTTTGCCAACCTGGCCATCATGCAGATCAATCGTTTGATTGACGCGGATAAAATCAAAGGCAGGAGAATTCCGCTCAGAAAGCTTTCCGATGAATATTTCGGCCCGCCCTCCGGTCTGATTCTTCTGGTGCCTGAAGGTTACCCGCAAAATACGCGTCCAAAAATTGTCGGGCCTGATGGGCGAAAAACACCATTGCGCTTTTCGCTCTCCAAACAATGGGCAGAGCGCCATGGTGTCTTCAGCATCGGGAAATCATATTTTCGAGATCTGGCCCTGTCATGGGGCCGCCTGGGCCCCAAACCGTTGATCATACAGGCGCAATCTTTCAGCGGGTCGACCCTGGTCCTCTCAAAAAAGGATCAGGACATTCTATCGGCGCATTATCAAAAAGGAATTGCATTCAAAGGGGGTCTCCTGCTCCGGGACCGGAATCCGAATCCGGAATCGATTTCGCCTGAAGATACATTTTTGCTCAACCAGATTGAAGAAGATCCGGATATCCTCAAAACGCTTTCTCCTCCTCCGCCAGCGGGGAATTCCCCTCCCTGGGATTACTAACATGCCATTTCATTTGATTTATTTTAACGGGCTAACGGGCAACGGGCTCAACCGATGTAATTAGAGGATGAGGCCGATGGACAGCAGCAAACTGTACACCAAAACCAGTTTCGCCGTACTGGCCAGCGCCTCATTGAACTGCGGGCCGCCGGCGCTTTTCCAGACGAGTCGCGTTAAATAAATCGCCAGGGGCAGGGAAAAGACAGGAAGAATCACGCGGGACGAACTGAAACCGCCCAGCCACAGGATAAAGGGAATGGCATATGCCGTGGCAAGCAGCAGCAGATATTCAATCCTGGCGCCGCGTTCACCGATGATGACCGCCAGGGTGCGTTTGCCGCTATGGCGATCGGTTTGAATGTCTCTGATATTATTCACCACCAGAATGGCAGTGATCAACAGCCCCTGGATGGCGCCCATCAGCCAAACCATCGGGGTTAACTGCAGTGCCTGGACATAGTAGGTACCGCAAACCGCCACCAGGCCAAAGAATATAAACACAAAGAGATCCCCCAGTCCATGCGAGGCCAGTGGAAAGGGGCCACCGCTATAGGCCAGGGCCGCCGCAAAGCAGAACAATCCGATCAGTATAACCGGCCAGCCGCCCACGCTTGCCAGGTAAAGGCCCGGAATAGTGCTCAAAACGATGGCAACCACAATACCGGTTTTGACCTGTCCGGGCGGAATCAATCCGCTCTGGGTTACCCGGGGCGGCCCCAGGCGGTCCTGGGTATCGATTCCCTTTACATAATCAAAATAATCATTGGCCAGATTAACGCCGATTTGAAGGAGCAGGGCAACCGTCATGGCCGCTGCGGCCGGCAACAGGGCGAATTGCTTATCGGCAATAGCCAGTGCTGTGCCGACCAGTACCGGCGCTACGGCCGCCGGCAGCGTCCGGGGCCGGGTTGCCAGCATCCATGCTGCTGTTATCGAGGTGTTTTCAGAGTGTTTTTCAATCATATTTTAATCTTGTTCTTCCGCCCGATACCGATTCACTTTCAGTTCCAGATGGTAAATGACCAGATACAGGATCAAGCCCAGCAAACCCATGGCCAGGATGCCGGCATACATCTCCGGATATCGCAGCACCTGGTAGGTTTCGACGACGATAAAGTATCCCAACCCGTAAGTCGTCAATGACTGTTCGGCAATAAACAGAACCGCGACTGCCGTTCCAACCGATACGCGCAAGGCCGTCAGCATGGCCGGTAAAGATGCCGGAAAGTATACATAGCGGAAGAGGGCCCTGCGGCCGGCCCCCAGCGATCGCACCGACAAAATCAACTCCGGGTGCAGATTGGCGGCTTCGTCCCTGACAACAACCAGGATCTGGAAAAAAATAATCAGGGCGATCAAAAAGATTTTCGAAATATCCGTAATGCCCATCAAAACATAAATGACCGGCAAAAAAACAATTTTGGGGATGGGGTAGACGATGGCAATCAGCGGTGCGAAGATGCGATTTACCTGGGGCATCTGTCCCAGGCCGAGCCCGATGGGCACCGCGCTGACAACGGCCAGTGCAATGGCTGCCAGAACGCGGCCGGTGCTGGCTAAAAAGTGAACGCCCAGCTCACCGATCATCGAACGGACGAAAATCGGCAGCACCTGAAATGGAGAGGGCATGATAGGTCGATGGATCAGCCAGGCCAGTGCCTGCCAGATGGCAAAAAACATCAGCAGGCCGATGAGGACGGCGCGTATATTTAACCTGCTGTTCATGTCAGCGACCCCAGTAAATGCCGCACGTCTTCGCAGGTCTGTTGAAACGCATCCTGCCGGCGCCCGGCAGCGAGTCCGGCGCAGGCATTATCGATCATATGCGCGTTTTGATTACAGCCTTTTGTCAGAACCAGAATTTTTTTGCCCATAACCACGGCGACTTCGATATCGTGGGTAACGATGACATAGGTTAAATCCGTAGCAGCGTGTAAATCGATGATGAATTTCTGCAGGTCCTCCCGGGTTGGTGCATCCAGGGCAGAAAACGGTTCATCCATCAGCAACAGGTCCGGTTGCATCGCCAGGGTGCGCGCAATTGCGGTTCGTTGACGCTGGCCGCGGGAAAGCTGCAGCGGGTATTGATCACGCAGGTTTTCAATCCCCAATTTTGTCAGCCAGCCGTCCACCCGCTGATCGGCCTGGCGGGCATCGATGGTTTCATCGACCGGCGCGTGTCGGCCGTCAGATCCATAGAACCCCCAGATGGTCAGCCCCAGGCGGGCATTCTCTCTGACGGTTTGCCACGGCAATAAGCCGTGATCCTGCAGTACCAGTCCGCTGCGAGGCCGGGGTCTTTTTATCGATACCTGATCGATGAGAATGTGTCCGGACTGCGGGTGGCGCAAGCCGGCCAGTAGATACAGAAGGGTTGTTTTGCCGCAGCCGGATGGACCGATGATAGCAAGCGCCTCACCGCGTTGAATCTCAAGGCTGTATCCCTGAAAGATAGGTGGCTGCCCGCTGTAGGCAAAGGTCAGATCTTCTATGTTTATCATGGAACTGTATTTATTATTCCCAAATTTTGATACAAAGTTCAGGGTAAAAATTCATTCGTGACCGAGTCCTTGTAAGGGATGGGTGCGTTAAGCAGCCCTTTGGACACCATCCAGTTCATGACATCGGCCCATTGTGCGGCACTGGGAACCTCGCGCCGTGGGAAGGGCGGAATGCGATAGGTTTGCTGGATATTTTTGGGAACCCGGATCTTCTGAAGCAATAAGCTGCGAAAGGACTCCGGGTTTGCGTTGATATCCTGCACGGCGTGATTCCAGGCCTTTAGAAATTGACGCACGGCCTCGGCCTTGGCCTGGATGGCATCCAGGTGGAAGCTCAAAACACTGACACTGTATTGCGGGTGGGCCGAGTCATCGATGACCGCGCCGGCACCGGCTTCAAGTGCGCTTTTGGCCAACGGATCCGGCAGCGTGGCCGCCTTTAACTGCCGTTGTAACAACAATTGATAACGCTCCGGTATAACCGGTACGGATTTTTTAACAACTTGATCCGGGCTCAGACCGCCGGCAACCATCAGACGGTCAGTGACGTATTCGATGATCGTGTTCCTGGAAATGCCGATGGGGATCCCTTTCAGGTCGGCCGGGGCGGTCAGGTTGCTGCCGGGCGCAGCCAAAATTCGAAACAGGGGATAATGCGGATAGGCCTTGCGGGCTGATGAAATGATCCTTACCTGGATGCCTTCGCGATTGAAGTTGGCGGTGGAGGCCATTTCGTTGAGCATGCCGTCAATGGCACCGGACTGCATGAGCTGATCTCTTTCCAGTCCGCTGCCCACCGGCACGGCTGTAACCGCAACACCGTAACGATCAAAATAGCCCTGCGCTTCAGCCACGTAAAAGGGGAAGGTGTCTAAGATGGGCAAAAGGGCCACTTTGAGTGACCTTTCCGCTGAATACCCCTGTGCGCCCAGCCCCATCGAAAAGCCGGCCATTATCATCAGCACGGCAAACAGACCCCTGACGGCCGCTTTTTTATACCGCTTGTCGTAAATACGTTCCGAATAAAAGGATGGCGGCATAAGCGCTTGTAGCAAAAAAACCTTCCGCAAACGGAACGTTTTTTTGACAATCGCTATAAATCGGTTTTGGATCATGAATTTACCTTTGCACAACCTATTTGGAGCTCTCAATATCAAAAAAGGGTCTTGAGTGTAAAGAAATTATAACCTGCTCGTGCAGAATTCAGGTCTGAGGTGAAACGTTTCCTGATGGGTATGTTAAAACTTTAATAAAAACCAAACCGGGTTTAGAACCGCAGATTTTGTTCGACAACACGGCAGTGGCAGACGCGACTCTACAATTTTTAATTATGTTGATGGGTTCCTGTGATAACATCTTAAAATACCAAAAGCGGAGCATGAAATCGTGGCTAAAAGCCACTCCCACTGCTAATAATTATAAGCGACTTTTAAGATGCATATTTCCACTACAATCGGTGGGAGCGGCATCCCTGCCGCGATACGACGTTTGAAGAGGAACAACACCGTTGTCGGGCAAAATATGAGAGGTATAAACCCAGTTTTTTTTAGAGGAGGCCGGCCGCTTGCATTATATCCGGCACCCTGTCTTCTTTGCCGATGGCCATGATATGCACGCCGTCACACATTTTTTCTTCATGAATGCGCCTGATCATGCGGCCCGTAATTTCGATGCCTTTGGCCAGGGCCTGACCTTTGGGTGCGGAGGCCATCTCATCGATCAGCTCCTGCGGTACGAAAACCCCGGCGATATTTTTGTTCATAAAACGGGCCATGGGCGCTGAGGTCAGCAAAATAATACCGGCCAGAATTTTTACCTTGAACTGCCGGGCGTAATCCATGAATTCTTTGAACTTGTCCAGATCGTAAACGGCCTGGGTCTGAATGAATTCGGCGCCGGCTTCAAGTTTTTTTTCAAATTTGATCAGCTGCGGTTCAAGCGGATCGGCCTCCGGTGTCACAATGGCGCCGGCGCAAAATGAAACCCCGCCGTCCAGGTCGTTGCCGCCAAGATCTTTGCCGGCTTCCAGTAAACGCACGGTTCTCAGCAGCTGGCTGGAGTCCATGTCAAAAACGCTCTTGGCTTCTTTATGATCGCCCAGAATGATCGAATCCCCGGTCAGGCAGAGAACATTCTGGATCCCGCGCGAAGAGGCAAACAGCAGATCCGCCTGTAATGCCAGTCGGTTGCGGTCCCGGCAGGTCATCTGCAGGATGACTTCCCCGCCCATTTCTTTGACCATCAGCGCGCCACCCAGAGACGGGTAACGCATCACCGAGCTTTGATGATCGGTGACATTCATGGCGTCGACCTTGTCTTTTAACAATTCGATATGGTGCTTGAATTTTTCAAGGTTTGTCCCTTTGGGCGGGGCGACCTCGCTGGTCACCACAAACTTGCCGGATTCCAAAGCTTCTTTAAATTTCGTCGGCATCTCAAACTCCCCTTCTATTTAAGAACCTTCAACGAGCAAAGAAAATTCCTTTGCCTTTCATTTATTTTTTACCATTAACAAATAACTATGCACCAATAACTAAATTTAAGTTGCAGGCAACTTAAATTTTCCTGGCTTGGGCTCACCCAGATGATTGCGCGGTTTTTGATATTTGCGCATGGAATCGATCCGGTCCAGCTCCTTGAGACGGTTGTATATCAGCGTCCAGACACAATCCTTGTCGACATCGATTTCGCATTTGCCGTGATTGGTGCCGCCGCAGGGCCCGTTGACCAGGCCTTTATGGCAGTTGGTCACCGGGCAGATGCCGCCGGTTTCCCCTATGATACAGGTTCCGCACTGGGTGCAGATCTCATCAAATAATCCCACCGCTGTTTCTTTGCCGATAAACAGGGTGTCCAGAGCCGGAATCACCATCTTGTGCAACTGCCGGGCAATGCTCTGAACCCCAAAGGCGCAGGTCATGATCAACAGCGCATCGGCCTGATTGATCTGTTCGCCGAAATCGCTCAAAAATTCGCGGGGTAAACTA
>Ga0209536_100013581_pt1 | contig 11733 bp, 8 predicted proteins | sample DeeMarSeWOR28_12_FD_187461 | JGI IMG/M metagenome (GOLD analysis project Ga0209536, IMG submission 187461) | Marine sediment microbial communities from White Oak River estuary, North Carolina - WOR-2-8_12 (SPAdes) (version 2) | ecosystem: Environmental > Aquatic > Marine > Intertidal zone >... | reverse complement strand
ATTGAATGTCAATAGTTAATTGAAATTGAAACTATTAAATTAGAAAACTTTCATTGAACGGTATTCGACTGCAAATGAAGGGGAAGAGGGTTTTTGTACGCTCTGCTCTCCGGATTGATTCTATTTTAATCGGATTAGTAAATACGATCGTCGGAACAGCGACAGAATACTACCCCGATATTTCAGCAGGATAAAAAGTATGCGCCGTGCCTTTGCATCAGGATCTCATCGGAAGTCCTGTGAAAAGTCACTGCCTGGTATTAAAATGCTTCATTGAGGTTGGAAGTAACTGAACCTCGATTCCGATATTGCGTCTCCTGAGTAGGTGTATTTTTTTAGATTTCAATAATTTAACATGTAGAAATCAAGCTTTGTCGAAGTTGAAAATATTATCAGGCAAACCGTTGACCTGTATAGAGAACAGCTATTTTTCAATCCCAACTTCGGAATTGAGGCTGAATCGTATGAAACCAACACGCGTTTTCATCCACGGGCTGGAAAGCTCGAGCCGAGGCACCAAAGGCGCTTATTTTCGCAAGCACTACCCAGACATGATCGTCGAAGATTATTTCGGTTCATTTCTCAAAAGAATGGAAAAACTCGAGTATCTTCTCGAGAATAAAAACCGTCTTATCCTGGTCGGATCCAGCTTCGGTGGTCTGATGGCCGCTGTCTATGCCCATCTGCATGGGGAGCGGATCAGCAGACTGATACTGCTTGCACCTGCCCTTCACCTGGAATTTTATAAGCCGTACCGGGACAAAAAGCTTCATATCACAACAACAATCTTTCATGGATCCGAGGACAATGTCGTCCCGTTGGAGGGCGTCCGGCTTATAGCCGGGAAGGTTTTTCTGAATCATGAATTCAATATCGTCGAGGACGATCACTCTCTGCATAACACGTTTCCCTCCATAGCATGGGATTCCCTCCTCAATCTACCGGATTAGTCCGTATATCTTCCGCCTGTAATGAAAATTTAAAAGACTTTAAAAGGAATACCCCTTATGCTTTTGTCTTGCCCGGAGAAAGCGTTCAACATGAATGGAAAAGGATAAATATTGAACGGACTGGATTATGCACTTGTGGGATTCGCCGCAGTTGCTGCGGGGGCTATTAACGCACTTGCCGGCGGAGGCACCCTGATCACTTTCCCGACACTGCTGGCTCTCGGTGTTCCGCCAATTACGGCGAATGTGACGAACACCGTGGCGCTTTGCCCGGGATTTATCGGAGGAATCCTGGCGCAACTCAAAGATTTACGAGGGCAGAGACAGCGTTTCTGGATATTCCTCGGCGTAAGTGCTCTGGGGGGAGTATCAGGCAGCATCCTGCTTCTGCGCACGGGTGAACGGATCTTCATGGAGCTGGTACCGTTTCTTATATTATCCGCTTCATGCCTGCTCGCGGTTCAGGGATTTATTCGGGCGTGGCTGGTACGCCGTTCTGTTAAGGCTAGGACCGCAACCGGCTCCGAAACCCTGGCCGTTGTCTTGGTCGGCATGGCGTCTATCTACGGAGGCTATTTTGGTGTAGCCATGAGTGTCGTCGTATTATCACTGCTGGGATTGTTGGTTAACGACAACTTGACCCGGTTGAACGCAATAAAGCAGGCCGTCGCTTTCGGAGCGAACGGTGCCGCTGCCGTTCTGTTCATTTTCTCGGGCAGAGTTGTATGGACGATTGCCCTTGTAATGGCCATGGGAGCCCTGGTTGGAGGCACACTGGGAGGCCGCCTGGCGGGACATATCAAACCCGACACTCTGCGATGGACGGTTGTTTCAATTGGAATGACTCTGGCAATTATATATTTTCTACGCTGACTTCTCCGTACGTGGGAACGTGAGAACGTGCAAACGCGATCTAATGTTGGTCGTATGCTGACTCATCGGAGCCGGGATGCCGGCGGGGGCGACAATGTCTGATTTTCAACGTGGAAACGTTCAATGTTTCTACGTGCAATTCTGCTGCCACTGCCGGGGCTCGGATACGGCCATATCCATTCCGGGGGCTTGCGCCCCCCGCCTATGTTTCTGCCGGCCCTCCTGGCCTGTACCACGTTCGCACGTTTGGACGTTTACACGATGTTTTATGACCAGGACTTCGCAGGCTGGTAATCGTAAAGCTCCATGGAAAAGCTGCCCCGTCCCTGGGTAATGGACCGCAATTGGGTGGAATATCCGAACATTTCAGCCAGAGGCGCCATGCCGTGTACGACGGCAAAACTTTCCAGTATATCCGTTTCACGAATTTCCACTCTTCTTGCACCGAGATCCTTCATAACAGCGCCGAGACTGTCTTCAGGCGCGCGCACCTCAAGGCTCATAACCGGTTCAATTACGATCGTCTGAGTTTGCGCCAGGGCCTCGCGCAATGCAAGAGTAAGCGCGCCAAGCAAAGGTACGGCAATATCGGGCGGGTCGTTGTGACGGAAATCAAGAACAATGACTTTAAGATCGACGACAGGATACCCGTGAGCCCCTCCGGAACTGCAACCGCTTATTAATATGTCCCGGGCTTCACGCTGTAGAGAGGACGGCAAAATCTTGGATACTGCAGAAAGGTCGACTTCTACAGGCGGCATGCTTCTGTCACCCTCAGGTCGAGGTCTGGGCACAACTTCCAGTTTCGCCCGCCCGGTAACAAGCACGTCATTGATTCGCTTTTGAAATTCCCCTATGCTCTTTCCGCTCGACGTGACTGTCTCCCGATAGGAAACCCGGGGCCGCCCGAAAAAGGCATCCACATTGAATTCCCGCTGCATACGATTGCGGGTCACTTCCAGGTGCAGTTCCCCCATGCCGGAGAGAATCATCTGACCGGTCTCTTCATCCTTCCCGAGGTTTAGCGTGGGATCCTCCCGCAGAAGACGATTCACAATTTCATAGACTCGATCCCGATCTGCCGATGTCTGCGTCTCTACAGCCATCGAAACAACGGTTTGGGGAAAATGAATCGGTTCAAACGTAATTGGATGCTCCGGGTCGCAAAGAGTATCCCCTGTCACTATATCCTTTAGACCGTGCGCTGCCACAATGTCACCGCATCGAGCCTGCTTTACCGGTTCGGCCCGGTCTGCGTGCAGACGCAGTATCCGTCTGAGGCGAAGCCGGTTCCCGGAACGGGGGTGGTAACACCGTTCTTCAGTACTCAGGCTCCCGGAATACACACGCAGCCAGTGAAAATCTGTACTGGAAGTGGCTACTACCTTAAACACCAGTGCGGAAAAGGGTGCATCGAGGGTTAATGGCCTCTCGATCGGTTCGCCGGTTTCTGCATCTGCACCTCGGGCAGGGGGGCGGTCCAGAGGAGAGGGCAGGTAATTGCAGATTCCATCCAGGACGGGCTGCACTCCAAGATCGCGCAGCGCCGCACCGCACATAACCGGGATCATATTTCCTTGTAAAGTCGCTTCGCGTATGGCGCGCCCGAGTTCCGTTCCATCAACCGGTTCTCCGGCTAGGTAGAGGTCCGCCAGCCATTCAACGCTATTGGCAGTGCATTCAACAAGGCGATCCCGTGCTTCCCGGGCCGCTTCGATATACTCACCGGGAATTTCCAGATATTGAAGCTCCTGCCCTCGCGTGGAAGCATCGAAAACCATCAGACGCATTTCGGTAAGGTCGATGATTCCTTTAAGAAAGCTTTCGCTGCCGAATGGTAAATTAATAAAGGCAGCATTCGCTCCAAGACGGGATTTAACTTGCTCAAGAACGCGATAATGATCGGCTCCGGCCCGATCCAGTTTATTGATAAAAGCCAGGCGTGGAATCTGATATCTGTCGGCCTGTCTCCAGACAGTTTCGCTCTGCGGCTCCACACCTTCAACTCCTGAAAAAATGACAACCGCTCCGTCAAGAACACGAAGGCTCCGTTCCACTTCAGCGGTAAAATCCACATGACCGGGCGTATCAATCAGATTGACCATGTGGTTATTCCAGGTAAAGGTCGTAGCCGCAGCTGATATGGTAATCCCGCGTTCGCGTTCATCGACACGGAAATCCATCACAGCCTGGCCGTCATGGACCTCCCCGATTTTGTGGGTGCGTCCGGAATAGAACAGGAACCGTTCTGTTGCAGTTGTTTTTCCAGCATCAATATGAGCGATAATCCCGACATTCCTCACTCGCTCAAGCGGTGTCAACGCCATTAATGCCTCCAAATAGCATCATCCGGCAACAACCAGTTTGTCCTGGTCGTGTAATTCCATCTGTATGAAACTAGGTACTTTCGCAGCAGATACCCCGTTTCGTCAAGCAATCAATACATTTTGTTTTTAGTTCTGAGTTCTGAGTTCTAAGTTCTGAGATTTGGGTTTCCCTTTTCAGGAGCTCCTGTTGGGGGATTTTCAACGGGAAACCGGAAACGGGGAACGGTGGTAAAAAAGCGTTTGCCAGAGCTCCTACTTTCGTCGCAGAATTTAACAGAGGATAAAATGAGTACCATAAGAAAAGTAATTACACTGACTGGGGCCGATGTCGTCCCGACTCCTCAGGAGGTGTTGAAAGCCCAGGGTATGGCTGGACGCAAAGTACCGGACCGTATTCAAACGCTACTGGATTCCGCTCTGGAGCTGTTCATGGAGTTGGCCTCCCCGATCGGCCTCATTCAGCAGTGGCCGATTGACGACTTCAACAGTGTATTTGACGGGAATGGATTGAATGATCCGGATGGCCCTGTCCGGATTATTGTGCCGAAAGCGGACGCTATCGCTCTTTTTGTCGCCACACTGGGCAGTGAGCTGCTGAAGAAGTGCAGCGAACTGTTCAAACAGGGCGGTGCGACTCTGGGATACATGCTGGATGCTGTCAATTCTTCCGCAGGAGAACGATTGGGTAAAATAATGGGACAGAGTTTTATTGAACTGCTTCCTGAAGAGCTGCATAAAGACAAAGTCCTGGTAAGCCAGTATTACTGCCCGGGACACTGCGGATGGCATATATCGGGCCAGGAGAAGCTTTTCGAAGCCGTACGCCCTGAAGTAATTGGGATAGACCTGAAAACCGATCACGTGATGTATCCACTCAAATCCATTTCGGGAGTCCTGGTCGCCGGAGATATGGATGTCCACCGCTTCAAGCCCACGTTCTCGTTCTGCAAGGATTGTAAAGAGCATAAATGCGTGGAACGCCTGGCGGTTTTGGAGGCTGACAACTAGCCCGCATGTCCTACTTTTTTCAGGATATTCCCCATACAAGCATCATTCTATGGGTTAGATCTCAAAGACGGGGATTGAAGCCGTCCAGCGGTGTTGGTACCCTTCGCGGTAGAGGTAAAAGGGCATGGAGAATATTTTAAAGCGGCTGAAACGTGGAGATATCATAGTAGGGGATGGGGCTCTTGGCACTCAGCTCATGCAGCGGGGGCTCAAGATCGGACAACCTCCGGAATCTGTGAATCTTAGGAATCCGCAACACCTTGAAGAAATCGCCTCGCTCTACATAGAAGCCGGTGCGGAAATTATAACAACCAACAGTTTTGGCGCTTCCTCCCTTAAACTGCAGCATTTTTCTCTTGATAAAGAAGTGGAACAGATTAACCGCCGAGCGGTTGAAGCGGCATGCAAAGCTTCCGGAAATCGGGCTTATGTCGCGGGCTCCGTAGGCCCAACCGGAAAGATGTTACAGCCTTTCGGCTCCACAACGCCCGAAGAAATTTATGAATGCTTCTGCGAGCAGATAGGAATACTGCTCTCCGGCGGCATCGACATGGTTTGCATTGAAACGATGACCGACCTGTCTGAAGCCGAACTGGCCGTAAATGCAGTGCGGTCAATGGATACGGACATTCCAGTTATGTCAACCGTTACCTATGAGGAAAGACCCAAAGGTTTTTTCACTTTAATGGGATCCTCTATCAGGGAATCTGTTGAGAGGCTGAAAAAGGCCGGTGCCGATATTGTGGGATCAAATTGCGGAAATGGATCGGAGAGTATGGTGCGTATTGCAAGGGAATTTATGCAGCATTCAAAACTTCCTGTTGCGATTCAAAGCAATGCAGGGTTGCCCGTTCAGTCGGATAAAGGACTGTCCTATCCCGAGACACCCGATTTTCTTGCTGCGAGTGTTGCCAAAATGCTGGATTACGGAGTACAGATCGTCGGAGGTTGTTGTGGTACCGGTCTGGATCATATTCGCGCCATCCGCGGAACAGTCGATGACTACATAAAAAACAATCCAGTAGACCGTTGACAGATAAATTATTTTCATTCAAATAAAGATTGCCATGAACCCGTAACTTCAGAATTCGGGCTTAAACAAAAATCCACACAAGCATTTATAAATACAAGACTTTAAATAAACCTATAAACGAATTCCCCCTACCGGCCGAAAAGAATACTGAATCGTAATCCGGAATGAGTGGAATCTCTAATGAACCACTGTTCTGTTTTAATAGAACGGTTAGCATGGCAACCAGAACAGATACGCTGCTTGTAATTGATGACAATCCGCTGAATTGCGACCGGACGGTTCGTGGTCTTTCGCGGGAGGGTTTCAGAGTTTCCTCCGTTGAAAATGAAAGATCAGCATTGAAATGGATCGAAAAGAATCGAGTCGACCTAATACTGCTCTCCCTTAAAATGACCAATAAAAATGGGTTCACGGCCCTTCGCGTCCTCAGGGAAAAATATGATCCCGCCCGGCTGCCCATCATCGTTGTGACCGATAAAACAGGTAGCAAGAATGCCGTAAACGTTTTAAATGCCGGAGCCAACGATTACGTCTCGAAACCTGTTGACTTCGCCATCTTACTGGCTCGCATTCAGGCACAATTATCCCGAAAACATGCCGAAGAAGCGCTTCGTGAAAGTGAAGAGCGGTATGCTCTTGCAGCGCTCGGCGCCAACGACGGCCTCTGGGATTGGGATTTCACTACAAATGAAATTTATTTCTCTCCTCGGTGGAAATCGATGCTGGGATGGGAAGAAAACGAGATTGAGAACAAACCGGACGAATGGTTCCGAAGAATACATCCTGATGACGCCGACCGGGTTCGCGCCGATATAGCGGCTCATCTGAAAGAACAGACCCAGCATTACGAGGGAGAATACAGAATCCAGCACAGGGACGGCCATTACCTCTGGATGCTCGGCCGTGGTATTGCGATACGGGGAGATAATGGAAAAGCCTGCAGAATGGCAGGATCCCAGACTGATATCACACAGGGAAAAGTTGTTGACGTCCTGACAGGCTTACCGAACAGGATTCTGTTTATGGACCGGTTGGGACGATCATTCAGACGGGCAAAACGCAGCAATAACAAATCATTTGCCCTGATCTTTCTTGACCTGGACAGTTTCAAACTGATCAACGACAGCCTTGGACATCTTATCGGGGATCAGATGCTTGTCACGATTGCAGGCAGGCTCGAAACGACGGTGCGATCTTGCGACACAATATCCCGGTTGGGGCGAAACCACACGGTTGCCAGGCTTGGAGGGGATGAATTTACAATTCTCCTGGAAGATGTTTCCAGCCCCAACGAGGCAATCCGCGTAGCGGATCGTATCTCTAAAGAGCTTTCGGAGCCTTTTATCGTCAACAACCAGGAACTAATCCCTACAGCCAGCATCGGCATCGCCATGTACAATCCGGGCTATCAGACCCCCGATGAAATCCTCCGGGATGCGGACACAGCCATGTACAGCGCAAAAGCTCTCGGCAAGGGCCGCTATGAAATCTTCGATTCGAACATGCGCGCCAATACCGCTGCCCGCCTGCAAATGGAGAGCGAAATGCGTCGCGGGATGGAACAGCAGGAGTTCGAGGTCTACTACCAGGCTGTCGTTTCCCTGCAAACTGAAAAAATACAAGGATTTGAAGCCCTTCTTCGTTGGAATCACTCCAATCGCGGGATGATTCCTACCAATGAATTCGTCCTCGTTGCGGAAGAAACAGGGCTGGATGTGCCGCTTGGCCAATGGGTGTTTGAAACAGCATGTCAACAGGCACGCATATGGCAGACACGATTTACCGAGACAGAACCTTTATCGATTCATATCAACCTTTCAGCCAGACACTTTCTACAGCCGGATCTTATACAACGTTGTCGATCCGTGTTGATCAAAACCCAGCTATCCCATAGCAGTCTCGTTCTGGAATTGAATGAAACCGCAATGATGTCCGACCCGGAAACTGCAATTAAAACCATGCGCCAATTGAAATCCCTGGGAGTCAAACTCGCACTGGACGACTTCGGCACCGGATATTCGTCTCTCAGCTATCTGCATCGGTTTCCGCTCGACAGTCTGAAAATCGACCGTTCCTTTGTCGCACGGATGATGAAGGATGACGAGATCGTCCACACTATTATTACGTTGGGCAGAAACCTGGGCATTCAGGTTATTGCTGAAGGGGTTGAAACGGTTGAGCAGTTGGAAAAGCTTCGCCAGATGGGATGTGAATATGCTCAGGGATATATCTTTTCCATCCCGGTAAAAGCGTCCGAAGCTACAGACATGCTCACGGCTAAGCATTTCATTCCGACGACCAGCCCCAAATTGCCGCTTGACGACTATTCCCTGATTACGGACTAAGTCCAATTCCGAAGTTGAATCCTGAAACAAGGCTAAAATAACCGCAGTATGCAGCACATAGCAATATGTCACTCAGCTACCGGTTCCAGGTCGGGATGGATCAGATAATTCCGTTGCCTGTATCTGAAGTAATCAAAATCTGAAGCCAAACCTGCTCCGGACAAATCCTGGCAGCACATCCCCACAAAAGCGCCTGTAAAATTAGGATTCCACTGCGGACCGGCTTCATCCGCTAAAATACTGGCGTCGAACTGCCCTGGAAACCATAGCCATTCCGAATCAGATTCTGCGGTCCGAAAAGCGAATAAAAGGCGCTCGTAATCCACCTCAACCCTTAAGTAAACGGTTTTATTCTCCGGTATGGCAATAGGATCGGAAAAAACATCCGGTTGAGTCAGATCCGGCAAGCAGGACATTACACGCATATGTTTCCCGAGTTCCTTGTCCCGGGATATATAAAGATAATGGAATTTATTCCCGTTGTAATAGCATATCAATCCGGCCATCTGCAGGAAATGATCCGGTTCGAAATCAATCGCCGTAGAAGCGCTGTAACAATGCGCCTGCTGTCTTCTAGCTACAAGGGCCTGACGATACAGGCTGCCCGGGGATTCCCTGCCGTAGAGGCGCAGAAAGCCCGGACGTTCCTTCAGGCTGAAAAGTTGTTCCGGATAAGGGGACCGCAGCCATTGAAAAGCCGACGGAAGCTGTACATCATCGAAGTGTTCACACTCCTGGCAGGAAGGAAATTCATAGGGAGGCAAATCCGGAGCCGGTACATCCGTTTGCGGAATCCCCTTTCTGTTCTCTGTATAGAGCCAGCCGTCTTGAGACCAATGCATGCGCTGGATGGCCGTTTCGCGTCCCAGGATGCAACGGCCCCTGTTGGGAAGCGGCCGACCACACAGATGTACCATATAGGTTTCACCGGCTTGGGTCTCAACCAGGTCGGCATGTCCTGCTCGCTGCAGTTCAACGTCAGGCCTGTGTCTCGATGTCAGAATGTAAACTTCCGGATGCAATTCGTAAGGTCCGGTCAGTTCACGGGATCGGGCCATTGTTACAGCGTGATTCCATCCGGTTCCCCCTTCCGCAATCAGCAGGTAGTAATACCCCTGACGTTTGTACAGGTGAGGCGCTTCAGTGAAACCCGCAGTTGTCCCCTTGAAAATCACACGAGACTGACCAACCAGCATCTGTTCTTCGCAGGAGTACTCCTGCATTACGATTCCGGCAAAATGGTTGCGTCCGGGACGAAAGTCCCACAACATATTCAATAAGTACTTGCGACCGTCGTCGTCATGAAACAGCGATGGATCAAAACCACTGCTGTTTAGATAAACCGGATCGGACCATTCCCCATCAATGCAAGGACTGGTAACCAGGTAATTGTGAAAATCGCGCAACGATGCGCCGCCTCTTCCTGCCTGCGTTGTGCGGCCGTATCGTTTTACATCGGTATACACAAGGTAATACAGTCCATCCGCATAGCTGAGGCAGGGTGCCCAAACACCGCAGGAATCCGGAGTTCCGAGCATATTCAGCTGTTTTGACCGGTTCAGCGGTCGTGACAGCAGCCGCCAGTGAACCAGATCCCGTGAATGATGGATCTGGACGCCCGGGTACCACTCAAAAGTTGAAGTAGCAATGTAGTAGTCATCTTCCACGCGGATAATGGAGGGATCCGGATTGAATCCCTCCAGTATCGGATTCCGTATCACCCCGCTCATCCGGCTCCTTTCCCTTCTTGTACTTCAAACTTAAAACTCAGAACTTAGAACTCAGAACTAATAGGATGTAAGTCCCCCATCCACTGGAAAAGCGATCCCGTTGATGAAGGCCGCTTCATCGCTTGCAAGGTAGACAAAGGCATCGGCGACATCCGTCACGGTTGCAAGACGTCTCAGGGGGATTTCATTGAGCCGTTCCGCACGACGGTCTGGATCGGAGAGGACAACCTGGAGCATGGGAGTATCCACAGTGCTGGGGTGGATGGAATTACAGCGGATATTGTCTTCGGCATAGCGGGCAGCCACGGATTTCGTCAGAAGCGTCATGGCGCCCTTCGTGGTGGTATACGCCTCGTTGGTATATTTGTGTCCGACAAGGCCACAAACTGAGGACATATTCAGGATAACGCCTCCACCGGATTGCTTCATGAGAGGGAGTGCGTGCTTAATGCCGAGGAACGGTCCTTTGATATTGACTGCAAGCATGGTATCGAGTGAATCTTCAGGCATTTCCTCAATGCTTTTTCGAATATTGATTCCGGCATTGTTGACGAGAATATCGAGACGGCCGGATTTCCTGCGGATTTCACTCAGAACCGATTTCCAGCTTTCCTCCACGGTCACGTTGAGGTGCAAAAAAGACGCACCAGCCTTTGTGGACACATTTTTCTCCCTCTCTTTCGGTCTATTGATATCCCCGATAAAAACCGACGCCCCCTCCTCACTGAATCGACGGGCGATCTCGGCGCCAATCCCCTGAGCACCTCCTGTAACCAGAGCGACCTTATTTGACAAGCGCATGTTCTTCTCCCTTAAACTTAGGGCTTCGGAATCGCTTTCGATTCCGACAACGACAGCGACACCGAACCTGATCCCGGCACCGAGAGTTGCAACGATAAGCACCGTTTCACGGGGCTGACCAAAGCCACGTCTTCCAGACGTGGCCGGTCGGTTACCGCATCACCTGGCGTGCTGCGTCGGCAATATCAACCGGAGTCAGACCGTATGCCTGCAACAGATCATCATAGCTGTGGGCCGACTGGCCGAAAACATCCCGGATTCCGATCGACTGCATTGAAACAGGCATTCCCTGGATTACTTCATGAATCAAAGATGCCAGGCCCCCGATCAGCGCGTGCTCTTCGGCGGTAACGACCCCTTTCATACCGCCAACCATCTCCTTGAGTGCATTAACGTCCACCGGTTTCATCGAACTGACATTGACGACTCGAAGTGAAATTCCTTCCGCCGCTACCATCTCCGCCGCTTCCAGCGCCAAACTGACCATTTGTCCATTGGCGAACACTACGCAATCTTTTCCCTGGCGTATTAAATGCGGTTTACCCGCAGTGAAAGGCATATCCTCCGGCATCACATCAGGAAGATCGTTTCGCGTAATACGCATGTAGACCGGCCCCTGGTATTCTGCCAGCGCCCGAGTCATCACCCTTGTTTCGTTGCCGTCGG
>Ga0209536_100013579_pt1 | contig 11735 bp, 10 predicted proteins | sample DeeMarSeWOR28_12_FD_187461 | JGI IMG/M metagenome (GOLD analysis project Ga0209536, IMG submission 187461) | Marine sediment microbial communities from White Oak River estuary, North Carolina - WOR-2-8_12 (SPAdes) (version 2) | ecosystem: Environmental > Aquatic > Marine > Intertidal zone >... | reverse complement strand
CCGCCTTGAGATCGCCGCGGAAGAGCCTGGACTCGATCTCTCGGCGCTGCTCCGGCAGGTAGCCGGCACGGTACGGCGCGACCCGGGACGCGAGCTCCGGCGCCTGCTGCACGAGCCAGGTATAGAGCAGCTCGGTGATGCGGCGGGCCTTCGTGAACGCGATCGTGCGGTAGTCGTGCCGGGCGGCCTCCGCGACCACGCGCACCGCCGTCGTGTAGGGCGAGACGCCGACGGGATTGAGCAGCACCACCTCGCGGGCGGCGCGGGGAGCGCCGGAACGCTCGATCACCGTGAACGGCTCGCCGATCAGGGTCTCGGCGAACTCTGCAGGGTTCCCTATGGTGGCCGACGCGGCCAGGTAGCGAGGGCGGGATCCCAGCCGGTCGCACACCCGCCGCAGTCGTCGCAGGATGTGATGGACGTGGGCGCCGAAGACGCCACGATAGACGTGGAGCTCGTCGAGGACGATCCAGCGCAGGTCCCGGAGGAAGGCCTCCCACGTCCCGTGATGGGCCAGGATGCCCATGTGCAACATATCCGGGTTCGTGATCAAGACCTCGGGTGGGTCCGCCTTGATCTTCCGTCGCGCGCTCGCCGGCGTGTCCCCGTCGTAGATCTCGAACCGCGGTGGATGCAGCGGCCTCATGGAGATCGCCAACTCCCTCAGGCCCGCGACCTGGTCCTGGGCGAGTGCCTTCGTGGGGTAGATGAACAGGGCGCGGGCCCGCGGCTCGCGGTGGAGTTCCTCGAGGACGGGAACCGCGAAAACCAGCGTCTTCCCCGAAGCCGTCGGTGTCACCGCCAGGACGTTGTGTCCCGCCCGAGCCGCGTCGAGCGAATCGGCCTGGTGGGAGTAAAGTCTCGCGACTCCCTGCCCTTCGAGCGCGCGGATCAGCGGTTCGGAAACCGGGACCGTGGGATCGCCGAAGCACGCCTCACGGCCCGCGACGCGGCGGTGGTGGGCGACCATGGAACCCAGACTCGGATGATCGAGAAGCTGCTGGACGAACGGGCGCATGCAAACCCCTGGCGAGGCGGGACCCACGAGCCTGTTATAGCACGCGCGACCGACCGTCGATCTCGGCGAGAACGTCCGCGGGCAAGGGTGCGGCGACGTCGATCTTCCGCCCTCCGGCGGGGTCGGGGAAGACGAGCCGAGCACAGTGCAACAGCTGGCGTCGCGGCCCGTCCTCATCGCGGCGCGCATCGTAACGGCGGCGCACCAGGTCGAGGTAGTCGGCATCGTCGCGCCCGTAGAGCAGGTCGCCGAGGATCGGATGACCGAGGGCGTCGAGGTGAACACGGATCTGGTGCCGCCGTCCCGTGCGCGGGAAGACGCGAAGCAAGGTCCGCCCTTCCAGCCGTCGCTCCACGCGCCAGCTCGTCTGCGCCGGTTTCCCGCTCACGGACGGCGCGAGGCGGACCCGGATCTCCGATTCGGTCGAGGGTCCGATGGGTAGGGTCACGGTGCCTGCGTCACCGACGACGTCGCCGGCGACCACGGCGACGTATTCCTTCAGGACCTCTCCACTCTCGAAGGCGGTGGACAGCGCGCGCGCGGTCACGGAGTCTCCGGCAACCACGAGCACACCGCTGGTCTCGCGGTCGAGTCGGTGCACCAGGCGTAAGCCGTTGTTTCCCTCCTGACGCCTCAGCAAGTGAATCAAGCTGTTCTCCCGGACGTGATTCACGGGATGGACCGGAATGCCCGCCGGCTTGTCGATCGCCATCCAGCCCGGACCCCGCGCGAGGATCTCGACGACCACATCCAGCGGAGTCTCGTGCAACGGGGGAAAGCCGACGCGAACCTCGCCGCCCGCATGGACCCGAGTCGAGGGGCGGGCGGTGGCCGTCCAAGAAACGTGAATCCGCCGGCCGATGGCCCGCTGCACCCAGGTTCGGGAGAGGGAGGGGATCCGCTCCTGCAGAAAACGATCGAGCCGCTTGCCCCGGTCCTTCGCCCCGACCCGAAAGACGGTATCGGACACTACCGCTCACCTCTGCAATCCAGGGCTCGAAGGATCGAGGCATTCGCCGCGGGCATCGCCGCGGCGTCGAGCTCTTCACGGAGCCGCCAGGCCCATTCGCGTCCGGCGATCTCGACGTCTCCGACGGGCTCTCGGGCCACGAAGCAGTGCAGGCGCACGGCGCGGTCCGGATAGTCGTGCACGAGGACCAGCAGCGGCTCGAGCTCGCGGGCCTCGAGGCCGGTCTCCTCGAGAAGCTCGCGCCTCGCAGCCTCGGCAGCAGCCTCACCGTCCCGGATCTTGCCGCCGGGAAACTCCCACGCGCCGCCGAGGTGGGTCCCCCCGGCTCTCTGCGCCACCAGGAGGCGGCCGCCTCGGACCGGAATCGCCACGGCCACGTCGACGAACGCCGGCCCCACGAGTCGACCCGGAGCTCGCGACGCGTCGTCGCTCACCGCTTGGAGTAGTCGTAGAAGCCGCGACCGCTCTTGCGACCCAGCCACCCGGCCTCGACGTGCTTCCGCAACAGCGGGCAGGGACGGTACTTGTCGTCGCCGAGCCCCTCGTGGAGCACCTCGAGGATTGCGAGGCAGGTGTCGAGACCGATGAAGTCCGCCAGGGTCAGAGGCCCCATGGGGTGGTTCATGCCGAGCTTCATGATCTCGTCGACCGCTTCCGATGTCGCAACGCCCTCGTGGAGGCAGAACACCGCCTCGTTGATCATCGGCATGAGAACCCGGTTGGCCACGAAACCGGGGAAATCCCGGCACTCCACCGGCGTCTTGCCGAGCTTGCGCGCCAGCTCGGTCACCGCGGTGCACGTCTCGTCGGAGGTACCGAGACCCCGGATGATCTCCACCAGCTTCATCACCGGCACCGGGTTCATGAAATGCATGCCGATCACCTGGGCGGGGCGCTTGGTGACCGCCGCGATCTTCGTGATGGAGATCGACGACGTGTTGGTGGCCAGGATCACCTCCGGGCGGCAGATGCCGTCCAGAGCACCGAAGGTTCCGATCTTGGCGTCGAGGCTCTCGACGATCGCCTCGACGACGAAGTCACACCCCGCGAGATCGTTCAGAGAGGTCGTGCCCTGGATGCGATCCAGAACGGTCTGTTTGTCCTCGGCGGTCAGCTTGCCCTTGTCGACGCCGCGCTGAAGGTTCTTGTCGATGGTCGCGAGGCCTTTCTGGACGAAGGTGTCCTCGATGTCGTGCATCACGACCTTCAGCCCCGCCTGGGCCGAGACGTGTGCGATACCGTTGCCCATCTGACCCGCACCCACAACGCCGATCGTTCGGATCTCCATCGTTCGACTCCTTGGCTACACGTGAAAGAACGTCAGGCTCTCTGGATCGCCATCGCCACCGCGTTGCCGCCGCCGAGGCACAGGGCCGCAATCCCCTTCTTTTCGTTGCGGTCCTCCATGGCGTGGAGGAGCGTGGTCAGGATCCTGGCGCCGGAGGCCCCTATCGGGTGTCCCAGCGCAACGGCTCCTCCTCGGACGTTGTGCTTCGCCGCATCGATACCCAGCACGCGGCCGAGGGCGACCTGCTGCACCGAGAATGCCTCGTTGAACTCGTAGAGGCCGACCTCGTCGGCCGACCAGCCGGTTAGCTCCCACACCGCGCGAACCGCCTTTTCCGGAGCCATCATGACGAGCTCGGGGGCGAGCCCGCTGGTGGCGTAGGCGACGATCTCGGCGCGCGGCTCGAGACCGAGCCGCTCGGCAGCGGCCCGCGAGGCGACCACCACCGCGGAGGCTCCGTCGTTGACCGGCGGCGCGTTGCCCGCGGTCACCGTACCGCCTTTCTTGAACACCGCCTTCAGCCTGGCAAGGGACTCGATGGAGGTGTCCCGGCGCGGGCACTCGTCGGTGTCGAACAGCACCGGGTCCTTCTTGCGCTGCGGAACCTCGACGGCCACGATCTCACGCTTGAACTCGCCCGCGTCGATGGCGGCGATCGCCTTGCGGTGGCTCTCGGCGGCCCAGGCATCCTGCTCTTCCCGCCCGACCTCGTACCGCTCCGCGACTACTTCTCCGGTGTTGCCCATGTGGTAGTCGTTGTACGCGTCCCACAGGCCGTCGTGGATCATCAAGTCGACGGCCTTGGCGTTTCCCATCCGGTACCCCAGGCGGGCACCGGGGAGCATGTAGGGAGCGTTCGACATCGACTCCATCCCGCCGGCCACGACGACCTCCGCGTCGCCGGCCTTGATCGCCTGGGCGGCGATGACGGCGGCCTTGAGGGCGCTCCCGCAGACCTTGTTGATCGTCATGGCGGCGACCGAGTCGGGGAGGCCCGCGCCGAGGGCGGCCTGCCGGGCCGGATTCTGACCGAGCCCGGCGCCGACCACGTTGCCCATGATCACCTCGTCGATCATGCCGGCATCGACGCCGGCGCGGCGGACCGCCTCCTGGACGGCGATGGCGCCGAGGCGGGTCGCGGGGATCGAGGAGAGCGCGCCGAGGAACTTGCCGATCGGGGTGCGTACCGCGCTGATGATGACGGGGTTGTCCATGGGATCCTCCGGTCCGGTTCGCGCGGCGAGCGCGCGCGCGCGCCGCCAACCGGTCTTGTTCGGTGCAGGATGGCTTGGGGGCCAATTCTAGCTTTGCCGGCAGGGCCTCACAAGGCGAGCAACGGACCTGCGCGGTACTCAGAATCAGCCCGGCGGCCACCCCATCGCGCGTCCGCCGAGCAGGTGCACGTGGATGTGGAAGACGCTCTGTCCCGCGGGTGCGCCGCAGTTGTTGATGAGGCGGTATCCGTCGTCGACCTCTTCCTTGGCCGCGAGATCCTTGGCGACCAGGAGTAAACGACCCAAGAGATCTCGATGGTCCTCAGTCGCCTCGTTGAGTGACGCGACGTGGCGGCGCGGGATGATCAGAACGTGCACCGGGGCCTGCGGGTTCAGGTCCCTGAACGCCACCACGTCGTCGTCGTCGTGGACGATCGTCGCGGGAATCTCCCCCGATGCGATCTTGCAGAACACGCAATCGCTCATCGAATCCTCTCCACGGAGGCCCCGAGCTCGCGGAGCTTCCGTTCCATCGGCTCGTAACCCCGGTCCAGATGGTAAACGCGGTCGATGACCGTCACCCCGTCGGCAACCAGGGCCGCCAGCACGAGACAGGCCGACGCCCTCAAATCGGTGGCCATGACCTGGGCCCCGGTGAGTCGCGCCGGACCGACCACCACGGCGGTGTGCCCGTCGATGCGGACGTCGGCGCCCATGCGGAGCAGCTCGCCGACGTGCATGAAGCGGTGCTCGAAGATCGTCTCGGCGATCACCGCCGTGCCCGTGGCCTGGGTCATCAGGGCCATGTACTGGGCCTGCATGTCGGTTGGAAAGCCCGGGTGCGGCGCGGTGCGGAGATCCTGACTGGTCAGCTGCTCCGGCCGGGCCACTCGCAGACCCGCTTCGGTCGGTTCCACGACGACGCCGACCCTCCGGAGCTGATCGATGATCGCCTCCATCTGATCGAGACGGGCGTCTTCGAGCTCGATTCCGTCACCGACGATCGCCCCGGCCACCAGGTAAGTGCCCGCCTCGATGCGGTCGGGAATCACCCGGTGACTGGCGCCCCCGAGGGTGTCGCGTCCTTCGACGACGATCTCGTCGGTCCCGGCCCCCTCGATCGACGCCCCCATCGCGCCGAGCAGCTCGGCCAGGTAGACGACCTCGGGCTCCTTCGCCGCGTTCTGTAACACCGTGGTGCCTCGCGCGAGGGTCGCCGCCATCATCAGGTTCTCGGTGGCCCCGACCGTCTTCGACGGGAACGCGACGGTCGCTCCGCGGAGCCGGTCGGCACGGGCCTCGACGTAGCCGTGCTCGAGTTTGATCTCCGCTCCCATGCGCTCCAGACCGTCGAGGTGCAGATTGATGGGCCGCTCTCCGATGGCGCACCCGCCCGGCAGGGAGACCCTGGCCCGGCCGTGGCGGGCCAGGAGCGGTCCCAGCACCAGGACCGAGGCGCGCATCGTCTTCACGAGGTCGTAGGGCGCCTCGAACGATGCGAAACCGTCGGCCTGCACCGCTGCGCTGCCGTGCTCGCCGGCCTCGACCCGCGCGCCGAGCTGCTCGAGCACCCGCAGCATCGTGCGGACGTCCCGAACTCGCGGGAGGTTGTCGAGCTCGACCTTCTCGCCGGTCAGGAGCGAGGCCGCCAACGCCGGGAGCGCGGCGTTCTTCGAGCCCCCGATCTTGACGCGACCGGCGAGGCGTCGACCCCCGGTGATCTTCAGCTTCTCCATGGTCGGATCCTTCGATCGATGGGCTGGTGATCATAACCCGGATCTCCCGTGGAGCTTCGGTCGTATCTCGACGATCCCGGTCGCCTCCACCCGGGCTGGTACAATGCGCCCGCAACGGAGCGAAAGATGCTGGATCTCAGCTACGTCCGAGAGCACGGGGAAGAGGTCGAGGCCGCGCTCCGCCGGCGGGGGATGGAGTTGTCCCTCGAGCCGCTGCGGGAGCTCGACGGCGAGAGGCGCGCCGTGCTGGTCGAGGTCGAAGCGCTCAAGAAGCACCGTAACGAGAGCTCCAGGAAGATCGGCCAGCTGATCAAGGCCGGGGAGGATCCTGCCCCCCTCAAGGAAGAGATGCGGCGGGTGGGCGAGAAGATCTCCACGCTCGGAGACCGCCTCAAGGAGGTCGAGGACAAGCTCCGGACCTTCATGCTCGAGCTCCCCAACATGCCTCACGAATCGGTGCCCGGAGGATCGACTCCGGAGGACAACCCGGTGGTACGCACGTGGGGAGAGCGCCCGAGCTTCGATTTCGAGGTCCAGGCCCACTGGGACCTCGGTCCGGCCCTCGGCATCCTCGACTTCGAGCGCGCCGCCAAGATCGCGGGCGCTCGCTTCGCGCTCTACGTCGGCGACGGCGCGCGGCTCGAGCGCGCCCTGATCCAGTTCATGCTCGAGCTCCACACGACCGAGCACGGCTACACCGAGGTTCTCCCTCCGTTCATGGTCAACGCCGAGGCCCTCGTCGGAACGGGGCAGCTCCCGAAGTTCGAGGAAGACCTGTTCAAGACGCTCCCCGGCGATTATTACCTCGTGCCCACGGCCGAGGTGCCCGTGACGAACATCCACGCCGGCGAGATCCTCGAAGGCGATCGGCTTCCCGTCGCCTACACGGCGTTCACACCGTGCTTCCGCAGCGAGGCCGGCTCCTACGGCAAGGACGTGCGAGGTCTGATCCGCCAGCACCAGTTCAACAAGGTCGAGCTGGTACGCACCTGCCGGGCTGACGAGTCGTTCGACGAGCTCGAGAAGCTGACGGCCCATGCCGAAGAGGTGTTGCGGCGTCTCGTGCTGCCGTACCGCGTGGTCACGCTGTGCACCGGCGACCTGGGCTTCGCGGCGGCCAAGACCTACGACGTCGAGGTCTGGCTGCCCGGACAGGACGCCTATCGCGAGATATCGTCGTGCTCCAACTGCACCGACTTCCAGGCACGGCGCGCCGGCATCCGGTACCGCCCGGAGCCGGGGGCGAAGGCACGCCTGGCGCACACGCTGAACGGCTCCGGGCTCGCCGTCGGGAGGACCCTCGTCGCGATCCTGGAGAACTACCAGCAGGCCGACGGCACCGTCGTGATCCCCGAGGCGCTTCGGCCGTTCATGAACGGGCAGGAGAGGATCGAGCCGCGGGGCTGACGGCGATCGCGCCTTCCGGATCGGAAAGGGAGGCCCCTTCGGAGGGGTGGCCGAGTGGTTTAAGGCGGCGGTCTTGAAAACCGCTGAGCGCAAGCTCCGTGGGTTCGAATCCCACCCCCTCCGCCAATACCCTGTCGGGATTCGTTGACGGTAGGCCGCCGTGAGCTACAATCCCTCGTTCCGTACCCGCCAGGGCAGCCACGGAGAGGTGCCGGAGTGGCCGAACGGGGCGGATTGCTAATCCGTTGTAGGGGGAAACTCCTACCGAGGGTTCGAATCCCTCCCTCTCCGCCAGCCGTTTCCGTCCGAAGCTCGCCGCCCACCCGCCACACCGATCCCCAATCCGGAGGCTCGAGGTCCGCTTGAAGCGCAACCGCGGGACCGGTTCCACGTATCCCTCTCGACCGTGCGCATCGAGGGACGCGGGGCGGGCCTCGCGCCGTCGCCCGAGAGAGGAGAAAGGCGATGCGAACCTGGGAACGGAACCTCGCCGTCGTGGCCATGCTGTGCTCGAACCTCGCCGTGGGAGTCGCGTCAAGCTCGGAGGCTCCGGAGGGGGTCATCGGATTCGACTCCGATCGGTGGGTCCTGGGCGGAGCGGCACGCAGCGAGTTCCTCGGTAGAGACGCTCTCGCCGGCTTCGCGTATCTGAAGGATGTCGAGCTCGGCGACGGCGTCATCGAGGTCGACGTCGCGGTCACCGGGAACCGGTCCTATCCCGGGATCCTCTTCCGCATGCAGTCTCAGGACAATTACGAGCGCTTCTACATTCGGCCTCACCGTGCCGGCCTGTATCCCGACGCGCTGCAGTACGTCCCGGTGTTCAACGGCATCGCCGGATGGCAGCTGTACAACGGTGAGGGATTTACCGCCGGGGCCTCGATCCCGGCCGACGAATGGGTGTCCCTGCGGCTGGAGTTCGGCGGGAAGCAGGCCCGCGTTTTCGTCGGTGACGCCGACGAGCCCGCGCTCGTGGTCCCCCGCCTCCTGCACGGGATCGCGAAGGGGACCGTCGGACTGTCGGGTCCGCGCGACGGATCGGCCTACTTCTCGAACTTCCGTTATCGGGCCGACGACGGTCTCGGCTTTCCCCCCGTTGTCGATCCGGAGACGCCGCCCGGTACGATCACCGCGTGGCAGATCTCCCAACCGTTTCGGATCGGCGAGATCGACATGGAGCGGTACCCCACCGGGGAGCAGGCCGCCGTAATCGCGTGGAGTGACGTGACCAGCGAACCATCGGGGCTGGTCGATGTGGCGCGCCATACGGGCCGGATCGGGCGGGAGACGGATTGCGTGCTCGCCAGGACCGTCCTGCACGAAGAGACGGAGACGGTCCGGGAGATCCGTTTCGGGTATTCCGACGCGGTCACCTTGTTCCTGAACGGTCAGCTCCTGTTCTCGGGCAGCAGCGCCTATCGCCAGCGCGATCCATCCTTCCTGGGGATCGTCGGCCTCAACGACGCGGTCTACCTGCCCCTGAAGCAAGGCCACAACGAGCTGCTCCTGATGGTCGCCGAGAGCTTCGGGGGCTGGGGATTCGTGGCCCGCGACGGCCGCGCCGTCTTCCTGCGCGACGGCGTCAGCCGGCTGTGGGAAACGGAGAACGATTTCCGGACGCCGGAGAGCGTTCTGCACGATCCCGCGAGAGACGTCCTGTACGTCTCCAACTTCGACGTCTTCAACGTCGGAATGGCGCCGGCGCAGTCGATCTCGAAGCTGTCGATGGATGGCGAGGTTCTGGAGGCGGAGTGGGTCGGCGGGGTGAGCAACCCGTCGGGGATGGCCATCTTCGACGACCGGCTGTTCGTGGTCGAGCGGTCGTCCGTGGCCGAGATCGAGATCGACACCGGGGAGATCGCCGAGAGGTACCCGGTTGTCGGGGGAAGGCTCCTGAACGACATCGCCATCGATTCCGAGGGGCGCATCTACGTCTCCGACTCCGGGGCCGGCGTCATCTACCGGCTCGCGGACGGCGAGGTCGAGGCCTGGGCCGCGGGCGACGAGATCGCCCGTCCCAACGGCCTGCACGTCGACGGGGACCGACTGATCGTCGGCAACAACGGCGACAGCAGTCTCAAGTCGGTGGATCTCGCCGACGGGACGATCCGCACGATCGCGAGGCTGGGACCGGGCGTCATCGACGGCATCGAGACGGACGGCAACGGCAACTACCTGGTCTCGCTCGTCGAGGGCAAGCTGTACCGGGTCTCTCCCTCGGGCAAGCTCGTCAAGCTCGTGGACACCACGGGTCCGGGCGACTACATCGCAAACTTCGACTACGTCCTCGACGGCGGCCTGGTGGTAGCCCCCACCTACACCGACGACCGCATCATCACCTACCGCCTACCCGACTAACGGCGCCAGGCATCATTTGCCCATCATTTTTTCCTTGGATACCAGACATTTGTCTGGTATATTCCGGGTATCCGATATTGACGAGGTCAGGCATGGGACGCACCCCGCCCGGAGAGACCCGCGAGCGGATTTTCCGCTTCGTTCGGAAGCATTTGCTGGCCGGTCGGCCGCCTACCGTCCGGGACGTCCAGCGGGCTTTCGGCTTCCGGGCCGTCCAGACCGCCCGGGAGCACCTCGAGGCCCTGGTCGCCGAGGGGCGTCTCGACAAGGAGCCCGGAAGGGCTCGCGGCTATCGCCTGCCCCACGGCCGTCGGCCGGGCGAGGCGCCGACGGTCCTGATTCCCCTGCTCGGCCGGGTGCCGGCCGGTCCCCTGGACGCGGCGGTCGAAGATCCGGAGGGCTACGTTCCCGTCCAGACGAGGCACGCCCCCGACGAGCTGTTCGGGCTTCGCGTACGCGGCGAGAGCATGACCGGGGCGGGGATCCTTCCGGGAGACGTCATCGTGGTCCGCCGGCAGCCCTCGGCGAGCTCGGGTGACATCGTGGTGGCGCTGATCGGCGACGAGGCGACCGTCAAGCGTCTGCGTATCCGGAAACGGCGCATCGAGCTGCACCCCGAGAATCCCGCGTTCGACGTCCTGACCCCCGATTCGAACGAGATGTCGCTGCTCGGCAAGGTCGTCGAGGTGCGGCGCCGGTTGGACCGGCCGTGAGCGCCCGGGCGAACCTCGATCTCTCGCCCGTGCCGGTGGAGTCTCCGGAGCCGAGTAGGGCACAAAAGGATGCCGGCAGCCTGCGCCGGGGGCTGGTCGTTCCCGACGCGCCGGCCGCGTGGCGTCTGTCTGCCTTTCACGGTCGCGTCGGAGAGATCTCCGGCAGTCGCGCCACCGCAACGCTGACCTTCGCCTTTCGTCTGGTGCTCGAGGCGCAAAGACTCGGCGAGCCGGTCGCCTGGGTCACCGGCCTGGCGAGCGCGTTCTATCCCCCCGACGTGGCGAGCACGGCGGTCGACCTCGACGCCCTGGTGGTGGTGCGAGCGCCGGACGTTCGCTCATCCGCCCGGGCCGCGGACCTGCTCGTGCGCTCGGGAGCGTTCGGCCTGGTGGTCCTGGACCTCGGCAAGGAGGCCCGGGTTCCGCGCCCTGTCCAGGCCCGACTCGTCGGCCTCGCCAGGAAGCATCACGCGGCCGTCGTCTACCTCACCGAAAAGGAAGCCGAGCGCCCGTCGGTGGGCTCTCTTGTCTCGATACGCGCCGAGGCCGCGAGGGCCCGGCGAACCGGCGAGCAGTTCCTGTGCGAGGTGCGCATCCTCAAAGACAAGCGCCGCGGGCCGGGCTGGAGCCACGAGGAGGCCTGTCATGGACCGGATGGCCTGCATTGACCTCCCGGCCTTTCCCCTCCAGCTCCTGCTGCGGCGCCACGGCGAGTGGCGGGATCGTCCCGTCGCCGTCGTCGACAGCGACCGCCCCCAGGGCAAGATCCTGTGGGTCAACGAGCGCGCCCGTGGCCACAGAATCCTGCCGGGCATGCGCTACGCCGCGGGGTTGTCCCTCGCCGGCGACTTGCACGCCGCCGAGATGCCGGCCGACGAGGTCGACCGGGCGATCTCGGCGCTGGGCCGGCGGCTGCGTTGCTTCACGCCCCACGTCGAGCCCGCCCGGGACGACCCCGGGGTCTTCTGGCTCGACGCCTCGGGCCTCGAGCGACTCTACGGCTCCCTGCCCAACTGGGCCGGTCTGATCCG
>Ga0209536_100013578_pt1 | contig 11735 bp, 11 predicted proteins | sample DeeMarSeWOR28_12_FD_187461 | JGI IMG/M metagenome (GOLD analysis project Ga0209536, IMG submission 187461) | Marine sediment microbial communities from White Oak River estuary, North Carolina - WOR-2-8_12 (SPAdes) (version 2) | ecosystem: Environmental > Aquatic > Marine > Intertidal zone >... | reverse complement strand
GTAGTCGTAGAAAGCGCGGGAAGGGATGATCTCGCCCGGGACGGAGACTTCGGGATGCTCGTTGCCGAGGACCGCGCACTCGATCTCGCGAGCCTGTCCTCGGTGCGCGATTTCGCGAAGGGGGTCCTCGACCGCCACGAACGTCTCGACGTGCTCGTCAACAACGCGGGCGTGATGGCGATCCCGCATCGCACGACGGCGGACGGCTTCGAGATGCAGCTCGGGACCAACCACCTCGGGCACTTCGCGCTGACCGGTCTGCTGTTCGAGCGACTGCTGGCGCAGCCCGGCTCCCGGGTGGTCACCGTCAGCTCGACCGCTCATCGCGGCGGTCGCATCAACTTCCAGGATCTCCAGAGCGAGCGCCGCTACTCGCGCTGGGGTGCGTACGGCCAGAGCAAGCTCGCGAACCTGCTGTTCACCCGCCATCTCGCGTGCCGGGTCCGCGACTCCGGTCACGCGCTGGTGGTGGCGGCCTGCCATCCGGGCTGGGCGGCCACCAACCTCCAGTTCGCGGGCGCGCGCATGGACGGCTCGCGCGTGATCGAGACGCTGGCGGCCGTCGCCAACCGGCTCTTCTCCCAGGACGCTGCGACGGGCGCGCTGCCGACGCTGTACGCTGCGACCGCGCCCGGGGTGGCGAGCGGCGACTACATCGGTCCGGACGGCTTCGCGGAGACCTGGGGGTACCCGACGAAGGTCGGATCGAGTCTGCGCGCGCGGGACGACGAGGCGGCCCGCCGGTTGTGGGGGGTCTCCGAGGCGCTCACGGGGGTACACTACCCGGCCCTGCGACCCTGAGGATCGAGGTCGCGCGAGCCCCCCGTTGCCGGAGCCAGCCGAGATCATGCAAGCCCAGTCGCCGCTGTCGCCGCAGCCCGTCGACCTCGAGCTGCTGGCGGCCTGGATGGACGAGTTCGGCCTGCGCGGCGGCGCGATTCGCGAGGCCGAGCTGCTGTCGGGCGGCACCCAGAACATCCTGCTGCGTTTCGAGCGGGGAGGGCGGTGCTTCGTGCTGCGGCGCCCGCCGCCGCACCTCCGCGCGAACAGCAACGAGACGATGCGGCGCGAGGCGCGAGTGCTCGCTGCGATCGCCGATAGCGACGTTCCCCATCCTCGGCTGATCGCTGCCTGTCCGGACCCGGACGTGCTGGGCGCGGCCTTCTACCTGATGGAGCCGGTGGACGGCTTCAACCCGACCTCGGGCCTGCCGCCGCTGCACGCCTCTGACGCGGGGATCCGTCGGGCGATGGGTCTCTCGCTGGTCGATGCGATCGCCGCGTTGGGCGCGATCGACTACCGCAGGGTCGGGCTCGCCGACTTCGGGAAGCCCGAGGGCTACCTCGAGCGCCAGGTGAGCCGCTGGCGCTCACAGCTCGAGGGCTACGCAGCGCTCGAGGGCTATCCGGGTCCGGAGATTCCCGGCGTCGATCGGGTCGCGGAATGGCTCGAGCGCCATCGACCCGCCCGCTTCCGACCGGGCATCCTGCACGGCGACTACCACCTCTCGAACGTGATGTTCCGAAACGACGGCCCGCAGCTCGCCGCGATCGTCGACTGGGAGCTCAGCACGATCGGCGATCCGCTGCTCGATCTGGGTTGGCTGCTGGCCACCTGGCCCGGTCCGGCTGGCCCCGGGGCCGGCTCGATCGGTGTGCAGCCCTGGTCGGGCTTCCCCAGCGCCGAGCAGCTCGTGGCTCGCTATCGCGAGCGCAGCGAACGGGATCTGTCGGCGATCGAGTGGTACGCGGTGCTGGCCTGCTACAAGCTGGGCATCATCCTCGAGGGCACCCACGCGCGCGCCTGTGCGGGCAAGGCGCCAAAGGCCACCGGTGACGTGCTGCACGCCACGACCGTGGCCCTGTTCGAGCGAGCCCTCGGCTGGATCGGCAAGCCCGCGTAGCCGGCGCGCAGCGAGCCGAGTCCGAAGGAGATCCGCTGCGTACCCTCGCCGCGCAGGCGAGCGAAGTCGCAGCTATTGCGGGCCGCCGTAGACGCAGATCTTCTCGCCGGTGATGTAGGCGGCGCGCTCGGACACCAGGAAGCGCACCGTGTCGGCGACGTCCTCGGGCTGGCAGACGCGACCGAATGCGCTCGACTCGTCGAGCTTGCGCAGGTCGTCGATGCCGGCGGTGGCCTTGACCAGGCGGCGTCCCATCTCGGTCTCCACCAGCCCGGGCGCGACGATGTTGACGTGGATGCCGTGGCGCTTCACCTCCTTCGAGAGCGTCCAGGCGAGCGACTCCATCGCGGCCTTGCCCATGTTGTAGGGCGCGCCGCCACCGGCGTGGTGGAGGGTCGCGACGCTCGAGATCATCACGATGTCGCCGCGCGGGCACTCGCGCATGGTCGGCAGGACCAGCTGGCAGAGCCGATGCGGCGCCAGCGCGTGCACGCGGATCACGCGTTCGAGCTCGGCCGGGTCGGTCCTCTGCACGCTGCGGCCGCGGCTCGCAATGCCCGCGTTGTTCACGAGGATGGAGATGTTCCCGAGCTCGCGCTGTGCGTCGTCCACCAGCTGGCACAGCGCGGCGTCGTCCTCGAGGGAGGCCGCGTAGGCGGCGGCCCGGCGCCCCAGGGCCTGGACGGCTGCCACGGTCTCCTTCGCGGCCTGGGCATCCCGTTGGTAGCTGACGGCGACGTCCGCACCGTCCTCCGCCAGTCCGAGGGCGATCGCGCGACCGATCCCGCGGCCTCCTCCGGTGACGAGTGCGGTCCTCCCTTCCAGCGTTCCCTCCGGCACGGCGCTCCTCCCGCGTACTGCGACGGCTTTCGCACTCCATTCTGACCGCCCGCGCAGCTGGGGACAATCGTCGGTCTCCGGCCCCCGGGATTGGCCGGTTGTGGCGCGCTGGGGGACGTGGGATCGTCCGCGCCGACCCGCGATGCAACCCCCCGATGCTGCGCCCAGCCACCAGACGGCCTCGCCCGGATCTCCCTCGCTGCGAGAACGCCTGATCGCTCGTCTCGAGGCGGGCGGTCGCTACCCGCGCTGGGTGCTGTTCTCGGCGCTCGCGGGCATGTTCGCGACCACCTTTCCGATCACGATCCTGACGATCGCGCTGCGCTCGATTGCGCTCGAGTTCGACACGCGCGAGACGACGATTGCGTGGGTGATCACCGCGCCGATGCTCTTCTCGGCCGTCTCGTTGCCGCTGCTCGGCAAGCTCGGCGATCTCTACGGACACCGTCGCGTATTCCTGCTCGGCTCGACCGCCGCCACGATCACCGCGATCGCCACGGCCTTCGCCTGGGGGCCGGTCTCGTTGATCGGGCTGCGGACGCTGGCTGCCGTGGTCGGCGGCGCGACCCAGCCGACCTCGATGGCGCTGATCTTCAGCGTCTTCGACTCGCGCGAGCGGGTGCGCGCGATGGGTTGGTGGTCGATGACCGGCGCTGCCGCGCCCGCGCTCGGACTGATCGCCGGCGGTCCACTGGTCGAGTGGCTGGGCTGGCGGGTGGTGTTCGTGATCCAGGCGGCGTTCTCGCTGGTCGCACTCCTGCTGGCGGCCTTCGTGCTGCGGGAGACTTCACGCCAGCGCGTGCGCTTCGATCTCGCGGGCGCCGCGACCCTCGGCGTGGGCGTGGCGGGGCTGATGTTCGCGTTGGGACGTGCGCGCGACCTGGGACCCGGCTCGCCCGCGATCGCGATCGCCAGCGCGATCGGGGCGCTCGGCATCGCGGGCTTCGTCGCCGTCGAGCGCCGTACCGCCGAGCCGCTGCTCTCACTCGCCTTCCTGCGCCGGCGCAACTTCTCGGCGCCGATGGTCGCGAACGCCTTCATGGGTGCCGCGTACATGGGCGCCTTCGTGCTGGCGCCGCTGGTGCTGCTCGAGCTGTTCCACTTCAGCGTCTCCCAGGCGGCGGGCTTCATGCTCATGCGCACCCTCACCCTCACGCTGGCATCGCCGCTGGGCGGTCGGCTGGGCGAGCGGATCGGCGAACGCGCCGCCGCGCTGATCGGGTCCGGCGTGATGACGGTCGCACTGTCGGTGATCGCACTGGGAACGCGGGAGACGTCGCTGCTCGTCTTCGGCATCGGGCTCGCGCTCCAGGGGCTGGGGCACGGGCTGGGTCTGCCCTCGCTCACCTCGGCCGTGGCGAGCTCGGTGCCCGATCGCGACCTCGGCATCGCCTCGGCTGCGAACCGCCTGACGGCCCAGGTCGGCACGGCGTTCGGCATCACCGCACTGACGATCGCCTACGGCGGCGTGAACACGGGCGCCGGTCTCGGCTCGGCATTCGCGCTGGGGGCGGGCCTGGCGGGGGTCTCGCTGGTGGCTGCCGGCTTCATGCGGCCGCGCGGCGAGCACTGAGCAGGTCGCTGTCGTCACTGCCGTCGAGCGCATAGAATGGCCGAGGAGGAGTCATGATCGATCTCGAGCTCGGCGACGAACTCGCACTGCTGGTCGACACGGCCCGGAGCTTCGCGCAGGAGCAGCTGGCCCCCCATTTCCGCGCAGCCGAGGCGGCGCGGGAGGTCGCGGCTCCGGTGCGCGCGGCCTTTGCGCAGATCGGCCTGGCGGCGCTCGAGCTGCCAGAGTCGCTGGGCGGCGCCGGACTCGGTCCACTGGCCCGCGCGCTGGTGAACGAGGAGCTGGCGGCGGGAGATCCGGGTGCGGCGCTGGCGCTCGATCCGCTCGGTCCCGCGCTCTATCCGCTGCTCGAGCTCGGGGGCGAGGATGCGCTGGCCCGGCTCGCCGCACCGCTGCTCGCCGACGAAGGGGGGCGTGCGGTGCTGGTGTGTGCGGAGGATGCGCAGCTCCGGATCGACGGGGAGCGCGTCAGCGGCAGCGTGCCGTGGGTGCCGGCCGACCGGCCCCGACTGCTGGTCGTGCTCACGGCCGAAGGCGGCTATGCGCTGGTCGAAGGCTTCGAGGCGGAGGTGCTGCGCGGAGCCGGCCTGCGCGCCGCAGGCGCGGCGGCGTTGCGCCTCGAGCACGCGCCGTTGGCCGCCCGTTGGCACGACCCGCGCGCAGCGGCCCGCGCGCGCGCGCGGGCGCGGCTCTACGCCGCGTCGCTGCTGCTCGGCGTGCTGCGCTTCGGCGCGGAGTTCTCGCGCGGCTACGCCCAGGAGCGCGTCGCCTTCGGACGGCCGATCGGCCACCACCAGGGCCTCGCGTTCCTGATCACCGACATGCACATCGCGGTCGAAGGCGCGCGGCTGCTGATCCACGAGGCCGCCTGGCGCGCCGAGGCGGGCGACGACTTCGCACCGGCCGCGGCCTCGGCCTGGGTCGAGACCGTGGACGTCTCCGGCTGGATCGGTCCCGCCTGTGTCCAGATCCTGGGCGGCCACGGCTTCATGCAGGACTACCCGATGGAGAAGGTGATGCGCGAGGCGCGCGCGCTCGGGCTGTGGCTCGGCGGAGCCGACGCGGCCCGCGAGGAGGCTGGACGCGACCTGTGCGATACGCGGCCGCCGCTGGCGCTCTCGCCCGGTGGGCTGCTCTGATGGACTTCACCATCGACGCGAAGATGCGCGACCGGCTGTCCGAGGCGCGCGCCTGGGGTCGGGAGCAGATCCGTCCGGCGGGGCTCGAGGCCGACCGCATGGGCGCGCCTCTGCCCGTCGACCACCCGTATTTCGAGGCGTTCCTCGCGCGTGGCGACGGCCGCACGCGCTGGCCCGGTCCCGGCGTGAAGCCCGACCGGCCGCGGCCGGGGCTGGTGGTGCTGTCGCTGCTGCTCGCCGAAGAGACCGCCTACTGGGATCGCGGCGTGATCGTCGCCGGGCCCGGGCCGGGCCTGCCCGAGCCGAACGTGCTCGCGATGGGCACCGAGGAGCAGAAGCAGCGCTTTCTGGGCCCGTTCCGCGAGCCCGACCGCCCGCGCTGGGCGTGCTTCGCGATGACCGAGCCGGGAGCGGGATCGGACGCCGCGGCGATCCGCACCCATGCGCGCAAGGACGGCGATCACTGGATCCTGAATGGCGCCAAGTGCTTCATCGGCAACGCGAGCCGCGCGGACTGGATCCTGGTGCAGGCGACGATCGATCCCTCGAAGGGACGCGAGGCCCAGCGCGCGTTCTTCGTCGAGCGGGGGACGCCGGGCCTCGGCGGCTTCAAGATCGAGAAGAAGATGGGACTCAAGGCCTACGAGTCGACCTCGTTCAGCCTGCAGGACTGCCGCATACCCGCGGCGAACCTGCTGGGAGGCGAGGCGCGCTACGAGCAGCGCGCCGGCTTCAAGACGGCGATGCGCACGTTCAACGCGGGGCGCCCGATCATCGCCGCGAACGCGGTCGGTATCGGACGCGCCGCACTGGACGAGGCGCTGGCCTTCGCGCGCGAGCACGACCTGCTGGGTGACGCGCGCGTGCGCGATCGGCTCGAGGCCTGCGCGCGGCGGCTGCGGCTCGCGCGACTCGTCTGCCTGAAGGCCGGCTGGCTGGCCGATCGGGGCCGGGCCAACATCGTCGAAGCCTCGATGTCCAAGGCGCTGGCCGCCGGGGTCGCCCAGCAGGCGACCTCCCTCGGCATGGAGCTGCTGGGCACGGTCGGCGCGCGCGGTGACCATCTGATCGAGAAGCTCTACCGGGACGCGAAGGCGATGGACATCGTCGAGGGCACGGGCCAGATCCAGCGCGTCATCATCGCACGGCAGCTCGTCGGGCTGCCGCGCTGACGGGAGTCGAGTGTGAGCGAGCCGGCCGTCCTCTACGAGCTCTCGGACCATGTCGCCGAGCTCACGCTGAACCGCCCCGAGAACCGCAACAGCATGACGCCCGACGTGCTGGAGGGTCTGGCGGAGGGCATCGCGCGCGTGCGGGCCGACCGCGACGTGCGCTGCCTGATCGTGACCGGTCGCGGCCGCAGCTTCTGCGCCGGGGCGGACTTCCGCTCGCGAGCCCGCCGCGGCGACGACTCGCTGGCGCCCCACGAGCGCTCCTTCGCCGCCTACGAGCCCTTCCTGAAGGTGCTCGAGGTGGAGGTGCCGGTGATCGCGGCGCTCAACGGCCACGCGATCGGCGGAGGGCTCGGCCTGGCGGTGGTCTGCGATCTGCGGGTCGCGAACCGCGACGCGAAGTACGGCGCCAACTTCGTGCGGCTGGGGCTGCACCCGGGCATGGCCACGACCTACCTGCTGCCGCGCCTGATGGGCGTCGCGCGCGCCAGCGAGTTCCTGCTGACCGGGCGCATCGTGACCGGCGCCGAGGCCGCGGAGGCCGGGCTCGTGAACTACGCCGTGGCGGCGGACGAGGTGCTGCCCCGGGCGCGGGCCCTCGCCCGCGAGATCGCCAGCGCCGCGCCGCTCGCCGTGCGCTGGACCAAGCGCTCGATCTACCGACATCTCGACTGGGATCCGCCCGAGGCGGCGCGCTTCGAGGCCCACGTGCAGTCGCGCAGCTTCGAGACCGAGGATCACCGCGAGGGCGTCGCCGCGCTGCTGGAGAAGCGCGAGCCCGTGTTCCGCGGGCGCTGACCGCAAGCCGGCGGAAGCCGGCGCGCAGCGAGCCGGCACCCCGGAGGCCCCTCGAGCGTAAAGCGTTACCGGCCGGCGTCCGATGGAGGTGCGGGGGCCTCGCCATCTGCCCCCGGGGAGGGATCGTGCCGCTCGGACAGCTTCTGATCGAAAATCAGCTCCTCGACCCGGCCCAGCTCGACGAGGCGCGCAGGCACCAGAAGGTCGCCGGCGGCGCGCTGGTCGACAGCCTGCTCGAGCTCGAGCTCGTGGACCCGATCGAGCTCGACACCTTCCTCGGACAGGCGCCGCTCGAGCAGAGCGAGATCGAGGGCACCGGTCTGGGAATCCAGTTCCTGCTCGGCTTCCTGGCCAAGGCGATCTACGTGACCGGTCTCGAGACCGTCCCCGAGCTGTCGGACTTCACCAAGCTCGGGCCGGGGGTGGTCCAGGACGTGCTCGAGGAGGCGAAGCGCAGACACCTGGTCGACGTGCTCGGCCTGGCCGACTCGCTGCGCTCGATCTATCGCTACGCGCTGACCGACGCCGGCCGGCGCTGGGCCACCGAGGCCATGGACCAGTGCACCTACGCGGGCCCCGCTCCCGTGCGGTTCGTAGACTGGCAGGCCCAGGTACTGAAGCAGTCGGTCGCGCGGGACCGCGCGACGCCCGAGTCGATCACCGACACCCTGTCCCATCTGGTGCTGCCCGAGACGGTCGTCCGTCGCCTCGGTCCGGCCGCCAACTCCGGGCGGGCGATCCTGCTCTACGGCAATCCCGGCAACGGCAAGACCTCGGTCGCCGAGGCGTTGGGTGGCGCCTTCTCCCAGGAGATCTACATCCCCTACTGCGTCGAGATCGACAACCAGATCATCAAGATCTTCGACGCCGCGGTCCACCATCAGGTGGATCCGGCGCCCGCCCAGGACGAGCGCTGGGTGCGCTGCAGGCGCCCGGTGGTGATCACCGGTGGCGAACTCACGATCGACATGCTCGACCTCGAGTACGATCGGGTGACCAAGACCTACGAGGCCCCGGCGCACATCAAGGCGACCGGGGGCGTGTTCATCCTGGACGACTTCGGCCGGCAACGGGTCCGCCCGGAGGACCTGCTGAATCGCTGGATGATCCCGCTGGAGCGGAAGGTCGACTACCTGACCCTGCACACCGGCAAGAAGGTGAAGGTGCACTTCGACGAGCTGGTGATCATCTCGACGAATACGCCGCCGAGCCAGCTGATCGACGAGGCGGGCCTGCGCCGCCTTCCCTACAAGCTGCACCTCGATGCGCCGGGTCCGGAGCTGTACGCGCGGATCTTGCGGCGGCAGTGCGAGGCGCACGGGCTCGAGCTTCCGGATCGGGTGCTCCGCTACCTGATCGAGGAGTTCTACCCCGCCACGGGCATTCCGCTCTCCGGTGCGCACCCGCGCTTCCTGCTCGAGCACGTGCTCGAGCGCTGCCGCTTCGAGGATCGCGAACCCGTGATCGACCTCGAGCACATCTACGACGCCGCACACAGCCTGGTCGTCGAGGGGGCGCCGCCGGTCCCGCGCCCCTGACCGGGGCGGGACCCGCTTCCCAGGCGGCGGCCGTGCGGGGTATGCTCGCCGTCTCGAGCGGAGGGACGGCATGTCGAAGAAGCTCGCACGCATCGAGAAGGCGCTGGCGCGGCTGGCCGCGCGTCAGGACGAGATCTGCCAGCACATCGCCGGTCTCGAAGAGCGGCTCGCGCAGCGGGCTCCGCGCTCCGAGGCGACCCGCGCCCAGCTGATCCGCTTCCTCGACCAGTTCCGCGCCGGAGAGGCGCTCGGCGAGCTCTCCCTCGGCGCCTGGATCTCGGTCTGTCAGGACCCCTGCCTGCGCGGCGGGCTGCGGACCGTCCAGATGCGAGAGGGCAGTCACGCCCGCCTGTTGGCCGAGCGCATCAAGGAGCTCGGTGGCTCGCCCGAGTTCGAGCTGCCGGAGTCGGTGCAGCGCCGCACGCTGGAGGGCGCGGGCAGCCGCGAGCGCTCCGATGCGGAGAAGGTGCGGGAGTTCGTCGGGCGCTTCCCGGACATCGACCAGGCGCTCCAGCCGATCGAGGAGATGGCCGCCCGGCTGGACGACGATCCCGAGACCCAGTCGCTGCTGCGCACGATCGCGCGCGACGAGTGCGCCACCCTCGAGTGGTTCCAGGCGGTCTGCGCGCAGCTGGACTGACGGCGCTCAACGCGCGGCCGGGCGGCGCCTCACCCGGAAGCCCTGGTCCACCAGCTCCCGCTGGAGGCTGCGCTTCCCCAGCAGGTGGCCGACTCCCACCACCACGAACGCCCGGCGCGTGTGCAGCATGATCTCGGCCAGCGCGGCCGCCATGCGCTGGTTGCGCTGCGGGTAGAGGGCCTCGTGGAACGGCGCCATCAGCGGGTCGTCGCGATCCTCGAAGAGCAGCTGCTCGAGCTGGCGCCGGTCGCCACGTCGCCAGGCGTCCACGAGCGCCGCGAGCGTGGCGACCTCCTTGCGCTCCAGCGCGTCGCGCAGCATGCGCTCCTGCAGCGCGGGCGCCAGCGCGTCGAAGACGAGGAACTGGTCGCGCGCCGTCTCGAGACCCCGCATCGGCTTCGCGCGCGCCGCCTTCCGGATCTTCCACTCGACGCCGTGCTCCGCACCGTAGCCCGCCTCGTTCAGGGTGCGCGCTGTGAACTCGAGAGCGACCAGCCAGGGCTCGAGGTGCTCGAGCGCCTCGATCGGGACGCCGAGTGCCGGGGCGCGCCGCTCGAGCATGTGCCAGGTGTCCTCGGAGATGCGATCGCGCAGCTGCTCGCCGGGGGGCAGCCGACCCAGATCGCCGACCAGGCGCAGGGTCTCCGCCGCCGTGATGCCGGTGAGATCCACCTCGAAGACCACCAGCTCGGCCCACTCGAGGGCCGCGATCAGGTCGGGGGACGGGAACCAGTCCCGTGGCCGCGCGACGTGAATGGATCCCAGCAGCACGGCCCGCGCGCCGTTGGGAGCGAGCACGTCGTAGGCCAGCGGCGTCGGTCCGGTCGTCCTCGCCGGGGCCGGTCCGGTCGCCGCGCAGCCGGCCGCGCAGAGCAGCGCGCAGAGCAGGAGGGAGCGTCGCACGCGCGCGAGCGTATCATGCGCGCGTGGCGACGCCTGACGGTCGCTGACGGAGGATGCCGCATGAGCAAGATCGCGGTCACGGATCACCCGATCCACTCCCTGCTCGCGAGCCGCTGGAGCCCCTGCGCCTTCGCGGACCGCAGCGTCGACCCCGTCGAGCTGCGCAGCCTGTTCGAGGCGGCGCGCTGGGCACCTTCCTCGTACAACGAGCAGCCGTGGAGCTACCTGGTCGCCGTGCGCGAGGACGCCGAAGGCTTTGCGCGGCTGCTCTCGTGCCTGGTCGAGGCGAACCGGGCCTGGGCCCGCCACGCGCCGGTGCTCGCGCTGGGCCTCACCCGCGAGCGCTTCTCCCGCAACGACAAGCCCAACGCCGCGGCGCAGCACGATCTGGGTCTGGCGGCGGGCAATCTGCTGGTGGAGGCGAGCGCGCGCGGGCTCTCGGTCCACCAGATGATCGGGATCCTGCCCGACCGCGCCCGCGCGCTCTACCGGATCCCCGAGCACACGCGTGCGCTCACGGCCCTGGCGATCGGCTATCTCGGTGCGCCGGAACGCCTGCCGGAGGGCATGCGCGCGCGCGACCTGATGCCCCGAAGCCGCAGGCCGCTGCGCGAGTTCGTGTTCGCGGAGCGCTACGGCGAGCCGTCCCCGCTGCTGGAGGACTGACGTCGGCGCGCGAGGCCCGCCAGCGCGAGCGCGCCCGCGACGAGCCCCGCGCCCGGCGCCGGCTCGGGCAGGTGGACGACGTCGCTGATCGACACCTCCACCGGCTGGCCGCCGGCGGGCTGTCCGCCCCCGTTGATCCAGAGATTCAGACGCAGCTGCTCCCGACCCTCGCTCGGAACGAAGTGGTTCGCGGACGCGTCCTCGCGGTACAGGCCGTGCCCGATCAGCGCGGACGGCGGGAAGCAGCAGGGATCGTGGTGGCCGAGGAGCGCGCTGAACTGGACGCCGCCGGGCACCCAGGAGAAGACGCGCGTCAGCGCGGCGTCGCCCGAGAGGTCCGGGATCGTGTAACGCCCGAGATTCCCGCTCAGCGTGTGGGGCTGCACCACCCACTGGGCATTGGTCGGGTCGAACGGGTCGCCCCAGCGCGAGTCCTCGAAGTCGATCTCGCGGTTGCCGGCCCCGGGCACGCCGTCGTCGTCACCGTAGGGGTCCCAGCTGAAGATCCCGAAGGTCACGTCCGGGTCGAGCACGTAGAGTCGGCTGTCGGTCTGCACGCTCCA